>SXGR01003368.1_pt1 | contig 14507 bp, 14 predicted proteins | sample 3174711 | NCBI WGS metagenome assembly SXGR01 (sample SAMN11356860, study PRJNA531348) | freshwater metagenome | isolation source: freshwater sample F1-60 | place: China: Fuxian Lake, Yuxi | collected 2017-12-25
CAATTGAACGCAGATTTCTCAGGTAGGCGGCCAGCGGATCCATCTCCCGGCGGTCCAGCCCCATTTCCACAAACGGCCAAGGACCACCCCCATGGGGAACATAGACCACCGGCAAACGACGCATGTCTTCTCCTGAGGCCGCAGCCCTCAAGCATTGCTTTAACCACGGCCTTCTACGCGCCAAGGAAACGCACTGTTTCCAAAATTTCGTCAATCGGTTTACTATCTCAATCCCGTTGACCGCAACCCCAGGAAGGTTAGGGCAAAGGCGGGAGAACGCATGACCATCACCTGGGCCGACCTGATGGCACCCGACCTCAACGCAGCGAAAGCCTTTTATGGAGGGCTTTTTCGTTGGGAGTTCACCAGCACCGGGCGCTACGAAATCGCCACCCTCCACGGCCAGCGGATGGCGGGCATCGGGCAAATTCCCGCGGGTTCCAAGGTCGAACCTGGGTGGATCCCCTATTTCGGCTCCGAAGATGCCGAAGCTTCCGCCAAGGCGATTGTCGATGCCGGGGGCACGCTGGACCGCGCGCCTACCGACGTTGGAACCGGGGTATCTGTTCTCGCCCGGGATCCCGCAAGGGCGCGATTTGGCGTCTGGCAACCGCGTGAGGGCGTCCCAGAACGGGCCTCCCTCGCCTGGTGTGAGGTGAATACGCCGGATGCGGAGGCCGCAAGGGCCTTCTACACCGGCATCTTCGGACTTGAGGCCCAAGCGATGGAGGGCTTAGCAACGGCCTATTTCATCCTGCACCGCGGCGACGACGAGATCGGCGGCATCCTCCAAATGACAAAGGCATGGGAAGGCATTTCCCCAGCCTGGACCCTCTATTTTGAGGTGGACGACGTCAACGAAGCAGCATTCACCGTCGCAGAACTCGGGGGCAAGGTGGAATATGGTCCGTTCGACTCACCTTACGGGCGAATTGCCGTGATTCGCGACTCCCAAGGATTGTTTCTGTCGTTGCTACAAAGGCCCGCATGAACCCATCGATTCAAACCCTACAAGGCGCCTGTTTCCGGTTTTCGCTTCCTACCGGTTGGAGGGTCACCGAAGATGGACAGTTCGCCGTCATTCGCGTCGCACCGGATCAAAATGCCGTGTTGGGTATGGTCGGAAATGCGGGTCTCCCCGAGCATACTCCACCACTCCAGTTTGCAATGGAGAAGTTTTCTCAAGCGGGAATGCAGCACATACAACCGGGTCCCCACCGAAACGCCCCTCCCCTCCCCGGGTTTGGATTTGCGTGGGAGTTCGAGTTTCACTATCAAGTAGGCGGCGCCCCTTGTTTCGGCACATGCCGCGTAAGTATGGCTCCAAACTATGGCTTTACCACCATCGCGATCACATGGGCAGCGTCGGTCGCACCCCAGTGGGGATACTACCAGGGCTGGCTGCCCCAAGTCGCCCATCAGATCGAGATCCTCAACGGCCAGGCCTTTGGCGCACGCGGGATCGCCCACCAAAATCTGCAAAACTCGATCGCTGTAGGGCAACAAGCGCAAGCCAACCGCGACTGGGCTGAGCGCCAATGGGCGGAAGTCACCCGACAACGGGGAGAATCCAATGATCGTCAGCATGCACAGTTCCGTGAGAACCTGGGTAACGTGCAAACCTGGACGAACCCCTACGGGTATCCGAATCTTCAGCTTCCAAACACCTATCGACATTACTGGATCAACCCGCAGGGCCAGATCATCGGCAGCAACGATCCCAACCACAACCCCAACCATCACCCTTCGTCGGGCGGAAACTGGTCGCCGATGGGACCCCTCCAACAACCATGAATTTTTCAGCATACGTTCTCTGGATCGCCGTTCAACGCCTGGTGCCCGCCGCCGCCGCCGAACCTGGAGCGCTGGTCGAACCCGAGCCTCCGGTCCTGGAGCTCCACCATCCTCCGTTCGAACCCGAGGTTTGGAGCGGCGTCATCAGGGAACGCATCATTCCACTCCGCGCCTGTTATGAAACCTGGGCAAAGGAAAACTCCGCTTTCAAAGGAAGCCCCACCCTTCGGTTCGACATTGGCGGGCGCGACGAAAGCAGCGAGTACGCAGAGATCTTGAGCGTCAAGATCGGCGAAGGCGAGGAACACACCGTGCCCCTCGCCAACTGCATTGAAAGCGCCTTAACCGGCGTCCGGTTCCGCCTGGGCACGGTCGCCACCGTCCAGTACCCCTTCTTCGAAATCATCCACCCGTAGAGCGTTTCTACTTCGGATCCAACGCGCCATTACGCAGGTCGCTTTACTTTCTGCGCGATCACCGGCACGATCGCGCAAGTCGGGGGATCGATGAGAAACGCATTTAGCTTGGCCACGGGCGTGATCGCCACCTGCCTCTACCTTTCGATTGTCGGCGTTCTTGCCGATGCTCCCGCGGCGAATGCCCTCCCCCACCGCGTATTGTTTTGGGCGAGCCAAAACCGCGCCACCCTCCTGGCCAGCGCGCCGGTGTGGACGCTGTCCGTCGCGTTTTTGTTCGCCTTCTACCTATCGGTTGGCGCCGATCTCGTGGACCGTTGCAGCACACGAACCGAACGCACTCTGGTACATCTGGGCGTTGTCGGCGGATTCCTCACGTTCATCATCTCGCTTATCGGGTTCCTGTTTCTTACCGCCCTGGCTTGGCTCGCACCGGCGGTCAGCCCCGACATTGCGGTGACCCTCAATGTGCTTTCTTTGCTTGCAATCAACCTGAGCGGCATTCCCACGGCGCTTACCTTGCTGCCTTGGACCTGGGTGATGCATAGGAATAAACTCGCCTCTGAGTTAGTGGTGTTCCTCGGCATCGTGGTGTCGGCGTTGCACCTGGTTTCCGCTTGGGCGTTTCAGACCCACGGTCTGATGTCGCCGTCCGGGATCGGGGTTTATTTGGGTCCACCGTTGTTTTACGTATGGGTGGTGGCGGTCGGGTGGCTGCGGCTTCGGAAAGCGTGATCGCCGTGGTGGCGTAAAGTAAAGCACTTTACTTTATGTCGTCCGCCCACAGCGTCTCGGTCTGTTCTCGCATCACGCTCGTTCGAGCGGCATTCCAAGCGACACTGAGACCGTTCCTTTGGCTACAGCCCCGACAACCCCTCGCCGAGTGCGCCAAGCACCCCGCCGACAACCTCACCGGCCGCTCCAGCAACGTCCGCTGCCACACCCGCGACCGAAGCCACCGCTTCACCCGAGCTTCCCACCGCCTCCACCAAATGTCCAAGGCCCTCACCCGCCATTCCTAGCAGCGAAACAGCGTCATCGGACGTGAGGTCGTCCACCACCGCCGGCAGCGCCTCCAGGCCCACATCGACGACCGGCAAACGCTCTTCTTCGGTCCGCTTCTTTTGGGTCAACGCCTACCTCCCGGACCTCAGCTTACCGGGAGGTACGGCGGGCGTCGACGGAAATCGCAGACCGCGCGACACTGGTCGCACGTCCAGCAGAAATCACCTTACTACGACGATGATCCCGCGCGGGTGCCAATCCCCAGTTGCTGAGGCCCACCAGATGGAAGAACGCCTCGAGAACGAGGCACAACGCCAACCCGCCCAGAATGCTCACCAACAGCCGAAAAGACTGCACCGGAGGGTAGGAAAGTTCAAAACTCCCCACCGGACGCGTGGCGAACTTTTGCACGATCGACCGATCCGCCAGCGCCGCCGACCGCGTCCACCGTTTCGGAAACGCCATCCACGAACCTTCCTCTCCGATGGCGATGACCCGGTAGGTCCCAGACCCGCCTAGCCCCACTCCCACCACCTGCGGATCGACCATTTTTCGACCCTGCATCCCTTCCACCGGCCCGGACCATCCCTGTGCCGTCAGCTCGCAGCGCCACGATCGCCCATCACCGCTACAATGCACGGTCCTCTCGCCGGACACCAGCAAATAGCAAAGCATGCAAAAGAATAACAAAAACCCAGCCAACCCTACCGGCACCGACAAAAACAATCGCTTAAGCATAAAGTTGATCCCCATAAATTGAGTTGAGCCCGTCGAGCTGCAGCTGCTTTTCACCGATCATGTCCGCCACTTTCACACCTGCAAAATGCATCTGATTCGCAAACGTCAGGACTGCCCGAATCTGTTTCAGGATTTCATTCCATTTCGCATCGAATTCAGCAAACTCCGCTTTGGTCGCTTCGATCGCCTCGGATACCTTCCGGAGGGAATCCACCGCCACCACCGATTGCGCAGCATCCAGCGCCAAGCTGACGGCCGTGCTAAGACGCCCGAGATGCGCAGGTCCCGCCTTCATTCCCGAGGCAGCCGCATCAGCCGTCGCGATTTCCGTCGCGACCCCAAAGCTGGCGTTTTGCTCGGATAGCGTCTGGTGGACCGCGCCGATATCAGGCCCCCAATCCTCACTCACCGCATTCCAGACCAAAGCAGCTCCGACCACCGCGGCCACGGCAATCACGGGCCCACTCACCGGCCCGGTCAAGGCGATCAACGCCGGCACGGACACTGCAATCGCTTCGGGGAGCACCAGGTCCACCACCGCCGTGCCTCCGACCTTCGCAATCGACCAACATGCATCGTTCCAAGCGGAGTCCACCGCCGCTGCCGCTGCTTCCACGCGCTTTCCCGATTCCAACAACTGTTGTTCGGCGTTCAACGTCATCAGATCTGCGACCAACTTCGCGAGCATTTCTGCATTCTTTACATACTCAAGGCCTTGCAGACCTATGCAAATCGCATTCGTTGCGCGCAGGATCTCGAGAGAAACCTCGATCCGATCCCAACGATCGGCCACCGCATCCAAGGCGTTTTCGTCGCAATCGATCGAGCCATCCCCCTCATAGAACGCCGACTCCTGCACGTCGGCGATCGCCTGCGCAAGCCCATCTTCCAGGCCATGGGCCCCATCGATGTGGGCGTCCAACTCATCGATCAAGAAGGGTACCGGGCAATCGTTCAGCAATTGCATCGATAAACCTGTGACTTCAGCCACATCTCCGACCAACCCGCCGTAGTCGTCGACAAAGCCCTCGCCGAAAATCTCATCCAACCGCGGAACTTCCTCGCTGCAGTCCGGAAGCGCACATTGCTCGACCGCGTCAAACCCCAGTCCCGAATTGGCCCATCCACCGCCCAACGGCGATCGACCCATCGAGTGGCCAAATTGAAACGGAGAATCCTCCACTTCCTGGCCGATCGCTCCGCCCATGGTGTCCGTTCGCTTCGCCAATGCTGCGCCCATTCGTCCTCCCGCGGACGACCATCGCAAACGGAGTGCCATGCCGCGGAGACGTTCAAAGCTTCGTTTTCGTCAGAAATCGGTGTCGGAGGTGACGGACGTCCGTCGGACATTCGTCACCGATGGAATCGATCGTCGCCGTCAGGGGTTACAGGCGCCCAACCGTTTGGAGTCCGTATGACCTTTGCACCACGAGCCTTGTTCGCCGCCCTGGCCCTTTCCGTGGCGGCACCCGCCTTCGCACAATCCTGGGAGGAGCTACAATACTCCGAGGACGCCGGGGGCTCTTGGGCGTGGCACATCGGCACCGACAGCGCTTGGGAACCCACCCTCGCCGGGACCGCCAACCAGCTTGAGCTCGACATTTTCCTACTTCCCGGCCAGCACTACGTCGTGGAGTGGACGGAAAAGACGAATTTCAAACCCGAGGCCTCCGGTGGGGTCAGCCACGACACGCCGATTCATCGATTTGTATCCGGCAATTGGTCGGTAGGCGGGTCCGGGGAGGTCATTCTGTCGGGATTCGGCGTACTGCAACCCCAAGAAGTGAACGGGCGACCAGGCGCGCAAACCCGAATCGACGTTTCCCCGGGGAGCCCCGGCGCACAGGGGTTGACAGTACCTGTTCAAAAGGTACACTCGACGTACACTCTCTACGGTCTCAAATCCACTATGGCCTACAACGGCGTCACCTACCCGTTCTAGCCAGGCCCGCGGAGAAATTGCCCCCTCCTCCTCGAAAGGATACGCTGGGGGCATGCCAAACACCGACCTGCCGATTCTCGAATTCGTCCTTACAAACTACAAAAACTTCAATTCACGCGCCACGCGCGATGCGTTGCTTTCTTATTGGAAGCACATCGATGCCGGCGGGAAGATGTTTTGGTCCGTCGCAGGCGCGATGTCGTCCGCACAGCTGGGGATCACCCTCGCACCGGCCATTCGCGCGGGGCTGATTCACGGCATGTCGGTCACCGGCGCAAACCTCGAAGAATCCCTGTTTCGGTTGGTCGCCCATCACGAATACAAGGACTTCCCCGACTACCGATACTTCACCAAGCAACAAGACACTCAGATCCTCAACGATCGGATGCGCCGGGTGACCGACACCAGCATTCCCGAGGATGAAGCGTTTCGCGCGGTGGAAAAGTTCATCGTCCCGATGTGGACCGAAGCCTCCACCAGCGGAAACCGTCGGTTCTGGCACGAATACTTCTATCAGCTCATTCAACAGCTCCCCGCCGAAGCCCACCAAGGCAGCGCGGAAGAGTGTTGGCTGTTGGCCGCCGCCAAAGCCAATCTTCCGATTGTCGTCCCCGGATACGAGGACTCCACCTTCGGAAACATCTTCGCCTCGCACGTCAAATTCGGGGATTTCAGCGCCAGCATTGCCAAGTCCGGCATTGAGTACATGGGCGCCTTTTATGATCAGTACAAGGAGCTTTCGGCCGGCGCCGGCGTCGGCTTTTTCCAGATTGGTGGCGGAATCGCCGGCGACTTCCCGATCTGTGTGGTCCCGTCGATCAAATACGACCTCGGCGAAGAAGCCAAGCCGTGGGCCTATTTCTGCCAGGTGTCCGATTCCACGACCTCCTATGGTTCGTATTCCGGTGCCACCCCCAATGAGAAGATCACCTGGGACAAACTGACCGAAGATACGCCAATGTTCGTGATTGAGTCCGATGCCACCATTGTTGTTCCGCTCTTGTTGCGCGCCTTGTTGGAGTGCAAAGCAAATCCTGCAGCTGCAAACGCCTTGATCGCTCGGTGGTCGGACCACAACTCGTAAACCACTTTACGAGTTGAGGGACGCGCTAGGCGGGCTACAGAAATGCTCAACCTCTGCAAAAACTGCTTCTCCCCTACAGATTGAGCATCGCATGTCGCGCGAACGACGGTAGAGTGAACCCATGGGAGGGTTCACCATGCGTTCCAAGCACACCTTGTTGAGGTTCGGCGTCGCTTTTGCGGTCCTGGCGGGATGCGATTCCGCCCCCGAAGCCGCGCCCGCCGAGTGGTATGGCGTGGTGGAGCCGATCGTTCGCGAAAACTGCTCCGGCTGCCACAGCGACGGAGGAATCGCCCCCTTCCCCCTGACCACTTACGAAGAAGTGTCGATGGTAGCCCAATGGGTGGCATCCGCGGTCGAAGATCGCACGATGCCGCCATGGCTCGCCGGTCAAAATTGCAATGAATACAAGGACGATATCTCACTTAGCGACGCCGAAATCGCGGCGATCTCTTCGTGGGCGGATGCGGGCGCGCCCCTTGGCGATCCGTCAAAAGCGCTTCCTCCCCCGGAAAGCGAGCCCATGGGTGAACTTTCACGAGTCGATATGACGCTGGGAATGCATGCCGCGTACACGCCAACGGTCTCCCCGGACGAATACCGTTGTTTCGTACTCGACGGTCCCGAGTCCAACCTCTACGTGACCGGATTGCGGGCGATCCCAGGGAATGCGGCGATCGTGCATCATGTGGTGGTGTTCGCCATTCCACCGGGACAAGTCGACGCCGTCGAAGCGCTGGATCAAGAGGATGAAGCGGAAGGATACACGTGCTTCGGATCGCCGCTTGGCGGAAACGGCATGGTACCGATGCTGGGCGCCTGGGCTCCCGGCGCCAGCAGCGCTGAATTCCCCGACAAAACCGGACTTCTTGTCGAGGCAGGGTCGAAGATCGTGATTCAATTGCATTACAACATTCAAAACGGCACCGGTGCCGATCAAACCACTCTGCAATTGAAAACCGAAACCGAGGTGCCCTACCCTGCGGTTTTTCGACCTTTTACCAGCTACAATTGGGTGCTCGATCCTGAAACGATGTCGCTTCCCGCACAGGAAACCACCACCCACACCTTTACACAGAACATTTCTGAACCGGGGTTTATTCACGGCACCACTCTGCATATGCATACTCTTGGAGAATCGGGCAGCCTGACCCTCCAACGCGACGGAACCGACAACGAGTGCCTGCTCGATATCCCACGTTGGGACTTCCATTGGCAACGGGGATACCAATTCACGGACCCGGTGGAGGTGGTCCCCGGCGACCAGCTGGAGATCCGTTGCACCTGGGACAATACCACCGACTCGGAGATCACTTGGGGCGAAGGCACTTCCGACGAAATGTGTCTGGGCTTCATTTACGCCACCGCGGACTACGAGTAACGTAATGGCAAATGCTGACTCCTTTCTGGACGATCGTTGCGTTGGCTATGGCCGCAGAACCCGCTTGGCAACGGCTCGGCATCGCCGGCGTATCCGCTGAATTTCCGGGACAGGTGCAAACCGTGCCTTGGGACGATGGCGGCACGGTATTTGCGGAGTCCTCGCTCGGTTCAGGAGCTTGGTCCAGCTATTCCATCCGGGCCGGCTCCGGAGAGAGCGCCGACGGATTCACGCTCGATCATCCGGAGTGGGCCGTTCGACGAGCCGGCACGGTGACACTCTGCGGACAAAGCGTCGTTCTCTGGGAGGCTTCCGCCGCCGGCGCGGACATCGTGTGCATCGAGTACGCCGACGGTCGCTCGAGTTCGTCGGGCTATTCCCAGCCTGGTACTGCTTTTTTTGCGGCCTTCGAGCATCAAGGGCGCCCGGTGCGGGTCACCTGGACGGCGCGAACCCCCGAGCCGGCGACGGAACAAACCTCCCGTGAGCGATTTTTCGGCTCCGTTCGCTGCGAATTGTAGTCCAGCTTCCTCGATCGGTTGCACCGAGGTAGGCTGGCCAGGGAAGCCAATGCCACGAATTGATGTCATTCTGGCTGGTGTGATTGCAAGCGGATGTACCGCTCCTGCCCCCGCTCCCCAATGGTATGGCGAAATCCAGCCGATCGTGCTCGAGAATTGCGCGGGATGCCACGTAGACGGCGGCATCGCTCCCTTTCCTCTGACCTCCTACGCAGAAGTGTCGATCATCGCGCAAGAGGTCGCGTCCTCCGTCGAGGATCGCACGATGCCGCCCTGGCCAGCGGCGGCCGATTGCCAGGCCTACGACAATGATTTGTCCCTAACCGATGCGGAGATCGCCGCGATCACCGCCTGGGCGGACGCCGGAGCCCCCGAGGGCGATCCAGCGCTCGCCGTCTCCAACGACGAAGAATCACCTTCTGAAGAGCTTTCCCGCGTTGACCACACCCTGGGAATGACCAACCCTTATTTGCCGACCGCACAGCCCGACGAGTTTCGTTGCTTCGTGCTTGATGATGTCGTTGAAAACACCTATGTGACTGGATTGCACGTCATCCCCGGCAATGAAGCGATGGTCCACCATGTGGAAGCATTCTTGGTGCCGCCCTCGCAAGTTGCCACCGTGGAAGCGCTCGATCAGCAAGATGACGGAGAGGGTTACGCCTGCATGGGTACCCCGGTCGGCGACGCCCTGATTCCCCTGCTGGGGGCGTGGGCGCCAGGGGGGAATACCGCAGATTTCCCCGACAATACGGGAATTTGGGTACAGACTGGCTCGCGGATTGTGCTGTACATGCACTACAGCACCGTGACCACCCCTCAACCCGATCAGACCGTCATTGAGTTGAGTACGGAAGACTCTGTACTTTACCCCGCAAGCTTCAGCATGCTCACCAATTTCGGTTGGATGCTCGATCCGAGCACGATGTCGATTCTCCCTGGGCAAACAACCACCCACGAATTCGTCCGCAACAATTCTCAACCCAGTGTTTTGCATAGCGTCGCTTTACATATGCATACACTCGGTGACTCCGGAACCTTGCAACTCCTTCGGCCCTCAGGAGACGAGTGCCTGCTCGACATTCCGCGTTGGGACTTCCATTGGCAGAGAAGGTACACCTTTGCCGATCCGATCGCAGTGGCGTCCGGCGATCAACTGAAGATCTCGTGCACCTGGACGAATGATACGGAAAACCCTGTCGAATGGGGTGAACGGACGAACGACGAAATGTGCCTCGGCTTTGTTTACGAAACCGATGCATACGAATAGGTTCCCGCCGGGGGACCTCCCATGCAGATCCGTCACGCCACCGTTGCCGATGCCCAAGCCATCGCTCGTTTGGGGATCATCACCTACACCGATACCTTCGGGCACACGTATTCTCCCGAAGATTTGCATGCCTTCCTAGAGTCTGCATACAGCGTCGAGTACTTCATAGAAGTGCTATCCAATCCTCGGCAAAATATCTTTGTCGCCGATGACAACGGACTACTCATTGGCTATGCACAGATGGGCCCGTGCGCGCTTCCGCACGCTGAAGCGTCCCTTTCACAAGGGGAATTGAAACGCATGTATGTGTTGAAATCGCATCACAATCGGGGGCTAGGTAAGCAGCTGTTGGAGTTGTCGTTGGAGTGGCTGGAGCAACACTTCCCTGGTCCGCTCTGGATTGGCGTTTGGAGCGAGAATTTCGGCGCTCAGCGGCTCTATGCCCGCTACGGTTTCCACAAGGTGGGCGAATACGGCTTTAAGGTGGGCAAGGCCGTCGATCTGGAATGGATACTGCGGCGCCCTGGCGGGCCGGCGGTCTAGCGGGATACGCCCGAGACAACCCGAGGCGTCCATGTCCCTTCGCTCATTGCGCGCGCTCTGTTCCATATTCGGCATTTTCGGTGTTGCAGCTCCCGCTTGGGCCGCATGTGGCGATGGAAACATCGAATCCGGCGAAGCCTGCGACGACGGCGCCACCGCCAATGGCGATGGCTGCAATTCGAGCTGCCAAATCGAATCCGGCTACGAATGCGACAATGCCAACTACGAAGTATCAGGAAGCGAATATTGGACGTTTACCAGTATCTATGACGATCCCGACGTGACGATCTCGTCCGCCAATCGCCAGGTGGACCAAAGTCAAAACAGCCGACCTTGGGTAGGTACCACCACGATTCCTACGAGTTCGAGCACGAATCAACGCATCAAATTCACCATGCGTGCAGGCAACAATGACGACGACTACATGGGGTTCGTGGTCGGATGGTCCGCGGGCGAAGCCGCAAACCCGAGCCCCACGTTCTTGCTCGTCGAATGGAAAAAGGCCGCACAAAGCAATTCGCTCGGCAGCGCCCCTATCGGACTCAAACTGTACCGGACCAACGGCGGAAATCCCACCGAATCCAACTTTTGGACCGGCACCGGCGCGTTCACCGCGGTGGCGAGCGGCACAACGTTGGGTTCGTCTGCTTGGACCGCCAATACCACGTACTCGGTGGAGGTCGACTACACTCCGACGCGGCTGCGTGTGTGGGTCAACGGCGTACAGCAGTTCGACTATTCCGCGACCCTCCCTCAGGGTTCCCTAGGTTTCTTTGGGTTTTCTCAGGATGAGACCCGTCACGTCATCACCACCCCCGAATCCGTCTGTGGACCAGCCGACACCGACAACGACGGCCTGTTGGACCTCGAAGAAGTCGGACTGGGCACCGATCCCACCGATTCAGACACCGACAACGACGGCCTGACCGACGGCGAAGAAGTCGGTGATCCCAATGTTTCCGGCGACGGGACCGACACCGATCCTCTGGACGCCGACTCCGATGAGGATGGCCTTTCCGATGGTACGGAAGTGGATGGTTCCGGCTTGCTCGCCGGTTTTGGCGCTACCGATCCGCTGGATTCCGATTCCGACAACGATGGGTTAAAAGACGGCCTCGAAGCTGGAGCTTCCAGCAGCATCTCGTCAGGAACAAGCCTTGGCGGAATTCCCTACGCAGGAACTACCGGATTTCTCGCCGATGCCCACCCCTGGACCACCACCGACCCCCACGACGCGGACAGCGACAACGACGGGCTTCTGGACGGCGAGGAGGATGTCAACGCGAATGGTGCATTCGGTGCAACCTTTGGTGGAACGGGCACTTCAGGATCGGGCGAATCCGATCCGAACAACCCCGATACCGATGGGGACCAGCTTTCCGACGGAACGGAAGATTCTTTGGGTATTTCACCGATCGACACCGACTCCGACGACGGCGGTGTACCGGATGGCACGGAAGTGTTGTCGGACCTCACCGACCCGGACGATGGCTCAGACGACAGCACGGCCGACCCCGACGGAGATGGGCTTACCAACGGCGAAGAAGCGTTGGTTGGAACCGATCCGACCGACCCCGACTCAGATCAAGATGGCCTGAGCGACAGCAACGAGGTGGGGGATCCCAATGTTTCCGGAGACGGCACGGACACCGACCCCTTGGACGCCGATTCCGATGACGATGGGCTTTCCGACGGCGACGAAATCAACGGTTCCGGCAGCCTCACCCCCTTTGGACCCTCGGACCCCCTGGATGCCGATTCCGACAATGACGGGCTTTCCGATGGTTTGGAGGTCGGGGTCACCATCGGCATCGCGGACAGCATCAGCGCCGGGGGCGTTGAAGTCGAAGGAAGCGGCGGCTTTATTCCCGACGCGGACAACGGGTCCGTCACCGATCCGCTGGACAACGACACGGACAACGACGGATTGACGGATGGCGAAGAGGACGCCAACGGAGATGGCGCTTCGATCTATGTGATCGGCGACACCGGTACCGACGGCACCGGAGAATCCGATCCAAACTTGGCGGACACGGATGCGGATGGCCTTTCCGACGGCGAGGAGGACATCCTTGGAAGTTCGCCGATCGATACGGATACCGACGACGGCGGGGTCAACGATGGGACCGAGGTCGATACCGACTTCACCGATCCCCTCGATCCATCGGATGATTTCACCAACGATCCAGATAACGACGGCCTCACCAATGAAGAAGAGGACCAGGAAGGCACGGATCCGAACGATTCGGACTCCGATGACGACGGCCTCACCGATGGGGAGGAGGTGGAGGATCACCAACCGGATCCGCTCGATCCGGACTCAGACGAGGGTGGCATCGACGATGGCACCGAAGTGTTGGTCGACGGCACCGATCCAAACGACCCCGACGACGACTTGGTCGACACCGATGGCGACGGACTAACGGACAGTTTCGAGGACGATCTCGGCACCGACCCCAACAATCCCGACACCGATGGCGACACGCTGTCCGACGGCGACGAGGTCAACGAGCACAGCACCGATCCAAAACGCTGGGACACCGATGGCGATGGCATGGCCGACGGCGATGAAATTGCCGAAGGCACCGATCCTTTGGACACCGATTCCGATGACGACGGCCTCACCGACGGCGTCGAAAGCGGCGATACCTTCACCGATCCGCTGGACCCCGATTCCGATGACGACGGCCTCACCGACGGCGACGAAGTCCTGATCCACGACACCGATCCATTGGACACCGACTCCGACGGCGACGGCCTCACCGATGGTGACGAGGTCCTGCTCCACGAAACCGACCCGAATGACGTCGATTCCGACGGCGATGGCCTCTCCGACGGCGACGAGGTCAACACCCACACAACCGATCCCAACGATCCGGATACCGACGATGGTGGGGTAAACGACGGTGTGGAAATCGTCGTTGGAACGGACCCTCTCGTTCCTGAGGACGATGTTGCCGATCCCACCGATTCTGACGGCGATGGGCTCACCGACGACGAAGAGGAGGTTTACGGCACCGATCCGGACGATACCGATTCCGACGACGACAGCCTCACCGACGGAGACGAAGTCGAAGACATCGGCTCCGATCCCAACGATTCCGACTCCGACGATGACAATCTCACCGACGACGTCGAAGTCGCCATCGACACCGATCCCAATGACGCCGACACCGACAACGACGGTCTGGAAGATGGCTTTGAAGTCGATGTATACGAAACCGATCCATTGGACACCGACACCGACGACGACGGCCTCACCGACGGCGAAGAGGTCGACGTGTACGGCACCGACCCCAACGACACGGACACGGACGACGACGGCCTGTCCGACTACGAGGAAGCCGTGCAGGTCGGCACCAATCCCAACGATTCGGATACAGATGACGGCGGGGTCTCCGACGGCGCTGCGGTAGATGCAGGCCTCGATCCCTTCGACCCAAGCGATGACGACGAATTTGGTGGAGACCCCGACGACGATACGGACGACACGTCGGATACAGCAGATACCAGCGATACCGAAGACTCGGGCGACACCGAAGATTCAGGGGACACGGAGGATTCTGGCAGCGACACCGACGAGGACACCAATCCGGTCAGCCTAGGGGCGGGCACCTATCAAGGGCGGTCATGCAACTCTGCGACCGGCTTATTCTCCCTTGGTATGCCTGTTCTCCCATTGTTGCTGCTACGCCGACGGCGCCGCTAGTCGGCCATGCCGCGGCTCACCCGCCAAGAACGAACGGCGATCCACCGGCGCACTTCGGAAGTCGTCGATCGATTTCAGGCGTTTGAAGGTAAAAGCTGGCGCAG
>SXGR01271769.1_pt1 | contig 14507 bp, 12 predicted proteins | sample 3174711 | NCBI WGS metagenome assembly SXGR01 (sample SAMN11356860, study PRJNA531348) | freshwater metagenome | isolation source: freshwater sample F1-60 | place: China: Fuxian Lake, Yuxi | collected 2017-12-25
CTTCGCCAGTTTTCAAGCGCCAACGTACGGGGATCGTCTCAGGCAATGTTGCAGGCACCGCCTCGCCCTTAGGGACATGACCCGTGCGGGCAGGGCCACGCCACTGCGGCCAATCACCCGCTTGCACCGAGAGAAACCCAAAGCCAAAAAACAAAGTCGCAACAAATCGGATGAACATGCGGCAAATTCAGCCGATGCCCGAACCATCCGTCAAGACGGATCCAGAATTCTGAAATACATTTATTTCAGGACAGCGCGTGGCCGAGGGAGAGGATGGCACCCGAAAACCAACCGAATAATCCGAGACACCAAAAGGTGAGTCGGACTGTACGATCAAACCGTCGGAAGGGGAGGGGAACCATCTGAAAAAGCACACACGTGCCGAGAAGTGCTGCACAGTAAGGAAAGAGTCTAAGTGAAAATTGTCGGCAGCAGGTTTGGAAGTTTCGTGCAATCGCTCCTGTGAACGGGCCAGAAACGACTCCAATCGTTGCTCCAATGATTTGGTTTTCTCTTCGGTCGGACTCTGACCCTCGGTTGAGAACCGACCAAGTAAGCGAGCCAGCCACGAAATAAAACCCCAAAAAAATATACAAATGTATTGTCCTGAATTGATAGAAGGGGTTCGGCATTGTCAGCTCAAACGATTACATCGGTTGGTGTTCATAATCCAACCATCATGCTTAAAAAATCGGTCCCCTCGCTGAATCAACTTGCCTCTGGGTCAGCAATCCCAGACAAATCTAGGAACATGAAACACACGCCCCTAATCTTGGCCGCCCTGATGGTCTGGGTTCAATCCGTCAGTTCTTTCGGGGATGGCCCCACGGATAACGCGGCATTGAAGGTGCGGCCGATTCCGCCTCCCGGTGGTGTGGTGAGCGAGGCGGATCGCAAAAACCTCGAGGCGTATGTGGCGCATCTGGGGACTTCGATCGAGAATGTAACGATCTCGTTATCCAATAAGCCCGCGCTAAAGGCGTTGTTGCCGGATGTGCAGATTTTTCATAATGCGGTGCGGTATGCTCTGGTGCACAACGAATTTTTTAATCCCACGAACGAGGTGCCGCTGGCCAATACGTTGATCCAAACAGGGTTGCTCCGGATTCAAGCGTTGCAGAAAGGCGAGGCTCCATGGGCGAGCTCCACGGGTTTGGTGGTGAGGGGGTATGTCTCAAAGATCGATGGTTCAGTGCAACCTTACGGCCTTGTGATCCCGCCGTCGTTCGGGACGGGGCAGCAGACTCCGTATCGTTTGGATGCTTGGTTTCATGGGCGTGATGAGAAACTCAGCGAAGTCAATTTCTTGGGTGGCCGACTGAAATCGCCGGGGGAATTCACACCGCCGAACACTTTTGTGCTGCATTTGTATGGTCGGTATTGCAATGCCAACAAGTTCGCAGGTGAGATTGATTTGCTGGAAGCGTTGGCGGATGTGAAAGCGCGATACTCGATCGATGAGAATCGGATCGCGGTGCGAGGGTTCTCGATGGGCGGGGCGGCATGTTGGCAGTTCGCCACGCATTATGCGGGCCTTTGGGCGGCAGCAGCTCCGGGTGCCGGGTTTAGTGAGACGGCGGATTTTTTAAAAGTGTTCCAGAAAGAGACCGTGAACCCGCCTGTTTATGAACAGAAACTTTGGCATATGTATGACGCGACGGATTATGCAGTGAACCTCTTCAACTGTCCGACGGTCGCTTACAGCGGCGAGATTGATTCGCAAAAACAAGCGGCAGATATCATGGCGAAAGCACTCGCTGCAGAAGGCATGGAGTTGACTCATATCATTGGACCTAAAACCGCGCACTCGTATGAAACAGCGGCAAAGGCGGAAGTGAATCGACGAATGGATTCGATCATGGCGAAGGGACGTAACCCCGTCCCCAACGAGGTCCGGTTTACGACATGGACTCTCCGCTATAACGAAATGTTGTGGGTGAAACTCAACGGGCTGGAACATCATTGGGAACGGGCAAGGGTTCGGGCCGTGATCGAGAACCCGCAAACGGTGCGGATGGAGCTGACGAATGTGACTTCGTTCACGCTCTCGATGCCTGCCGGATTGTGTCCGCTGGATAACGGCACCAAACCCACCGTGGTGATCAATGGATCGAGGATCGTAGCGTCCGCTGTCGGAACGGATCGTTCGTGGGTGGCGCATTTTGAAAAAACTGGAGATGCGTGGAGCAGCGTCGCACAACTGCAGACATCGGAACTCGCGAAACGCCCCGGATTACAAGGACCGATCGATGATGCGTTCATGGATAGTTTCCTCATGGTGACGCCCGGTCAGCTACCGTTCAATCAAGAGTCGCACAACTGGGTCATGGCGGAGCATCGCCACGCGGTTGAACAGTGGCGGGCACAATTTCGCGGCGAGGCCCGTGTCAAACCCGACTTCAAGATTACCGATGAGGATATCGCCAATCATAACCTTGTGCTGTGGGGTGATCCGCAGAGCAATACAGTTCTGGCACGGATCATCGACCGATTGCCAATCAAATGGTCAGAAGAGAAGTTGGAGATTGCGGGCTTCCACTTTCCCACGACTAGCCACATCCCCGCTTTGATTTATCCCAATCCACTCAACCCACGACGCTATGTCGTGTTGAACAGCGGCTTCACGTTCAGGGAGTATGATTATCTGAACAATGCGCGGCAGGTCTCCAAACTGCCGGACTTTGCGATAATCGATTTCACTAAACCCGTTACCCCTCGCGCTCCCGGCGGGATCCCGATTGCTGGATTCTTTAACGAAAAATGGCAGCCTTGAATTAACAGAGGAAATCTTGATCTGTAAGGTTGTTGATGTAGTCTCAAGTTCACACGTATGAAACGAACAATTCTCTCAACTCTCTTCGCAGCCGCCGTGGCGATGTCGGCAACCGCCTTCGCTGTCGAACCCGGCTTCACTTCCATCACCGATGGCAAATCCTTCAAAGGATGGAAAGCCGCGACTGAACACACCAACACATGGGTCTTCCAAGATGGAGCCTTTGTGGCACAGGGCGAACGGAGCCATCTGTATTATGTGGGCGACGCGAAACCGTTCAAAAATTTCGTGTTAAAAGTCGATGTCAAAACGGCAGCCACTTCGAACGGTGGGATTTATTTCCACACCAAATACCAAGCCGAGAGCTGGCCGAAATACGGCTTCGAAACCCAAGTGAACAACACCCACGGCGACTGGAAGAAAACCGGCAGCCTCTATGACGTGGTGAACGTGAAAGAATCCGCCGCGAAAGACGGCGAATGGTGGACCCAAACCATCACGGTCCAAGGGAATAAAGTGACCGTGGCTGTGAACGATAAAATCGTGATGGAATACAACGAACCCACCGACGCCAAGGCAGGGAAGGACTTCACCCGCAAAATCGACGAAGGCACCTTCGCACTCCAAGCCCATGACCCGAAGAGCGTGATCCACTACAAGAACATCCGAGTCAAACGCCTCGACTGATTTTAGTTCCAACCGAACACCAGCCGCCGACCTAAAACCTCGGCGGCTTTTTTTATCCCTTCTGCTGAGCAACATCGTTTCTGATTCAGCCCCTAACTCCCCCTTTCCGATTGCCTTAACGTTCCCCGGAGTTAATCTGCTCGCTGAAGCATCCGGCTGCCATGCCCGAAGGAAAAAAGAAACCAGCGAAAACTGGGAATACTCGTCAAAGCACCCGTGTTTTGAAGGAGGATTCTTTGCCCAATCATTCCAATGGATCTTCGACCCATCGCATGCCTCGGTTCATCGACCTGTTTTGCGGAATTGGCGGCTTTCGAATCGCTTTCGAGCGCGCAGGAGGTAAATGCGAGTTTTCTTCCGATTGGGACAAATTCTCTCAGATCACCTACGAAGCGAACTTTGGCGAGAAACCGCATGGAGATATTCACCATGTGGCCGTTGCTGACATCCCTGCTCATGACATCTTGTGCGCAGGTTTTCCGTGCCAACCGTTTAGTATAGCAGGGGTCTCCAAAAAACTGAGCCTAGGTAGGAAGCATGGCTTCGATGATGAAAAACAAGGGAATCTTTTTTTTGAGGTTGCGAACATCCTCGATTACCACAGACCTGCCGCATTTGTTTTAGAGAATGTTAAAAACCTCAGAAGCCACGATCAGGGTCGAACATTCGAAATCATTCTTAACACCCTGACCGATACTCTAGGCTATACAGTTTATTCCAAAATAATTGATGCCCAATGTGTTGTTCCACAGCACCGTGAGCGCATTTTTTTGGTCGGCTTCAGGGAGCCGCGTTATTTTGAGTTTCCTGATTTTCCGGAGGAAGGACCAAGGTTGTCCTCAATTTTAGAGATCGACCCGCCTGCTAAGTACACACTTACAGATCACCTTTGGCAGTATCTCCAAAATTACGCAAAAAAACACAAAGCTGCAGGTAATGGTTTCGGTTTTGGTTTGGTTGATGGTAACGATATCGCCCGAACACTGAGCGCGCGTTATCACAAGGATGGCTCCGAGATTTTGATTTCTCAAGGGCCGGATAAAAACCCCCGACGGCTCACACCGCGTGAGTGTGCGAGGTTAATGGGCTACCCATCGGACATGGTTATTCCAGTCTCAGACACGCAGGCCTACCGGCAGTTCGGGAATTCCGTCGTTGTGCCAGTGGTCGAAGGTATCGCAAGGGCCGTTGTCAAAACCATGAACCGGCCTGTCCACGCTCGGCCTGACTTGGTGCTCGTGGGGGACAACCTCACCACGGTAAGTTTACCAAAACGGACGCGAACCCCAGTTAGCTACCTAAAACCACCTCCCAAAAGAAAGGTTTGAAGCGTGAACCTGACTCAACTCAAAAGGTTGTTTACTCAGGCTGGAGGAACAACCCTCTACGCCAAGGCGCTCGCGGAAAATGACAACTCAAAGAATCAGGTGTATTTCGGCCCAGGCTTTCAGGCTCTGAATTTGTTTCCGAACACAGGAATCGTCCCTGATAGCAGCCCCAAGAATCCGATCTTCAAGGCAGGGTTACGATTTGGCTGGCTCAAATCGGACGGTCAGGTTGCGCATGCACCCAATGCTCAGTTGATTCTCTATCCTCAATACCCCGAGATCCGATTCTCTGGATTCCTGAGTGGATGCAAGGATGCACCTTCCGCCTTAATGGCTGGCAGGATCAAGGGGCGAATCCTTTTCCTCGGAGTAACAAAAGAGCGGCACATTTTGGGGTTTGTTGCCGGTCCCGGTTCCGAAATTGCGGCAGAGTATCAGGCCCTGCAACTCGAGCCGAATCAGGGTGTGTTTGCAGAAGTGGCACGACCTAGGATTCCTCGTGCGGACGAAGCTAGGTCGAAATTGCTCGCGGAATTGAAGCGAATCCACGGTCGAGGATGGATTGATTCAAAACAACTTCATTCCAACGGTACAATAAATCCCTGCATGGCACAAAATTGCGGTGGGTTCACGTTGGAAGCGGAATTCGGAATTCCCAAGAACAGCCAGTCTGAACCCGATTTCCACGGTTGGGAGATCAAACAGCATTCGGTTGCTAGTTTTGATAGACCGGATTCTGGCGGGGCAATCACCCTGATGACGCCTGAACCTAACATCGGTTTTTATAGGGAACACGGCATGGCGGAGTTCGTCCGCAAGTTCGGTTATCCAGACAAAAAAGGGCGTGAGGACCGCCTCAATTTTGGCGGCGTCCATCGGGTTGGCGAACGACACTCCACAACACAACTGATGCTAGAGTCGCAGGGTTATAATGCGGAGACTGGCAAGATATCCGATGCTAATGGCTGCATCGCGCTTGTTACGAAATCAGGAGCGATTGCAGCGGGTTGGGCTTTCAGTGGGCTGTTTGAACATTGGGCCAAGAAGCACAACAAGGCCGTCTATGTTCCTTCGCAATCGAGGGTTATTCCTCAGAGGCAGTATTCTTATGGACACAAAGTGAGACTTGCGCAAGGCACCGATTCGTTGCGCCTCCTCAAAGCACTGGCAGCAGGTCAGGTTTACTACGACCCGGGCATAAAATTGGAAAGAGCTTCCACCGAAAACCCGCAGTCCAAGCATCGCAGCCAGTTCCGAATTTCCTCGAAGAATATCGAAGCAATCTACGAGTCGGTCGAGTCGGTCGAACTGTAGTTGTCCTCAATGATCTTTAGCAGGATCGGCGAGTTTCGATGAATGATTCAGAGCGGGGGGATTTTTCCATTTTAAGCCTTTTCGAGATTGGGTGACGCCAGTTTTGGCGGCAGGCTGGGCTTGCAAAAAGTGGGTTTACGGATCATGTTAATTCGGATTTTTAACCGGTAACATTTTATGCAGAACGCCACTCCAAACCCGAAACCCTTGGAAAACCTTGAGGAATGGGAGGATTTTCTCAAAGAACGTTATCCCGAGGGATCTCAGCCCACGGAGAACAAACCAGCGTTCCAAGCTACCGACCCCAATAAAAAGGAGTCTGAATTTAGGAACTACGAATTGGATGCTCGCCCGACGGTCCGGGAGTTTTATCGGCTGAATCACCAATTCCAAAGCTACGATTTCGGGCAGGCTAAGCGGGCGGATTTTCTGAAGTTGGAACGAAAGAAAATGACCGTCTGGCAGGCGATGGAATTCCTGAACACATTGGTCGATGAGAGTGATCCGGACACGGATCTTTCCCAGCTCCAACATCTGCTTCAGACAGCAGAACATATTCGTCGCGATGGGCATCCGCGTTGGTTCATCCTCACGGGGTTGATCCATGATCTCGGGAAGATCCTGTGTTTGTTCGGTGAACCGCAATGGGCGGTTGTCGGGGATACATTCCCGGTTGGTTGCGCTTTTTCTAAGAAGATTGTTTTCCCGAAGTTTTTTGAGGCCAATCCAGACTCGCTGAACCCTCGGTTCCAAACGCCGTTAGGGATTTATGAAGAGGGATGCGGACTCGATCGAGTGAATCTTTCATGGGGGCACGACGAATATCTCTATCAGGTGGTGAAAGACAGGCTTCCTGCGGAGGGTCTGGCGATGATTCGTTATCACTCCTGCTATCCAGTGCATCGCGAGGGGGAGTATGATTTGCTCCTGACCGACGAGGATCGCCGACTGATGGAATGGGTGCGGAAATTTAATCCTTATGATCTCTACACCAAGAGTCATGAGAAACCGGATGTGGAAAAGCTGCGTCCGTTTTACGAGGAATTGATCAACGAGTTTCTTCCCGGCGAACTCCGCTGGTAGGGTGGTGAGTGAATTGAAGCGCGGCATGAAATTCGCCATCTGCAACGAGATTTTCCAAGGGTGGAAATTCGAGGATGTGGTTCCTTTTGTTGCCCAAGTGGGTTATCAGGGAATCGAGATTGCTCCATTTACTGCGGCCAAATCGGTCGTAGATGTATCGCAAACCGAACGCCAACGTTGGCGTGATTTGGCGGAACGGCAGGGGATCGCAATCACTGGGATCCATTGGGTGCTGGCTCATACCGAGGGGTTGCACTTGACCCATCCCGACCCACAAATCCGGAACCGCACGTCGGAGTATTTTGGTCATCTGGTCGATTTCTGTGCGGATCTTGGAGGGAAGACCATTGTGTTGGGTTCGCCTAAACAACGGAGCTTGCAGCCCGGGGTTTCCATCGGGATGGCTGGAGATTATGCATTCGAGGTGTTGAAACCCGCAGTCCAAAAGGCTCAAGAGCGGGATGTCATTCTTTGCTTCGAACCCTTGGGGCCTACAGAAACTGATTTCATCAACACCGCAACCGATGCCATCGCGTTTGTGGATCGATTCGCAAGTCCGCATTGCCAGATCATTCTGGATGTGAAAGCGATGTCCTCGGAAACAAAACCGATCCCTCAAATCATTCACGAAAGTCGAGGTCGCTTCTCCCACTTCCACGCGAATGACAAGAACCTGAAAGGGCCGGGATTTGGTGAGGTTGATTTCGTGCCGATCGCTCAAGCGTTACGCGAGAGCCACTATGACGGATGGGTGTCAGTCGAAGTTTTTGATTTCACCGAGGGGCCGGAGCGTATCGCGAAGGAGAGCATTGACTATCTCCGTCGGACGTTCGCGGTGTGACGATTTAACGGGTCAGAATCGATTCGATCTCTCCACGTAAAACCGCGCTCACTGCATCCACCGATTGATGCGCATCCACAATGTGAAACCCGTATGTGGCCTGCAACCGCTTGAATTGTTGTTGGACGAGGGCTTGGTATTTCAGAAAGCTATCGAACATATCTCGCGACAACCCCAGATCCATCCCACTTTCCCAGAAATCTAGGACGTGGTTTTTTGCGAAGTTTCGTTGAACTAATTCTTCCGGAGAAACGTTGAGGTAGAATACGGCGTCAGGCTCCAATGCTATCCCGTAAAGATTCTTTAACCATTTCTCGTCCATCCCACGCACCATATCTCGCACCATCAGCGTGTAGATGTAACGATCCGCTAACACGATAAACCCAGACCCCAGAGCAGGGAGGATGATGTTCTCGAGTTGATCCGCAAAATCGGTTGCGTAAAAAAGGCTGAGCGTCGTCCGGCTGAGGATGTTTCCTTGCTGTGCTTGGTTCAGTTCATCGCTGACGAGCGTCGAACGTTTCAGTCCCACTTGCACGGTGGCATGTCCGTTGCCCTCGAGCCAATCGACCAAGCGGGTGATCTGGGTCGAACGTCCCGAGCCATCGGCCCCTTCTACCGCAATCAATTTGCCGCTGAGCGACTCCAATTTGACACCGGGAATCCCTTGGCCGTAGAACCGCCGCTTCGAGGGCGAAGGCACCATGATCGAACCGTTTTCTCGGGTAATCCTTGGCGTGGAGTTCATGAGTGTTTCAAGGTCTGAGGCGCAAGGAAGTTGGCGACATCAATCCGTGACCCCACGGTTTGGCGGACAATGCTCTGTTGGGATTCAACCGCCTGATTGGCATCAATCACGACGAACTTAAACTCCTCGCTCATGCCAAGGTATTGTTCGAGCAATCGACCTTGGAAAATCCTGAAACTCTCGTAGGGATCTGGCGAAAGTTTTAAATCCATGCCGGCCTCAAAATACTTTAGCTCAGGGCGGTTATCCAAAATCCGTTGAAGCGACACTTCCAAGTTTGCTTTAAAAAAGAACGTGAGATCTGGCAGGCAGGCAAACGCATAGTTGCCGCGAACCCACGCCTCAGGGCATCCACGAACCACATCACGCGCGAACGCGGTGTAAACATAGCGATCACATAAAACGATGTAACCAGCCCGCAACAGCGGCACCAATTGACGTTCATATCGATCTGCGAAATCCGTGGCATGGATCAGGCTAAACGTGGTGGGAGTCAGGAGTTGCCGTTTTTTGCCTTTGCTCGTCGCGCTTTTAACCAGATCCGAGGAGTTCCATTCGCTGAAAAAAACTCGGGCACCTTCTAATTCCAGCCACCGTTTGAGGAGATAGATCTGCGTTGATTTACCGGAGCCATCCAACCCTTCGACTGCGATCAATCGACCGGGGAACCCGACTTCGGCAAATGTAGGTCGAATATTTGGCATGGATTGAAGGTCTTGTCCTTTATTCTAATCCGAACAAGCTCGCGATCAAGGCGAAGGTGAACGATGTGGCGATGCTGACCATTTGTCGGACCCCATCGATTTGCCACGCAAGGATCACTAGGATGCAGCCGTATGGAACCATTCTAAAATAGGTTTCCCACTTGAGTTGGAGTAGGTGTGCGGCGACATGTGACCCATCTAGCGGAGGGATCGGCAGCAGATTAAAAAAACAGAGGAACAAACTAATGAACGCGATCTGGACGGCGGATTGGGTGATTAACGGAACATTAGCGAGGATCCCGATTTTTGCGACCGCCAGCAACCCGATCGCAAGGAGGATATTCATGATCGGCCCCGCCATCGCGATCAGCGAATCGTCCAATCGGGGTTGTCGCAAATTGTTGATGTTCACCGGAACGGGTTTTCCCCAACCGATAATAAAACCCGCCAGTGGGGAGCTGACCGAGGTGAGGAAAATACTCAAGATCGGAAGTGCGATCGTCCCCACGGGATCGATATGAACCGCTGGATTCAGGGAGACTCGACCCTGATTGCGCGCCGTGTCATCGCCGCGCTTTGAGGCTACCCAAGCATGGGCAAACTCGTGGAAGGTGAGAACCGGCAAAAAGCAGGCATACATCAACAATCCGTTCAACAAACTCTGCAAATCCATTCCGCAAAACCTAGCACAGGGTCAACACGCGTTAAAGCGCAATTGGACTCAATAATCGTAGAGGCCACCATCCTTGCTATACGGTTGGCCGCCTGAACCTCCCATGCCGCCGCCGTCTTCGCCCTCCTCACCCATGCCTAAAACATCTCCCATATCGGCTTCGATCTTTTCCGGATCCTCACCTGATTCCAACCGTTTGATTGCCACATCCATTTCCTTCGGCATCGTGCCATCCGGCATGATTTCCTTCATCTTCCGCATCATGTGAGCCATGTGCTTCGGATTATTTTCATCCAAATGTTCCATGTCGCGTTCGATTTCGTTCATGACCCTTGCGACGCGTGGATCATCCATATCCGGCATCGGATCAGCTCCGCCTGAATCATCGGCAGGAGCCGCCTTCGTCTCAGCTAACCCACGAGGCATCGCAAAGGTACTCATCTGACGTTGCAACTCAGTGCAGCCACACTTGGGGCAGGCAGGATCCCGTTCCGGCTTCAATCGTTTGGAAAGAAAGCTGAATACTTTTCGACATTTCGGACATGCGTATTCGTAAATCGGCATAATGAACTAATAAACCGTTCGCTTCTAAACAATGGGGAAGAGGGCCCTAAACTCCACCAGCCCAAGCGGGCGGTTCCTCCAGTTGAAACAACATTTCCCCCGCTTTTCGCACCAGCAACACACCTTCCTCTTCGCGGTCGGCATAATGCTCGACATCGATCGTGCGCCAATCACGGAATCCCAAGTTGATCTTGCGACAGACCTCCTCCGGAATCCCAGTAGCCAAGGTCACCCTAACACGCGGCGTTTCGATCCCGTTCTCAAACGTTCCAAGACCATACACATGCGCCGCGTGAGCCAGCACACCCCATGGATGATGCTGATACTGATCCCATTGTTTCAAAAAGAAATCCCGACAATGATAACCCACCGCGTGCAATGTTTTTCCGTGGGCAACACAAACTTCGTGAATATGCGGCGCGTAGATAATCAACTCCCCTCCATCCGCTACGACGGGCTCCAACTTGTACATGCATTTGCCACCCGTCCAAAGCTCGTCATACATCGTGGGCGCACACGAGAGGACCGTGTGAAACGCACGCTTTTTCCGGCAAATATGCAACTCCCTAGAAAGGTCGCTGGCAGCGTCCCAAGCGGCTTCCGGTGTGCCCATAAAAAGCCCTGCCAATTCACCGTGATCCACCACCATACAAAAACAACGCTTGGTCACGTTGACCATTGCAGCCGCGCGATCCACGACCTTCCTCACCGGGGTCCATTTGTTTCCAATAATCATCGGGTTCGTCACCACAGCTCCGAGCCAATGGAAAAAGTTGAGAATCGCTGGCCCTCCCACACCGGGGAAAAGATATTTATTACCTCCCGAACAACCCACGACTTCATGTGGAAAAACGGGTCCGATAATAATGACTTCATCATAATCGAAAACCAACGCGTTGATCTCCACCAACACATCCATCGAGAATAACCCGCCCGAAAGCTCGGAAATCTCGGACGAAGGAATCGTCCCGATCCCTCGTAAGGCACTGGGATTATCCCATTCATGATTAAAAAACCGGACCCTGCTATAGATCGAACGCCGATCCTCGAGCGATATCTCTAGCCGCTGACAAATGCTCTCCTCGCTCATGGCCTGATGGGTCCCCAGAGCCACTAAGACATCGAGAGCAGCGGTCGCTTCGCCCAATTGACGGTGGAGAGTCTGGAACACCAAACCCACCGGTGCAGTGCGGGTCGCATCCGGAACGATGAGCAACACCCGCCGTCCTTGGTAACGTTCCACAGGGCAAGATTCCGCCACAACCGCCTCAACATCCAGAGCAGCGAGAACCGTCCCAGAGGCTGATTTCCTAAAAACTGTTTTCATGGAGATTTGAACGAAGAGACAGATCCGGGTTCTTAAATCGTCTGCGAGAGAAACCCTCCATCCACACGGATATCGGTGCCAGTAACAAAACTGCTCGCCGCATGACTCGCCAAAAACACGGCAGCTCCCGCTAATTCATCAGCATTACCAAAACGATTCATCGGGGTATGGTCGTAAATCGAACGCGCCCGGGGAGTCGGCGTTCCGTCCGCATTAAATAACAAGGCACGATTCTGTTCGGCAGGAAAAAAACCAGGGGTAATCGTGTTCACCCGGACACCATGTTTCGCCCATTCACGGGCAAGAAACTGACTCAAATTCATCACAGCAGCCTTGGCCGCCGAATAAGTCACCACACGCGACAACGGCAGATGCGCCGAAACACTCGCGATATTAATAATCGAACCCCGTTGCCGATCACACATCCCCGGCCCAAACACCTGACACGGCAGCAACGCGCCACCCACTAGATTCAAATCAAAATTCGCGAGCCAATCCTCCACGCCGATCTGCTCAAACTTTCGATCAGGAGTCACCGTAACCTTGGGATCATTCCCACCTGCAGCATTCACCAAGATCGTGGGAGCACCCAGATCACGTTGCACCTGGTCGTGAGCCGAGGCGAGACTCTCTCGATGAGAAGCATCCACAGCAAAAAAACATGCCTTGCCGCCAGCCTGCTTGATCCGGAGAACCCGCTCCGCACCCCTGTCGGGATTACGACCCAGAACCGCCACTTTGGCTCCAGCCTCAGCCAACCCCTCCGCGATAGCCCCTCCCAACGCACCCGTGGCACCAATCACCACCGCGACATCCTGCGTCAAATCAAACAATCTCATCCACCCCATCAAAACACATCCCCGCACCCCCCCGCAAACGCGATTTTCTCACCATCCAATTATTTAGGAAGTGGTTGAGTTTACTTGGCAACTACACGGTAGAAGCGATGTGCATCCTCGACTTCCGGTTCACTGAATTCGTATTCCTCAGCATCGGCAGTGAATGTTTCCGTTAAATCATTCCAGTTCAAAAGATCCGTGGAAGATTGAATCCTGTAGGTTCGCCCGACCTGAGTGGAAAACACGAAGCCAAAGCCCGAAACATTTGACTGGATCCTGAGGATCGGCACCTCGATAGGTGTGGCGTCCTGAATAACATCCATCGTCTGTTCCAACTCGTTGGGAACGTCCAATTCAGGTGATGGGGCCAATTGTGGTGATAGCCCGTCTGGGGTAGTTAATCGTTCCATCGAGAAGCCCAGTCCGCTAATGACAAATGTCTGGGGATCGATGGATCCATTGAAGGAAGTTCCGTTCAACATCACTTTGACTTGTCGCCGATCATCAACGCTACCCAGACTCGCACCTCCAGAACCAATTGATTCCTCGGGTATTCTCGAACTTTCGGCTAGAACCAATGTTTGACCGTCGGCTGCCACTAAACCTGCCACTTCACCATCGTCTTGGGAAAAGTTGTAAGTGCCGTAGTAGAGTCCCACCAATGCCGAATGCTTGCCTGTAGCGACTTTTTTTAACCCAGAACCCGGGATCGACCCAAGGCCAGGGTGGATCGCCGTAATAGAAAAGCCAGTGTCGGTGAACGTTCCAAGCAGCCGCACTCCATTCGGTTTCTTGTAATCGAATGCTCCGTCCAAGGCTATTGGAACATCGCCAATCGCGTCCGCAGCCCCGTATGCCGAAGTGTTATCCCCTGCGAGCATGATTGCTCTCTGGTCGGCAGTTACTATTACGCCGATCAAACCACGCTCGCCCAGCCCTGAATACGTCCCAAAATAGATTCCTCTATAATCTGGCAGACGGATCGCCACTGTTTTTGTCGGCGATGCGTTGCCGGCGGCATCCAACGCATAGGCCGATACCGTGTGATTTCCCAATCCCGGTTGTATGAGATGACTCCAAGCGGTTGTTCCAGTCGCCTCCATCCACTCACCGCTGTCAATTCTCACCATAACTTTGGAGACACCTAAATTGTCACCGGCCGTCCCTTTGACTAAAACCTCGTGCGTAGTGATTTTCGAGTTGTTCGCTGGTGTTGAGATCACGAGGGATGGCAAACTTTTATCTACGAATTTAGCCGTTAATGACAGGTTCTCGGCCATCACGAAAGAGATCGTCGCCGTTTTAATTGGGGTCGTACCGTAACCAGTCCAACCATCAAACGTTGTGCCTTTCTGAACGGTTGCCGTCATCGAATACGTTTTTCCAACCACCAAGTTCGACGTGTTCAAGTTTGGGGTCACGATTCCGGATCCAACCACGTTTACCGAAAGTGGTTTCGCGATATCATAATAGAACACACGCGTAACCTCTGGAGACAGATTGCCACTCGCATCACGAGCTCGCACACGGATTGTAGAAGCTCCCGGAGCCAACGGCACGGCAATCGTCCACGCAGTTGTTCCTGCTGCTGCCCCGTAGGCATTGGTTCCAGAGGCAGTCTCAACC
>SXGR01433388.1_pt1 | contig 14507 bp, 13 predicted proteins | sample 3174711 | NCBI WGS metagenome assembly SXGR01 (sample SAMN11356860, study PRJNA531348) | freshwater metagenome | isolation source: freshwater sample F1-60 | place: China: Fuxian Lake, Yuxi | collected 2017-12-25
CGCGGTGATCATCATCGAGAACTGTTTGCGCCGTTTCGGTACGGTGCAAAGCGAGAAAGGCAATTTATTGAGTTACGAGGAGCGAATCGAGACGGCCGCGGCAGCGACGCTCGAGGTGATTCGACCAAGCATCTATGGTGTCGGCATCATCACCGCCGTTTATCTGCCCATCTTCGCGCTCGAAGGCGTCGAGGGGCGGATGTTCCATCCGATGGCGTTCACGGTGGTGTTTGCGCTCACTGCGGCCATGCTGTTGTCGCTCACTTATGTTCCGGCGATGGTCGCGGTGGGATTATCGGGAAAGATCAATGAAAACGAACGGCGATTTATGCATCGACTGCGTGAGCGGTATGCTGAGGCGCTGGACGTGGTACTTACGCGTAGGGGAGCGCTCGTAGCCTCGGCGGTGTTACTGGTGGTCGGAGCGGCAGCCCTGACCACGCGGATGGGCAGCGAATTCATTCCTTCGCTCGATGAGGGAGATTACGCCTTGCATGCCCTGCGCATACCAGGGACGTCTTTGTCACAGTCGGTGACCATGCAGCGTCAGTTGGAGCGTCGCGTTGCGGCCATGCCCGACGTCGATCACGTGTTCAGCAAAGTGGGGACGGCCGACCTTGCGAACGATCCGATGCCACCGTCGGTTGCCGATACCTTCATCGTCTTCAAGCCGCGACAGAAATGGAAAGATCCGCGCAAGCCGCAGTCGCAGGTGATTGCCGAGATTCAGCAGACGATTGCGAACATACCCGGAAACAACTACGAGCTGACGCAACCCATTCAGATGCGCTTCAACGAGATGATGACCGGTGTGCACTCGGACGTGGCGGTCAAGGTTTTCGGTGACGATCTCGACGTGAGTCTCGGAATCGCCGAACGTATCGAGTCGATACTCGCCTCCGTAGAGGGCGCCGACGAGGTTCAGATCGAGCAAGTGACGGGGCTGCCGGTCCTCGTCATCGATCCCGATCGCGAGGCGATCGCGCGTGCAGGACTCGCCGTCGCCGATGTACAGGCGGTAGTCCGCGCGGCGATTGGAGGCGCGATGGCGGGGACGCTCTACGAAGGGGATCGACGCACGCCGATCGTAGTCCGACTTCCGGACTCCATACGTGGCGACATCGACGCCGTTCGTAATTTGATGGTGACGACGGCGCCGGGAGTCGATGGACTGCCGAAAGCAATCCCGCTCGGTGAGCTCGCCACGGTCCAGGTGTGGGTGGGGCCAAACCAGATCAATCGAGAAGACGGCAAGCGACGAATTGTCGTGACGGCCAATGTCAACGATCGCGATTTAGGTTCGTTCATCGCCGAACTTCGCTCGCGCGTCGAGGCGGAAATCGATTTGCCGTTCGGCTACTGGGTGGATTTTGGCGGTACTTTCGAGCAACTGAGCTCAGCTGCGCAGCGGTTGGCAATCGTGGTGCCTGTGACTTTGCTGCTAATTCTTGGTTTGTTGTTCATGGCCTTAGGCTCCGGCAAGGATGCTTTGATCGTGTTTTCGGGAGTGCCGCTGGCGCTGACCGGAGGCGTCATCGCGCTGTTTGCGCGTGATCTGCCGCTCTCGATTTCGGCAGGTGTCGGGTTCATCGCCCTGTCGGGCGTTGCGGCGCTGAACGGCATCGTGATGATCAGCTTCATTCGTCAGCTTCGACTGGACGGAAAAATTTTGGCGCAGGCGATTCGAGAGGGTGCGGTCACCCGGTTACGCCCGGTTTTGCTCACGGCACTCGTCGCGAGCCTCGGCTTTCTTCCCATGGCCTTGTCGATCGGCGCGGGAGCCGAAGTTCAGCGACCGCTGGCTACGGTGGTCATCGGTGGAGTGATCTCATCGACGATCCTGACGCTATTCGTTCTGCCAGCGCTCTACAGCCTGCTGCATCGCGATGGCGAGACGCGCTCGAAATCGACCTTTCCGAGTTTCCGTTCGATGTCGATTTGGCGTTAATGGGACGGTAATCAGTAGCATTACGGAGATGAGCGTCGCCGCACCCTTGGTCCAAACGTTTTCCGACCCCGCCACCGGGACCTTCAGTTACGTGGTGGCTGACCCTGTCACGCGGCTTGCGGCGATCATCGATCCGGTGCTCGAACTACGACGCCGTAACGCGTAGTACCTCGACGAATTCGGCACAGCACCTGCTGGACCATGCCTCGACGAATGATCTGGTCGTGAACTGGATTCTCGAGACACATACTCACGCCGACCATCTGAGTGCAGCGCAGTGGTTGAAGGAGCGTCTACCTGCTGCGTGCGTGGGTATCGGCGAGGGTATTCGACAGGTTCAGGCAGCATTCAAAAACAAACTTGGTCTCGAAGCCGATTTTCCGATCGATGGAAGACAGTTCGATGTCCTGGTGGGCGAGAACGAGCGGTTGGCGATGGGATCTCTCGAGATTCGCGTCATGAGTACGCCCGGGCATACACCGGACAGCGTGAGCTACTTGATTGGCGATGCAGCGTTCGTGGGCGACACGATCTTCGCACCGCGCTACGGGACCGCGCGTTGCGACTTTCCGTGTGGTAACGCGGGAATTCTCTATGACTCGATGCAGCGTTTGCTGCGATTGCCACCTTCGACTCGGGTCTTTCTTTGCCATGACTATCCGCCCGAAGGAATTGCAGCGCAGCATCTCACCGACCCCGAAAGCCTACGGAATCAAAACATTCATCTTCTAGGCGGCGTGAGTTGGGAACAGTTCGTTACCATGCGCGAAGCCCGTGATGCCAAGCTCAAAGAGCCATGTCTGCTCGAAGCCTCTTTGCGGGCTAACGTTCGCGCGGGTCGGCTCGACGATTCTTACTTCCGCCACTAGAGCTAAGCCGATAGGAGAGGACGAGACGAACGGCTTTGCACTGCAGGCAGCCTCGACCCTCGGTTTGGTTTCGGCTGGATCGGTAATTTGTAATAATGCCTTCTTCGGCTCGAGGGGTCACCTCGGGCGGGACCCAGTGGCGAGCAAGTGGTGTTTTCGAGGATCCATGAACGACACGCCTGCAGATCAGGTTCGGTTGCCACGCGAAACCAAGGGCAAGCGTCCGCGGTTTTTCGACGATCCGGCCATCGATCAGATGATGACCTTTATGCTCGAGCTGACGACCGAGGTGGCCGTGCTGCGCGAGCGGATGGATACCGTGGAGCGGCTGCTCGACGAGCGTGGCAGCGTGACGCGTGCGGCGATCGAGGCTTATCAGTCCTCGGCAGCGGTGGAGGCCGAGCGCAACGCCTGGCGCGAGGCTTATCTCAAGCGCATTTATAGAATGCACCCTCCGGTTTGACCTGATCATCAAAGGTAATTCGCATGGTCGCACAGCCTTCCGAGATTCCAGTTCCCAACATCGAAGAACTCTTTCGGCCAACGCATGACGAGCGAGCTCGTCAAGGCATGATCAGTTTCATCCGCAAGCTGGCGATCATCGACATGCGGCGTGCTCTAAAAGAAGATTACGACCGCCGTATCGAACCGCAACTTGAGCGTGAAGGTCGCAAGCCCGCTACTTGGCAGGCCATTGAGAAAGCGATGGAGCAGGAACACATCTATCGGTTCTACAGCGTGGTGCGCTACAACGCCCAGGAGATGTGCTACCTCTCGGTACAGCCCGCGGTCGAGCGGGCCCTGCCCGCGATGGTCGGGCTCGCGCGGGATCTAGCGGTTCGCAATCCGGCCGGCGGCTCGCTGCGTCTGAATCCCCAACTCGAGTTGCCGAAGTACATCACCGCGCTCGATGTCCACCTGACGCCGGGCTGGGTCCACTCCGAACACACGACTGACGACGTGGCGCAGGGCGCCGTAGTGTCTTGCGGCGGCAAGGTGTTCTCCGGACAGCACCCTTACCGCAAGCGTCCTGGCGTGGTTGGTGAGTCGATCGCGTATTGGATCGGGAAAAAATATCCGAACTTTGCACCGCGGCGCATCCTCGATCTGGGTACGACGAGCGGCAAGAATCTGCTGCCTTATTGCACGGCATTTCCGCAGTCAGAGGTCCACGGGATCGACGTTGCAGCGCCGGTGCTTCGTTACGGACACGCACTGGCCGAGCACGAAGGGCTTGCGGTTCATTTCAGTCAACAAAACGCCGAGCAGACCAACTTTCCGGATGGGCACTTCGACTTGATCGTCTCGAGCTTCTTCTTCCACGAAGTTGCGCTCAAGGTAACGCGTAAGATCCTCGCGGAATGCAAACGTCTGCTCGCACCAGCCGGTTTGATGGTGCACATGGAGCTTCCGGACGAGGCTTCGGTGTCACCCTACGAGAACTTCTTCTGGAATTGGGATACGCACAACAACAACGAACCCTGGTACACGGCATTTCGCGCCGAAGACCCGGTCGCTTTGTGCACCGCGGTCGGATTCGACGCCGCGCGTAGTTTCAAGCTGTGTATTCCCGACATCGCGAGCTTCGGCGAGGAGCGACATGCGCGCTTCATGCGCGGCGAGCTGCCATCACCGGCGCACGGTGCAGGCGGCTGGTTCGTTTTTGGTGCCGAGCGCGGATGAGCGCAGATTTAGGTCAATCGAACAGCGCGAGAATCTTGTAACCGGAGAACAGCAACACTGCAGCGATGCCGGTGAGCAGGAACACCAGCATTTCTTTGGTCGATTCCTTCAAGGGGGGGTGGCGCCGCGGTTGATCAGCGCAGCGAGCGCAGCGTGGTACGCACCATCTCGAGATGCGCATCGTCGAGTCTGCCGTTCCTCGCGACTTCGACCACGGACTCGAGCACCAGAGCCGCCATCTCGGAGTTGTTTCGAGCGTGCACAAGTTCCGCCCGTAAATCTTTGATCAACTTATCGCGTGCATCGAGCTCGCGAATGAGCGGGTCCCAGTGCGGTGCGCGGTGACGCTCGAGAAGTTTCTCGATCACCTCGTCGTGGTTGCGCAGATATTCGGCGTTGAAGTTGCGTAAACCGAAATTGCGCAGGCTGGGTATTTCAGCGAGCGTTTTTTCGGTGACCCGTTCGAAGCCCATGCTCCACTCGGTGTACTGGCGCTCAGTGATCGACTCTTGCTTCAGCACATTGATATTGCCGTGGCGCGGATCGGCGGCGATTTTCGCCATCAGCGCTTCGACCAGTGCTTTTTCACCCTCGAGGGTTTGCAGGAAGGTGCCGTTGCCGTAAAGCAGCATCCCCGTGATGCCCTTGCCCGTGTTGTTCCGGTGGCACTGCGTCAGCAATGCCAGCAGTTCGTCGGCAGAGAGCAGTTGTGCTTCCTGACTGAGGTAGGTGAGACGAATCATGGGTCGGTGTCCTCGGTAACGGGAACCGACGTTACTTGATCGGCGTGCGTGGGGGAAGTGCCCGGGTCGCTCTTGCGTATTTTGGCCAGCATGCGAAGGCCGAATAGGGCGACTCCGCCGCAGAGCAGGATCAGCAAGCCCACCATACCGAAGATCATTTCGCTTGCAGTAAGCATATCGGGGTCAAAATATTACGATCTTGTTACCAGAGTATCTTTCGCAGCAGCGGCCCGAGCCGATGAACGCCCGCCACGGCCGCCGCCGCCGCTGCGCCTCCCATCATGGCACCCGAGACGCCGCAGGACATGATGTCCTGTCCGGTCAGCCAAAGGCCGGATATCTGGGTCCGCGGCTGCAACCAGTCCTGGTTCATGCGGACTGGATCGTGATCGAGGCCGTACAGTTCGCCGCGTGCGTAGCCGCAGAACCATTGCATCGAGAGCGGCGTCGACACCTCGGAGTAGTCGATGCGGTCGCGAAGCTGGGGAAGTTTTTCAAATAAATGTTCGAGCAGGCGCTGACCGCAGCGATTCTTGAGGGCTTCGTAGTCGTCGCCGCGCTGCCCCCAGGTGGTTCCCGCCCATTTTTCGAACAGCTCATAGGGCGCCGGCGCGACGATTTCGATCGTCGAGCGTCCGGGATGTCGACGTTCGAAGTCAGAGTCCTTGGCTGATGGAAACGAAATGAAAACGACCGGGAAGGGGCCGGTCGGATCAGCAAGAAACCGCTCGACCGCGCCGTCGTAATCGTTGCCGCCGGGGTAAATCCAGAAATTGGTTTTCGGCAAACCGAGTTCGGCAGCGGTGCCTTTGAGCCCGATGTACATGCCGACGTGACCGATGCTCGGGCGAACTTGTTGCAGCCGTCGTTCGTAACCGTGCTCGCGGGCTACGGTGCCGGGAAGCAGCTTGCCGAAGGTGTTGTACACGCCCGCATTGGAGATTAAGACGGGCGCCAGGACCTCGCTGCCATCGGCCATGCGGACGCCGCGGGCTTTGCCTGCGTGCAGCAGGATCTCGGTGACTGCTGCGTAGGTGAAGACCTCGCCGCCCGTGGCCCGAATCCGCGGCAATATGCTCTGCGCAATTCGCGAGGCGCCACCAACGGGGTAGAAACCGCCATGCAGATAGTGCCTGGCGATTAGCGCCTGCATGGCGAAGCTCGATTTCTTCGGTGGTAGTCCGAGATCGCCCCACTGACCGGTCAGCACGGCGATGAGCTCGGCGTCGTCGGTCAATTCGGAGAGCACCTCAAAAGTACTACGGGTGAAGAGCGCGGATTTGCGGTGCCGCAGCAGAGGGCGTGCGACGGTGGCCGCCCAGGGCGGTAGCGTGCGCGAGAGCGTGAAATCGCGCATGCCACGCGATACCTCGCGCAGTAAGCCGAGGTAGCGATCGATGGCATCTGCCTCGCGCGGAAAATGGCTCACGAGGTTGTCGCGGAATGCGTGACGACCTGCAACGGCGTCGTAGACGCGATCGCCAATGAAAAATCGATCGTAGTGGGTATCCATAGGGGCCCACTCCAGAGTGCCTTTCGACAGCCAGTCGAAGAGGCGACGGGTCATGGTGGACGAACCCAGATCGCCGAGGTAATGCACGCCGACGTCCCAGTCGTAGCCCGCGCGCTCGTAGCTGTGGGTGTTGCCCCCTGCGGTGTAATGCTGCTCGAGCACGGCAACCTTCCAGCCGAGTTCGCAGAGCAGCGCTGCCGTCGTCAGGCCGCCGATCCCGGAGCCGATGACGATGGCATCGTAGGGGCCATCTTGCCGGGACGGTCGATATCTTTGACCTATGCGCAGGGTGCTCGGAGCGAGATTCCGCATCGCAGGCCCTCAAAGGCCATTCAGGAGGTCGTTGAGTGTAAGCCGGCCGCGTCGGGGATGCGGGTTGAGTTGCGCCTGCGGGGGAGGCGCAGCGCTAGTGCCAACGTTCGCGGGGTACCTGGTGCGGCTCGAGCAAGCGGCTCAGGCCCTGACGCAGCGACGATACCTCGGCAAGGCGCTCGTACATCTCACGGGCATCACGAATTCTTTCGGTGAGTTCTTGCGGGAGATCGTTGCGGCGTTCGAGAGTTTCGATGGCCAAACACAAATCTGCCAGCGCGACGACCTGCGTCACGCCGGACTCGTCCGGCGTACGCAGTTCATCGAGTGCCGCAAGTATCAGCTGCTCGAGTGACTCGAGCTGCAAGGACACATCGCTCGCCATAAAACTCCCCCAACTCGAGACTGAACCTCAAATACTCGGGGTGCAAGGATTTTCGTTACTTTGGCGCCTGCGATGTAAACCTCCGTTTACAGTTCCGGCTCATTCGCTCAAGGTGATTCGGGTGATCGTCGCGCGTTTCACGGCGCTCGGCATAAACAGCAGGTCATCCCATTCTTTACGCGCATACATGCGCGTCTGATCCGAATAGTGTGGCGATGCGGCATTGGTTGACTGCGAGTAGGTCAGCAAGCCCTCGCTGCGCGGTCCGCGGTCGGTGAACTCGACCGCCATGACGAAGCTTGCGCCGTGACGAATGCTGGTCCATCCGAGACCGGGTTTGAGATCTTCAGGCTGCATGTTATTGAAGATACCGTCGCCACTCGGTCCGCCATGGATCGGAATGCGCTCGTTGCCGCGGGTTTCAAACTGCACGTCACCGAGACGGGCGTCTGCCGCGATCTGCAACTCGGCGAGTTTGGCAACCGTCTTGCCGAGGGCTTCACGCACCAAGGGGTTGGCACGATCGAGGCGTTTGGGCCACTCGAGAGGCTTTGCGGGGTCGAAGCCTGGCTCGAACTGTAATCCGCCTACCTCCACGAACAGATGAAAAACGTGTGCAGCCCGACTGTCGAGATCGACCCGTAGATTCCAGCGCTCGAGCGCTTCGCACATCGGGCTAGGGGGTGACTTCGATGCAACTGCGCACCACATCGTCACGGGCGATTTCGGCGCCCAGATGACGGTTGTTAAAGAGCGAGGCTTTGAGCGAGTCGACATCGAAGCCGCGTCCTCTGAGTTCATCGCGGCCTTTCAGGCGGCGATCGACGATGTCGAGCCCAAGCAGGGTACGCAGCGTCCGCGGCGTCCGCTCATCGCCGTAGATCGGCGAGTAACCCTCCAGAGGCTGGCTGGGATTGGTGAGCCAGTGGCTGTCGTTGCTTTGGCTTACGTAATCGTCGCGAAAAAGCTGCGGCGCTGCGGCGGGGCCGAAGATGCCGGGTGCCGAAGCGTCGGCATCGGTCTGCCAGGCGCAATCGCTGCGGGAGCCGTCCAGTACCGGAATTCGCAGCTTGGTCCATTGCTGACGCGCAAGCGGCGAGGTGGCGCAGCGCTCGGCGTGAGCCGTCGTGACGTTAGGGACCATCCCCATGTCACCAAAGAATGCACGACCTCGAGAATCGGTGGCGGTGGTGTTGAACTGAGTCGCCTGATAGCGGCCGAGTACCAGACGTAGGTTATCGACACTGCGCGCCTGCCAGATGGCGAGGTACTGATCGACGATACGCAGGCCCTGTGGTGGTACGGTAAGCGCATAGGCTTTTGCAGTACTCCACGGAAAAGTTTCGGTGGTGAGTACCGGTCCATACTGCGTGACGTACAGCAGACGTTCGATTTCTTTGGGGCCTGTTTTCGACTTGACGGTGATCTTAATCGGGATACGCAGCATCGCGATCGACTTGCCATCGACGAGGTAGCGGGTCGGATCTGCTGGATCGAGCGCGAGCTCGAAGTAACCGAAGCGCCGGGCCGTAGAAACCGTATGGGTCCAGGCGATGTGCTCGGTATGACCGATGCCGACGAGCGGCGTATTCATGAGACCTGCGCCGACGACGTTGAGCTTGCCCGGGATCAGCAAATGCATGCGATAAAAGCGATTGATGCCATCCCAGGGATAGTGTGGATTGGCGAGCAAGGCGCCGCGTCTCGACTTGGTGGCCTGCTTGCCAAGGCCGTACGCGTTCGAGCCCAGCATCTCCGGATCGGGCAGCGGGTCGTCACGCGTGAGCGCGACCGTTTGAGTGCGAATTTCCGCAGCGGTTTGCGATAGCGGCGGTCTCGCACCGAGGATTCCCGCCATCTGAAAGGGTACTTGCCCGGCGTAGAGGTTGCGCCAGTAGTCGAGCTCGGTGACGGGCTGCACCCAGTCCGCCCCGCGACAGCGCTCATCCGGCAGCTTGGCTACGTCCGCGTCGCGAATGTAACGATTCACGCCCGCTACGAAACCCCGGAGCAGGGCTCGTGCGTCCTGCGAGGGGGTATCGCGTGAATCGGCAGGACCGCCAAGTAGAGCTTCGACACGTCCGGTATAGCCGACCAGCCGATGATAGGCGTCGCTCACGACATAAGCGCCGTTTTCGCCCGCACCAAAATATTTGGCACGCTCGCCGCGGATGGTCAGCATCCGATCCATCAACTCACAAAGATTGTCTTCGGCGCTTGCATAGCCAACGCCGTAGCCGAGCCCGGCGTAGTCGCGGGCCGTGACGTGCGGGATGCCGTGTGCGGTACGACGGATCTCGGTTCGCAAGCCCTTCGCGGCGGCAGCCGTACCGAGACCAGCTTGCAAAGTAATACTGCCGATGGCGAGGCAAGTGAAGACTTTGACAGCGCGATTCATGATTAAGGTCCTGATTTCGGTTTCAAAAATTCCAGCCGACAAACGCCACGACTGCCAGCAGGATCGAGACGACGAGTCGCACCGTAATGAACGACAGGATCGGAGTTACCGGAAAGACGTGCGTGGTTTCGATGGCAGCCCATTTATGGACCATGATCTGCTTGCCGACGACCGCGGAAACGCTGCGGATGAAATCGCGGCGACTACGGTATCGGATCATTGCCACTACCTGCCAATGCTCGACGTTCGCGGGTTCGATGAAAGAGCCGCTGCGTCTGGCGATGAAGACCGGCACGTTGCCGTAGCGCAGCAGCCAGGGAAAGAAGGCGCGCGCATAGCGTCGATCGGCTGCGATGGCACTATCGCTGAAGTTCATTCCAGGCGGATAGGCCGCCTTGTCTCGATAGTGGATGAGATTGAGCATCAGGAACTCGCGACCGTCGTCCTGCGCCAGCAGTTTTTCGAGTGAGGCATAGAGTTCGGGATCGTTACGATCGAGTCCCTGCTGTCGCACGAGACCGAGGAACGTCTGAACCTCAGACATCGATACGGGGGATGTGCGCCCGCCGTACCAAAATAAAAAAATCGCATAGAAGCCGACGAGGATCGAGAGTCCCATCATGCCGACTTCCACGCTCATTGACGCGATGCCATGATGAACTCGTGAATTTTTCGAGCGAGCTCTTCGCCCTTGTCTTCCTGAAGGAAATGTCCAGCGCCACGGATCAAGGTGTGGGGCTGACCGGCAGCACCCGGCACTCTTTTTTGAAACATTCGCTCGCCGCCACGTGTGATGGGATCGCGGGTGCTGAACAACGTCAGAAAAGGTTTTTGCCAGCTTTCGAGTACGTGCCACGCATCTTCGTTGGCAATGCGCTCGGGATCGTTCGGCGTCGTTGGCACGAAACGTGGAAAGAGTCTCGCCGCGATACGATGACGCCGTGTCGGAAACGGCGCATCGTAGGCGGCGATCTCTGCGGGCGAGAGTCCTTCGGTGCAGCCGCTCGCGACGATTCGACCGATGGGAAACCATGGACTCCAGCGCGCGAAGGCACGCCAGATCTTGAACGCCGGTGGCACGCTGCGGCCTTGCCCAGTGGGCAGCCCGCCGTTGCCGAGCACCGCGGTCGCGAAACGCTCGGGCGTATGAGTCAGCATGCGAAGACCGATGAGTGATCCCCAGTCCTGACAAAAGAGCGTGATGTCGCGCAGGTCCATCGCCGCCAACCAGGCATTCATCCAAGAAACATGGTTGCGATACGAGTAGTTGGTAGGATGCGAGGGTTTGTCGGAGCGCCCGAAACCGACGAGATCGGGCGCAATCACCCGGTGGCCGGCGGCCACCAGCGGCGGGATCATCTTGCGGTACAGGTAAGACCAAGTGGGCTCGCCGTGCATCAGCAGTACAGGTGCAGCATCGCGCGGCCCCTCATCGATGCAGGCGATGCGCAGTCCACCGACCTCGACGTAGTGGGGCGGGTACGGAAAATCTGCGATCGAGGCAAAACGCGACTCCGGGGTGCGCAGCACGCGATCGGCGTGGATTACCGGGAGGGTCGTCGACAGGGTCATGGTCAGAGCGTAATCCAACGTCAGGGTCAGCGTCGCCTCCGCAAACACCTGGTCACTTCGGTTACTGCCGCGTGCTGAGCAGGGCGAGGCCCGTAGTCAGTTCCAGTTGTTCGAGCGGAACGCGATACGCAGCGAGATCGTTCGTGGCCGGATCTGCGTTGGGATATGCGAAGGCCACTGCTTCCCGACGCACCGGATCAAATATCACTTTGAAAAAAGCCTGTGGAACACGCACTGGACTACGACCGATCACGCCATCCTGCATGCCGAACACGGGGCCGGTGATGATGACGAGATCGTTGCGCTCCAGAACCCAGTTACGGATGTTCTCCTCGAGGCGTGCCCAAGCGCCGCGATTGAGCGCGGGATTCTGCGGCGCAATATTCGACAGGTAGAAACTCTCGACCATGGCCTGATTGCTCCAGGTGAGATTACCGGCTGGAGCCATATGCCCGCGGTCGTAGCCCGAGCCCGCATAATCCTCGAGCTCTGCTCGTCTGCCGGGAAGCAGGTCCGGGTCGGCACGAAAGTTGTCGGTTCGAGCAACACCGCCATTGAGCGAGCCGAGACCGATGCGCTCGATGACCCACAGCGGCGTTCGCGAGCGCGGGTCATGGCCGATCGCAAAGCCTGTGCGACAAAGAAAATCGATACTTAACGAGGGCGCGCCGTAATCGAGAAAGGGTGGACAGCGTTGATTGCCGCTGAACTGTGACGGACGCGCCTTGAGAGCGAGTGTCGTGAACCCTGCGGTCGGGGTCGGCGTCGACGGCGGGGAGGCTGTCGTGGTGCCGCCCGGGTTGCTGCCGGTGGCACCGCCGTTGCCGCTGATCGCAACGGTTGCGGGCGCGGATCTACCCCCGGAGCAAGCCGTCAGCAAGGCGGCGAGCAAGACGACAATGCATCGTCTTTGTAGAGATTTGATCTGCATCATCCGAAACAGCCCCCAATGAGGTCTTGGTTTCGGGCGAGATTAAGGCATTTCTCTCCTTGACGGCGAGCGCCGAGTATCCGCGGCGCAACCACTCAGCGCGGGCAACTCTCTGGCGCGGTGGCGCCACCGGCGCGCGCGGCAGTCACTTCCTGGCGAGCCGCCTTGAGGTCATTGCGAAACTCGGCTTCGGCTTGCAGGCGTGCGAATACCGCGGCCGCGAGTACCCGGCCCTGCTCGACATCGCTCGGCCAGTGCACGTTGCAGACCTGGCGGCTATCGCCGAAGTCGATGCCGCGCCGGATCACGGCGTCGGTTCGATCTGGCGCGACGCTGGCGAGGATCAGGCCCCAGCCGAAACCATAGGCGCTGTGACCCGAGGGATAGGAGCCGTCGTTGCGCAGCGTGTCGATTTCATTTGGTGTGCAGGGCGGTTTGCCGTTGACCAGGAACGGGCGTTGTCTCATGTACTTTTGCTTGACGGGGCGCGTCGAGAGTCCGAAGTCTGCGAGCGACCGTCGCAACAAACGATAGAGGACGGGCGTCGTTGCAGCGCCGATCTTGATACCGAGTGCGCAAGAGAACGAGCCGGTAACCCCGGGGAAAACGGTGGCGGCATCAATTTTTGCCAGTTCCTGGCGCGCCGAATCAGCGGTCGCGAGGATGCGCTCGTTGCCTTCGCGGTCGCGCGCGGCAGCCGCGGAGCCGTCGGCGGGCGGCGGCGGCAACAGGTCGATACCGGAGGGCATCATCGCAGGTTGCAGATAACCGGGTAGCAGCCCAGCTTTGACCATTCGATCGCGTAGCGGATCTGCCGCCGGATCGTTCGCCCACACGATCGGACTCACCAAAGAAAACATCAGCAGGGTAAGGAGAAATCGTTTCATGTTGAGTCTCCACTGGCGCGTCGCATCGAAACAGCGTTACCGGACTCTGCAAGCGCCGCGACCCGCACCGCGACACCGTTTAGTGCGGAATTCCCGCTCAGCGCATCGATGAAGGTTTCGTCGGTGAGATCATTGACGCTGACGCCCGCATGCAGGCTGGCGATACGCAGTTGCAGTCCCGGTCGATGATGACCCCAACCGTGCGGAATGCTGACCACGCCCGGCATCATCTCTTCGGTGACCTCGACCGGAATTTCGACCTGCCCGGTGCGCGACTCAACCGTGGCCAGATCGCCATTGCGCAAACGGCGATGCGCGGCATCGGCTGGGTGCATGAGGAGCGTGCAACGCTGCGGTCCTTTGACGAAGCGCTTGGCGTTGTGCAGCCAGGAGTTGTTGGTACGCGGGTCGCGACGACCGATCAGCAGTAGCTCCGTTTCGCTCTCGTTGGAGCTGGCATTGAAGTGATTTCGAAGTCGGTCGAGATCGGCAACGAGAGGAGCGGGTGCCAGGTTGATTCTTTGGTTGGCTGTTTGCAGTCGGGCCGGTAAGCATGACTCGAGTGGCCCCAAGTCGATCCCGTGTTTGTTGTCGATCACCCGACCCAGGGTCAGTCCGCGCGAAAACGGGTTCCAGCCTGCGCCCCGACTACCGAGACGGATGCCAAGTGCGACGCTGCGACGCGGGGTGAGCCAGCGATCCACCAATCCCTTGAAAAATCCGGGTTTGCGGCTCGGGTCATGCTTTGTGAGGCTGGCAATCAATCGATCAAAAATTTGCCAGTCGTGCAGAGCATCACGTGATTTGGCGAACAGCGTGGTCGAGTAGCGAACGGTGTTTCGGATTGCGAGCACGTGGAAGATCAGATCGAAATGATCACGCTCGAGCGCATAGGTGGGCGGTAGGATCAGGTGCGCGTGTCGCGTGGTCTCGTTGACGTAGAAGTCGATCGAGACCATGAATTCGAGGTCGGGTAACGCCGCTTCGAGGCGTCGACCGTTCGGCGTCGAGAGCACCGGGTTTCCGGCCGCGGTGACCAGCGCGCGGATTTGCCCCTTGCCTGGCGTCAGGATCTCTTCGGAGAGTGCTGACACCGGGAACTCGCTGCCGAATTCCGGCAGACCACGCACGCGGGTACGACGCTTGTCGAAGGAGCCACGCTGACCAAATCCTGCGGCCAGGCCAAGAATGTCGAAAGCAGGGCGTGTGAACATGACGCCGCCTGGTCGATCGAGATTGCCGGTGACGATGTTCAGCAACTGGATC
>SXGR01350456.1_pt1 | contig 14506 bp, 14 predicted proteins | sample 3174711 | NCBI WGS metagenome assembly SXGR01 (sample SAMN11356860, study PRJNA531348) | freshwater metagenome | isolation source: freshwater sample F1-60 | place: China: Fuxian Lake, Yuxi | collected 2017-12-25
GCAAATTATCGAACGCGAAAAACCCGATGCTGTGTTGCCGACTCTTGGAGGGCAGACTGCGTTGAATCTCGCCATGACTCTGTTCGAACGCGGCAAAGTTGGCGTGCCTGGCACCCCCGTGTTGATCGGCGCCAATGCACTTGCAATCAACACTGCTGAAGACCGTGGCAAATTCAAAGAGGCGATGATCGAAATCGGATTAAATGTGCCTCGCAGTGGTATCGCGCACACCGCCGAGCAGGCAGATGAGATTCTAAAAGAAATCAAACTGCCCGTGATTATTCGACCCGCCTACATTTTGGGTGGAAGGGGAACAGGGATCGCCAACACCATCGAAGAATTTCGCACCGTCGTCGAAAATGGCTTGGCGGCAAGTCCGATCTCTGAAATTCTGATTGAAACATCAATCGTCGGATGGAAAGAATACGAACTCGAAGTAATGCGCGATAAAAATGACAACTGTGTCGTGATATGTTCGATTGAAAATATCGATGCAATGGGTGTCCACACTGGCGACTCGATGACGGTCGCCCCGGCCATGACCTTGTCTGATGTCGAATATCAAAAGATGCGTGATGCTGCATTCGCCTGCATTCGTCGTGTCGGTGTTGAAACAGGCGGTTCGAACGTACAGTTTGCGGTGAACCCTGTAAATGGTGATCAAGTAGTAATCGAAATGAACCCAAGAGTGTCAAGAAGTTCGGCACTGGCGTCCAAGGCCACTGGGTTTCCGATTGCAAAGATCGCCGCAAAACTCGCCGTGGGCTACACGCTCGATGAAATTTCAAACGACATCACAAAAATGACGCCTGCCAGTTTTGAACCAACCATTGATTACGTGGTGACGAAGATTCCGCGTTGGGCTTTTGAGAAGTTTCCCGGCACCACGGGGGTGCTTGGTACCCAAATGCAGAGTGTCGGCGAGGCAATGGCGATTGGCAGAACCTTCACCGAAAGTTTGCAGAAGGCTCTGCGATCGTTAGAAATCGGCCGACTTGGTCTTAATTGTGACGCGGGTGAAGAGATTTTCAACGACTTAAGTGACGAGCAGTTGCTTGAAAAAATCGTCATCCCGACGCCAGACAGAATCTTTGAAATAGGCGAATGTCTACACAGAAAAATCTCAATTGAAAAAATCGCCAAAGCTTGCAAATTTGATCCTTGGTTCTTGGATCAAATGCTTTCGATAGTTGAAGAGCGTGCGTATCTCGAGTCTCAAAGCCTTGACGAATTGTCGGTTGCAGATTGGAAACGCACCAAGCGTCTCGGCTTTTCCGATGCTCAGCTCGGTTATTTGTTCAAAAAATCTGAGCACGACGTGCGAGCCGCGCGTCTGAAGCGTGGGGTCAAGCCGACTTATAAAGCAGTTGACACTTGTAGTGCCGAGTTCGCGGCTCAAACCCCGTATCACTATTCGACTTACGAAGACGAATCTGAACTGCATGCCAGCACCAAACAATCGGTAATTATTTTGGGAAGCGGTCCAAACAGAATTGGACAAGGCATTGAGTTCGACTACTGCTGTGTGCATGCGAGCTTTGCATTACGCGACGCGGGTTTTCAAACGATCATGCTCAACTGCAACCCTGAAACCGTCTCAACTGATTATGACACGTCAGACAAATTATATTTTGAGCCGCTGACTTATGAAGATGTAATGAACGTGATTGAAGCCGAACAGCAGATATCCGGATCAAATCCGCGAATCATCGTTGGCTTGGGTGGTCAAACCCCACTCAAACTTTCCACACAGTTGCCCAAAGAATTGATCGCGGGTACGACAAGCGAATCAATCGATATCGCGGAAGACCGCGAAAAGTGGAGCGCACTTTGTAAGACGTTGAATATTTTGCAACCACCAGGCGGTACGGCTCGTGATGTCGAAATGGCGGTAAAAGTTGCCAGTGAAATTGGCTTCCCCGTGCTGGTGCGCCCGAGTTATGTGCTGGGTGGGCGAGCAATGCAGATTGTTCACGACGAGCCTCGCCTACGAAAAGCGATGCAAGAGATGAGTCAGGCTGGTTCGTTGGGTCGCGAAGGCGGGCTATCTGCGCAAAGACCAGTGTTGATCGACAGATTTTTGGAAGACGCAATCGAAGTTGATGTTGATGCGATTCGTGACTCAATGGGTGAAGTGTTGATTGGTGGCGTGATGGAGCATGTCGAGCAGGCTGGGGTGCACTCTGGCGATTCGGCGTGCACGATCCCGCCCGTGACCTTGTCACGAGCGACGATGAATGAAATCGAAAACGCGGTCAATAAAATCGCCGAAGCGTTGAAGGTTGTCGGTTTGATAAATGTGCAGTTTGCAATCGCCGATAAATCCATCTTTGTAATCGAGGCAAATCCGCGTGCGAGTCGCACCGTGCCGTTTGTCGCCAAAGCAACAGGCGTGCCATTAGCCAAAGTCGCGAGTCGTGTAATGCTTGGGGCGACCTTGGCACAACTTCAAAACGAAGGTTTGCTGCGCAAACCTGCCGGCAATTTGCATATTTCCGTCAAAGAAGCAGTGCTGCCTTTCAATCGTTTTGCCGATGTTGATACGGCTCTTGGTCCAGAGATGCGTTCAACTGGTGAAGTAATGGGGATTGACGATTCGTTCGCGCGCGCCTTCGCCAAATCGCAATTTGCCGCTGGCACTACATTGCCCGAATCTGGACTGGTGTTTGTCTCACTGAACGACCGTGACAAACTTGGCGGTGTTGATGTCGTCAAAGGTCTTACTTCACTCGGTCTTGAGATCGTCGCCACCGTCGGTACGGCAGAATTTTTGAAGCAGAACGGTTGCAAAATTTCACGCGTTGTAGCCAAATTCTCGGAGAGAAAATCTGGAAGCAACACTGGCGATGATGCGGTAGAACTCATTGAGTCCGGTGCAATCGCGTTGGTGATCAACACACCGCGGGGTTATGGCACACGAAGTGACGGCGAAGCAATTCGCAAGGCCGCCAACACTTGTCGAGTTTCGGTTGTCACGACTCTGAGTGCGGCGACGGCTGCAGTCCAAGGGATGATTGAGCGGCGTAATCGGCCCTTTACCGTGATGTCGTTGCAAGAATTTCACGCTCGATGAATATTGGCTCAATAGATAATTGCTCGGTTCAGGTTGGTGATGTCAAACTTTTTCATCCAATTCTTACGGCATCAGGAACCGCCGGTTACGGTGCCGAACTCGACGCATATTTTTCGCTCAGTGAAATTGGTGGCGTTGTTGCTAAGTCAATAGCACCTTTCGCGTGGGCGGGTAACCCTGCACCAAGGTTGTCACCAACAAAAAATGGAATGCTGAATGCGGTCGGTTTGCAAGGTGACGGCATCGAGCACTTTATCGCTAATGATCTCGTCGCTTTAGAAAATTCTGGCGCCACCATTATCGTCAGCATTTGGGGACACCATGTTGATGATTATTTGCTCGCCGCGAAATTGCTTGGCGAAGTCAAAAACAAGATCACGGCGATTGAAGTAAATCTTTCGTGTCCAAATTTGGGTGGGGATCATGTCGTGTTTGCCCACGATGCTCGACTCAGTGCGCAAATTATTGAAGGCTGTGTTGTCGCGGGTTTGCCAGTGTGGGCAAAGTTGAGTCCGAATACGCATGAACTAGTTGATATTGCGCGCGCCGTTCAACAGGCTGGTGCGCAAGCAGTCACGCTCGTGAATACGGCAATGGGGATGGCGATTGATACAGATACTGGTATGCCGACTCTCGGCAATATTCGTGGAGGTCTATCTGGATCGGCATTGCATCCGATCGCGGTGCGGTGCATTTTTGATGTGCGGCAGGCGTTACCAGAAATCGGAATCATCGGTGTCGGTGGAGTCGTATCTGGTGAGACTGCCGCCGAGTTGATGTTGGCTGGCGCCAATGCGGTTCAGGTTGGCACCGCCAGTTTTGCTGATCCGAGAGCCGCTTTAAAGATTCAAAATCAACTGATTGATTGGGCGGTTGCCCATCAGATAACTGATTGGTCGCAAGTTATCTCAGCCGCTCACAGAAGCGGACTTGTCAAATAATTGAACGGATAATTTACGCAAGTAGAATAAATCAATGGCAACCGCATATCTGTCTGAAAGTGTCGAAGCAGATCGCAAATTAGCGATAGCCAGAGCCCATGCATTTCGTTGCGAGATATCCCAAATCGTTCTAGACATCGCAAGTGGCAAACTGAAGTTGGGTGATGTGTTGATAAAAAACGCAGACCAAGAGGCAACAAAGCACCTATATGTCGTCAAGGCGCTTGAGGCAGTACAGAGCATCGGCAAAGTTAGGGCACGACGGCTGATGGCAGATCTTGAAATTACTGAAAAACGTAGAATTGAAAGCCTCTCGGTCAGTGAACGACAAGCACTGCTAGATAAATCCGCGGCTTATATCCGATGACGTCTAAGCCACGGGGACTCGTAATCGTGGTTTCTGGTCCCGGTGGTGTTGGCAAGAGCACGATTGTTGATGCGCTCGTCAAGCGAGATGCAAATTTATGGTTGAGTCGCTCGTGGACAACCCGTGAACAACGAAATGGCGAAGCTCCTGACGCGTACAAATTTGTTACTCGTGAACAGTTTGAAAAACATATTGCTGAAGGCGGATTTTTGGAGTGGACTGATTTTTTAGGAAATCTCTACGGTACGCCGACGCCAAAAGCCCCTGAAGGTAGAGACACTGTTCTTGAGATTGAGGTTGACGGTGCTCAGCAAGTCAAGCGACTAAATGATGAAGCACTGTTGCTGTTTATTTTGCCGCCATCTCGTCAAGAACAAAAATCTCGCCTGCACGGGCGGGGTGATCCCGAGCAAAAAGTCGAAAAGCGATTGCGCAAAGCCGAAGACGAAGAACCAATTGGTAAAGCGATTGCTGATTATGTGTTGATCAACGATGACCTGGCTAAGACTGTCGATGAGATGAGTCGGATTATTGATTTTGAGCGAAAACAGCGCCAAACATAGCCCTTGTTATGGCTATACTTATTAGCCGCTAGGCGCACCCGACGCCTGATCCAGGAGGACGTAAGTGACGACAGATGACACGATGATGAACCCAGCAATCGAATCATTGATGGGTCACACGGGCTCAAAGTTCTCACTCGTGACCCTTGCTGCGCGTCGCGCTCGAGAGATTAATTCTTATTTCAATCAGCTTGGTGACGGGCTCGGCAACATGGTCCCACCGCAAGTAAGTTCAACGGCACGCAAGCCTTTGTCGATCAGTTTCGAAGAGATTTCAGCAGGCAAAATTCAACTGGTTCAACGAACGATCGAAGATATCGTCGCTGAAAACGAAGCCGCCGCCGCAGCGCAAGAAGCAGCATTGGCCGCAGAACTCGAAGCCGCAACCGAGCCCGACACGAAATAATCCCAAATAGCCACAGCCGTGGTGCGATATTTAGTAATATTCGGTTGGAAGAAGATACGGGGATCAAATGAAAAAGTATTCGTTTACATCTGAGAGCGTGACCGAGGGTCACCCGGACAAGATGGCAGACCAGATTTCAGATGCTGTGCTTGATGCAATTCTTGGTGCCGACCCCGTCGGTCGTGTCGCCTGTGAAACTTTGCTGACAACCGGGCTGTGCGTCATCGCCGGCGAAATCACAACTAGTGCTTATGTTGATATTCCGAAACTTGCTCGCCAAGTCATCAATGGCATTGGTTACGACAATGCACTTTATGGTTTTGATGGAAACACCTGTGGAGTTATTGTCAGCATTGACGAACAGAGTCCCAATATTTCTCAGGGCGTTAATGTCAGTGAAGAAATACGCGGTGGCAAAAGTGGCGAAGACGTTTTAAATAGCCAAGGCGCAGGCGACCAAGGAATGATGTTTGGCTACGCGTGCACAGAAACAACCGATTTGATGCCATTACCAATTTGGTTGGCACATCGAATGGCCGAGAAACTCACAGATGTGCGCAAGTCGGGTGCTATCCCATATTTGCGCCCTGACGGCAAGACACAAGTTACTTTCGATTACGAAGATGGAAAGCCGGTTCGTTTGCGGACAGTATTGATTTCAACACAACATGCCGATGGCATAAATCGTGACACGGTGATTCGCCCAGACTTGATCGAGCAAGTCATTCGTCCCGTTATCCCGGCGCAATTCGCAAAAGATGACTACGCCGTTTATGTCAACCCGACCGGTGAATTTGTCAAGGGAGGCCCTCATGCGGATACCGGCCTGACTGGTCGCAAAATCATCGTCGACACCTACGGTGGCATGGGTCGCCACGGTGGTGGTGCATTCAGCGGAAAAGATCCATCAAAAGTCGATCGCTCAGCGGCATACGCGGCGCGTTGGGTCGCCAAGCATGTCGTTGCATCTGGCGCGGCTCAGCGGTGCGAACTTCAGGTTGCATACGCAATTGGCATGGCGCACCCTGTGAGCATTTTTGTCGAAACTTTCGGTACGAACAAAGTAGACGAGGCGTTGATCGAGTCGGCAGTTCGTGAAGTTTTTGACCTCCGTCCTGCGGCGATTGTTCGTGACCTTGATTTGAAGCGTCCGATTTATCAAAAGACTGCGGCATACGGCCACTTTGGTCGTAGTCATCCTGATTTCACCTGGGAGGCTTTGTCGCGCCTTAAAGAATTCAAGGCAGCAGTCAAACTCTGATTCAAAACGCGAATCCCTTAGTTCGGGTTGCGCGCGTCGTTCCTGATGTCACCGGGGTCGATAAAACATTTGATTATCTGATCCCAGAGTCTCTGGCAAAAAATCTCATGGTTGGCATGCGCGTTCGAGTGCCTTTGCACGGAAGAAACGTGGCTGGATGGGTGATTGATATCGGCGAACCCAGTGCAGGTTTGGCGCCAAACAAGATTCGCTCGGTAATAAAAGTATTGGGTCTTGGAACGACAACCGAGATAATCGAACTCGCACATTGGGCGACATCGAGGTGGAGTGGCAGGATCCGCAGTTTTGTCTCTGCGTCTGCACCAAGCACTTTGGTTGCAAAGGTTCCATCGCCGAGATATTTATCACGGGGGATCACTTACTCATCGTCTGTTGCCGACCAAGTAATCCAGCATGGCGGTGGTTTAGTTCTGGTTTCACCTCTAGCCAACCCGACCTCGTTGGTTAGCGCGCTTGCCAGCAGTGGTCCGGTGATTGTCGTGATTCCGACGCAACATCGTGCCAAATTATTGGCGGCGTCACTTAAGGTCAATGGTTTCTCGGTTGCATTATGGCCGCAAGACTGGGCAAGCGCAATGGGAGGCGTCGACATCGTTATTGGGACTCGCAGTGTCGTCTGGGCTCCAGTCGCCAAGTTTTCGACGATCGTTGTGATCGACGAGCATGATGATTTGTTGCAAGAAGAGCGCAGCCCCACCTGGCACGCTCGCGATGTCGCGATTAAACGGTGTCAAAGTGTCGAAGCAACATGCTGTTTGATCACCCCGTTTCCTTCCCAGGTGGCAAGAAAATGGGCCGTAAACCGTGTGTTCGAAATTCGGGCCACCGGTGAACAAAAATCTTGGCCGAAGATCGAAATTCTGGATCGGAACAAGGACGAAGGTTGGAGCTCATCGCTAATCTCGTCCGAACTAATCAGTGAACTCCGTGATTCAAGTCGTCGAGTCGTCTGCGTTCATAACACCAAGGGTCGAGCGCGACTAATTGCATGTGCAAAGTGTCGCTCCATTCTTCGATGCGAGAAATGTGATGCCGCCGTAATTCAACGCGATAGAGAGAGTCTTGAGTGTCCGCGTTGCAACACGATACGACCAGTTGTGTGTCAAGCATGCGGGTCAAGTAGCTGTGCATTGTTGAAACCTGGTGTAAGTCGTTTACGTGAAGAGTTGCAGTCGGCAGCAAATCGCACGGTTGCCGAAGTCACCTCGGCAACCACGCAAGTCAATCAACGAGTCAATGTCTTCGTCGGCACCGAGGCGGTATTGCATCGCGTTCAAACGGCTGACACCGTAGTTTTTCTTGATATTGACGCCGAATTGCTTGCACCGCGATATAGAAGCACAGAAATCGTCGGCACTCTCGTCGTTCACGCCGCCCGTCTCGTGAGCGGATCAAAAAAGACCCCGCGAATTTTGTTACAAACCCATACACCAAAAAATGCCTTGTTATTCGGATTGTCAACGGGTGACTTTGATCTCTACAACTCAAGCGAGAAAGCGCGACGGGAATTATTGAAGTTTCCACCATTTGGCTCATTGGCCGAGGTCAGCGGCGTCGGAACTAAGTCTTTTCTAGAGTCAATGAAAGAGTCTTTGCTCGTTGAGACGATGATCAAAGATTCGACGCACGGTTTGGTGCGTGCGGAAAACTGGCAAGCCCTCAGCAAAGCGTTGTCAAATGCCAAGCGAAGCGCGAAATCTCGACTGACAATTCACGTTGATCCCCCACGGTTATAGCCTGAAAGTCGTGAATTATAAAATTCGAACGTTCGGCGACCCCGTATTGAAAACATGTGCAGCCGAAATCACGAACATCGATGGCAAACTGGTCAAACTTGCCGACGAAATGTTGACGGTGATGTACGAGGCACCAGGTTTGGGTTTGGCGGCACCACAGATTGGCGTTCAAAAGCAAATTTTTGTTTACGATGTCGAAGACTCTCCACAGGTCATTCTCAACCCGACGATCGTCGAATCAAGTGGTGAGTGGGTCTATGACGAAGGTTGCTTGTCGATCCCAGGTTTGTCGGTCGAAATGTTGCGCCCTAAACTTGTGCTCGTTCGGGGCACGAATCTTGACGGCAATACGGTCGAAATTGAAGCCGATGAATTGCTTGCTCGACTATTTCAACATGAGATCGACCATCTTCAGGGTGTGTTGATGTTCGAGCGAATGACATCAGAGCAGCGAAAGTTGGCGCTGTCCGAATATCGCCGTCGTGAAGAAAACCCTGGTCAAATCGAAACGACTCATCTAAAACTTTCGTGACGTTACTCGCTGATTTGCCGATCCACGGCGCGTCACGAATCGTCTATTTCGGCACACCAGAGATAGCAGTTGCACCGCTTCGGGCACTGGTAGATGCAGGTTTTGAGGTCGAACTTGTAGTCACTCGACCCGATGTTCGCCGAGGACGGGGCAATCAAACCAGTGCCTGCCCAGTCAAGGTCTCCGCTCAAGAATTGGGGCTGAAAGTTTCTCATTCGGCGAGCGACGCAGTTGCTTTAGTCGGGTCATCAAATGATCTGCTCGGCGTGGTCGTGGCTTACGGAGAGTTGATTTCGATTGATGTGCTGAGTGTCGTGCCGATGATCAATGTCCATTTTTCGTTGTTGCCGAGGTGGCGTGGTGCCGCCCCAGTTGAGCGGGCGATTCTCGCGGGCGATAAAACGACGGGCGTGTGCATAATGCGAGTCGTTGAGGGTCTTGATCAAGGTGAGGTTTACGGGCGCGTCGAACTTCCGATTTTGTCTACAGACACGCTCGTCTCGTTGCGTCAAAAATTGCTAGATGCGTCGCTTCCGCTGTTGGTGAATGTCGTTAAAAAAGGATTGAAAGATGGCGTTGCTCAAAGTGGTGAAGCTTTGTACGCCAAAAAAATTGCAAATAGTGAGTTGCAAATAGATTGGGGAGATACTGCAACTCAAATCGATCGCCTGATACGCGTTGGCGGGGCGTATACATTCTTTGGTGGCAAGAGGCTCAAAATCGTTGAGGCGCGTATTGTTTCAGAGCCTGTGATCAGCAAGGTGCACGGCGTGATCAATGTAATTTCTCGACATGAGTGCGAAGTGGCTACAGGTGCCGGCAGTATTTCGCTGGTTAGAGTTCAACCCGAAGGAAAGTCCGTAATTTCTGTCGACGGCTGGATGAACGGTACAAGAATCAAAACCGGCGATATGTTCGGCTAGCTGTGCTGCAATTATCTCTAGCTAGTTTCGCTGGTTAATTTAACCCAAACCATGCGGATGTTTGCCAGGGCGTCTTTGAAAGTCGCATGGTCATCACCAAGTCGAGCGCCGAGAGTGTCGACGATTGCAGCCAAAGCATCGATGGCCAATCTTGCATCCTCAAGCCGTGGCGGATTTGCACCTAAATGGATCGCCGCTAGTTCGTAGAGTCCGACGACATGATTCGCTACGACCACATTGGCTGGTGTCTCGGCTAGGCGAGCGCGAGCATCGGCTAAAGCCTGTGCTTGTTCTGGGGTGGGGTTCTGATCCATATGCGCTACTATTATGGGCGCGATAACAGCAGTGCAAATTGCCTTTATCCACCAGCAAAAGTGGAAACTAGTTTCCCACCTAGCCACCAAGATTTGCGATGTTCGAATTTTGAACTTGCCGATGAGTGCGTCTGGGTCGAGCTGATGCGAGTGGCTTCGCCACCGCGTATCTCGACTCTCGCGTGTCGGCAAGCCTGTTTTCGAACTTCGAGTTTTATCCAACACGAAGAGGAGGCACAGCCGCTTGTCAAGCAGTGAACAGTCATAGCACCGCCAACAGCTGAACCACGCTACAACGACAGAATTCGAGCCAAACAGGTTCGACTTGTCGATGCAGATGGGTCACAAGTCGGAGTCGTCAGTATTGAAGATGCACTTGAGCGATCTCGCAAAGTTGATTTAGACCTTGTCGAAGTTGCTCCGTTAGCCGAACCGCCCGTATGTCGAATCATGGACTACGGAAAGTTTCGCTACGAAGAAGCGCAGAGGCTGAAAGAGTCTCGAAAAAAGACGGTGCAGATAACCATGAAGGAAGTCAAGTTCAAGCCGAAGATTGCCAAAGGAGACTTTGACACCAAGGTGCGCCATATGCTCGAGTTTCTCGACGAAGGCCACAAGGTGAAGGTCACCTTGCAATTTAGAGGTCGCGAAATGGCTCACCCTGAGTTAGGTACGAAGATTTTGGATGCGGTGATCGAACAACTCGGTCAAGTCGCCAAAGTAGATACCTCGGCTCGCCTTGAAGGTCGAAACATGACGATGGTTCTTTCGCCAGACAAAAAAGCACCAAAGCGTCCCGTTTCTGCGAAACCAGCAGAAGCAAAGCCGATTATTTCGAAACCAACAACTATTTCAAACATAAATCTCAATACGACAACTGAAACGGAGAATCAAAATGCCGAAGATGAAGACATCCAAGACAACAAAGAAGCGATTTAAGAAAACTGGTACGGGCAAACTTCGTCGTCAGCAGTCGATGCGTCAACACTTGTTCGAACATAAATCAAGTGAGCGAACACGTCGTCTTGATGGCACCGTTGACGTTCACACCGGTGATGTCAAGCGCATCAAGCGTTTGCTTGCAGAGCGATAAACCGAACTACTTCTGGAACCAAGCCCTCAAACCCGCTAACCGATTCTCGATTGAAAGGATTTCAAAATGGCACGAGTAAAACGTGGAGTTCACGCCCGTAAAAAGCACAAGGCGATTCTTGAAAAAGCAAAAGGATATTACGGCGACCGCAGTCGCACGTTTCGCTCTGCGAATGAACAAGTACTTCACTCAGGGCAATATGCATTTCGCGACCGCCGTGCAAAGAAAGGCGAGTTTCGTAGTTTGTGGATTCAACGAATCAATGCCGGGTGTCGACTCAATGACATGAGTTACAGCCGGTTCATTGCCGGTTTGTCAAAAGCAGGCATAGTCGTAGACCGCAAGATCTTGGCAGATCTCGCAGTGCACGACGAGAAGGCTTTTGCGCAACTAGTTGAAACCGCTAAGGGCGCACTCGTCTGAGTCTTACGCAATTGGCGTTCACGAGCAATCGTGTTCAGCGTCTACGAAGATTATGCAACGATAAGTCTGAACGCGCACAAGAAAAAGCATTCGTAATCGAGGGTGCGACTCTAATCAACGAAGCCATCAGTGCGGGCTGGAAGATTGAATCACAATTTGTTGCGCCTGGCGCGAGCCCTTGCTCAGGTGCGGGAAGCGTCGTAAATGATTTAGCAGAGGGCGTGATTGAACGCATTGCGTCAACGAACTCGCCGCAGCCAGTCATGGCGATCGCCTTGAAGCGCGAAGTCAATATCGCCGATCTCGGTTCAGTGATGAAATCAGAGTGGATTGTCGTTGTCGACAAAATCTCGGACCCTGGCAATCTTGGCACGATCTTAAGATCAGCAGAAGCAGCCGGGTCATCAGGCGTTGTGTTAACTAGCGGCACGGTTGACGTTTTTAGTCCGAAAGTCGTTCGTGCATCCGCGGGTGCACTATTCAATGTTCCCGTTTACGAAGGTGCGACGATTGATCAAGTTGCAGAACTCGGCTTTGCGCTCTGGGGATCATCAAGCCATGAAATGCAAAACTCGAGCAGTTTCACCACGGCAGATTTGTCGGGCAAAGTAGCCATCGTGCTCGGCAACGAAGCCCACGGATTATCGGCAAGCACAAAGGTTGATGGGTGGCTGACGATTCCGCACGCGGGTCGCGGTGAGAGTCTGAATGTCGCGATGGCCGCAACTCTTTTGTGTTTCGAAGTTAAACGTCAACACGAGATTTCGCAGAATAATTAAACGCAATCAACTGCATCTTCGGGACTAAAGTTGGAAGCGATGTCTGATCAATCAGTTGTTACAGCGATGACACAAGCCGTCGAGTCGGCACAAAATAGCGCTCTGGCAGCGATTGCCGCAATCAAAGACTTGCCTGAAGTCAAAGCTTTGACAGCTGATTTGAATAGAAAGGACAGTGCGCTAAATTCGCTCAAGAGCGATCTAGGCAAGCTTTCATCGGTTGATGTCAAACGCACGATGGGGCGGTTGTTAAATGCTGCGTCGCAATCGGTAAATGCGGCTCTGCTAGCCAAATCAGCCGAACTTGAATCGCTAGAAATTTCTGCGAGAGTTGCACGCGAAGCGATGGACCTAAGCGAATTTGTGACACGTCGCAAACGCGGTCACACTCACATAGTTACACAAGCAACTCAGCGTCTTGAAGATGTTTTTGTAGGTCTTGGTTTTCAAATCGCCGAAGGACCAGAAGTTGAAACTGACTTCTATAATTTTGAAGCGTTAAACATGCCGAAATCGCACCCTGCTCGTTCAGAGTTCGACACCATGTTTCTCGAATATGGCGAGCCGAATTCGGTGTTGCTGCGTACGCACACCTCGCCCGTGCAAATTCGCGTGATGCAGACTTGGCAACCACCGATCTATGCGATCATGCCCGGCCGAGTGTTTCGCCGTGACACACCTGACGCGACACACATGCCTGTGTTTCACCAGATCGAAGGCTTGGTCATAGATCGTGGGATTACTTTTGCACATTTGGCGGGCACGATTGAAGCCTTCACCAAGGCATTTTTTGGCAACGAATTCACGAGTCGCCTGCGTCCGTCGTTTTTCCCGTTCACTGAACCGAGTGCCGAGTTTGATATCCGTCGCGCCGACGGCGAATGGATAGAACTTGGCGGTTGCGGAATGGTTCACCCAAATGTTTTGATTAGTGGAGGCATCGACCCAGAAGAGTTCAGTGGATTTGCCTTCGGATTCGGAATCGATCGCATGGCTAAAGAGCGCCACAATGTCGAAGACATTCGCGAAATGTATACAAACGATCTGCGATTCTTGAGGCAGTTCTAATGAAGATTTTAAATTCGTGGCTAAATGAGTTTGGCGCTTTTGGCACTGATGCCGAAAAACTTGCAGCAGCAATGACTAATTTAGGTTTGGCAGTCGAGTCTGTTACCAGTGTCGGTGCGCCAGTCAAGGGCGTTGTCGTGGCGCGAGTGTTGCGCACCGAGCGACACCCAGATGCCGCCAAGGTTCACCGTGTTTATGTCGATGCAGGTGACGGTGTCGAACTGCATGTTTGGTGCGGGGCGTTCAACATGAAACCTGGTGATTTGATTCCGCTGGCGACCTTGGGCACCACGATGCCAGATGGTCGAGTGATCACCGCACGTGGAATTTTAGGTATTGAGAGTCATGGCATGCTCTGCTCGGGAATCGAGATTGGTTTGAGTTCTGACGCTGACGGTATTTTGATTTTGCCGAATACATTGAAACTTGGTGATGAAGTTTTTTCAGCACTTGGGGTAACTGCCGACACGGTGTTCGATTTGGATGTAACCCGAAATCGCCCCGACTGCAATGGATACCTCGGCGTCGCTCGCGATCTGGGTGCAAATCTTGGAGTCAAAGTCAAAGCGTCCGCAGGTGACAAAGCCAAGAGGGGACCTGCGCGTTCATTGCGAGTTTCAATCTCCGATAAACAGAGATGCCCCCGATACAACGTAACCGTCATGTCTGGGGTCGCCGTAACCAATTCGCCGGCATGGATTGCGCGCAGACTAACTAATAGCGGTATGCGACCGATTAATAATGTCGTTGACGCTTCAAATTTGGTGATGCTCGAACTCAATCAACCGACCCACGCTTTTGATGCGGACAAAATCGCCAACGCATTCAAGATTCGTTGTGCACGCGAAAAAGAAACGCTTGTCACGCTCGACGGACAAACTCGCGAACTTGAACCAACCGACCTGTTGATTTGTGATGGTAAGGACATGCCGATTGGTTTAGCCGGGGTGATGGGGGGTGCAAGCACCGAAATCAGTGCGACAACTCGAGTCGTAGCACTAGAAAC
>SXGR01430953.1_pt1 | contig 14505 bp, 16 predicted proteins | sample 3174711 | NCBI WGS metagenome assembly SXGR01 (sample SAMN11356860, study PRJNA531348) | freshwater metagenome | isolation source: freshwater sample F1-60 | place: China: Fuxian Lake, Yuxi | collected 2017-12-25
CTGGCTTCGCCAGCGACGACACATCCCTGTGTCGCACCATTTAATTAGACGGATATTCAAATCGTCCTGACTTGATTGTCCGCAAGGCCCTTGCAGTCTGCGCAAATGCGTCGATTTGCTGGCCTTTCAGGGCCTTGCGCTGGCTTCGCCAGCGACGACACATCCCTGTGTCGCACTATTTAATTAGGCAGACATTCAAGTCGTCCTGACTTGATAGTCCGCACGGCCCTCGGGGTCTGCGCAAATGCGTCGATTTGCTGGCCTTTCAGGGCCTTGCGCTGGCTTCCCTAAATTTCCTTCAAATTAAAGCGTGATCACCAGAACATCCTGAACCGCCAGGCGTTCCGAGCCAGCAATCTGGAACAAGAAAACGAATTAAAAAAAGCAAGATAGCGCGCAACGAGAAACGCTGCACGCCATCGGGATTCGGGATAATTGGCAAAACTGGCCGCCCTGTTTGAACATCGAAATTCAGTTAGAGCGACGGTCAGAACTTCTTTTAGAAAAAAGAATTCGAACTACAGATGGCAAGTATGAATGATGCTGCTCATTGCAGTTTCAATGATCATCAGCTCTTCTTCTTTGAAAGGCGTATTGCGAGTCAGTGTAAACTCGCCACGAGTCTGACCAGACTCCTTGATCTTGTAGTTGCACTTGTGGGTTGCAATGCTGCCCAGTGCCACCGCCACGCCTTCACGCTGGTTTTCATATTCGAAGCTGTCGAATTCCACAATCTTGCTGAGTCGGTTCGCCAACAAGTAGATGCGTTCATCCATATTGTAGACCGGTCCCTTGTCAGCTGCGTTGGAGGCGAGGGATGCGGAACTACCGTTGTTTACCCGATAAACTGCGGCTTTAGTGTTTTTCATCGTTGTACCTCGTGTACTTAACATATTTTGCTTGACCAGGTTTCCAGGATCGTCCTTTTTCATATCATCCATACTGGATTCGGTGTGAATGCAAAGTGTGGGTGCAATACGTTCAATGTAAACCTGGCATGCATTGCTCCTGCCACATGAGTAAAGCAAAGGACGTGCCAGCTTGCCCAAATAGCGGGAAATTATTTTGAAATCGCGAATGCACAGTAAAATGCCGCCCATACAGGCTGCAGACTGGCGAAAAATGCGTAGTAAACGGGGGAGTTGGCCAAAGAAGTGTCACAAAAATGCCACTGTGGTGACACTATTCGAATCAAGGGCAGTAATTTTGCGATCAGCTGTTAATATTTTGCCTCTCAATCCGGTTCAGGGCAGAAGCAATTTGCCTGCGCTGCGCAGCCGTAAGATCTGTGAACTGTATCCCGGCAATAATTTCCCTGTCTCTGGCCTGCAGACTGCAAATTTTGCCACGGCAGCGTAATTCGAATTCTTCATCTATCACCAAAGCACATTGTTCTATCATTTGTCCGATGGCGACTCCTGATACCTTCTCGGGCAGCACCAGTTGTGCTCCGGCCATGGAGCAGTCATGGCATCTTCCAACCAAGGTGGTAGCAGCATCCAATTGCAAGCTTGCCTTGTTACTGATCCTGGTAAGCGAAACCCGAAAGTAGTTGCGGTCCTGTTTACGGTAAATTCTGGCTGGCAATGTGAGTATGCAGTAGGGATTGATGCCCGAATTGTCGAGAGAAGAGAGAAATCCTTTGAAGCGGATATGTCCAAGTTTCGTGCAGGAGCGGATTTCCAGCTTTGTCTGTGGCGTTACAGACTCGCGCCAGTTTCCCGGCAAAACCTGACGCAGAAGTATTTGGCGCTTTTGGGGTAGCACACTGTGAAAGCGGGACTCGTAGATGCGACCATCCACCTCACCGGAGACAGACAGCTGCACGGGTTTGCCGCTTTTGGAAATTTCATTGAGGCAATCGAGAATTTGCGCTGAACTGGTAACAACCTCTTCACTGGACAAGTTTGCATTCCCTGGAACTTTGAATAGTCAGTGGAGCTTTGACAGATTGTTAAATCTTGGCCAGGTGAAACAGCGAATTAGCGGGCTCCAAAGCGCTGTTGTAGCTGCCATTTTCACCGTAGGTCAGGCTCTGCAAATTGGCAGTGGGTGACAGGCTGGCCAGGGTTTTGGAAATAAATTGGGTGCGCCGATTGATGAGTTGGCCGATCAGCCTGTTTTCATAGAAACACTGCTGCGCAATCTCTGAGAGCTGGATGAAGAGCGTATCGAGCTCTGAATCCGTATCAGAATTGCTGGAAACTACATAGTCGCGCACGGCGGCTGGACGCGAGGAAATATTGTTATCCAGCATGAATTTCACGCGTATATTGCTGGCCAGCTGCAGGGATTCGATCAATTTCTGCTTGTTGGCGCTATTGATCGTAATCAGTTTTTCATCAAGGCTGTTCAGCGCGGCTCGCTCTGCTTCGAGCGATTTGCTCAGTGCTCTGGCGCAGCGCGCTTCTTCCCTGAGAAGTTTGATCAAGTGAGACTTGATATGATGAAGTTCTCTGTCCATGACCGTTCACCAGTTTCCGCTTAGCCATTCGAATTGTTTGAGTCGGACTTGGCACTCTCCATTTCTATTAGCCGGGCTGCGGTGCCAGCATAATCCATGTCGAAACTGCCATTTGCTATAGCCTGCTTCATTTCAGAAACGAGCTGCTTGTTGACCGCTGGCATTTCGGCCAACACGGACTCAATCTGTTTCAGGCGAGCGGCCTGATCCGTCATGCTGACTGTGTCAGCAGAGCCACCTTGCCCGACGCTGCGGGGGGCGTGGCTACCAGCGGTCTGGCCCTGATTCTGGGACCTGGCAGTCGATACATTGCCGACCAGTGGCGGAATTTTCCCGGTTTGGATATCCGTGCTCATGAGTGTCAACCTCGTGCTGAATTACATCTATTTAAGCGTCTGAGCCTACATACGACCGGGTCAGACAGAAACTTTAGCTCTTTTTTACCAATCTACTTTAACGCTGCCGTCCTTGAGAACCGTGGCCTCGACGCTGCGGCCTGAATTGCTGTTTTTAACCAGAATTCGCTCGCCTTCACTGCCGTTTTTGAGGGCTGTTCCTTTCATCCTGATCTCCAGACCAGACGCCAGCGCAACGATGACAACCTCCTGCCCCTGACGCACCAGATCGCGTGTAGTCAGCGCGTTCAGCGTCAATGGGCTGCCACTGTGCAGCGGCCGCACCAGTTCCATTTGTCCGAGTTCGCCCATGCTGCGGAGATATCCCGGTGGCAGCTTGTCCAAATCCACACGGCGAATCTCCAAATCTGCCGGTGTGGGAATCTCGCCCCTGGCAATGGCACGGGTCGTGAAAACCACGTCAGTCGTGGCGGAAATGGTCACGGGCACATACAAAGTCCACGGATCAGGAGCTACACAGCGCACACCAACAGTCCTGTGTGTTGGCTTGCCGGCATTACCGGAAGTGAACGCTTCCAGTGGCTCTGAACATTCACGCAGGCGCAGACGCTGGTCCAGTTTGGTGGACCTTGCAACTACATTATGCAGATGCCGATCATCCAGTGTCGCCAGCGCAAACTTCTCAGCCGTGCTGCGGATGTCTTCCAGCATTGCTTCACCACTACCGTCCGCCGCAGCGCTAACTTCACTCTGAGAAAAGCAGATACAGCAAACCACTAATAAAGTTTGCACACATAACCATTGTTGTTTTGCTGTCAGAAAAGTGACTCTCATATCGCTGATAACGCCTGATTTAAGCTGGAAATCGTAATCCACTAAATCAATGCAAGGCGCGTGCCAGTAAAAATCAATACAAGAGCAATCCCAGCAAGTGTTCCAGACAAGAGCGGCAAGCTTTGCCGCAGCGGCGACCAACGCTTGCCGCAAGCATCGATGCTGCCGTAGCGAGAATTACCGGCAAGATAATCAACCCGCTGAAAAATAACGACTTTCGAGTGATGGCACAGCTGTTGCACTGCTTCACGCAAGCAACGTAACTGAAACGTAAACACAAGAGACCAACTAAAAGTGATTACGACAGCGGCGATTCATTACTGAAGTACTTTTTAGTCGGAATATCAGAAGGAGCTTGTTATGAGTTGGATTGATCAGGCACTGGGTATACATCCTGAAGCGCTGAAATTCCGCTCGGAGCGCAGCACGGTACTGGCATCCAACATCGCCAATTCGGCAACCAAGGGCTATCGCGCCAGAGACTACGATTTCAAGACAGCGCTGAACGATGCCATGAAGAGTGACTCAGTGCGTCTGGAATCCACCAATGCCAACCATTTGAATGCTGCCAGCGGAGTCGAATACGGCGGTCTGATGTATCGCGTACCTACGCGCGTTTCCACCAACGACAACACTGTCGAAGCCGATGTTGAACAGGCAGCCTTTGCGGAGAACGCACTGCGATACCAGGCAAGCCTGCAGTTTCTCGAAGGTTCAATCTCCGGTTTGCGAAAAGCCATTACAGGAAAATAATCATGGGAATCTCCAGCGTTTTTGATATCACCGGTACCGCTCTCAATGCCCAAAGCATGCACATCGACGTCATCGCCAAAAACATGGCAAACGCCCAGGTGCTCGCAGGCAGCGAAGCAACTGCCTATCGCGCACGTCGCCCGATCTTCGCGGCCATCCTGGAAGCGTCAATGAACAACGTCAGTGGCGCAGGCTCAAGCGCCGGTGGTGTCAGGATAGACGGATACGCTGACAGCCAAACACCGATAGAAAAACAGAGCATGCCCGAGAACCCCTTCGCGGATGCAGACGGTTATGTGTATCTGTCGAATGTGAATCTGGTAGAAGAAATGGCGCACATGATGGAAGCATCGCGCAACTACCAATCCAACATCGAAGTCATCAACACCAGCAAACAATTGCTGATGCGAACCATCAGCCTCGGTTCTGCCTGATCGCAAGAGCCACTGAAAAATCAGGTATAGAGCAGAAATTGGAGAAACTGAATGACCGCCATCGAACAGATTTTCGGAAGCAACACAACCGCACCGCAAACCAAAAAGACGGACCAGCTTGGTCAGGCAGACTTTTTGAAACTACTGGTAGCGCAGATGAAGAATCAGGATCCCAGTAATCCGGTTGAAAATGGCGAATTTCTCGGCCAGATCGCGCAATTCAGCATGGTCTCTGGCATTGACGATCTTGGCGCATCCTTTGACGGCATCGCCTCGAGTCTTTTCTCGACGCAGGCCATGCAGGCTTCTCAACTGGTTGGCAAGGATGTATTGGTGGAATCCGATACCGCGACGCTCGCCAGTGGTGGCTCCGTATCAGGTGTCATTGGGTTAGCCGATCCCGCGCGGAATGTCACGTTGCGAGTGCATGACATGACCGGCAGTCTGGTGAAGTCTATCAGCCTCGGCAACATGAGCGCCGGTGCCAACAAATTTGGCTGGAATGGAATCGACCAGGCAGGCAAAGCAGCTCCAGCGGGTGATTACATAGTGCTCGCCGAAGGTCTGGTAAACGGCACTTTGCAAGCACTGCCGTTGCAGGTTTTCAGCAGGGTAGAAAGTATTTCAGTGGATCGCGGTAACACCAGTGTCTCTGTCTCTCTGGCAGGCAACAAAACCGCAGGCATTTCACAAATTCGTGAATTCAAATAGAACTTATTCAAACAACACGACAACTATCAAATGATGCAAGCACAATCAGGAGCGTAACATGTCATTTAATACCGCGGTATCTGGAATCAAAGCCTCTGGCACCAGCCTCGAAGTTATCGGAAACAATATTGCCAACGCCGGCACCACCGGCTTCAAGTCTGCGCGTGGAGAGTTCGCCGATGTATTCTCAACAAGCCTTCTCGGGTCAGCATCCAACGCAGTAGGTAAGGGCGTGGCAGTGGCTGCGGTAACTCAGGCATTTACGCAGGGCAATATCTCCTCTACCAACAACGTACTCGACATGGCCATCAATGGTGGTGGTTTCTTCGTGCTGGATGACGATGGCGCAAGTGTGTATTCCCGCGCAGGTAATTTCCAGGTGGATCGCACCGGTTATGTCGTCAATCCGGAAGGTTACCGCCTGCAGGTGTTCAATACGACACCTGCCGGAGTGCGAACGAGCGGCCTGACCAACCTGCGCATCGACTCATCCTTGATCCAACCGTCAGCAACGTCTCTTGTGGACATCGCTGCAAACCTGGATTCACGATCACTGGTTCCGGCAACACCCTGGCCGGGAACAGGCTTTGATGCTTTTGCCTCTCCGCCAACCGCACCCTCATCAGATATGTTTAACGCATCGACTGCGGTAACTGTTTACGACAGTCTCGGCAATTCGCACGTGCAAAGCATTTATTTTGTGAAGACGGCAGTTGCCAATGAATGGGAAGTTCACACCCTGATTGATGGCGTTACCGAAACCGGACCGGATACGATGACATTTGATTCATCAGGTCAGATTCCTGCAGGCAGCTTGCCGTTCCAGATCAATGTGGTCGGCTGGACGCCACGGGATGCTGCTGGCGTGATAACCGGTGCCCAGGTGCAATCGTTTGATGTGGACCTCTCAGCCATCTCCCAATACGGTAGTGACTTCAGTGTCAACAGTATCAATCAGAACGGGTATTCAACCGGTCAGCTGAGCGGCGTGGAAGTGGGTGATGCGGGTGTGGTTTATGCGCGCTTCACCAACGGCCAGTCTCGCGCCCTGGGGCAGGTCGTGCTTTCTGCTTTCACCAATACCTCCGGATTGGCGCCGCTCGGTGGCAGCGCCTGGGGTGAGACATTTGCGTCCGGCCAGCCGATTCTGGGTGGCGCAGGCAGCAATGGACTGGGTACCGTGCAATCCGGCGCTCTGGAAGACTCCAACGTGGAGGTCAGCCAGGAGCTGGTTAACATGATCGTTGCGCAGCGCAACTTCCAGGCCAACGCGAAGGTAATCCAGACCGAAGACGCGATTACCCAGACCGTGATCAATCTGCGTTAAGACACTTTTCACTTGATGATTACGCACGCTGGCTAACCAGACGGTAACAGGAAACCAATATGTACGAACTACTCAACTCCATTACTCACAGCGCCAAGCAGACGATGCAGGCCCAGGCCGTGAATGCCAACAACCTGGCCAATGCCAGCACGGATGGATTCAAGGCCGAGATCGCCTATTACTCCTCACTGAATTTAAGTGGAGAAATTTCCAGCACAGCAGACCTGTCACAGGGAACCGTGCGCACAACTGGTCGCGAATTGGATATCGCGATCAATGGCGAAGGCTGGTTTGCGGTAATCGGGGCCGATGGTACAGAGGCCTACACCCGTCGCGGTGACTTGCAGATAGACGCATTTGGCCAGATTACCAATGGCGCCGGACAACTGCTGCTCGGCAACAAGGGACCCATCTCCCTGCCGCCGTTTGGTTCGGTTGAAATCGGCACTGATGGCACAGTATCCATATTACCTCTCGGGCAGGGCCCTAACACCCTGGCTGTGGTAGATAGAATCAAATTGGTTACGCTGGAACCCAGTGACCTGGAGCGTGGTGACGATGGCTTGTTGCGCCTGAAGGAAGATGCTCTGGTCAATGCGGACGCAGCAGTTAACGTGATCTCCGGGGCACTCGAGGGTAGCAACGTCAACGTCGTTGGCGAAATGGTGAAGATGATCGATCTGGCACGGCGCTTTGAAGGAGAAATTCGCCTCATGAAGTCCGCACAGGAAAATTCGGCTGCGCTCGCCGAAATCATGAGCATGCGTTGATCGCAATCAAGCAATCAAATCAGTCAATTAACGAAAAACAATTCAGGAGCAAGCAATGACACAAGCGTTATGGATCGCGAAGACCGGGCTGGATGCACAGCAAACCAAAATGTCTGTCATTTCGAATAATCTCGCCAATGCCAGCACTTCGGGCTTCAAACGCAGCCGGGCTGTTTTCGAAGACCTGCTGTACCAGAACCAGCGCCAGCCAGGAGCACAGTCTTCGCAGGACACTGTTTACTCCACTGGTCTGATGATCGGTACCGGCGTGCGCACAGTGGCCACCGAAAAATTATTCAGTCAGGGCAATCTTTCCCAAACCCAGAATCCTCTCGATGTAGCCATCGAAGGCCGTGGCTTTCTGCAGGTGCTGATGCCTGACGGCAGTCTCGCTTTCACTCGCGACGGATCAGTACAGGTGGACAATCAGGGCCAACTGGTGACACCGAACGGATACGCGATTCAACCGGCGATTAATATTCCCATCGATGCCCAGTCAATCACGATCGCGGTGGATGGCACAGTCTCCATCAGCATGCAGGGTCAGGCTGCAACTACCCAGGTTGGCAATATCCAACTGGCTGACTTTATCAATCCGGCTGGTCTGCAACCAACCGGAGGCAACCTGTATCTGGAAACAACCTCAAGCGGTTCGCCCCAGGTGGGCGCCCCTGGTCTCAATGGTCTCGGTTCAGTGTTGCAAGGTTATATCGAGAATTCCAATGTCAATGTGGTGGAAGAACTGGTGAGCATGATTGAAACCCAGCGCGCCTACGAGATGAACAGTCGTGCCATCTCTACCGCAGACCAGATGTTGCAATACGTCTCCAACAACATGTAATGGATGATGCAAATGACTAAGCGTCGAACCTTTTACTGCCGAACCCTTTACCAAAGCACGCTGGCCCTCATGACCAGCGCTCTGCTCATGAGCTGCGGAAGCACAGCAGACCAGGATCAGGACATGATGGAACTGGAACCGAGTTATTTGCGCCTGCAGGCAATGGCGCCGGCGCAGTCAGGTTCTATTTTCCAGTCCAGTTCGTCTCTCGGCTTGTTTGAAGACATCAAGGCCAATCGGATCGGCGATATTCTCACTGTGTTTCTGGTAGAGCAGACCGCAGGACAGAACAGCGCGGACAACAGCATCAATCAATCCACCGGAATGAATGTGATAACACCAACCTTCGGTGGTCGCACCCGTCCGGGCATGCAAATCGATCTGGGGTCGGAGAATACTTTCAGTGGCCAGCGTGGTAGCAGTCAGAGCAACAGTCTCAGCGGCAGCATCACCGTCACTGTGCATGCAGTACTACCGAACGGCAATCTGGTGATTGAAGGTGAAAAATGGGTACGCATCAACAAGGCCAACGAATTTGTTCGCCTGAAAGGCGTGGTCCGTCAGAAAGACATTGGCACCAACAACTCTCTGTTATCGACACAGGTTGCTGATGCGCGTATCTCCTACGGTGGTACAGGTGCCGATGGCAATAGTCCGGGCTGGGCGGCCAAAGTGCTGTTCAGTTCTATCTGGCCTTTTTAGGACAACCAGCTCAAGGCTGTTAGGACAACCAGCTCAACGCTTACTGCAAACTGGAATTACACATGAAACTGCTTCTGTCCCAATTTTGTTTTCTGCTCTGCTTGCTCAGCGCCGCCAGCAGCCATGCTGATCGCGTCAAGGATCTTGCAGTCATCGACGGCGTACGTCCCAACCAACTGGTCGGATACGGCCTGGTCGTTGGTTTGCCAGGAACCGGTGACCAGACCACGCAGACCCAATTTACCGTGCAAAGTCTCAAGAGCACGCTGGCTCGGCTCGGCGTCATCATTCCAGAAGATATTAATCCGCAATTGAAAAACGTGGCCGCAGTGCTCGTGCATGCGGAGCTCCCGGCATTCGGCAAGTCAGGCCAGACCATCGACGTCACCGTGTCCTCTGTCGGCAACGCGACCAGTTTGCGTGGCGGTTCGTTATTGATGACGCCACTCAAAGGCGCTGACGGCGAAATCTATGCCCTTGCCCAGGGCAACCTGATTGTCGGTGGTTTTGGGGGTACCGGAGCTGATGGTTCCTCCGTGACTGTGAACATACCCAGCAGTGGTCGCATACCCAACGGCGCGATCATCGAGCGCGAAGTGATCAGCCCGTTTGGCGAAGTGAGCGGATCCATCACACTCAACTTGATACGCCCGGACTTCACCACTGCGGTCAATCTGGTGAACTCGATTAATGGCATCTTCGGTCCGAATGCAGCAGTCGCGGTGGACAGCACTTCGGTACGTGTCATGGGTCCGCAGGATCCCGACATGAAAGTGGCGTTTGTCGCTGCACTGGAAGTGCTCGAGGTGGATCTCGGCGAGTCCCCGGCGCGCGTCGTGATTAATTCTCGTACTGGCACTGTCGTGATCGGCTCGCAAGTGCGGGTGGATGCAGCGGCGGTGGCGCACGGCAGTCTGACCGTCACCATCTCCGAAGACGCCTTCGTCAGCCAGCCAGGGGCATTCTCCAATGGCGACACTGTCGCGCTCGCCGATTCTTCTGTCTATATAGAGGAGGAAGAAGAACGCATGTTCCTGTTTGAGCCAGGTGTTGACCTGAACGATCTCGTGCGTGCGGTCAATCAAGTAGGCGCGTCACCGAGCGACCTGGTGGCGATACTGGAAGCACTGCAGCAGGTCGGGGCATTGCGCGCGCAGTTGATCGTGATCTAGATCCAGCGTGGGTGCCAGAAGCTCAAGGATAAGGACAGAATTGCGGATTCCATTTTTTTATAAAAACTTTCAAGCCCAAATACGTTTTAGGCGAACTAACCGGTGAGACAGTATGAGTGATGCAATAGCAAATGTTTACACGGACTTTTCTGGTCTCAATGCCTTGGGACTGCGAGCGCGCACAGCACCGGCAGAAGCGGCGGCCGAAGTGGCGCAGCAGTTCGAGGCAATTTTCATTGGCATGGTGATGAAGTCCATGCGTGAAGCCACCCCGGAAGACAGCCTGTTTGGCAGCGATCAAATGGAAGCCTATCAGGATATTTTCGACAAGCAGCTCGCTCTGGATCTTGCCAACAAAGGCGGACTGGGCCTTGCCAGCCTGATCGAAGCGCAAATAGCACTCAGCGGCGGACTTACCGATGCCTGATTTACTTAAAGTCGCCGCGAATTCCCTGCAGGGATGGCAGCAGGCGCTGAATACCACCGGACATAATATCGCCAACGCCAACACGGAAGGCTACAGCCGGCAGACCGTGAATTTTTCCACGCTCGAAGCACGTGGCTACGGGTTCGGCTACATCGGCCAGGGCGCAAAAATTGCCAGCGTGGAGCGCGCCCACAACGAATTTCTCAATAGCCAGGTGCAGGAATTTACATCCAGTACCAGTCGTTATGAAATCTTCACGAAGCTAAGCGCGCGCGTGGATGATTTGCTGGCCAATTCCGAAAACAGTCTGAACAGCTCGTTGCAACGCTTCTTTAGTGCCGCCGCCGACGTAGCCGCGAATCCAGCCAGTCTGCCAGAGCGTCAAGTGATGCTCGGCGAGGCAGCAAATTTGACGGCGCGTCAGCAGAGCTACAATCAATTTCTCAAACGGCTCAATGATGACGTAAACAACAGCATTGAATCTGCTGTGACTGAAATCAATAGCCTGGCGGACAGTATCGGCGAGATCAACAAGCAGATAACCAGCGCCATTTCCAGAGGCAATGGCGCGACTCCCAATGACATGCTGGACCAGAGAGATCGTCTCGTGGGACAGCTGGCGGAGAAGATCGCTATTACAACGGTTCCACAGGAAGATGGCACGCTGAATATTCTGGTCGGCAACGGACAGGCACTTCTTATCGGGGCTCAGATCACGCAGTTGGGGACCCGTTTCAATGCTACTGACAGCACACGACTCGAAGTGGTTGTGCCAGGTCAATTGGGCGGCAACTCAGTGAGCCAACTGGTCAAAGGCGGAGAATTGCAGGGGCTGCTGGATTTTCGCAGTCGAGTTCTCAATCCCGCACAGGATCAACTCGGATTGATTGCTCTGGGTGTCAGCGAGCAGGTGAATGCCCAACACAGGCTGGGCATGGATCTCTACGGCAATATGGGTGGAGCGTTCTTTAACACCGGCACCATCGGTGTTGCTGGTCACACACTGAATGCCGGCAGCAGCGCACCCAGCGTAACCTTGAATGACGTGAGCCAGTTACGCCCGAGTGAATATCTGGTGAGCTTCAACGGCGCGCAGTGGACCCTGACCCGACGCTCCGACAATACCAGTGTTTCTGGTGCAGGACCGCTCGTGCTGGACGGTCTCAGCGTGGATGTGAGCAGCGGCGTGCCTGCCGCTGGTGACAGTTTTGTCTTTAATCCTTCACGCAGCGCCGGGGGCAACTTCAGTCTGGTTATTGGGGATCCGAATCGAATCGCCGCCGCAGCGCCGGTTGCCATTAGCAATGCGCTTGGCAATACAGGCACTGGCGAACTCAACAATATCACTATTGCTGCAACTAACACCTTGCCTCTGGCAGGACCAGTCACCCTGACATTCAATCCCAATGCTCTTGGCGCTGGAATTCCAGGTTTCGATGTGGTGGGCGGTCCCGGCGGCACCTTGGCGTACAATCCGGCCACAGAGAGTGGCGGCAAGACTTTTACCTTTGCGGGGATCGGAATCAGTTTTACGGTTTCTGCACAGCCACTGCCTGGCGACAGTTTCACTCTCGCGACCAATTCCGGCGCAAGAGGTGACAATCACAATATGCTGGACATCAGCTCCTTGCAGTTTCAGCGAAATCTCAATGGAAACTCGGTCACTTTTCAAGAGTTATATGGCTCGATGGTTGCCCAGGCGGGTGTTATCAATAACCAGGCCAATGAAAACCTGAACATTGAAAAGTCATTGCGGCAGGAAGCCATCAGCTATAAAGACAATATAAGTGGCGTCAATCTTGATGAAGAGGCCGCCGACCTGCTCCGCTATCAACAGGCATATCAGGCATCCGCTCAATTGGTGAAGGTGGCCGACGATTTGTTCCAGATACTGATCAATTCGATCCGCTGATAGCGCAATGCGACCGGGGTTAAAATTCAAGTGAAAACAGTGATCAAAACAGTGATCAGAATACCGGGGGTCAGAATACCGTGAGAATCTCGACATTACAGCTGTACCGGCAGAGCATTGATTCCATGCAATCGCATCAGGCCAAGTTGCAGCAAACTGAAACCCAACTCGCCAGTGGCAAGCGCATCCTCAAGCCGTCCGACGATCCTTCCGGAGCGGCGAAGGTGCTCGACCTCACTTCCACAATCGATGTGATCGATCAGTTTTCCCGCAACGTCTCCGCGGCGGAGTCCTCTCTGGCGCTCGAAGAAAATGTGATAGGCAGTGCCAACAACAGCCTGCAACGCATCCGCGAACTTGCCGTGCAGGGCAACAACGCGACATTAACCAACGAGGCACGCAGCAGTATTTCCCAGGAAATTTATCAGCGCCTTGATGAGCTCACCGCATTGGCGAATACACGCGATGCCCGTGGTGAATATATTTTCGGCGGTAATCGTGTCGATGCACCGCCTTTTGTGAACACTGCCGGCGTGGTCAGCTATCAGGGTGACCAGGGCCAGCGCTTCGTGCAAATTGGTGAAGGCACCCAAGTGGCGGTACGCGATACCGGCGATGCCGTATTCCAGCGCATTCGTGGCGGTGACGGCAAAATAGAAGTGGTCAGCTCACCGACGAATACCGGCACCGGGCTGGTTGGTAGTTTTGGCCAGAGTAGCGGTGCCATAACCGACACCTATACTGTAACGTTTGCCCGCTTGAATGCGACCAGTCCAATTACCTACACGGTCACCAATAGCGGTGGCGGCACGGTAAGCAGCGGCACCTATACCGCGGGCAGCAGTATCGGTTTTGCCGGTGTTAATTTCCGTATGGATGGCGTGCCGGCCAATGGCGACACCGTCACTGTGCAGCCAGCCCAATATCGAGACGTGTTCAGCAGTGTAAAGAGTATGGCTGATGCACTGGCGCGCCCGGCAGCCAGCCCTGCCGAGAAAGCACGCCTGAGCAATGATCTCAACCGGGGTCTGGCCAATCTTGACCAGGCGCTGGGACATTTCAGCAATATTCGCTCCGCAATTGGTTCTCGACTGAACAATATAGAATCCATCGAAAGCATCAATCAGGACCTCAAGCTGCAACTGGAAACAGTAGTCTCGGAAACCCAGGACCTGGACTTCGCCGAAGCCATCTCCCGTTTCAATCTGCAGTTGACCTCGCTCAAGGCGGCGCAGCAAGCCTTTATCAAAACGTCGGAATTGTCCCTGTTCCAGTATCTGTAAGCAGCACGGCAAGCAGGCCACAACCCGATCTCCGGCTGTGAATCAGCACGCACAATCCTGTGGGTAATATTCCTGCTTTTGTGTTTTCCGGTTTTCTCCGCATCATTCCATCTTGCTGATTTTTCGCGAAATATTCTCTTCGCCAAAAAAACGTAAAACAATTGTTAAGGGAATTTTTGTTTTGTCGTAATGATCTGGGACAGCAACTCGCGTTGCTACCTACTCACACTAAGTAAAGTTCTCTACAGTCAGGTTTCCACACCGCTGAGAGACACAAAGAGGATACGAAAATGGCTCAGGTTATTAATACCAATATCGCATCACTGAATGCTCAGAGAAATCTGAACAAGTCTCAAACGATGCTTTCCACATCGCTGCAGCGTCGGTCATCTGGTTTGCGTATTAATAGCGCCAAGGATGACGCCGCGGGTCTGGCAATCTCCGAGCGCTTCACTGCGCAAATCCGTGGCTTGAATCAAGCTGCCCGTAACTCCAACGACGGTATCTCGCTGGCACAAA
>SXGR01400377.1_pt1 | contig 14500 bp, 15 predicted proteins | sample 3174711 | NCBI WGS metagenome assembly SXGR01 (sample SAMN11356860, study PRJNA531348) | freshwater metagenome | isolation source: freshwater sample F1-60 | place: China: Fuxian Lake, Yuxi | collected 2017-12-25
GACAGCGCACCAAAGATCACGAAGAACGGTGTACCGATGAGCAAGGCAGCCGCGATCATCAGGTTGGCGCTCGCCGCTTCGACTTGCAGCATCTTCTCGAGAAAAAACAGCGCGTAGAACTGCCCTCCGTACCAAATCACGGCCTGACCGGCCGTTGCGCCGACGAGCGCGAGCAGCACCAGCCGAAGATTTGCCTGGTTGCCGAAAGCTTCGGTCAAAGGACGCTTGGCGAGACGGCCTTCTTCCTTGATCTGCAGGAAGGCCGGCGATTCCTGAAGTTGCAAGCGGATGTATACCGAAATGCCGAGCAAGATGGTCGACAATAGGAAGGGAATTCGCCAGCCCCAAGTTTCAAAGTTTTCGCCGAAGACGAGACGACAACCGAGGATCACGAGTAGCGACAAAAATAGACCCAAGGTGGCCGTGGTCTGAATCCAGCTCGTATACAAACCGCGCCTGCCTTGGGGTGCATGCTCGGCGACGTACACGGCTGCACCACCGTATTCGCCACCGAGCGCCAGTCCTTGCAGCAGTCGCAGGGCGATCAGTATGATCGGGGCGAGTACGCCGATCGATTCATAGGAGGGCAGCACGCCGACCAGCGCGGTGGAGGCGCCCATCAGCACGATCGTGATCAGAAAGGTGTGTTTGCGACCGACGAGATCGCCTAAGCGCCCGAAGACGACGGCACCGAAGGGGCGCACGAAAAATCCGGCAGCGAACGCCAGCAGCGCGAAGATGAATCCGGTCGTTTCATCGACGCTGGAGAAAAACTGCCGCGAAATGATCGCCGACAGCGCACCGTAAAGGTAGAAGTCGTACCACTCGAAAACCGTGCCGACAGAAGACGCGAAAATGACGCGTCGATGACTGCGATCGACACCGATGGCGCTATCCGAGGTCTGTTGCATTGGCTATCCCCCGACGGGCCTGACCAACGCGCCCGACGTCCACAGTGTAGCGCGAAGCTCGCTTTTGACGGCAGTTCGCTTTGGTCGCTGCACGGCATCGGTAAGAATGTCCGTACTGGGGGTACTGCAATGGCGCAACGCCGGTCGGTTGGAGTCCGGGTGACCAAATCGCCGCTCAAGCTGCAACTGATGCTTGCGGAGCGGGCGCGGGCGGGCTTCGTTTCTACTCTCAGAAAGCAGATCTTCGACGAGCTGGCGATGAGTATGCACGCTGATTATCAAAGAAATGTCGCGCCACGACTGTCCTTGCAAGCCGATTCTGAGAGCGTTCGCCAAGCGATGCGACATCGCGACTCGTTCAAATTTTATTCGGCGCTGCGGGTGGCCTCGCAAGACCTGCTCTATCAGGTCGTGCGTCCGGCGATCGAGCGCCAGCGCCCGGTTCTTACCGCGGCAGTGCGTGATCTCGTGGCGGATCCGCTGGCACCGGCGAAATTGGTACTGAAAGAGGGGTTCAAGGTGCCGCGCTCGGTGAGCGCTCTCGACATACATCTGATGCCCGGCAGTTACGTCGAGGAATACGGCGACGATGATCCGACCATGGGCGCCGTCTATGAAAATCGTCTGGCGATGTCCACCTTCGGGGTGTTCGGTCCGGACCTCGACGACATCGGGCAGTCCATCGCCCGCTTCGTGTCGCTCAAATATCCGAAGTTTCGACCGCGGCGGATTCTCGATCTCGGCTGCACGGCAGGGCATAACACCAGCGCCTGGCATCAGGTTTTCAGTAAGGCCGAGGTTATCGGCATCGACGTTGCAGCCCCGTGTTTGCGTTATGCGGCGGCGCGTGCTGCGGAACGAGGCCTCGAACTGCTTTTCGAGCAGATGAACGCCGAATTCCTAGAATATCCAGACGTCAGTTTCGATCTCGTGATTTCTTCGATGTTCCTGCATGAAGTTCCGCCGCGTGCCAGTCCGCGCGTCCTGCGCGAGGTCCATCGCGTGTTGCGCCCCGGCGGGCTCATGCTGCACATGGAGGTACCGCCCGTCGATCAGCTCGTAGCCTACGACTCGTTTTATTTGGATTGGGATGGCCACCACAACAACGAGCCCTACTACCGAAGTTTCCGCGCCAGGAATTTGCTGAAGTTGTGCGAGTCGGCAGGTTTCGCAGCCGCCGACTACGTGCAGTACGTCGTGCCGTCATGGACGGCGCTCGGCGCGCGACGCTGGCGCACGGCGGCGTCCAAGGTTGATCATGCGGTCGATTCCCGACACACCGGCCGTTTGGCGAGTGGCGTCCGCTGGTTTTGCTTTGGCGGCTGGAAGAAAAAAGTGTGATGTTCGTCGCACGTCATCGACGCTGGTTCGTGGTCGTGGCCGCTGCCATCGGTCTTGGTTGCGGTCTCGCCTCGATCGTCGCCGCGACGTTCGGTGTATTCGTGGGGCCGCTGCGTCGCGAGTTCGGGTGGTCGCAGAGCGACACCTTCAGCGCCTTGCTTGCCGTTACCTTCACCGCGGCTTTGCTGGCGCCCGTGGTTGGCGGGTTCGTCGATCGATTCGGTGCGCGTCGCGTAGTGTTACTCGGATTTTTTTCGGAGGTCGCAATCTTTGCCTCTTTCAAATGGCAGGGCCCTGAACTTTGGAGTTTCTACCTCCGCTACTTTTTGCTTGCCGTGCTCACGCTGGGTACCACCCACGTGGCGTTTGCCCGAGTCATCACCCTGTGGTTCGAGGACCGTCGGGGATTCGCGCTGGGTCTTGCGCTCTCCGGTGTAGGCCTGGGTGGTTTTTTTTGGCCGGTCTTTTCGCAGGCTGTAATTGAATCTTTCGGGTGGCGAGAGGCCTATTTATTCATTGCCGGCGCGATCGCCGCGATTGCCATGCCGGTGATGTGGTTCTGGCTGATCGACAAGCCGCAGGCATCGACCGTCAAATCTGACAACGCAACAGGCGAGACCGCCGAACTCGCCGGCGTCTCATTGCGCGAGGCTACGCGTACACCCCTGTTTTGGCTGATACTGGCAACGTTTTTCCTGATTGGGCTCGTCGTTCAGAGCGTCACTTTCCACATTGTACCGCTGCTGACGATGCGTGGTTTCTCGCCGATGGTAGCTGCCGCGACGCAATCGGCGCTGTTCGTGGCGGTGACTGGCGGCCGCTTGGTCACCGGTTGGCTGATGGATCGATTCTTTGCGCCGCGTGTGGCGCTGATATTTTTGCTTGCGCCGATTGCTGGCATTGCGATCTTAGGTTTGGGTGGTGATCCAGGGCTTGCCGTACTGGCTGCCGTGCTCGTGGGCCTCGCCGTCGGCGCCGAGGTCGACGTGTTGGCCTACTTGATCGGGCGATACTTTGGTCGGCGGCAGTTTAGCCGTATCTATGGTTCGTGCTACGGCATTTATTCTTTGAGTGGTGGGGTCGGGCCGGTGCTGGTGTCGTTGGTGGTCGACCGTGGCGGCGGTTATCCCACGGCGCTCATGCTACTCGCCGTCGTGCTTGCCGGTTGCTGCCTGCTTTTGCTGCGGTTTCCGCCATTCCCCGGCGAACTGCGTCGTAGCTAGTCGACCGTTCGCGTCAGCCGGCTGCGCCCGCCACCACTGCCAGCGACCTCCGCGCCACGCGGCAAGATCGGCGATCCGTGGTCGAGGACACTTATCTTCGGTCGTGATTTTGCGAATCTGTTGCCAGTGCAAACCCTCGCGAAAGGGTCGAGTCCGACCCGGCAGCAGGCTCAAAGGAAGTGGTGACACGGCACATCGCACCCCAAAGGTTGGTCTGCGACGATCGCGACGAGTTCGTCGCCGGTTCCCGTGAACCGTGACGACGTGTGGGTGGAAGTCGATGCAATCACCAACAGCATCGCGAGCATCGTCGAAACGAATGTGGGCACGTCGGGAGCTTTTGAGAGTCTGAGCTTCGACGGCTCGACGGTCAACACTGTAGTGCTCGACGATGTCGATCCGGTGACCGTGAAAATCTTTTCTGTCGACGGCGAGCGCAACCCGGGAGAACCGGCGTTTTTCGCCATCTGCATCGATCAGCCGCTCGACAGCCCGCTGCTGGTGTCGCTGTCGACGGGCGATACCATCACCATTCCTACGGTTTCCATGGAGTTCCTATACACGGTGAACGACACGGGCTCCGGGGACATCACTGTGTCGATCGTGAGTGCCGGAGTGACCAGCAAGACCTTCGAGAGTCTCGTGGTCTCGCCCGGCAGTGCGATGGTGACCGATCCGCCGATCGATGGCGACGACCACTTTCCGACCCTCGACAAAGATATTTCGCACATCACGATCTATTTCTCTGCCGCAGCAGGCTCGGACCTCGAGTCACTCGACCTATAGGGCGGAACCTCGACGGGCAGCCAATCTGGAGCCGATGGGCTCTACACGGTGAAGGTCGATTGGCTCGACAACGACACGGACTACAAAGATCTCGACGACGTTTAGGACGCGATCTACGCGCGACTGTTCGAGGTCAACCCTGCGCTGAGCGGCAAGCCGGTGCTCGGGGTCGCCATCAAGGCGGGAACGGGCGAGCAGTTCTATGCGCTCGATGGTAATCCGAACGTGGACTCGGTACCGGTGCACCTCGTCAACGGTTCGCCCGTCACCACGCTAGTGACTAGTAGTGCCATCGACACGGTGTACACCAGCGACAGCGACGGCGACAGCTTGAACGATTTCTTCGAGCCGGCCGGCGGTTATCTGCTCTCCAGCGTTTCCGAGGTGCCCGGCGTGTCCCTGATCTGAGGATAGGGGGAGCCTTCGTGCGTACGATCGGCGAGTGGCGCGAGGCGGTCACCAACACCGTAGGTCGGCTGCAGCGCGATGTCATGGTGGAGAACAGCCGTGGCTATCTCCCGGTCGTGAATCGCACCATGCTCGAACACGAGGCCTACGAGTGTTACTCGGCAGTGATCGAGGTGATCGCTACTCGAAGGCTGAATGGCTAAGTGCCCCGCCGTCGCTGCGAGAAAGTGACCTACGAGACAAGTTGCTGAAATCGGCTGACGCTGCTCGAGCGACGCAGGTAAGTCGTCTGTGGCAGCGGGGGCATAGCGGCTCGGCGCGGAGGCCGACGACACCAAATACGCTACACTCCGGTAGTCATGGAACCAGCCGATCTTCAGGTGTTGGGTGTTTTCGCGACGCTCGTTTCGTTCGGCGTCGTCGAGCTCGTGCGTGGCGGTTTCTTCCCGCGCGAGGCGACGCCGCAGGACGAACGACTCGACGTCGCCATCATATTCATGTTCCCGGCGGTTTATGGCGGGGTGGGGCTGGTCGCGTTCGCGCTCTGCGATTGGCTGATACCGCAGCATCAGGGGGCGCTCGCGCACTGGCCATGGTGGGCCATGGTGGGCACGCTGCTGATCGCCGACGATCTGACCCAATATCTTTGGCATCGGTTCGCGCACACGAGCCTGATGTGGCCCCTGCATCGGGCGCATCATTCAGCCGCCTACATGAGCGTGCGTATCGTTTACCGCAACAACGCCTTGTACTATGCCTTGATGCCCGGTCTGTGGCTGTCCGGCCTGCTGGCTTATCTCGGCTTTGGTTGGGTGCTCGCCGGCTACGTCGTCGTCAAACTGATGGTGATCATCGGCGCCCACTGCAGTTGGCGCTGGGACGAGGCGCTCTATCGGGTAAAAGCGCTGCACCCGCTGATGTGGCTGCTGGAGAGAACCGTCTCGACCCCCGCCACGCATCACGCTCACCACGCCCTGAGCGAAACCGACGGCGTCGGTCATTATTCAGGCAACTTCGGCAACCTGCTTTTTCTTTGGGATGTACTGTTTGGCACCGCGGTCATTACCCGCAAGTTTCCGCCCGCCTACGGCTTGGCAGATGATCGTCGTCATGGCACGGAAAAGTGGTACGTGCAGCTGCTCTATCCCTTGCTGCGCTCGCATCGAGTCGAGTCTGCGCTCAGCATTCCGCCGGGGCGTCCGCCCTCCAGCGAACGGTAGTCGCTACCGCGCACGTTAGCTGGCGAGGGTCACCGTGACCTTGTTGTCGGCACCGATGTCCGACACCTCGATCTGTACGCCGAGGGCGCCCGCGTAGCCGAGCAAACGCGGCTTCAACCAGAGCTCATGCATCTCGAGATCGGTGAGATTGAACTGACCGATGCGCCGCGAAATTTCGGCCACTTTGGTGTAGGGGAAAGTGAAGGTACGCTTGCCCGGCTCCACCTTCAGATCGAGACAGAGCTGATACAGGCAGGTGGTGCGATCGAAGATGCCGGCAAGTGCGATCTCTTTTTCGCTGGTTCTGTCGATCATGCCCTTAAGGCGCTGCAACATCGGTTGCATGGTCTTGATGTCGTGCTCGACGTAATCGGCGACGCAGCCCTGATCTTTGGCAAACTGCACGGAGGTCAGATGCATCTTGACGAGTGCATCGTTCATATCATGCTGATAGGGAGCGATATCTTTGAGCGTGCGGATCGCCATGGCGACGGCGTCACCGAGCAGTTTTTCGCGACCCTCGAAACCGCTCGAGGTGGCGAGCATCGCGGCCATGCTTTGCGTACCACCGCCCGCCATCATGGCCTTTACCCAAGGCGGCGGACCGCCACCCGAGCCGGGTGACCCACCGGCGCCGGCCATCATCTTTTTCATGGCCCAGGAGATGAGCTTTGCCTTCAGGCCTTTCTTGGGCTGCGGCTGGGCCGGCAGTCTTTCGGCGGTCACGGACATCGATGCACCCTCCTGACTTAAGGCGTGTTTATACCGCTAGTTTCCAGCGTCGTACACCAGAACGAACTCCTCGATCCAAAACGGCATGTCCGGACTGACCTCGAGCCCGAATGGGGCGAGATGGGTGTTCCAATAGACTGTGTGCAGGGGCACCCAAACCGCCGGGTCCCGCACCGGCGAGCCGTCGATGGCGGTGTGGTGGGCCTCGACCTGGCCGAAAATCGCGCTATCGACCCGCGTGACCCGGGTGAGCAGCACGGGGCGTCCCTCCATGTCGACCAAAACGAGCTGGCTACCGACCTTCGGCAGGGCGCTGCCGGTACGATCGACGATCCAGGGCAGCGTAAAGGTGCCGCGTTTATCGCCGGCGCGAATGAGATCGAAAATTTGCCGGGTGCTGTCGGCGTCGAGACCGATCCAACGCGGCTCGAGGTCCGTGGGCCGCAGTCCGAGCGCCGGCAGGGCCTCGTTGGCGGCAGTGCAGAAATCTTCGAGCGATTTTTGACTTGGCGTCTTGGCAGGCGAGGGCAGGTACATCAAAACTCCGCTGGGTGAACACGCGGCACGGTCGCGAGTGCGCTGGCGTGCGACAGCAGTGCCATCTCTGGAACAATGCGCGAAATCATACTGAAGTTTCGGGGATTGCTCATGTACTTACGCTCGATCGGCCGACGCCAGCGCGTCACGTTGTCAGCGCTGGTGGCCACGCTTGCGGCCTTGCTCCCCGCCTCGCTGCGTGCGGGGCCTGCCTACGATCAGACTCGGCCTGAACTGGAGGCCGTGCTCGCCGACCTCATCGCCTGGCTGCCGGGCGGTTGGGATTCCTACCCGCAGGTGCATTTCGAGCGTCGTCATCGCGTGCCTGTCGAGGGCGAGCATGAACATTGGTATCACGTGTTCGAGCGGATCGATGCGCCGCAGATCGGCGAAGTCGTTTTCTATGGCCAGATCAACGAAGGCGGGCGCGACGCGCCTATGATGCATCGCACGCAAATCCTCTACAAAGTCTGGATAGACGAAAAGCGTGGCGCCGTGGTCATCAACGGGCAGGGTCCCGCGAACCCCGAAAAATATGTTGATCTGCATCTGCATCCTGAGCTTTGGGGCGAGGTGCGGATGCGCGATCCGGATGCCATCAACTGCGATTTTCTTTGGCGTCGTGATGGCGAACAGATCTTCGGCGTGCTCGACGGCAAGACGGACGATCGTCGTACCGGTGGGCCGGGAACCTGCTCGTACATGGTGAACGGTACCGACGTCCGCTTCATCGCCGATGCCGAGTGGGTACTGACGCCCGAGGTATTTTGGGACTACGACATCAACCTCATGGCAGGTCACCAGTTCGTGGGTCGCAAGGACCGTACGCACATCCGCATGTACCGCGCGCGCAACTACGACTGCAAAGTCACGGATGCATCGGGTGAGAGACGCTGGAGCGCTTACGATCGCGGCGCGAAGCTCGCGGTCAAAGCCAAAGACGGTCGCGAGCTGCAGCTGATGCTGCTGCGCGCTCCTTTGACCGATGCGGCAGGCAAGGGCATGTTCGACCGTCTGCATTTCATGGTGCAGAAATCGGGCGAAGATGCGCCCATTCACGATCTCGAGTTCGAGCCGCGATCGGAAGAGGTGGCTATGAGCTATGCGGGCGTCGAGGCCCGCTGCGCACTTAATCCGGCGCGTTTTGTGGCTGCAAAAAAACCGTAGCGAGAATCACGATCACGCCCAGATAAAACTGCGGCGTGAGTTCTTGATGCTCTTTGAATATGAGTGCCGCGAGCACGATCGCGTAGACCGGCTCGAGGTTGAGCGAGAGCTGCGTGGTGAAGGCACTAACGTGCTGCAAGGCCCGCAGCCACAGTAAAAGCGGCACGATAGTGCAGACGATGGCAAGCACCGATAGCCATGCGAAATCGCTCTTTCCGGGCATCGTGAACACCGCCTCGCCGCCGAGCACCGGCAGTCCGATCACCAGCAAAAACAGCGTTCCGCAGCCGAGCTGCAACACTGTCACTGCGGCAGGCTCTGCACTCGCGCTCCAGTAGCGCTTGTTGAGACTTGCATAGGTCGCGGTCAGTACGGCAGCGACGATGCCCGCAGCAACACCACCGAGCATTTCTTTGGGGACTCCGCCGACCAGCAACCAGACGCCCGGAACGGCCAATATTCCGAGCAGCAACTCGCGTCGTTCGTGGCGTCGACCCGTCATGAGAGGTTCGATGATGGCGGTAAACACGGACGCGACGGCGAGGCAGGCGACGGCGACCGAGGCATTGGCCAGTTTGATGGCCGAGTAGAAGGCGAGCCAGTGCAGCGCGATCACGCCACCCGCGAAGGCGTGCCGACGCAGCGCCCGGACATCCATTTGCCGCAAGCCACGCCAGACTCGGGGAAGACAGACAAGCAGCAGCGCAGCAAGCGCCATGCGCCAAACGACGAGCGCGAGCGCGGGCAAAGTGATGAGTCGCCCGAGAATGGAGGTGAAGCCCCATAGCACGACACAGCCTTGCAGCTGCCAAAAGGCGCTGCGTTGCGCGGCATCCATGTTTATCTTAAGCAGCGGGTCTTATTTTTGCAGTTGGCGGATTTCGGCGATGTCGCGTGGCGGCTCGAGCCAGAGTCTGGCCTCGCTTTCGAGATAGTCACGAATCGACGTCGGCAGATCGGCATAGCGATCGACTCGCCACGAAACCATGTGCAGTACGCCCTTGCCAAGCCCCGCCGGCAGGTCGCCGAACCGCAGCCAGCTGATCTGATAGGGGTGTTCGATGCCCGGCGCGGAATCCTGATTGAAAAAATCGTAGTGTTCGAAGGCCTGCATCCGCGCGCCCGAGGGCAGGGGCAGATCGAGGAAAAGCGGCGCCGAGAACGCGACCGTATTGCCGATTTTACGGGCCGTGATGTCGGTACCCGGACCGATGCGTTGCATTCGAGCGCCCGCGCCTTGCTCGATCATGGTCTCGACGCCGTTGCCGCGCAGGCTGTAGGTGATGTACTGGTACGGGTAAGCAATCGGCGGCAGCGGCTTGCCCTGCCATTCGCGCAGGATGGCGTTGGTTTCGAGATCCCGATAGACGAAGACCTTGCGCGACACCTGATGTGCTTCGGTCGCCGTCGAGAGCTGGGTTTCGAGTCGGGCGGCGTCGATGCCTTCGAGCCGCATCACCGGTTTGCCCCCGGGGTAGGTGTAGGCGACGCCGACTGCGTACCAGTAAACGGGTTGACCGCGGCCCACGCGCATGTCAGCCCACTGTTTGAAGATTTCCGGGTTGAAACCGCGCTCGGCCGCCGTGACTTGCGGTGCCAGCAGCGCGTTGCTGAGCAGCGTCAGGACGGACGCGAAAAGCGTTGCGACAAAAAGCTTGCGGAACAAAAACCGGCTGCGCGCGGTCTGCATGGCGTTGTACTCCGGGTGTGGCTACACTTGCGCTCCCCGAAGTCTAACGCACGAACCGCCGCGCCTCGCAGCAGTTCGTTCAAACCCCGTCGGACCAAAAACTCGTGCTCAGCCCGTCACTTGCTCGCCTCGCTCGATCGCTGCTCGCTGGCCTCCTGATCACCGCGACGCTGCTGTCGCGTCCGGCGTTTGCTGACGGTGAGGCCGAAGGCCTGCGTTCGAAAGTCCTATCGCCCAAGGTCTTGTCCGAAGAGGCTCTGGTCGCAACATCGGGTCAGACGCTCGTCATGCAGGGTATCTTGGAGCGGGCACTCGCCTACATCGGCGCACCCTACCGTTTCGGGGGCAGCTCCCCGCAAGGATTCGACTGCAGCGGTCTCGTCAATTACGTCTTCCGCGAAACGCTAGGCGTCACTTTGCCGCGAACCTCGCGGCAACTTGCGACCGTGGGCGTGCGCGTGGCGCGTGAAGATCTGCGCGCGGGCGATCTCGTATTTTTCAATACTCGCGGTGCGCCCAACTCGCACGTCGGTATTTATTTGGGTGAGGGCCGCTTCGTGCACGCCCCGCGCGCGCGCAGTCTGGTGCGCATCGATCGGCTGGACGATCCGGGTTACCGCTGGCGTTTCGAAGGTGCGCGACGGCTCGATCCGCTCATGTTGTTGATTGCGCCTATACAGGTTGGCTGAGCGACAGAAATCGTGACGGATGCGCGTGGCCCGGGTGATCGACCCAGCCGCGTACACGTCTTGCCACCAGCCTGTTCGAGACACCCGCCCATGTCGGTATCAGCGGCATATCGCGCAGCAGCAGCTTTTCGGCTTCGCCGTAGCCGCGATGGCGAGCGGCGACGCTCAGTTCCTTGCCGGCTTCGCGAATCCACTGATCGTATTGCGGATTGCGATAGCGCGTGACGTTCTCGGCCGAGTCCGTCATGAAGCGCTCGAGAAAATTCGCAGCCGAGGGCACGACGGCAAACGAGCTGTAGCTGAATAGGTCGTAGTCGCCGCGTTGCAGTGCTGTCGTGTAGGCACGGCCGTCGAGCGGCAGAAGTTCGAGATCGATGCCGATCGGCTTCCACATCGCCGCCACGGCGAGAAACACTTTGCGCCCCGTGGGGCTGGTCGGAAAACCCGCGCCGAGCTTCACGCGGCCCGTGATGCCGGCCTCGGCAACGAGCGCGCGAGCCTTGTTGAGGCGCCGCGTTATCGACCAGCCCGCAAATTCGTCGCGAGCGAGCGCCGGGTACTGCGGGATCCCGGGCGGCAGCACCGCATTCCAGGGCTGTTCGCCGAGGCCACGAACTTTGCCGGCGAGCACGTTGCGATCGAGCACCAAAGAAAGTGCCTGACGGAGCGCGGGTCGATCGAGCGGCTTGCGAGAGACATTGATGCCGATGGCACCGAGCACGCATTCCTGAGAACTACGCAGCAGCGGTGCCAGGTCGCGCCTCGCGAGCTTGAGATTGGTCATGTCCTCGAGCGAGGCGATGTCCGCTTGACCGAGCTTGAAGAGCCGTAGACGCGTGGCGTCGTCGTAGCCCGTTAGCCACTCCACGCGCTCGATGGCGACGCTGGCGGCCTCGTGAAAATGTACATTGCGAATAAGCTTCACATCTTTGGCGCCGGCCGCCCAGGACTGGATGCGATAGGCACCATTGCAGACGATTAGATCGGGCTTCGCCCACTCGCGACCGAATTTTTTGAGTGCGTGCTCCGGGATGCAGTAGGCGAGCGCGAGATTGATCGGTAGTTCGACGTCCGGATGTTCGAGCCGAATGACGAGCGTTTGCGGATCGGGAGCGCTGACTCTGAGGCTCGTCGGCGGCTTGCGGCCGAATCGCAGGTCGCGGGCACCGACGATGGCATCGAGACGCGTGGCCTGCGCGGCTCCGGTTTCCGGCGCCAGGTAGCGACGCAGCGTGAATAGAAAATCGCGTGCATCGAGTGCTTTGCCGTCAGACCAGGCGAGCCCTTTGCGCAGACGAAAAGTCCAAGAGAGGCCGTCTGCGCTCGTTTCCCACGTGCTTGCGCAGCCGGGAACGATGCGCCCTGCCGAATCGGTGGTCGTGAGACCACAGAAAAGTTCGGCGGCGAGATCGGCCGTGACCTGCCCGGTCGGGCGCTGCGGATCGAGTGAGGTGAGTTCGGTGGCGACCACCCGGCGCAGCACGCCGCGGCTTTGTGCGGCGAGGGGCAACGGCGTACCGATTGCCGCCAGCGCGAGCCCGCTCGATGAGGCGGTCAAAAAATAGCGGCGTTTCATCAGGGTTTTCTTAGCAGCCATAACCAACTGCAACCGATGATCGCAGACAGCATCGATCCCGTCAGAACACCGAGACGCGCAGCCGTGTCGTAGTCGCCTGCCGGGAAAGCCAGCGAGCCCACGAACAGAGATATGGTGAAGCCGATGCCGGTGAGGATGGCCACGCCGTGCGGCGAGATCCAGTTGCTATCAGCCGGCAGTTGCGCGAGACCAAAACGCCCGGCCAACCAGCAGGCGACGAACACACCCAGCTGCTTACCCACCAAAAGACCGAGCACGATGCCAAGCGCCACCGGTTCGGTGAGCGTGTGCAGACCGACGCCTTCGAGTGAAGCGCCTGCATTGGCGAGTGCGAAGATCGGCATGATGCCGAAGGTCACCCAAGGGTGCAGAGCATGCTCGAGCTTCGGCATGGCCTTGCGGGGAATCATCGAGCCGATCACCACGCCAGTAAGCGTCGCGTGTACGCCCGACTTCAGTACCAACAGCCAGAGCAGGGCACCGACGGCTAGAAAAGGCCAAAGTCGCTCGACACCGAGGCGATTGAGCAACGCCAGTGCAGCGATGCAGAGCGCGGCGAGAGTGAGTGCCTGACTCGAAATGTCGGCCGTGAACAGTAGTACGATGAGAATGATAGCCCCGAGGTCGTCGATGATCGCGAGCCCCAACAAAAAAATGCGCCAGCCCGGCGCCACGTGTCGCTTGACGAGCGACAGCACGCCGATTGCGAAAGCGATGTCGGTCGCCGCCGGGATCGGCCAGCCGACGAGGGCGTCCACGCTGTCGCGATTGACGAAGGCATAGACCGCGGCAGGCACCAGCATGCCGCCGATTGCGCCGAACACCGGCAGCGCGGCACGGCGTGGATCGGACAGTTCGCCACCCAGCCGTTCGCGTTTGATCTCGAGTCCGACCAGCAGGAAAAACATGGCCATCAAGCCGTCGTTGATCCAGTGTAGAACGGTTTTCTCTAGAGCGAGTTCGCCGATTCCGAGGCGCAGCACGCTGCCAAGCGTCCCAATATAGGCATCGGCCGCGGCGGAGTTTACGAGCGTCATGGCGATCGCCGCTGCCAGCACCAGCAGTGCACCAGCACCGACGTCGGACTTCAAAAAATTGCGCAGACCTTCCATGGCCCCCCTGACATGCGCGACTCAGTGTTCGATCAGCCAGTGCCAGACACCGTGTGGTGCGCGGATGGCGGCGATGCGCATTTTGCCCGATTGCAGGCGGATCGTGGTTGCATTGCAGGGGTACTCGAGCCCGGCTGCCGTGCAACGCGTGAGTAGCGCATCGAGGTCACTCACCCGTAGTCGTACGCCGATGATGCCGCGATGCGGTGGCCGAGCGCGTTCGCGCAGATCGGCGTAAGTGCCCGGCGGCAAGCCGTAATGGATGACGCCGAGCATGACGTCCTCGACGACGCGGCCGTAATTGTTGGCGCGTATGTGCAGCGTCGGCTCGACACCGACCATGCGTGAGAAGGATTCACTCGAGAATTCGTAGCGAAAACCCATCGGTACACCGAGCACGTCTTCGTAAAAGGCACGCACGGGTGCGAAATTGCTCACCGGTCCCGACGAGCTCTGCACTTCGCTGAAGGGGCGATCGGTCAACGTCACAAAATCTGCGGCACGGACGTTGAGCGGTTCGATGGCGGCGATCATCACGCCATCCGGGCCTTTCGCATGCGCCTCTAAGAAGCGGGAACCATCGGGCAAATCGACGTTGGCGCGCTCGGCGACGATCTCGAAACCGTGGTGACGCAGTGCGCCGATCGCTGCCGCACGATCGGCAGTGAAAAAGTCGATCATCTTGAGCGCGTTGCAGGCTACGCCGACACCACCCTCGCGAATGATCACGTCCGAAACAGGTTCGAAAGCGACGAGCCAGGCGCCGAGTTCGCTGCCCGGGGTTGCGAGTTGAACCAAGGTCGCCCGTTCGGCGACGGGCCCGAAGAGGGCGCGGACAGCGTGGCGATCGAGCAGGTCTTCGGCGATGGCGTGCATGCCGATCACGGACTCGAAGAGTTGCCGCTGACGAGCGAGATCGCCCGTGCTAATGACCGGCCCGTCGATCGAGAGGACGCGTCCATCCATCGATTCAATAATTACTTGCGCGTGGCGGCGTAGCGGCGTAGCGCTTGGAGACCACGGCCCAATCGACGAGCTGCCACCAGGCGTCGAGGTAGTCGGCGCGACGGTTCTGGTATTGCAGGTA
>SXGR01396295.1_pt1 | contig 14495 bp, 14 predicted proteins | sample 3174711 | NCBI WGS metagenome assembly SXGR01 (sample SAMN11356860, study PRJNA531348) | freshwater metagenome | isolation source: freshwater sample F1-60 | place: China: Fuxian Lake, Yuxi | collected 2017-12-25
AGTCAAATACTCGAGGAGCAACTCGGTGCCGCTCACAAAACCCCCGCTCCCAACACCTTGACTTCCAATGGAAGTTCGGCATTTTAGTCGTGCCCCTCTGCCAATAGCAAGCGCACAAAGGACCTACGGCTTAGGAACCGAAAGCCCTAGCCCGGAACACGACACCCTCCCATCGTTTTGTTTTTTCAGTGATCCTGGTCCGGAGGCGGATCGGAGTCGGCGGCGGTTGGCAAACCGATGGGGACCGTAACGGCAGGCTGATCAGGCCTGCTCTGGTCGCTTGCGCATCTTGTCCTGAGGCGTCCGCAACCCCTGCGGAGCTTCGCCTGATGCGGCATCCCACTCGGCTTGAAGCGGGAGCACCGCTTTCGCTTTTTTTCTTCGGTGAATCTGGGTTTCAATCCGGCGGGGCAGCGGCCCGGGAAGGCCGGCTGGTTTCGGACGGTTGGGCTTGGGATCATGGGCCATGGCGTCCCTCACGGAGGACATCCGATTACGCATCACGGGGCACTGCACGCTAGCACCGGCGGAAACCGCCTGTCAAACCGCCGGATTGCGCAGGAGCTTTGCCGTCTTGGCTTGACAATGGTCGTCAGTTTGCTATGGTTACGCCCATGTCCTGGCTTTGGCGTCGGAGGCCTATGAATCGTCGCCTGTTTGCGACCGTTTGCGCAACATTGACCGCAGGTCTCTTGCTGGTTCAGTCTCCCGCCTCGGCCGATCACCCCGGCATCGAGAGCGTGCGCATGGGGGAAGCAGCCCTGACCTTTTCCGCCGGGTTTATCCGCCCCACCATGCCCGTCGAAGGCGTCGTCGGCCCCTTGAACGCCGACGCCCAGACCACCAGCAACAAAATGATCATGGGCACCGGCGACCTGTGCTACCTGCAATTGACCAAAGCCAGCACCATCGAAGTCGGCGCCCATGTCACAATCTACCGACGCATCAACGAAATATTTCACCCGGCCAAGGGCAAGTACCTCGGTGATCTGTTCACCAACGTCGGCATCGGGCTGGTCACGGAAGTCACGCAGGGGCTCGCCACCGTGCGCATCGTTCGCTCCTGGGGACCCATCAACGCCGGCGATCGCGCAATCCGCTTCGCCCCCCTGCCCCCGGAAGAACCGCCGGTGCCCGGACGCAGCCTGCCGAATATCCCCGGCTATATCATCGCCTTTCCGCCATCGCTCTCTTTGGTCGCCCAGACGCATATCGTGTATATCGACTGGGGACGCAACGACGGTCTCCGGGTGGGAGACCGATTGGACGTGTTGCGGACCTCGGCGAACGTTCCCGTGCAGAGGATCGGCGAGTTGAAGGTGCTGGTCCTGGAAGATACGACTGCCACCGCCCTTGTCATCCGCTCCACCGTGCCCTTTCTCCGCGCCGACCGGATCGCGTTCCAGGAGCCGAGCCAACAGGTCGTCCGCCGCTCCTCTGCGGAAACCATTGCCGAAGAAATGGACCGTCTGGCCAAAGCGGCCCCTCCCGAGAAAGAAGCCGCGCAGCCGGCGCTCGGCGCGCCGGCGCCCGGGCCTGATCTCTCCCGCCTCGCCGCCCTGGCCAAGCAGCTGGAGTTCGATCCGGGCGGCGCCCCGATCAGGCCGACCGGACAGACCGCCTTGAAAGAGATCGGCGAAATTTTGAAAGCCGTCTCCGACAAACAGATCCGCATCGAAGGCCATACGGACCGGATGCCGATCGGCCCTTCGCTCAAAGGGCAATATGCGAATAACATCGCGCTCTCGAAAGCCCGGGCACAAGAAATTGTCCGGTACCTCGCGGACGAAGGCGGCGTGGACCCGGCCAACCTGATCGTCGTCGGACATGGCGACGCAAAACCGGTGGCCAGCAACAGCACCGAGGAGGGCCGGAAGCAGAATCGCCGGATCGAAATCGTGCTGACGCCCAAGGAACCGCCTCCCGTTCTCTCCAACAGTCCGGCCGCCAAGCGGGAACCGGACAGTCCGCCCGTCGTCTCGCCCTCACCAAGTCCGCAGGCCGCGGCCGACCAATCACCGTCCGGGGAAGCCATCCCCCAATCCCCTCCCGTCGGCGAGCCGCCGCCGCAAGAGAGACCGACGGAGCTTGCGCCTCCGCCCAACGCCGCGCCTCAAGCCCCGTAGCCGGCACGACCCGCGGCTCGGCTCCCATACCCGATTGTTCCCCTCGGACCCGACTGCTAGAATGTGCGCGCATCCCCTTGTTGCACGTGACGCTCCGCACAGCCAGGATCAGCTTGTGACACAGTCCCCTGAATCGTCGCATCAAGACCCGACGTTTGCGGACGTGCTGGTTCCACGGCACTTGCGCCGGGCCTTTACCTATCGCGTGCCGGCCCCGCTCCGCCGACAGCTCATGGTCGGCAGTCGGGTGCTGGTGCCCTTCGGCCCCAGCACCGTGCAGGGCGTGGTGATTGCCCTGGCGGCAACACCGCCCCCATCCTTCTCCAAGCCGGCAGCGGTCGGACGCCTGAAGGAAATCCTGGTGCTCGCGGATGAACAGGAGGCCGGCGTCGCCGCTCCGGATCTCCTCGAGCTGACCCGCCTCGTGGCGGACCAGTATCTGACGCCCTGGGGCCAATGTCTCCGGCTGGCGCTGCCGCCTTCCACGCCGTCCGTCAAGCCATCCCGGTACTACCGCATCACCGACGCGGGGAAGGCGGCGGTCCAGACGACGGACAAATCGCAATCCGCCAAGCTCTCGGCCCAGGCGCGCGAGCTGCTCACACGTCTGGCGGCGACGCCCAGACGCAAGGGCTTGACGCTGGCCACGCTCAGCCGAGGCCTGGAAGGGTCGCTGACCCGCACCCTCTCGGACCTGACGCGCCGCGGCCTGTTGCAGGAAGGCCAGGCGGACGCAGCTGATTCCGGCCAGCCTCGCTCGAAGGTCCGGCGAACCGGCCGCGACCGGGCCCTCGTCCCAACGGAGCCGGACCGGTCCGCCGTCGCCCTTTCCCTCCCGCCGCTCCCCTCACGCTGGGAGGAACCGCTTCTTGCGGCCTTCAAAGATGGAGCGCACCAAACGTGGCTCCTGCAAGCCCCCTGGGCCGATCGCATGGCCGGCTACCTCTACGCCGGGGAGGAAGCGATCAGCCGGCACCGCACCGTCCTCATCATCTCTCCGGACCGGGCACGCGCCGAGGCGATCGCCGGGGCGGCGCGGGCCAGGTGGGGCGAGCGGGTGGCGCTCCTGCACAGCAACCTGGCGCCGGCGGCGCGCGAAGCAGCCTGGCACAGGATCCAGGCAGGGCAGGTGTCGGTCGTGGTGGGAACCAGGTCGGCCGTCTTCGCGCCTCTGACGTCCCTCGGCCTCATCTGCGTGGATCAGGAAGACGATCCCTCGCTGAAGGAGGAACAGGAGCCCCGCTACCACGCGCGCGACGTGGCCAAGCAACGCGCGATTCAGCAGAGCGCACTGTTGCTGCTCGGCTCGGCCCATCCTTCGCTGGAAACCTGGTAGGCGATGGCGGACGGCGCGAGGAACGAACGGACGTTATCGCTGCCCGCCGAGCAACCGGCCTCGCCCAGGCTCCCGGCCATCTACGTGATCGACTTGCGTCAGACTCCCTACGGGACGGTCCTTTCCCAGTCCATGTTGGACGGCATCAAAGCGGCAGCGGACGCCAAAGCCGGAGCGGTCTTGTTTTTGAACCGCAAAGGATTTGCCTCCGCGCTGCTCTGCCGGGACTGCGGCCACGCCCCACGGTGTCCGCACTGTTCCGTGTCGCTGACCTACTACCGCCAATCCGCCGCCCTGGCCTGCCGCTACTGCGGCACCTCGGCGCCGCCGCCCGACACCTGCCCGACTTGCCAGGGCGCCAGATTGGAACCGGTGGGGTCCGGCACGGAACGGCTGGAGGAGATGCTGCGCCGTCTCTTGCCCCAGGCCAGCATTGCCAGACTCGACCGCGACCAGGCCAGGACACAGGCCCAAGCGGACCGGCTGCGGGCGGAAGCCGTGGCGGGCAAGTGGGACATCCTCATCGGCACGCAGATGTTGTTGCAAGGGTTCCCGCTCCCGAGCGTGGGCTTCGTCGGCATCGCCAATGCGGATGCGGGACTCCATGCGGCCGACTTCCGCGCCGCCGAGCGCACCTACCATGCCCTGCTGGATGCGGCAGCCCTGGCCAAGCCGGCGGACGAAGGCGGGATGGTCCTGATCCAAACGTCGCTGCCGGGACACCATGCCATCACCGCCGTGGCAACGCAGAATCCTTCGCTCTTCTATGAGCAGGAGCTGCTCTCGCGGCAGGCCCTCGGCTATCCGCCGTTCACCCACTTGATCAGCTTGCAGGTATCCGGCACACAAGCAGGAGCCGTCAAACAGGCGGCGACCGCATGGGCCAAGCTGCTCCACCAGGCGATTCCGGCCACCCCCAAACCGGCGCCGGGCGCGACCGAGCCGGTGACGATTCTTGGCCCGGTCCCGGCCCAGCATGCGCAACTGCGAGGGCGACACAGGTATCAGCTCCTGGTCAAAGCCGGCAGCGCGGAGCAAGCCCGCCAGACGGTGAAGGCCACGTTGGACGAAATGGAGCGCACGAGGGGAAAGAGCGGACTGCGGTTCGATGTGGACGTGGACCCGATCGAGATGCTGTAAACGGAATGTCTATGGAAGGCGCAGGGCGGTAGCCTGGTTAATCCTCTTGCTCGCAGAATCAGGATACCGCGGCTGACGAACGGCGGGCCCCATCAGCGTCGACACGATGCGCCGATCTCTTCCGGCTAACCGAGCCTTCCTATTGGCCGATCGCCTCATCAGATGACAAGAACGGCGACCGGCACCCTTACCCCCACTTGCCGCCTCATTCCCGCCGTGTCTCCGCCTCTCTGCCCATCCGTTCCAGCCGCGGTAAAAGAGAGGGGATGACGAGGACATGTCGCTAGCAAACATGTCCTCGTTCGGATAAGGATCAGGCTAGTTGCCTGGAGAGTGAGCGGCTAGCGGCCTTGCCGGAGCCCTTTTTGAACAACCGGCGGAAAGCGGAGAACGGTGAGTGATGAACGTAGCGGCTAACGTTTCAGCCCCGCCAAGAACTCCCGATACTTGGGGTTTTGATTGATCCCGCCGCCTCGGTGAACCAACTGAATATTCCCATTTGAGTCCAACAGGACGAAGGTCGGCGTCGCGGTCACCTTGAACGCCTGGGATATCCAATTGTCCTCATCAAAGGCAGTCGGAAACACGAACGTCTCAGGATGGGACTTCACATAGGCTTCCACGTTTCCCCGCATATCGGAAAACCCAATGGCGACGACCTGAAGTGATACCGGCCTCTCCCGCTGATAGAACCGGCCCAGGATCGGCAATTCCTTCCGACAGACCGGACACCAGGGAGCCCAGAAGACCAACAGCGCCGGACGCCCCTTGAGAGACTCCTTGCTGTAAGCTTCGCCGGCCAGCGTGACGAGATCGAACCGGGGCGCCGGTGAGGCTGCGGGTTCAGTCGCAGCCTCCACAGCCCGCCCGGCCAAAAAGAAGACGCTCAAGCCGGCCACGACGAACGCCAGCACGATCTCCCGTGCCTTGCGTCGCATGCCCCATCCCTCTCTCATGGCTTGATATACACGTAGCCCTGGCGCTGAAGATCGGCAATCCGCTTGACCGCGACCGGATGCAAGGTCGCGACAAAGCCTTTGGCGAGTTTCTCCAGCGGCGTACCGTACAGCTTCATCGAAATTTGGCACATTTCCGCATGGAGCCCTTTGTCGATCGCCTGGTCGAACCTGGTCTTCAGTTCGGGATCCATCTTGTCCTGTTCGAACAGAGTAAGCGCGGGACCGTGGACCACCAATTCCACGTCGATCTTGTCCGGTCCGCCCTCGGCGTCAATGTGCTTGTTGATGAGGGCGAGGGCATACTTGGCGACCTCCGGGTCCTTGCCGTCCACGTGATACAGCACCTTCACCTTGCCCGCGGCATGCGGCTCTTCGGCCTGCAGCCAGGCGGGACCGGCCAGCAGCGACGCCATCACGGCACAGACGAACAACCCCCTGCGTATGCAACTTGTGGACATCGTGTCCTCCTTGGATTGAAGCCTAGGAAGAGAAACCTTGCCGTTCATCGTACACCCTGAATCTGAGGAATGACAGGGAGGGGGAATACACCCGCGAGCAAGCATGAGCTGAGGGTTAACGTGGATGTGGACTCGATCGAGATGTCGTAGATATATCAGGAACCGGTCTGATAAATCGCAGGGCGATAGCGTGGCTTGGGCACTGGTTTGCCTTCAGCACGTGCTGCTTCCAGCCAGACCTTTTTGGCAAGTTGCGCCTGTCGGAGAGCTTCCGCTGGGGTTTTCCCAAACGCCGAGCAGGCATCAAGATCCGGAATATCGGCGATATAACCGCCGTCCCGGTCACTATAGAAAATGTTAATGTGATAATCCTTCATCATGCTTCGTCCGCATCAAGTTGTAGGTTATATCGTTCCACAAGATCAAGCAACTGGCGGACTTGGTAGGGCTTGGCCTTCCCGCCCACGTTCTGAAGATTGACCAACTCCCGCACTCCCGGATGCACAAAAATATGGTGGCTTCCCTTCACCCGCGAGAGCTGAAACCCAAACGCCGCAGCCAATGCAACGGCCTCGCCAAACCGAAGATTCTTCGACCCGCCTAGAGCCTTAGCAAGAAGCTTACGCTCGTTCATTCACTTTGAAGTGTCCTGCGCCCGCCGCTTCAGTTCGGCCAGCCATTCTTGCTCACTTCGACGCTGGCTTGAGCCGGCCGGCTCCAGACTGTCAAGCAGTTCGCTGGCAAGCGCGGCACGCTCCTCCTGGGGGAGCTGGAGCGCGTCCTTCAGCAGTTGTTTGCCGCTCGGAGACATGAAGTCAGTGTATGCTTTTCCCGGAAAAAAGTGAAGCAGGCAGCTCTATAGCCGGCTCAACGAATGGCGTGCTTGCAACCTTGCCGGCACGCCATCAGCTCCTTCAGACGGCTGTCACCTTTTTTGAGAACTCATCTCGCATTATTCTCAAAAGCCATAAGGCCAAAATGTCAGCGGCGGCTGCTAGTTTACGGGGTTGCCGAGGGCCTGCATTGACCGTGAGCGGGCCGTGGGCAAATGCATGCCGGAGAGCTAGGCAAACTGCCCGCGGCGACGGCGATTTCCTTAGCTGTCCGGCGAGCTTCGAGCTGGTCGTGAGGCCTGCCAAGAACTCCATAAACAGTTTGGAGCCCCGCCACGCCGTGGCTTCACCAAGCTCATCCGTTCGGTGCCATTCGAACAGGACATCGATCTCATCGTGCTTAAGTTTATCACCATCTTTGAGCCCGCTGACAGAAGCGAACTGTTCGAACGCGGACCAAACGAGGAACAACCGAAGAAGAGAGGAATAGGCAGCAGCAGTAGCTGCTGAGTACCCGACGAAGCATCCTCTGCGAAACGCCGCTGCAAGGCGATACCGGGCAAGAAACCGCGACACGTCCCCATCCTTTCCATGGAAACCCATATCGCGGGCGGATCGTCCAGCACTGATGTGCTTTTCAAATGTTGTCCAAGCGGACGTAATAGTCGGTGCAACTTGTCGAGTCATTGCTAACCCCTCCCATCGACTAGCGATGGATTATCTGGTTTCATTAAGGAAACGCCTAGGTTTAGGCGCCTGTAGCTTAAGACTCCCCGATTCCTCCGTCAGACAGACAGGATAATGGACGTTGTTTAAAGACTCAGGTTCAGCGTTTACCCTTGTCCTGCTTGCCCCGTCCCGTTTCGCCAGCCGGCACGTCCGCATCCGGCTGTTTCCAGACCATCCGTTTGAAGAGGCCGTAGGAAAACGTGAGCCAGAAGATGGAGGAGAAGAGGCCGAAGAGGACGGCGGTGAGGATGAGGCCCATCTGTTCGTCGCTCGGCTGCGCCCCCTGGTCGCCGGTCAGCTTGACTTGCACCATCGTGGCGACCGGCCAGGCGAAGCTTTCCACCCCCAGCAGAAGCGTGGCCCAGGCCCAGACGGCGCCGATGGTCTCGGCCCGCCAGAGCAGAAAGGCCGCGACGCCCACGCCCACCAACGCAAAGAGCAGGGCCGGCAACTGTCCCCAGACGAGCCAGAATCCCAGCGTCACCACCAGACTGCCGAGGACCGCGTTGAGCTGGAGCATACCCATCCTGTTTCCTAGCCTCACAAGAAACCGGCGACAGGAAGTGTGAAGGCTTTCGGCGGTGAAGTCAACGCGCCCCCGCAGGCGACTCTAGGCTCTATCTATCTAATGGACTGGATTGCGCGGCATCGCACATCCGGTGTCAACAGGCCGCCGCAACGGTCGCAGTCCATGGCGCCCTCTATTCGAATCCTATCGGCCGGCCCGCCTCGGCCTGGCCGGGTTCTTGCTGGCCTAGTGACAGGATCGGTGGAGAGCAAAGCAGGTGCCATGTGACGACGCAACCGGGAGAACCGCCGCAAGCCCTTCTGCTTTCGCCGCTTCTCCCGCCTGTCCTCAGAGGAACCGGCTCCCTCGGAAGGTGCAATCGCGGGCCGGAGGGAACAACCTGTCCCGCGGCGGGACAATCTATCCCGCTTCCGGACCGGCAGGAACCGGGGGAAACGGACAACGGGGTTTGCACACCTTCGGAGGCGAGGGTATGATTCCCTCCATGACGTGGCGTTGGAATCGCATGAGCCTCCAGACGAAGGTCTCCCTGGTCGTGTTGCTGATCGTCGGCGCCTCGGCGACCTCCGCCGAATACCTGGACCGCCAGTACGTGGGCCAGCTGGCCAAGGAGAACTTTCAGGGAGAAATGGTGGCGGTGGTGCGGCAGATCGGCGCGGCCATCACAACGGTCACGGAATTCCACAACCAGTCCACGCGGGAGCTGGAACTGTACAAGCTCCTGGCGAGCCGGCCGGACATGATCGACGTGGGGCTCTATGCGCTGCCGGCCGGAAAGTCCGCCCCCCCCGCGCTGCTGGTCGCCGCCGGCAACACCGCCCTGCCCAGGCTGGAGCGAGTCCCCGTCCTGGTGGGACGGGCCGTGGCCAATGAAACGGACGCGAGTGATCTGACGCGGTGGGACGAGGAGCACCGGCTCAGCATCGCAGCGCCGATTCTGGTGGAGGGCCGGCTGGTCGGCGCGGCCTACGCGGAGTTTTCCACCGCGCAGTTCGACGAAGTCCTGGACTACCAGCGCCGGCTGTCGCTGAAGCGCCGCCTGGTGACCGGCACCGTCATCGTGCTGGTGATCAATCTGTTCCTCTACCTGAAAGTCCATCGGCCCGTCAGGGCCCTGCTGGCCGCGGTCGAATCCGTGGCCCGCGGCAACATGGCCGCGGCGGTGCCGGTCCAGGGAGGCGACGAAATCGGCCGGCTGGGCAAACGGTTCAACGCGATGGTGGAGCGCATCCGCGCCGCGACCGAGGAGAATCGGCGGCTCTACGACCAGCTGCAGGAGGCGCACGACGACCTCCAGGTGAAGGTGGACGAGGCGACGGCCGCCGTCCGTGAGAAGGTCTGCGAACTGGCCCGCACCAACCAACTCCTGTCCACCACGCAGCGGGAGGCCGCCCGCGCCCAGCGCCTGTCCGCGATCGGCCAGCTCGCGGCGACCGTGGCCCACAAGATCGGCACCCCGCTCACCGCCCTCTCCGGCCACATCCAGCTGCTGCAGGAAGACCCGCAGCTGAGCTCCGAGGCCCGCGGGCGGATCAAGACGGCGGAGGCTCAGATCGAGCGGACCTCCCGGATCATCCAGGATCTGCTGCTGTACGCCCGCAAGCCGGAGCTGGCGCTGGCGCCGACGGATCTCAACGCCTGCCTGACCGAGTGCGTGGCGTTGCTGCGGCCCGAGATCGACCGGCGGGGTGTCGTCCCCGTCCTGGCGCTGAGCCCGAACCTGGGCAAGGTCCAAGCCGATGCGCAGCAGATCCAGGAGGTGTTCTGCAACCTGATCGAAAATGCGCTGGACGCCATGCCGAACGGCGGCACCCTCACCATTCGCAGCGGCACTCGAGGCCTCGTGCCGTCAGGCGCGGCCGGGCGTCAGGCGGCGGTCGAGGTCGAGGACACGGGAGAAGGCATCCCGCGCGAGGTGAAGGACCAGATCTTCCAGCCCTTCTTTACGACGAAGAAAGCCGGGCGCGGCACCGGGCTCGGCCTGGCCATCGCGCTCGAGACGGTCCGGGCCCACGGAGGCCAGATCTCGGTGGAGAGCGAAGCCGGCAAGGGATCGCGCTTCCTGGTGCGCCTCCCCCTGTCCGACGGAGCGGACCGATGCTGACTCACTCGCGCGTCATGATCGTGGACGACGACGCCGAAACGCTGGCGTTGCTCCGCGAAATCACCGCCAAGGAAGGCTATCAGGTGGCGACGGCGGCGAACGCCGAAGAGGCGCTGGCGCTGGCGGCCCGCGAGCAGCCGGACGTGGTGATTACGGACCTGAACATGCCGGGCATGGACGGCCTGGCCCTCCTGGCCGAACTCCGGGCCAGGATTCCGGACACGCTCGTGATCCTGGCCACCGCCTACGGGTCCCTCAAGACGGCGGTGGACGGGATCAAGGCCGGCGCCTTCGACTATCTCAGCAAACCCTTTATCGTGGACGAGATCCGGCTGGTCGTGCGGCGGGCCCTGGAGCACAAGCATGTGCTGCGGGAGAACCAGGCCCTTCGGGAGCAGCTGCGCGACCGGTACCGGTTCGACAACATCGTCGGGAGCAGTCCCGGGATGGTCGCCGTCTATAAAATGATCGCGCGGGTCGCCCAGGCCGACAGCACGGTGCTGATCCAGGGCGAAAGTGGCACCGGCAAGGAGTTGGTGGCGCGGGCGATCCACACGCACAGGCCGCGAAGCGTGGGGCCCTGGGGGGGGGTGGCCGGGGGGGCGCTGGCCGAAAGCCTGCTCTAATCCGAGCTCTTCGGCCACGAACGAGGCGCCTTCACCGGCGCGGTCGCTTCGAAAAAAGGGCTGCTGGAGAAGGCCCACCGCGGGACCTGCTTCCTGGACGAAGTGGCCGACATCACCCCCCTGCTCCAGAGCAAACTCCTCCGCGTGATCCAGGAACGCGAAATCCGGCGCGTCGGAGGCGGGGAGCCGATGACCGTGGACGTCCGCCTCATCGCGGCCACGAACAAAGACCTGAAACTCCTGGTCGAAGCCGGCAAGTTCCGGGAAGACCTGTACTATCGCCTGAACGTGGTGACCATCGCGATCCCGCCGCTGCGCGACCGGCCGGAGGACATCCCGATGCTCGTGCAATCGTTCGTGCAGAAGTACGGCGCGTCACGGGAGAAGCCGGTGACGGACGTCTCGCCCGAAGCGATGGCGGTGCTCTCGCGCTACTCCTGGCCCGGCAACGTGCGGGAGCTGGAGCACGTCATCGAACGGGCCGTCGTCCTCACCCCCCATTCCATCATCCTCCCCGACGATTTGCCCCAGGCGGTGCAGTCGGCGGCCTCCGCGGCCGGCGACCGGGCCGGCGGCTGGATGACGCTCGACAACCTGGAGCGTGATTACATCCTGCGCGTGATGGAGTCGCAACGGCGCGATCTGGGCAGGACGGCCGAGATCCTCGGGATCCACCGCAAGACGCTGCTGCGCAAGCTGCGTCAATACGGCATGGCGTAACGCCAGGCGGGACAAGCTATCCGGCGCGGGACAACTTGTCTGCTCCTCGCAATCCTCTGTCAGGGCTTGAGTCCGGCCATCCTCCCCCGATAACCGGCGCGACAAGACGTTCCGAAACGGCGGGAAGGGCACAGGATGAGGCCGAATCGAACCGGCGCATAACATATTAAAAACCCTATACTTTTTACGATTGACTGTAACCCTTCCGCACTGGCCCGGTCCTTGCTCACCTTACGTTTTGTGAATGGCGCATAAGCGTCACACAACCATACACCCACTTACCCGAGGGAGGTTTTACCATGAAGAAGTTCGCAGGATTGATGGCGTTGGCCATCGCGCTCAGCTTCGGCACCGTCACCGTCGCTTCGGTCTATGCCGGCGACCCGGCTCCCGCCCCGACCGATCAGGACAAGAAGCAGCCCAGCGGTCCGAAGGCGTTTGAGAACGAAAAGAAGGACGAGAAGAAGGACGACAAGGGCGGCAAGTAATCCGCTCGGGCACGGCGGCTTGCCGCCGTGCCCGTTCCGTCCGCAGGGCGGCCACACTATAGAAGGAGAGCAACATGACAAAAGTTGCAGGATTCGTGGCAGCCTCCTTTCTAATGGGCCTTGCGATCGTCGGACCTGCCGTTTCCGCCGATCCCCAGCCAGCCTCCTCACCCAAACCGGCCCTCCCGGCGGCCACAGTCCAATCCTTCAAAGGACAGATCGTCACCATCGAGGGCGAGCAGTACATCGTGAAGGATGCAACCGGCAAGGAGGTGCGCCTGCATGTGAACCAGGAAACCGTGCTCCAAGCCGGGCTGCGCGTCGGAGACAAGGTCGACGCGGAGGTATCCGCCAATGGCCACGCGATCACGCTGCTGCGGGCGCTGCAATAGAACCGGAGACATTCCGTCTACGGACAGATCCCGGCGGCATGACACCCGAACCGGCGGCGGAGTCCGCGCTTGAGCGGCGGCCGCTCACCCGTCGCCTCTCGCGGTTGCACAGCCTCATCCGTTCCTTCCATTGATCCGTTGCCACCCTGCGCACCGATCCCATTGAGTCCGTCACCTCGTCGGATAGGTCTGCCTTTTCACCCCGCCGCGCGACTGAGAGAAATGCGGGGACGGCTTCGTCAAGGACATCCGTGGTAGACAAGGCCTGGTCCGACTGGCATATAATCCCGGCTGCGCCGGTCCTGCTTGTCCGAGAGAAACGTCGCCATGGGATGCGGCGGGGGGGATGATGCCGTTCATACGGGTTGCGCTCGTCGGGTTCTGTGCCGTGCTGGCCGCCGGATGCGTCAGCTCGGGCACGCATCAACAGACGCTGGCCGAGCTGGAGCGCACGCGCGCGGAGGCGGCCAGGACGGCGGCGGACTTGGACAGCTACAAAAAGCAGGCGGCCGCCGAGGCGGAAACGTTCAGGAAAAAATCGGCCCAGGACATTGCCGCGCTGAAGGAAGACAAGGCCAGGCTTGCGGCCGACCTGCAGGCCGCCAAAGCGTCGGCCGCCGAGGCGCTGGACCAAGCCGACAAAAGTCTCGCCGCCGAGCAGGAGGGCCGGCGTGACCTCGAGAGCCAGGTCAAGAAGCTGCAGGACCGGAGCGAGAAGCTGCAGCAGGCCTTGTCCGAAGCGAGCACCCGCGCCGCGACGCTCGAAAAGGAAAAGGAGCAGCTCGTCGCGGCGCTGACCGAGGCGCGCGACCAGGGAAAAGAGTTGGCCACCAAGCTGGCGACCGAGCAGGTGAAGGTCTCCATTCTGCGGGAGGACAAGCAGCGGCTGTTGAGCGGGACCACGACCGCGCGGGAAGAGATCGCACGGATGCAGGTGACGCTTCAGCAGCAGGAGGAACGGCTGAAGACCGTGGAGGCGGAGAAGGCGAAACAGGAGCAAGAGCTTGCCGCCAGGGACGCAGGGACCCTGCGTCTCTTGTCCAGGACGCAGGAAGACTTCGCCAAATCGTTCGAGGCCGATATGGTCAAGGGCGACATCCTGATCACGCCGAACCGGGACCGGGTGACGATCAGCATTGCGGACCGGCTCCTCTTCGAATCGGGCCAAGGGCGGATCAAGCCGGCCGGCCTCAAAATTCTCACTCTCGTGGCGGAGATCATCAAGACCGTGCCCGACAAGCAGGTCCGGGTCGAAGGCCATACCGACAACGCGCCGATCGGGGACAACCTCCGGGACAAATTGCCGGCCAACTGGGAGCTGTCCACCGTCCACGCCGCCAGAGTCGTGCGGTATCTGATCGAGCAGGGCCGAGTCGATCAATCCATGCTCTCGGCTGTTGGGTACGCGGGCACGAAGCCGGCGGCCGGCAACGATACGGAAGTTGGCCGAAAGGCCACCCGTCGCATCGACATCACGCTGTTCACGAAAGATCCCGCCGACATCGTCGGCCGATAACCTCGCGGTGACCGCACCGTATTCCCCGGCCGCCGGCCGATGTCGATTGCCTTGCGCCGCCCTCTTCAGTAAGGTAGGGCCTGCGCATGGAACTTCAGCACTTCCTCCTCAGCCTCATCATCGTCTACGCCTCGGCCCGCCTCCTGGGCGAAGCGGCCGATCGTCTCGGGCAGCCGGCCGTGTTGGGCGAGTTGCTCGCCGGCGTCCTCATCGGCGGGAACCTCTTGGGCTGGGTCGAGGCCACCGAACCCCTGAGATTGCTCGGCGACATCGGCGTGATGCTGCTGCTCTTCGAGATCGGGTTGGAATCGGACCTGCAGTCGTTTCTGCGCGTCGGCAAGACCGCTTCGCTGGTGGCGACGATCGGCGTGGCCGCTCCGTTCGCCTTGGGCTACCTGCTGGGGCTGGCGCTTCACCTGAGCCACTTGCAGGCGGTCTTCATCGGCGCGACCCTCACCGCGACCAGCATCGCCATCTCGGCCCGCACGCTGACCGAGCTGGGCCGGCTGAAGACAGCCGAAGGGCAGATCATCCTGGGC
>SXGR01009281.1_pt1 | contig 14489 bp, 20 predicted proteins | sample 3174711 | NCBI WGS metagenome assembly SXGR01 (sample SAMN11356860, study PRJNA531348) | freshwater metagenome | isolation source: freshwater sample F1-60 | place: China: Fuxian Lake, Yuxi | collected 2017-12-25
CGACGTGATCGGCGATTACGTCACCGAAATCAACGTCACGAGCCCGACCGGCATCCGCGAACTCGACAAACAATTCGGCATCGACATCGCCGCTGCGCTGATCGCCTCGATCCGACGTCGGCTAGCAGGGACCAGCGCAGGGGCAACACACCGAGGGGCAGCAACATGATGAACGACGGTAGCAGCCTGACGAATCACCTGCTGGTGGCGATGCCCTCGCTCGCCGACCCCGAGTTTTCGCAGACGGTCACTCTAGTCTGCGAGCACAGCCGTGAACGTGGCGCACTCGGCATCGTGATCAACAAGCCGCTGTCTATGACACTGGGCGAAATCTTTGAGCAGATGAAGCTCGAGACGGTCGACGTCGACATCGCGGCGCGTACCGTGCTGCGTGGTGGCCCGGTGCATCGCGATCGTGGTTTCGTCCTGCACAGACCCGGTGGTCGCTGGGATTCCTCTTACGCGGTGTCTGAGCAGATCCATGTCACCACCTCACGCGACGTACTCGCCGCCATGGCCCGCGGCGAGGGCCCGCCCAACGCCTTCATAGCGCTCGGCTACGCAGGTTGGGAGGTGGGTCAGCTCGAGCAGGAGATGCGCGATAACGCCTGGATCTCGTTGCCGGTCGATGAGCGCACTCTCTTTGGCATGCCTTTCGAGGATCGGTGGCATGCCGTATGGCGGCAACTCGGTATCGATATCGGCCGCATGAGTCATGTCGCAGGACACGCCTGAGCAGGACTTCCGTATCCCCGAGGTCGTGCTGGCCTTCGATTTCGGGATGCGTCGCATCGGCATCGCGGTCGGCGATACGCTGACCCGCACGGCGCGTCCCTTCGCTGCGCTGTCGCGCAGCGCGCCAACCATCAGCGAAACCGAATGGCGCGCCCTCGAAGCCGAAGCCATCAAAACCGGCGCGCGGCAACTTGTGGTCGGCTGCCCATATAATGTCGATGGGTCACCGAGCGTCATGACCGAGCGTGCGACGGCCTTTGCGAAATCGCTCGGCAGCAGACTCAAGTTACCCATACACATGGTCGATGAGCGCTACTCATCGCTCGAAGCCGAGGCAACGCTGCGTGATCGGCGCAGTGCTGGCGAGCGCAAGCGCTACGACCGGGCCGCGATCGACAGCGCCGCGGCAACCGTGATTCTCGAACGCTGGCTTAGCGGCGAATGACGCGGCAAGTCGATACTGCAGGACGCAAACGCTGAACATGGTCGAAACCAGGCACCCATCGCCCGACACGCAACTGCGCGCCGACGGCTCTTTGCGTCACCTGCTGACGCTCGACGGCTTGCCGCAGCCGCTGCTCTCGCGACTCCTCGAACGCGCCCAGTATTTTTCGACGCCGGCATCGGCACCCGCCGCACGCAGCACGGCGCTCGCCGGCAAAACCGTGGCCGTGATGTTTGCCGAACCCTCGACACGCACGCGCGTCTCGTTCGAACTCGCCGCGCATCGGCTCGGTGCCGACGTGGTGAACATCGAAGTGCAGTTGTCGTCGCGACTCAAAGGCGAGAGCGTGCTCGACACCGTAGCGACGCTGGAGTCGATGCAGATCGACGCCTTCGTGTTGCGTGACGCCGACGCCTCGGTCCCCGATTTCGTGGCACGACATGTGGGCGATCGTGTCAGCGTGCTGTCGGGTGGCGCCGGTGGCTACTCGCATCCAACCCAGGGCTTGCTCGATGCGTTGACCGTGCGCCAGCACAAAGGTCGTATCGAGGGCTTGCGCATCGCCATCGTCGGCGATATTCGCCACTCACGCGTTGCGCGCTCGGCGTGGCAGGCCTTTGCGGCCTTTGGCGCCGGCGAGATTCGCATCGTCGCACCGACGGCACTCATGCCCGACGCCTGGGAATTTACTGGGTGTCTGCGATACGGTTCGCTCGAGGCGGGCATCGCCGACTGCGATGTCGTCATGATGCTGCGCATCCAGAAAGAACGCATGAGCGCTGCGGCCATTCCCGATGAGGCGAGTTATTTTGCCGAATGGGGACTCACCCAGCAACGGCTGCGCAGCGCCCGCAACGATGCCATCGTCATGCATCCGCAACCGATGACCCGCGGTGTGGAGATCGCCTCGGACCGTGCCGACGGTCCGCAGTCGGTGATCCGCGATCAAGTACGCAACGGTGTCGCCGTGCGCATGGCCGTTCTCGAGGAAACTTTGAGTGGAGTGCATTCATGAATCACCCTGCGCACCGCGGCAGCATTTGTCTCGAGGACGGCAAGATCCTCGCGCAGCAAGCCTTTGCCGGCGAGCAATACATCGTGTGCATCGAGGCGCCTAAGTGCGCAGCGCGGGCGCAGCCCGGTAGCTTCGCGCACCTGTCAGTCGATGACGACATTCCAATGCGTCGGCCTCTGTCGATCATGCGCGCCGATGCGCGGGCAGGCTGGATCGAAATTCTCTACAAGATCGTCGGCCCCGGTCTCGCAGCGCTCGCGCGGCGGCGGGTCGGCGAGGTGCTCTCGGTGCTCGGGCCCATCGGGCGCGGCTTCGAGCCCACACCCGCGCGGCCGCGGCCGCTGTTGATCGGAGGCGGAGTCGGTATCCCGCCGATGGTATTTCTCGCCGAGACGCTCAGCACCGACACGCGCACCCGCTGGCAGCCGCTCGTGCTCATGGGCTCGGAGATTCCGTTCCCGTTCCAGAGTCGACCATCGACGATTTTGGTGCCCGGCATGCCGCCCGGCGTGATCGCCGCGATGCCCCTGTTCGATGCTTGGAGCGTACCTTCGAGGCTGGCGAGTCGCAGTGACTTCCCGGGGTGTTTCGATGGCTTCGTCACCGAGCTTGCCGCCGCCTGGCTGAGCTCACTCGATGAAGCCGCTCGTGCCGAGGTCGAAATCTTTGCCTGCGGCCCGACGCCGATGCTCGAGGCCACGGCCGAACTCGCCGCGCGCTTCGGTCTACCCTGCCAGGTCTCGCTCGAAGAATTCATGGCTTGTGCCGTCGGTGGATGTGCCGGCTGTGCGGTGCGCGTGAAAACGGCCGCTGGCCCCGCCATGAAGCGGGTCTGCGTCGACGGTCCCGTATTCGACGGTTATGCCGTCTTCGACGTTTGAGTCAGCAGTAACCGTGAGTATGGCTGCAGCCTCACCCGCGGAACGGCTGGCCTCGGTCCACGCGCGGGTCGCCGCCGCCGCCGTGCAGGCGGGCTGCGCGAGCGAGTCGATCACGCTCATCGCCGTCAGCAAGCTGCAATCAGCTGCCGCGATCGCCGCCCTCGCCGATCTCGGCCAACGGGATTTCGGCGAAAACTATCTGCAAGAGGGTCTCGAAAAAATAGTGGCGCTGCGCGGTCGCTCACTGACTTGGCATTTCATTGGTCAGCTGCAATCCAATAAAACCCGGCTGGTTGCCGAAAACTTCGACTGGGTCCACACCGTCGATCGCTTGAAGATCGCCACTCGGCTAGCCGAACAACGACCCGTTCACGCACCGCCGCTCTCCCTATGCGTGCAAGTCAAACTCGGCGATAAGGCGACCAAGGGCGGCGTTCCGCCCGCCGATCTGCCGGCGCTGCTCGAGGCAATCGTCGCGCTGCCACGCCTGCGACTGCGCGGGCTCATGGCCCTGCCGCCAGCCGAATCGACTCTCCTCCGTCAGCGCTACTGGTTCGCCGAGCTGCGGCGGCTGTTCGAAGCGGCACGGCCGCACCACCCGACGCTCGATACGCTCTCGATGGGCATGAGTGGTGATCTCGAGGCTGCGATCCGCGAGGGCGCCACCCAAGTCCGCATCGGCACCGCACTCTTCGGGGAGCGACTACAATCAATGGCATGATGGCGCCCGATCTTGGCAGGGGTATCGGTTTTCTGGGCGGCGGCAACATGGGCCGCGCCCTGATCGCTGCCTTGTTGCGCGCCGGAGCGAACCCGGCACGCATCCGCGTGATCGAGTCACATCGGGCGACCGCGCAGGCGCTCGCTGCCGATTACGGTATCGAAGCGGCGCCCGATCTGGGCACGGTCGATGCTCGCATCGACACTCTGGTGTTGGCCGTCAAGCCGCAAGACATGGCCCATGCGCTACAACCGCTGCGCCCGCTGCTCCACCGAGAGCGTCCGCTCGTCATCTCGGTCGCAGCCGGACTCTCGGTGCGGCAACTGCAGCACTGGTGTGGCTCCGAGGTTCCCATCGTGCGCGCGATGCCGAATCGCCCGGCGCTCGAGGGCATCGGGGCGACGGGTCTGTTCGCGCCTGCCGAGGTCGCGACCACGCTGCGTGAGCGCGCTGCGTCCATTCTGGCGACCGCGGGCATCGTGGTCTCTATCGATGACGAATCACTGATGGATGTGGTCACTGCCGTTTCGGGCAGCGGTCCCGCCTATTTTTTCCGCTTCGCCGAAGCCCTTGCAGCAGCCGGCATAGCCGCGGGTCTGTCTCCGGCGGCGGCGACGGAGTTGGCTCGCGCCACGCTGCACGGCGCGGGTCGCATGGCCGAGCCGGGCGCCGATCTGGCGGCGCTGCGTGAATCAGTCACCTCGAAAGGTGGCACGACTGCGGCGGCACTGGCATCTTTCAGCGACCAGAATCTCGAGCGCGTCGTTGCTGCGGCGGTCACCGCCGCGGTACGCCGCGGCCGCGAACTCTCGAGCCAGGCTGCTGCAGGAGGCTGACGGTGCATCAGGTTGTGTTGTTTTTGGCCGAAACGTTTTTCTCGCTGCTGTTGTACGTCTTTCTGTTGCGACTCCTGCTGCAATGGGCGCGAGCGAATTTCCGCAACCCCATCGCCGAACCGATGGTCCGCTTAAGTAACTGGCTGATCATGCCATTGCGACGGGTGTTGCCACCGATCGGGCGGATCGACACGGCCTCGGTGATCGCGGTGTACGCCATAGCGCTGGTGCAAACCGCCGTTCTCAGGGTGATCCTGGTCGGCACGCTGCCCGATGCCCTGCCTTGGTTGCTTGCGGCGGCCATCGAGCTGCTGCGCTCGGCTTTATGGCTCTATTTCTGGGCCATTTTCATCTATACACTGGCCTCGATGATCGCGCCAGGAGCGCGCTCGCCGCTGCAGGACCTGCTCGAATCACTGTGCGAACCGGTGCTCGAACGCATCCGCAGCGCCGTCCCTGCCATCGGTGGACTCGATCTGTCGCCGATGTGGGCCGGTATCATCATTCAGGTGTTGCTGATCCTCATTCGCTGATTCATCGACGCATGTCGCACAGCACGGGCGTATCGCTAAAAAAACCTGTTTTTTCCCTCGAAATTTCGCAAAAAGTATTTGCTACTGATTGCGTGTGTGCTATTTTCCAGAGCGTTTCGCAATGCGCGAATAAGCGAAAAAATCCATAAATTCAGGAGTATTCCAAAATGGCGAAAAAGGGTGGTCCTCCGACCAAGTCGGAAATCCTCAACCAGATCGCGAAGGAAACGTCCCTGTCACGCAAGAACGTGTCAGCGGTGTTCGAGTCCCTCAATGGCGTGATCAAGAAGAGCCTGCGTGCGAACGGTCTATTCACGCTGCCTGGTCTTGCTAAGCTGAAGGTCGTCAAGAAGCCCGCTACTAAGGCGCGTGAAGGCGTCAACCCCTTCACCGGCGAGAAGAGGATGTTCAAGGCGAAGCCAGCCTCGAAGAAGGTTCGTGCGATGCCGCTCAAGAATCTGAAGAACATGGTCAACTGATCATCTTTTCGAAAAGAACTTGAAAAAAGGCCCGGGACGCACAGCGCACCGGGCCTTTTTCGTTCTACGTCTTTTTGATCTTACGGAGTAATCGATCAACTCGGGTTGAGCTCGTCCTGCAAGAAAAACACTCGCGGTCGATCGCCGTCCGGACCGTTGCCGCGCTACTTCATCTGTTTCATGCGCTGCTGCATGCGATCACGCATTTTGTCGGCCTTAGCACGCTGCTCTGGAGTCAGCACCTGCCACGCCTTGCTACGTAGATCAACGCTCTGCTGTACGAGGCGCACGCTCATCTCGCCGATTTTTTTGGCGGACGCCGCGCTGTCGCTCGCGTACTTGGCATCGGAGGGTGTCAGTTCACGCAGCCGTCGGGTCTCGGCGGTCATGTCGCGGGCGAGCTTGCGCATTTCAGGACGTACGGTGGCCATGATCTCGGTGATCTTGCCGAGCTGCTGAGGCGTGAGATCGAGCGCCTTGACCATGCGCTCGATGGAGCGTGGATCGATCCCGAGCGCTTCGATGATGACGCCCCGACCCATGCCGCCGTGACCGTTACGCATGTGCGGCATGCCACCCGGACCTTCGTTGCCACGGATGATGATGCGCCGCATTTCGCGGCGTTCCGGACCGGGATCCTCCATGCCGGAGGCTCCTATGCCTGGACCAACCATCCCGGGAACCGGGAGCGGCGGCGGCATCTGACCGAACGCGACCGCTGAGCCGACGAGAGCCAGCGCTGCCAGAACACTCGCGTATTTCATCGCCTTGCTCCTCCTAAAAGGTCAGTGATATGACATGGTCGCCGACTTCGACCCGCGCTATCCGACAAGTTTCCCAAAAGGTTTGCAAAGTTCTGCAAAGCGTAGTGGCCCGGGCTGACAAAACCGGCTGTTCGTCGCACCATCCCGGATAATGTCCGCCGGAATATTGATCGTCGATGACGATTGTGACCTCTCCTCGATGCTCGCCGAGTTCCTCGGCAACGAGGGCTTTCAGGTCGCGGCCACCTCGGAGGGCGGCAGCGCGCTCGGATTGATCGGCGAGCGCCCTTTCGATCTCGTACTCCTAGACGTCATGCTGCCGGGCAGCAGCGGTTTCGACGTGCTTCGCGAAATTCGCCGAAGAAAACCGTACTTGCCAGTGTTGATGTTGACGGCACGCGGCGAGACCATCGATCGAGTTTTGGGTCTCGAACTTGGCGCCGATGATTACCTGCCCAAACCCTTCGACCCCCGCGAACTCGCTGCGCGGGTCCGCGCGATCTTGCGGCGTGCGGCAAGCGTTGGCGACAACGCATTCGACTCCGAAGGCCCGGAAAGCCTGGTCATCGGAGCCTTGAAAATGGATGTCCGCCGGCGTCGTACCACTCTCGGCAGCACTACGTTCGAGCTCACCGGTGCCGAATTTCGCGTGCTGCAGCACTTAGTCGAGTCGCGAGGCCAGCCCGTCCATCGTCGTCTGCTGACCGAACGGGCGCTAGGGCGCACACTCACGCTTTATGATCGAAGCATAGATACCCATGTCAGTAATCTGCGGCGCAAACTCGAGCGACAGGGTCGAAGTGGCATCGAAATCCGCTCCGTCCGCGGCACAGGCTACGAACTCATCGAGACCGAGTCGGCCTGATCCCTTGTCGAGCTCGAGAACATGAGACGACTGGCGACACGAATTTTTCTCGCATTTTTTCTCGCTCTGCTGTTGAGCGGACTCGGCGCCGTTGGTCTGACCTCCTGGGTGCTGTCCGCGCGGCAAGACGCAGCTGACAAAGAATTGCTGGAAGCAGCGAAAATGGCGGTGGATGCACTTGCCAAGGGTGGACGCGATGCCCTGATTTCTTGGGCGAGAGATCGCTATGCCGACCGCTCGCATGAACTCGATATTCTGCTCATCGACGATCTCGGCACCGAGCTGCTCGGGCGAAATATTCCAGGCAGCGACGTCGCGACCGCGAACGAAGCCGACGAGTACTCGGACTACGATCCATCGGCCGTCCTGCTCGATCTGCCACGATCAACGCCGATTCTCGTCAGTGCAGACGACGAACCCTTCAGTTTGCTGCCGGTACCACGGCGTACCGGCTTCTCCGCTTGGCGCGACGTGCCGCTGCAGTTGCTGCTGCTGGCGCTTGCGGTGACCGGGCTCGTGAGCGTGCTGCTCGCGCGCTCGATTACCCAACCCGTTCGTGCCTTGCAGCAGACTACTGAATCTTTGACTGGCGGCGGGCTGGAGACGCGTGTACCCGTCGCGGTGCGCAGGCGCCGTGACGAAATCGGTAGGCTTGCCGTCTCATTGGACGTCATGGCCGATCGGATTGACAGCCTGATTCGTGGTCAACGCCAATTGCTGCGCGATGTATCTCACGAGGTGCGATCCCCTCTCGCGCGCATCCGACTCGCCTCGGGCCTGATGGCACAGTGTGATCCTGCTGCCGCAGTGGCCGTAAATCGCATTGACGAAGAGATCGCTCGACTCGATGAGCTGATCGACAAGATTCTCGATGTGTCGCGACTGGAGTCGGGTGCGACCGCCTTCGATCGTGAACCGCTCGAGCTGCGTAGTCTCCTCGAGGCGATTTTGGTCGATGCGAATTTCGAAGCGGTACAACTCGGAAAGACGCTGGAGAGCCGACTGACCGACGAGCCGCTAGGCGTGATCGGTGACCGATATTGGATCTCGGCAGCGATCGAGAACGTGCTGCGCAATGCCCTCAAGCACACACCCGAGGGTTCGCGGGTTTTCGTCACGCTCGAAACTGCTCGTTGCGAGGGCGAGAGAGTCGCCGTCCTCAGTGTCAGTGATACCGGTCACGGCTTGGCGGAGTCCGAGCTCGCTCGCATCTTCGAGCCCTTTTTCCGCGGCAGCAAAGATGGCGATGGACACACCGCTTCGCCACGTGCGGCCGGATCAGGCTTGGGACTCGCCATCGCGGCCAGAGTTGTACAGGGGCACGGCGGCAAGGTCAAGGCGATGAACCTGCGTGATATGGAAGGCGTCGCTCAGGGACTGCGCATCATCCTCACGTGGCCGCTTGCGGCAGACCCGGTTGCGCCATCCCGAGTTGTGACCTCACCCTGAGGCCGGGCTCCGCATTCTCGAGTATGAGCTTGCCGCGATGCAGACGTGCCACCGCCGCCGCAATGGCAAGACCGAGGCCGGAGCCCGGTTGTTGCAAAGGGTGTTCGAGTCGAACGAAAGACTTCACGGCTTGCTCGCGAGAATGCGCCGGGATCCCGGGCCCGCGATCTTCGACGATGATCTCGGGACCCGTATCGTCTGCTCCGGGACGTACTAGTAGTTTGAGCGCCGACCCGATGGGCGCATACTTAGTCGCATTCTCCAGAAGATTACCGAGTACCTGCGCGAGAATTTGTCGGTGTCCCACCACTTTCACCGGCGAAACGGAGCACTCGAGATGCTGTCCGCGATCCTCGGCCAACGGCTCGAGCAGATCTATCATATCTTTGGCGAGCTGGTCGAGATCGAGTTCTTCCATCGAATCGCACGACACGTCCACCTCGACCCGAGCGAGATCGATGAGTGCATTGAAAGTCTGCAAGGCGCGCGGCAGCGAACGACCGTCGCATGCGCATCAGCGGCGTACGCAAATCATGAGCGAGACTCTCGGTGACCGTGCGCATGCCCGTGACCAGCGCTTCGTTCTGATTAAGTATTTCATTGAACGTCATGGTCAGGGCGCCCATGGCATCCAGACGCTGCTGCGCCGGCGCGCGCGGCCATCTGTCCGCGCGTGATTTAGCGTGCCGTACCCGCAAGTCCACGGACGTAACCCATGATGTAGCGATTGAGCATAAATCCGGTGGCGATACCGATCAGGATGACGAATACGATGATGCCAACGGCTACGCGACCCAGAGCCTTGGCGATTTCGAAGCGGGCCGTGTCGGGTTGGATGACGATGAAACGACTGCCGTCTGCAAGACGGGCGGATCTGACATAGGTATCGCGCCAATCACCGATATCGACCCGGTACGCGGCAGAATCCGATGCGATCAACCGTTGGCTTTCAGGTACCTGGGCCAAATCACCGACGATCACGTTACCATTCGGGTCGAGAATCACGAAGTAGCGCTTTTCCGGAATGGTCGCGTTGCTGATGTTCAAGGACTATTCCAGGGCGGCCCGATCCTCGAGACGGTCCATTTGAGCGATCAGAATGACGGTCCACCCAAGTGAATGTAACAACTCGCGATCGTGCACGGACATGATACGGGACTGCAGCCAGATGAAGCCGAGCACAAAGGTCACGACCATGGTCCCAAACGCGAATAGCGATGCGGCGAGTGCGCGACGGTCGAAAAGTACTGAAAGCATGCTCCAAGCATGCCGTGCCGAGGTTGAGAAGCCCAAATAAGCCACTTGCTACGGATCGAAGATGATGCCGAGGCGGCCGCCGAGGTTGTCGCGGCGACGCGTAACGTCGGGCACCAAATCAGTCACGTCATGGACGGCAAGACCGGGTTGGATGTTGCCCTTGCCGGTCACTTCGATGTCGTCGTCACCGACCGCATGCTGCCCGGCCTCGACGGCCTCGGTATCGTCAACGCCTTGCGCGAATCAGGAAAATCGATGCCGGTGATCATGCTCTCCGCTCTCGATTCAGTCGACAAACGAGTCAAGGGGCTGCGCGCGGGTGGCGACGATTATCTCGGCAAGCCATTTGCGACCGACAAACTGCTGGCCCGCATCGAATCGTTGATACGTAGACATCAACAAAGTGTGGTGACCTCGTTGTACGTGGAAGATCTTCATCTCTACCTGCTCGGCCGCACCGCGACGCGAGCCGGCCGTGCGCTTGATCTCACGACCCGCGAATTCCGACCTCTCGAACATTTTGTCCGACACGCAGGTCAGGTCGTCACTTGCAGCATGCTGCTGCAGGGCGTCTGGGACCTTCATTACAACCCGCAGACCAACGTGGTCGATGCACACGTGAGTCGTCTGCGCCACGAAGTCGATCGTGATGCAGAGCATCCGTTGATCGTCACCGCGCGCGGTGTTGGCTATACGCCACGGGCTTGAGCCACACCAGCCACGAACGCGGCTACCGAATCGCGCAGTTCGTGTAGACGCGCATGGAAAAAATGATCGGCCTCGGCCAATCGGACGACTTTTGACACGCCATTTGCATGAGCCCACTGCTCGACTACGTTCGCATCGACCAGATCGTCGCGATCACCCTGGACCACGAGCCAAGGACTCCGCGGCGGCAAAATCTTTGAAAAATCCCAGCGACCGAGGGGCGGTGCGACGGTAACGAGCAGCGCTGGCGACACGGGGGCACGCAGCGCTATCCATGCACCAAAAGAAAAACCGCCAAGCCACAGCGGCAAGTCTGGCCAACGCTCGCGAGCCCAACATGCGAGCGCGATGACGTCGTCGATTTCGCCACGACCTTCGTCGTGTACGCCTACCGACGCCCCGACCCCACGAAAATTGAAGCGGATGACCACCGCGCCCGCCGTCAGAAAAGCCTTGGCAACCATGTGAGTGACCTTGTTGGTCATCGAGCCCCCAAACAAGGGGTGCGGATGACAACAGATCGCCACGGCAACGGATGCTCCGGACGGCGACTCGATCAAGGTTTCGATGTCACCGGCCGCACCCGGAAACAGCAGCCGCTCCGCAGAGCTCACACTCGTAGACAAGCAGGCTCAGGTTCGACGGTGGACGGTGCCGTCCTTCATCACGAAGTTCACGTGACGCATCGCGGAAATGTCGACGAGGGGATCACCGGGCACGGCAACGAGGTCAGCGATCTTACCAATCTGTACGCTACCGAGACGATCGTCGATCTCGAGAAACTTCGCCGCGACCGAGGTTGCCGACTTGATGGCCTCGAGCGGTGGCATGCCTGCCTCGACCATGAGAACGAATTCCCGCGCATTGTCGCCATGCGCCGATACACCGGTATCGGTACCGAAGACGATCTTGACGCCAGCCTTGTAGGCTTTGGCGAACGTCCCCTGAATCTGCGGACCGATCGAAGCCGCCTTCGGTCGCACTAGTGCCGGAAAGAAACCGTCTTCTTTGGAGCGATCGAATACCCAACGCCCCGCGGTGATAGTCGGCACGTAATACGTACCCCGTTCCTTCATCAGCGCGATGGTTTCGTCGTCCATGAAAGTGCCATGCTCGATGCTATCGACACCGGCGCGCACGGCGCGTTTCATACCTTCGGCGCCGTGGGCATGTGCTGCGACCTTGAAACCATAGTCGCGGGCCGTCGCGACGATCGTACGGATTTCATCTTCGGTGAACTGCGGATTGAGCCCATTCTTTGCAATCGAGAGCACGCCGCCGGTCGCCGTGATCTTGATGAGATCGGAGCCTTCTTTGTAGCGTTGACGAACGGCTTGGGCTCCCTGCTCTGCGCCATTGATCACGCCGTCGACGGGGCCGACGTTGCCACCACCCAGAAAATCCGCCCAACCATTGGTGGGATCGGCATGGCCACCGGTACTCGCAATCGCCTTGCCCGCGGCAAAGATTCGCGGCCCGGCCACCTTGCCGGCATTGATGGCATTACGCAGCGCATTGCTGGCACGAAAGCTGTCACCGAGATCGCGCACCGTGGTGAAACCCGCCTGAAGGGTACGCTCGGCGTAGAGCACGCCATCGAGCGCCACGTCGGGACCGTCTTTCTTGAACCGATCGAGTTCGCTGGAGCGAGTGTACTCGCTGGTCAGATGCACGTGCATGTCCATCAGCCCGGGCATCAGCGTCGACTTGCGCAGATCGATGACGGTGTCGCCCGCTGTCGGCTTGCGATAGCCCGTCTCGATGTTCGTGATGCGACCTTGATCGACGACAACCGTGCGCTCGATCATCACCTGATCGCTCACACCGTCGATCACGCGCCCGGCATGAATCAGCGTTGCGGCGTGTGCACCGCACGCGAGTGCGCCCATGATGAAAACGCCGGCGAATCTCTGCGCTTGGATAATCATGAAGTGCCTCGTTCAGCGAATCGAGACCAGTTCGACGTCGAACACCAGCATCGCGCCGCCCGGGATCACCCCGCCCGCCCCACGAGCCCCATAGCCGAGCTCGGCGGGAATGACGAGCCGGCGCTTGCCGCCCACCTTCATGCCGGCGACACCGAGATCCCAGCCGCGAATCACTTCTCCGCCACCGACCGTAAACGAAAAGGTGCTGCCATGATCGCGCGAACTGTCGAATTTTCGACCCTTGTTCTCGGCTTTCGAAGGATCGTGCAACCAGCCAGTGTAGTGAACTTCGACGGTCTGGCCGTTCGTTATTTCGAGGCCTTCTCCGGAAGCAAGGTCTTCTTTGACGAGTTCTGCCATCGCGGTCTCCTGCACTCGAATGTCGCCGCGATCAGATGCCAGCAACGTGGGAAGGTAAATTGCGGCCACCAGCGCCACGGTGACGGCAACGATCAACGACCAGGCAACGGTTCTCATTTCTTCGACTCCGCAGCGCCCTGAAAAGCCAGTGAGACGGAGTTGATGCAATAACGCAGACCCGTGGGCTGCGGTCCGTCTTCGAAAACGTGGCCGAGATGGGCGTCGCAGTTGGCGCAAACGACCTCGGTCCGCACCATGCCGTAGCTGTTGTCGCGATGCTCGCGAACGCGATCGCCCGCGAGTGGCGTCCAAAAACTCGGCCAGCCGGAGCCCGAGTCGTATTTGGTGTCCGAGTGAAAAAGCTCTTTGCCGCAGCAGATGCACGCGTATGCCCCACGTTCCTTGTGGTGGGTGTACGCGCCCGTGAACGCGCGTTCGGTACCCTTGTTACAGGTCACCTCGAAGGCGAGTGCCGAGAGCCGCGCACGCAATTCTTCGGCGGTCGGAACGGGCTTGCTCATGGACGGATTATGGCATGCCCCGAGACGGCTCAGCCTCCGGCAATCAATTGCCCGAGCAACTTGTTGAGTCGGCGCACGAACTCACCCGGGTTCGCAACCGCCCCCGACTCGGCCAATTTCGCCTGGTCGTACACCAGCAGCGCGAGCTCGCCGAATTCGTCTTCCGCCGCCGTCGCATCGAGTCGCCTGACGAGCGGGTGACCGACGTTGATCTCGATTACAGGCTTTGTCTCAGGCACGGATTGACCGGTCGCCGCAAGAATACGCCGCATCTGCGCGCCCATGTCGCCCTCGTCGAGCACCAGACAGGCGGGAGAATCGGCAAGTCGGGAACTGACCTTGACTTCGGAAACGCGCTCATCGAGCGCATCCTTGATGCGCTTCAACAATTTCTTGTTTTCCTTGACGGCCTCTTCGGCTGCCGCTTTGTCAGCCGCATCTTCGAGCGTACCGAGCTCCAGGTCGCCACGCGCGACGTCCTTTAAGCGCTTGCCTTCGAACTCGCGCACGTAGCCCATCATCCATTCGTCGACCCGATCTGCGAGCAGCAGCGCCTCGATGCCCTTGGCGCGCAACTGTTCGAGGTACGGACTCCCGCGTGCAGCGGTGATGGAATCGGCGATCAGATAATAGATGCGCTCCTGTCCGCTCTTCATGCGAGAGAGGTAGTCAGCAAGCGTCACCTTCGAGTCGTCTGACTCCTCGTGAGTGCTGGCGAAGCGCAGCAAAGGCAGGATCTTGTCGCGGTTCGAAGCATCTTCACCCGTACCTTCCTTGAGAACAGGACCGAATTCTTTCCAGAAAGTGGCGTATTTCTCGGGCTCGTCCTTGGCGATGCGAGCGAGCAGATCGAGAGCGCGCTTGGCAAGCGCGGAGCGCATAGCCTCGACCTCGACATCTTTCTGTAACAACTCGCGCGAGACGTTCAGAGGCAAATCGTTGGAGTCGAGAACACCGCGGAAAAAGCGCAGATACATCGGCAAGAACTGCTC
>SXGR01073993.1_pt1 | contig 14488 bp, 10 predicted proteins | sample 3174711 | NCBI WGS metagenome assembly SXGR01 (sample SAMN11356860, study PRJNA531348) | freshwater metagenome | isolation source: freshwater sample F1-60 | place: China: Fuxian Lake, Yuxi | collected 2017-12-25
AAGATCCCGGGGTTTCGGATTCCGGTGGTGTCGTTGCGCTCAACCACCGGCTACTGGCTTGGATCCCTCCAGGATCGAGTGATAGATGACCTGGTCCCATATGGTCCCTCACGTTCCCGTTCCTCGAAGGCACGGGAGATGCAATGGTAACAGCCAGCCGCATCTTCGGGCGCGGCCTTGAATCGAGGTATTCGCATACCCACCATTTCATCATGGCCGCATCCCCTCACGCCATGCCCAGCCCATCCCCAAATCTAGTGATAGATGACCTGGCACCAGACTTGACCCCTACAGACTCCGGCAGGGATACCAGCCACGCCAGGATGCCGACCGGACGCTGTTGCGGTTCCTCTACGGAGGTTGTCTCGACGGATCTGGCATCCCTCCGGGGTGCGGGAAGATCCCGGGGTTTCGGATTCCGGTGGTGTCGTTGCGCTCAACCACCGGCTACTGGCTTGGATCCCTCCAGGATCGAGTGATAGATGACCTGGTCCCACATGGCCCCCAGGATCGAGTGATAGATGACCTGGTCCCACATGGCCCCAGTCTTGAACCCAGCTCAGTCGGCTTGGCCCCCCGCCGATGCGGTCCGCCCACCCTGCGTCAGGATCCGCCTGGCCTCATCGACGGTCAGTCCACCGGCCGGCAGATCGAAGCCCAGCGAGTCCCCGTTGGGCTGGAACCCGTTGCCGTCCACATCGATGAAGATCGGGTTGTGGTAGGCGCACGGACGGAGCTTTGCCTGGTCGCTCGTGCCGTAGCCGCGGGACAGGTCGCTCTTCTCTCCAGCAGCCACCGCGATGATGTGGGCGTCCTGGGAAAGCACGATCGGCAGGGTCTCCTGGAACCGCATGACGCCGTCCCGGAACCGCTCAGGCGTCGAGTCGCGGGTGAAATTCAACGAGGGGACGCGTCGCCCGTTCACCAGCACCTGGACGCGGTCGATGTCGATCCAGTCGGTGCACTGGACCGTGACGCGGAGCTGGTTGGTCCGTGAGCCCCGGCTGAGGCCTCCGGGGAGGGTTCCGTCGACGAGCTGCACCTGGAGGAAGGGACCGGTGGTCAGGATGCTCCTGCCGGCCTTGGCGTGGGTGACGTTCTCTCGCCAGTCGATCTCCGCGGGGGCGTCCGACTGGCTTGGCAGGTACATCCGCCAGCCGCCGACCCCATTGCCATGGACCGTGTGGGCATCGGAGACGGCCATGGCGCGGAACTGGGCCCCGCGGTTGAGGAGCTGCAGCCAGAGGAAGGCCCGGTTGAACTCGACCTGCTCCCGGCGTCCCGTGCCCCGGATGATGCGGAACGGCGCGTCGCCGAGGATGTCCTGGGTTGTGAAGTTCTCCGTCTCCACGGCGTCGATCATCCCACCCAGCTGCACGAATCCGCCGTCAAGCTGGCCGTCGAGGTCGCGATCGAAGAAGTTCTCCACCATGTCGGGGTGGTTGATCTGCACCCAGCGGTGCGGGTCCTCGCCCTGCCAGCGCCGGAGGGTGAGGGCCGTGATCCGTGGATCGCGGCTCCACACGGGGGCGCCGTTGTCCTGGACCCGTGGCACCGGGGTGAAAGGGAAGGAGTTCATGTGGGCCCCCGAACCGGTGAGCTCGAGGCCAGGCACGGTCTGGATCTCCTTCTCGAGTCCGAGCCGCTGCAGGGTCGGGCGCCAGTCGAACAGTCGGTTGTGCTCGGTGGTGGGGGCGAACTCGATGTGCTCGGCTGCGAGGTTGATGAGGCGGTCCGGCGTGCCGCAGGTGTTGTCGCCGCTCTCGGTGGAGTGGTTATGGTAGTCGCCGCTCACCCAGCCCCTGGTGTCGACCACCCGCTTCAGCACCGCCCGGAACGGCACCGTTAGCCCGGCCGGCACCTGGATCCGACGCTGGGCATGCGTGTGCTCGATCCCGCGTGTCACGGTGATCTCATAGGTTCCCGGGGGGACGGCGACCGAGAATCCTCCAGTCTCGGAATGGTACTGGTCGACACAGCCGTGAGCCCGGTTGTTGGGACCCAGGTTGGGTGTCGGCGTTCCGTCCACTCCTCGGAACTGCACCTTGCAGGGGATCGGATGCCGATCGGCATCCAGGATATCGAAGGCGATGCGGCTTGCCGGGCCGAGGGTGAACGAGAGGGTCTGGGTCTTTCCTGATTCGATGTGTGCCTCCTCGACCGCGTCGCCACGGCCCATGTCACGTGCCGTGCAGCGATAGTTGCCGGGGGGAAGGGGAAGCTCGACGACACCGGTGGCATCGGGATAGGCCGGGATGGTGTTGGTGCCCCAGAGGATGTCGATCCGTCCTGAGGGGATCGCCTTTCCGGACCGGTCCCGAAGGGTGGCCCTCAGGGTGCCCACGGGGCCGAGCTGGGCGGCGACGATCCCGGCGGCCTCGGCAGGCGAGTGTCCCACCGCCAGAACCCGTTGGATCTCCCGTTCCTGCCCCGGCTCCAGCATCACAGTCTCGGGAAGGGGTGTACTGTCGGTGGATGGGAGAAATGCCGTGGCGTATCCCGCCTTGTCGGCGGGATCCTGGGCATCGGCCCAGCGGATCGAGCCGATCTCGCCCTGACGTGCGAACTGGGTCCACTGGTCGGCGACCTCCACCTTGCGCGGCTCCTTGGACTCGTTGCGGACGGTGGAGATGATGCGGAGTCCCTGGTCGTCGGCTCCCAGCTGGTAGGCATGTCGCACATAGAGTCCCTGGTTCCTCACAGCGGCGGTCTCGGTCTCGACCTCTGCAAGCCCCTCCCGTCCATCCCTGGAGATCCGAACGGAGGAGACCGGGCCGCGTTGGCGGAGGGGGCAGAAGATGATGATCTGATCGTTGTCGGCTCCGCGGAGGGTCAGGTCATAGAGGCAGCCGGGGGTGACCCCGTTGGTTCCATAGAACGTGCTCATGTTGGCCCGGCGCAGCGAAGTGTTGTGGGAGATGACCAGTTCGACGCGGCCATTGCGCAGGACGAAATCCCCGAGGATCCCATCGGCTTCCTTTCCGCGCGGTAGGAGCTCCACGTTTGCGGGTCCAACTTCGAACGCCTCCGGGGCTTCTGGACGTTTCAACTGGGCGTCGGCCGAGTGACTCCGTTCCTGGAGGGCGACGACGAGGATGAACAGGAATCCGGCCCAGTAGGCGGCATCGCTGAGGTGCCCGAGGACCTGGAGGGTGAGAGGCGGGTTGGATTGTTTCATCGGTGCTGGAGTCTATCTCCGGGGTGACGGGGTGGTCAGGCAAGTGACATTCCGACAGACGAGATGTGTGAAACGTAACCCTCCGGCATCTTCCCTTCCTTGGGGGTAATGGATCTAGGATGGCCATCCGGTCCCGGGTGGGATCGGTGCCTCGGCGGGTGCCGGCGATGTGGATGTGTTCTGTGTGGCATCCCGGCGCCCGCCGAAGGTGACTGGTGTAGTCCTCCGCTGAATCACGGCTTTCCGTTCCCTCCACCGTGCGGTCTCATTCCAACATGATCGGGGCACGTGTGGCGGTCTTCCGCGGGGTGGGGCTCGGGTTCGGGCTCGAGGACCGGGAGTTGCCGGAGCCGGGTTCCGGCGAGGCCCTTGTGCGGATCGAGATCGCCACGATCTGCGGCTCGGACCTCCACTCGATCCGCGGCCGGAGGGAGGTCCCGGTTCCGTCGGTCCTGGGTCATGAGGCGGTCGGCAGGGTGGTCGCTGTTGGAACAGGGCGGGATCCCTCCTGGGTGGGACGCCGGGTCACCTGGACGCTGGCCGACAGCTGTGGCCGGTGTCCGGCCTGCGCGCGCTGGGATCTCCCGCAGAAGTGCGAGTCGCTCTTCAAATATGGTCATGCCCCGATCGATTCCGGGTCGGGCCTCAACGGCTGTTACGCCTCCCACATCCTTCTTCGGGCTGGGACCCGGCTGGTGGAGGTTCCAGATGGGCTCGCTGCGGCAATCGTGGCTCCGGTGAACTGCGCGTTGGCGACGATGGTCGCCGCGGTGGCAGCGCTGCCGCCTCCGGACGAGCTGGCGGTCATCCAGGGTGCGGGGCTGCTGGGACTCTATGGAACGGTGCTGCTTCGTCAGGCCGGATGGAAACGGGTCCTGGTGGTGGACAGGAACCCTGAGCGGCTGTCACGGGTCCCCGATTTCGGAGGGGAACCGGTGCTGTCGGGGTGCGGTCCGGCCGATCCCGCGATACGGGCCGACGTGGTGATCGAGGCCGCGGGGGATCCGACCGCGGTGCCGGAGGCGATCCGTTGGCTTCGTCCCGGAGGTCACTACGAACTGGTCGGTCTGGTGCATCCGGATTCCCAGATGGATCTGACCGCGGAGACCGTGATCCGGAAGTGTCTGACCCTGCACGGGACGCACAACTATGGATCCCGGCATCTGGAGCAGGCGGTCCGATTCCTGGATGAGCATCGGGAAGGATATCCTTGGGGATCCCTGATCTCGCCCCCGGTTCCACTCGGATCATTGGACGAGGCGATGGCCCAGGCGACGACCGGGCGGTGGTGTCGGGTTTCTGTCTCTCCGGGCCTCTCAAGTTGCCATCCCGTTGCCGGATCGACACGGCGTGGTGACGGGTCGGTCTGAGGATGCCTCCATGGACCGGTTCGAGGTGGTTTCACAGATCTTCGAGGTGTTCCGCGCGCGAGGACATCGCTCGTATGGGGAGCATGTCACCGAGCTCGAGCATGCGCTCCAGTGCGCGACCTTCGCCGAGGAGGCAGGCGACCGGCCGGAGATTGTCGCGGCGAGCCTGCTCCATGACATCGGCCATCTGCTGCATGATCTGGGCGAGGACATCGCGGCGCGCGGAGTGGACACACGGCATGAGCGTGTGGGAGCGAACCTGTTGAGCCAGTGGTTCGGACCGGAGATCGTCGAGCCGGTTCGGATGCATGCGGATTCGAAGCGCTACCTGTGCGCCATCGAGGACGGCTATTTCACCGGCCTGTCGGAGGCCTCGCGCAGGAGCCTGGCGCTGCAGGGAGGGCCGATGACCCTGGAAGAGGCGCGCAAGTTCGAGTCCCACGACCACTTCCGGGCGGCGATCCAGGTCCGGCGGTGGGATGACCGCGGCAAGATTCCGGACATGCCGACGCTGCCGCTCGAGTCCTTCCGTCCGCTCCTCGAGTCGCTGGTCCATGTCAGCCCGTAATGCCGGCGGATCCTCCCCGTGGCGGGGTGAGGTTCCGGGAGGGGGCCGGGTGTCGAGGATGCTGTCCCGTCCCATGGGACTGGCAGTCTGGTGTGTGGTGGCCTCGTTCGGGACCTATGCCTGCATGTATGGATTCCGGAAGCCTTTCACGGCCGGCAGTTTTCTGGCGGTTCCCTTTGGTCCCGGGATGAAGGCCTGGCTGGTGGGCGCCCAGTTGGTGGGTTACACGGCCGCGAAGTTCCTGGGCATCCGGATCATCGCCGAGATGCCGGCCTCTCGGCGCATCCGAGTCCTGTTGGTCTTGATCGCCTCTGCGGAACTGTCGCTGGTCCTCTTCGGGCTGGCTCCGCGCGCCGTGGGTCTTCCAGCGATGTTTCTCAACGGGCTCTCCCTGGGCATGGTATTCGGACTCGTGCTCGGGTTTCTGGAGGGGCGCCGGTTGACGGAGGCTTTCATGGCAGGCCTGTGTGCCAGTTTCATCGTGGCGGATGGGGTCTCCAAATCAGTAGGGCTCTGGATCCTGGGGCATGGGATCCCGGAGGCATGGATGCCCGCGGTGGCGGGTCTTCTCTTCGTCGGTCCACTGGTGGTCTTCACCGTAATGCTGGGACGGATCCCGGGACCCTCACCGGAGGATCTCCGTACCCGGTCCGTCCGTCCGCCTCTCACTCGGGCCGATCGGGTGGCCTTCCTGAGGCGTCATGGGTTGGGACTGGTCTTCATTCTGGGGGCCTATGTCGCCGTGACGGTCCTGCGCACGCTCCGCAGCGACTTCTTCCCCGAACTCTGGCGGGGTCTGGGTGGGGGAGGGGATTCGATGCAATTCGCCCGGTCCGAGGGGTGGGTGGGACTGGCCCTCCTGGGCGTCGTGGGCCTCATGTCGGTGGTCCGGGACAACCGCCTCGCATTTCTCATGGGGCTGGCCGCCTCATCGGTGGGGCTTCTGATCGCCGTCGTGGCGGTGCTGATCTGGCCTCGCGGCGGGCTGTCGCCGCTGGGATTCATGATTCTCTTTGGCCTTGGGATGTACCTCCCCTATGTGGCTGTGCATGCGACCGTGTTCGAGCGTCTGATCGCCCTGACCCGCGATCGGGGCAATCTCGGGTTCCTGATGTATCTGGCCGATTCCCTCGGATACCTTGGGGTCCTGGGAGTCATGGTCTTCCGGGGCCGCATGCTCGCCCCGGAGGCGCTCCTGCCGTGGTTCCTGAAGGTCGCCCTGGTGGCCGGCTTGGCGAGCGCCGTGTCGTTCGCGATCGCAGCAGGTTGGTTCCTGCGTCAGAGGAACATGGAAGGCGCGGTGCTTTCCCGTCACCCCTGATATCGGGGTTCTCTAATTGGGATTGTCCTCCGGATCGAAGGTCCAAACAACGTCTGTCTGTGGGAGGATCGCCTTGCCCTTGTTGGGGCCCGTCCGGGTTTCCACGACGAGTCGACCCCGCTTCGTCTCCACATGGCCGTCGGCGAAGATCAGGTTGCCGGAGCCTCCGTGGCGGGCGGCGAATCGGCTGGCGAACGAAAACGGCTGTCCGTTGAAGACCGCCTGGTTCTCGTCCACCCGGGCCGACGTCTCCCCAGGGACGCCGCTCTCGTTGAAGATCACGGTCTGGGAGGCGTTCCGGATCGCCGTCAGAGGAGGCTGGACCCCGGACCGGATGAGCTTGGAATTCATCGCGGTGGAGAACTGGGGAAATGCGACCTTCCGCGGGTTGGGGGGGTGTTCCGAAAACCGCGCCGACGGACACAGGAACAGGCTGCCTTTTTCGTAGAACGCCTGGCGTGCCTTCGGGTTGCCGTTGGTGTTGGCGTAGTCGGCCACCGCGGGCAGGCGGATCATCCGGGGTAGGGCGTTGAACCACACATCGGCATTGGCCGGGTCGGCGCAGACCGTCCAGGAGTGGATGTCGGGTATGCCGGTCGCTTTCTCCCGAGGGGGACGTTCCTGGTGTTCCGCGGTGTACAGGAGCAGGGCCAGGCCCCATTGACGTTCCTGGTTCACGCAACTGATCCGCTGGGCCTGGGCCTTCGCCCGGGCCAGGGCCGGCAGCAGCATGCCGGCGAGGATCGCGATGATCGCGATCACCACCAGCAGTTCGATCAGCGTGAAGCCGCCCTCCTGACGGGTTCCCTTCGACCTCGAGGTGCGGATCCTTGAGGATGTCGACCCACGCATCATTGGGCGACCACGCGGAGGAAGCCGATCGGTCCGGGGGCGGTCTCGACCATCAGTTCGATGGGACCTGCCTCGGACGCTGTCGTGGGCGATCCCAGTGTATTCCAGGAGGTGCCGTCGAGGATGGCGTTGGACTGGAGCTGATAGGTGCGCCCCTTCTGTCCTTGGAACCGGACCTTCACCTGGCCGTTGGCAAGGGTGGCTGAAACCACCGGCGGCAGCACGGGGTCGACCCCCTCTCGGATGCGGCCCGGTGAGCCGATGTCCTGTCCTCCGCTGGCTGCCGATTCCGCGGCGATCACGCCGTTCTGCCCCAGCACGCTCTTGTCGCCAAAAACGCCGGTCTCGGGGTTGTAGTTGAAGCTGATGCCCGGGGTTGCGGCCCCGAAGTCGGCTGACGCGATCGGATCCGCGCTGCTGGTCGTGGTGGCATCCCATAGGCGGATGGCATCGCCACCGGAGCTGAGGCCCAAACCGCTGCCGGAGTACGAGACAATCTTGAGTCCTGCCGGCAGGTTGGCCTCGCCCCACCATTTGCGGAACTGTTCGGGAAGGAGGACTTCCACAAAGACGACCGACTCGCCCGGAAGGATCGTGACGTCATTGGTGATCGTGTGGGCGTTCCCAAGGCTGGCGCTGTTGTCGTCGAGCCGCCATCCGAGAAGGGAGATCGGCGTTGGGGCGAAGCTGGTCACCTCCCACCAGTCCTGCTTGGAGAACCCAAAGACCGTCTGGAAATCCGCATCCAGTGCCGCCGAGGATGCCACCTCGGTGATGCGGAGGTCCGGTTTGGCAAGAAGCGTGAGCTCGACCGATGCGCTGACAGTACCACTCGGGTTCGTGGCATCGATCCGATAGGTGCCCGCCAAGGCGGCCGTGAGATTCGTGAGGATGAGCGCGGAATTGGTGGCGCCGTCGATCGCGCCGGTACCGAGGAACCACTGGTAGGTGGGCGGCGGAACCCCTGTGGCGAGGGCGGTAAAGGTCACCGTGCCACCCGGGAAATTGGTCGCGTTGGTCGGCAGGAGCGTGAATGCAGGCGGGGTGGGTTGCTCGGTTAACGCGAGGCTGGCGGACTCGCTGGTGATGCGAGCCAGGCCGTTGTCGAGAACCGCACGGTAGGAACCGACATTCCCGGCCTTCGCCTCTGCAATCCGCAGGGTGAACCCGAACCCGCCTGCAAGTGCGGATCCCTGGAACTCCCAGGTCACCCGGGGCCGGGGCATGCCGTGTGCGGTGACGGTGAAGGTCGCGGCGGAGAGCGGGTTCACAACGGTTCCCCGGGGTTGCTGGGTGAGGGCCAGCGGCACGGTGCCGGTGGTGGTGCCCGGGGATCCGAGGTCGCCGTTCTCGGCTGCTGCGAGCACACCCGCGCGTCCTGCGACGGAGGCGGAACCGAAGAGGCCAGTGGCCGGATCGTAGGTGAAGCCCACGCCCGGGGTGGCGGCGCCAAACGAGGCCTCCGCCACGGTGTCGGCATCGTCCATCGCCGAGGCGTTCCAGAGTCGGACGGCATCGCCGCTGCCGGAGAGACCGATGTTGTTCGTCGCATACCCGAAGATCCTCAGGTTGGCCGGCAGCGCGGTGCCCCACCAGGTTCGGAAATCGTCCACCGAGGGCAGACTCGTGGTGACGTTCTGTTCGAGGAACACGATCGATTCCCCGGCCTCGATCGTGATGCCGTCGAGGGTCACCACGCCATTCGTGAGTCCGCCGTTGGCGTCGTTGAACCGGTATCCCGTCAGGTCGATCGGAGCAGTTCCGAAGTTTGTCAGTTCCCACCAGTCCCCATGCAGCGCAGGTGCCCCATTGGTCGAGGCTGCCGGGAATACCTCGGTGATCGCCAGTTGGGCCACGCCGGTGACCGAGGACAGGATACAACCCAGAAACCAGATCCAAGCAGTTCGAAGCATGGCCATACCGAAGCTCGGAACCGTGTCGACCGGGCGTCATCACGGTGACAAGACCATGACTTCCGTCGCCGTTGGGACGTTCCGGCCTTCGCCCCTCCGGAATGCATGCCTCCCCAGACCTTCGGCTGCCTAGCCCCCCAGCGTTTCACCAATGGCGTCGTGCAGGGTCGACACCATGGTTTTCAGCTGTCGGAGAGTTGTCGAGTAGGGGGGCATCAGGACGACGACGTTGCCGATCGGACGGGTCAGCACACCGCGGCGGGCCATGGCCTTGCAGACCCGGATCCCGGCCTGGGCCTCCAATGGGAATGGAGTGCGCGTCGGCCAGTCCCGGACCAGTTCCACCCCGGTCACAAGGCCCACCCGGCGGACATCGCCGACGGCCGGCAGCGTCCAGAGCGACTCCAACTCCTGTCCCAACGCGCGCGCCAGCGTCTGTCGATGCCGTCGGTTACTGGGGTCGGTCAGCAATCCGAGGCTTGCAAGGGCCGTCGCAGCCCCGAGGGGATTGCCCGTGAAGCTGTGTCCGTGGAAGAAGGTCTTGAACTCCGAGTACTCGCCTAGGAAGGCGTCGAACACCGACTGGGTCGTCAGCGTGGCCGCCATGGGCAGGTAGCCCCCGGTGAGTCCCTTCGCGAGGCACAGGAAGTCGGGGCGGATCCCCTCGAGACCACAGGCGAACAGCGAGGATCCCGCTCCTGTGCGGCCGAATCCTGTCATCACCTCGTCGGCGATGATCAGGGCTCCGTGGTTGCGCATCCGGGCGCAGGTCTCCTTCAGCCAGCCATCCGGCTGGGGAATCATCCCCGCGGCCCCCTGGATCCGGGGCTCTACCACAAATGTCGAGTAGGGCCGTCCGCTCCGTCGCGCGGCGGCCAGCTTCCGGTCGACCTGGTCGAGGCACTCCCAGCGGCAGGACCGGTAGGTCCGTGCGTCGGCCCGCTCAGGCCGGGCTCGATTGTACGGACATCGGTAGCAGTACGGAGCCATGACGGTGTCCGACTTGAACACGAGGTCCCGGTAGCCGCCGTGGAAGAGGGGGGAATACCCGACCGAGACGGCGCCGAGGGTGTCGCCATGGTAGCCGCCCCCCAGGCTGAGGAACCGGGGCTTCGGCCGTGGCCCTCGGGTGCGACGGGTGTAGTCGTGGGCGAGCTTGATGGCGGCCTCGAGTGCCGTGGATCCGTCGTCCGAGAAGAACACCTTACCGAGCGATGGGCCCTCGCCTCGGAACCGGGACCGCCGGACCAGCTCCGCGGCGAGCCGGCTGGCGGGCGGGTTGGCGAAGCCGAGGGCCGACACGTGGGCGACCTTCGTGAGCTGCTCGCGAAGGGCCCGGTTCAGCAGGGGATGGTTGTGACCGTGGAGGTTGGTCCAGATGGAGGCGTTGGCATCGAGGTAGGCCCGTCCCCGGGTGTCATAGAGTACAGATCCACGACCCCGCTCGAGGACGATCGGCTCCGTCCGGAGCCAGTCCCGCATCTGAGTGAACGGATGCCAGACAAACCGCTGGTCAAGATGGGCGGGGTCGTGGGGCACGGGTCAGGACTCCGATGCGGCGGGGTTCGCTTGCTGGATCCTCGCCGCGAGAGGGGTGATCGCCTTCACGAGCCGGTCGATGTCCTCGAGGGTGTGTCCGGCGGTCACCGTGATCCGCAGGCGGGCCTGGTCCCGCGGGACGGTGGGATACCGGATCGCCGGTACCCAAAGCCCCTGCTCGCGGAGCCTGCGGGCGGCCGACACGGCCTCGGCGGCGGCTCCGAGGATCACCGGGAGAATGGCGCTGTCCGGTGTCGACCTCGGGTGCAGCGCGTCCACGACCCGATGGGCATGGTCCCACACCGCCTTGCGGAGGGTCTGTCCCTCGACGGACCGGATGACGGCGAGGGCCTCGAACGCAGCCGCGGAGGCGGCGGGTGTGGGTGCGGTCGAAAACATGAAGCTCCTCGCGCGGTGGATGAGGTAGTCCACCAGGATCGTCGATCCCGCGACGAACCCTCCGCTTGAGGCGAGGGACTTGCCGAGGGTTCCCATCTGGACCTCCACCCGTTTCTCCAGGCCGAGCTGTCGGATGCGACCCGTTCCGGACTCCCCGAAGAGTCCCAGTGCGTGGGCCTCGTCCACCAACAGCCATGCGCCATGGCGTTCCTTGAGGTCCACCACGGCCTCGAGCGGGGCGAGATCGCCACCCATGGAGAACACGCTCTCGGTTACGACGAGGATGCGCCCGCCGTTGGAGGACGTGAGGCTCCGTCGGGCCCACCGGAGATGGTCCTCCAGTTGGTCGAGATCGTTGTGCCGGCACACCCGGAGCCGGGCCCCGCTGAGGTGCGCCCCGTCGACACAGCATGCGTGCACAGACTTGTCGAGGATCACGACGTCCTTGGGACCGACGAGGGCCGGAATGACCCCCAACGCGGCCGCGTAGCCGCTCCCGAAGACGAGGGCCCGAGGGGTACCCATCCAGTCGGCGAGTCCCTCCTCGAGGCGGTGGTGGACCATGAGGGAGCCGGACACGAGCCGTGAGGCGCCGCTGCCGGAACCCAGGTCCCGGACCGCACGGGCCGCGGCGTCGCAGACCCCCGGATGACGGGTCAGACCGAGGTAGTCGTTCGAGGCGAAGTTGAGACAGGTGCCGTCGGCATGCCGCAGGTGCCGGGATCCGACCGGTTCGACCGACTGGAGGGTGCGTGTGAGGTCCGCGGCCGCCCAGGCCTCGAGTTCTGTCGCAAGGATGCGGTCGAGATCCGACATGAACGAGCGCGTTGGTATCAGCCGGTGGAACCCGGTTGGAAGGGTGGAGTTCACGGCGAGGGCTTCAGACCCGCGGGTCGTGGTGTCCGGGAGGAACTTGTTTACGGGATCACAGGGCATTTCCTACCATCTTCTGAATGAAGGGAATCATTCTCGCGGGTGGTGCGGGTTCGCGCCTGTATCCGCTCACCTTGGTGGCGTCGAAGCAGCTCCAGCCGGTCTATGACAAGCCGATGGTCTACTACCCCCTCACGACCCTGATCGAAGGGGGCGTGCGGGAGTTCTGCCTCATCTCGACGCCCCAGGATATCCCGCGGTTCCGACAGCTGCTGGGGGATGGATCCCGGTTCGGCGTCGGCATCGAGTACCGGGAACAGGCCCGACCTGAGGGCATCGCCCAGGCATTCCGCATCGCGGCCGACTTCGTCGGTAACGACGCCGTCACGCTGATCCTGGGCGACAACATCTTCTGGGGTGGCGACGTCTTCCAGCAGGCGTTCAGCCGCTTCGACGGGGGCGCGGTGGTGTTCGGCTACCACGTCCACGACCCGGAACGCTACGGCGTGGTGGAATTCGACGCCGAGGGAAGGGCCCTGTCGATTGAGGAAAAGCCCAAGGCTCCCAAGAGCAACTACGCCGTCCCGGGACTGTATCTCTACGACAACTCGGTCATCCAGATCGCCCGAGACCTCAAGCCGAGCGCCCGTGGCGAGCTGGAGATCACCGACGTCAATGTCGAGTACCTGCGCCGGGGCACACTGCGGGTCTTCAAGCTGGCCCGTGGGTTCGCCTGGCTCGATGCCGGGACCAGCAGCAGTCTCCACGAGGCCAGTGCCTATGTGCAGACCATCGAGAGCCGGCAGGGCATCAAGGTGGGCTGTCCGGAGGAAGCGGCCTTCCGTCGCGGACTGTTGTCCCTCGACCGGCTGGTCGAGGTCGCAGGAGGGCTCCCCAAGTGCGATTACCGCAGCTATCTCGAGGGGGTTATCGCCGAGGCGAGGCGAAGCTGAGGGCTGGCATGCCCCCTGCTTTTCAATCGGATTCGAGAACCGGGACCGACAGGTCCCATCCACTTCCTTTCAACCGTTCATGATACTGCTTCTTGGAGCGACCGGGTATGTCGGACAGGCCTTTGCCGCCGAGCTGAGGCGTCGCAACCGACCCTTCACGGAATTGACCCGGAGCTCGGTGGACTACACCCGGTTCTCCGTCCTGCGGGAGACCCTCCGATCTCTGCGACCGGAGTGTGTGGTCAACTGCGCCGGATACACTGGGAAGCCGAATGTGGACGCCTGTGAGGTCGCCAAGGCCGACACGCTCCAGGGCAACACGCTGTTCCCGCTGACCCTGGCCCAGGCCTGCGAGGTCGAGAAGGTCCCGCTGGGCCATGTCTCCTCCGGCTGCATCTACGCCGGGGCCAAGCTGGCTGACCAGCATGGTGTGTTCCGGCCTGAGAAGGACCTGATGAGGCCCGGGGTCCATCACCTGGTCCAGCAGCATCCGGAGCGGCTCCGCGGGTTCTCCGAGGAGGACGCCCCCAATTTCTCGTTCCGTGACGGACCCTGCAGCTTCTACAGCGGCACCAAGGCCCTCGGTGATGAGGCGATGCTGGGCGTGGGCGACTCCTATCTGTGGCGGCTCCGGATCCCGTTCGACCGCTACGACAGTCCCCGGAACTACCTGAGCAAGGTCCAGCGCTACTCCCGGGTGTACAACAACATCAACTCGATCTCGCACCGCGAGGACTTCGCCAAGGCCTGCCTCGACCTCTGGGACCGGCGTGCCCCGTTCGGCATCTACCACGTCACCAACACCGGTTGGGTCACCACGCGGCAGGTGGTCGAGAAGGTCCAGGCGGTGCTCCGTCTCGACAGGAAGTTCGAGTACTTCGAGAACGACGCTGAATTCTACACCTCCGCGGCCCAGACCCCGCGGTCCAACTGCATCCTCGACAACTCGAAGCTCCTCGCGACGGGCGTCCGCATTCGGCTCGTCGAGGAGGCCCTGGACGAATCCCTCCGGAACTGGGTTCCCGAGTCGAAGTAACCTCCTCCACCCCTTTCGCATGAACCTCCTCGTCACGGGCGGCGCCGGATTCATCGGCTCCAATCTCATCCACCACATCATCGACCGCCCGGAAATCCAGCGGTTGGTCAACCTCGACGCCCTCACCTACGCCGGCCACCTGGCCAATCTCCGTCCTGTCGAGCGCCATCCGAAGTACGCCTTCGAGAAGGTCGATCTCCGGGACAAGGCCGAGGTTCTGCGTGTCGTCCGCGATCACAAGATCACCCATGTGATGCACCTGGCGGCCGAGTCGCATGTCGACCGCTCGATCTCGGGCCCTGGTGACTTCATCTCCACCAACATCGTCGGGACGTTCAACCTCCTCGACGCCTGCCGGGACCAGTGGAGCGGCAACTGGTCGGGACACCGGTTCCATCATGTGAGCACCGACGAGGTCTACGGCTCGCTGGGTGCCGAGGGGTTCTTTCTCGAGACCACGCCCTACGCGCCGAACTCGCCCTACTC
>SXGR01299623.1_pt1 | contig 14481 bp, 11 predicted proteins | sample 3174711 | NCBI WGS metagenome assembly SXGR01 (sample SAMN11356860, study PRJNA531348) | freshwater metagenome | isolation source: freshwater sample F1-60 | place: China: Fuxian Lake, Yuxi | collected 2017-12-25
CAACTGAGCTACGGGCGCGCACGGCCTTGTTTCACTCTTCGCCAGATGCGGAGTGTCGGGCAAGCCGATTCGCGGCTGGCGGCAGCGGCTTCGACTGGATAGACTGACGCCCTTTCGATGAACACCATCTCGAACATCGCCGCCTACAAGTTCGCAGCGCTGACGGATCTCGGCCCGCTGCGGGGGCGCTTGCTGGCGTGCTGCCGCGAGTGGCTGTTGCGCGGCACCATTCTGTTGAGTCCCGAGGGCATCAACCTGTTCGTCGCCGGCGCTCCGGCCTCCGTGGATTTGCTGCTGGCGGAACTTCGCGGGCTGCCGGGACTGGCGGATCTCGAAGTAAAACGCAGCGAGAGCGCACACCAGCCGTTCAACCGAATGCTCGTCCGCATCAAGAAAGAGATCATCGCATTCGGCGTCGAAGGCATCGAGCCGGGCCGCCACACGTCGCCCAAGCTCCCGCCCGCGAAGCTCAAGCAGTGGCTGGACGACGGCAAGCCGCTGCTGCTGCTCGACACGCGCAACGACTACGAGGTGAAGCTCGGGACCTTCGCGAACGCGCAGTCCATCGGCATCGATCATTTCCGCGACTTCCCGGAGGCGGTGCGCAAGCTGCCGGCGGAGATGAAGTCCCAGCCGGTGGTCATCTTCTGCACGGGCGGCATTCGTTGCGAGAAGGCCGGGCCGTTCATGGAGCGCGAGGGTTTCCAGAGCGTGTTCCAACTCGAAGGCGGCATCCTGAAATACTTCGAGGACTGCGGCAGCGCGCATTATCGCGGCGAGTGTTTCGTCTTCGACCAACGCGTGGGCGTGGACCCGACGTTGCGCGAGACGGACTCGACACAGTGCTTCGCATGCCTCGAACCGCTGACCGCCGCCGAGCAGGCCGACCCGCGCTACGTCGCCGGCGAATCCTGTCCGCATTGTTTCAAGACTCCAGCCGAGCGCATGGCGCTGACGATTGCAGAGCGGCACGAAGCGATCCGCCGATGCACCACGCCGCTGCCAGGCAGCCAGCCGTATGAGAATTTCCTCCCGGTGAACATCCCGGAGGAATGTCAGGGGTGGAAATTGATCGACGCGCTCTGCCAACTCGTCCGGCATGTGCCGCGCGGGGAATGGGAGGCGGAGTTCACGCGCGAACTCGTGCTGGACGCGCGGCGCGCGGTCGTGACGCCGGAACGCCTCGTGCAAGCCGGCGAACGGTATCTGCACAAGTTCCCGGCCGTGACGGAGCCGGACGTGAATGCGGACATCCGAATCCTCCACGAGGACGAGGCGCTGATCGTGATCCAAAAGCCCGCGCCTCTGCCGATGCACGCCGCCGGCCGTTACAACCGCAATACGCTTCAGCACATTCTCCACACCATTTACCACCCGGAGAAACCGCGCCAGGCCCACCGGCTAGACGCGAACACTTCCGGCGTCGTGCTGCTCACGCGTACCCGGCAGTTCGCGGGCCGGTTGCAGCCGCAGTTCGCGCGCGGGGAAGTGCAGAAGTTTTATCTCGTGCGCGTCCAAGGCTCGCCGGCCGAAGACCAATTCACGTGCGACGCGCCGATCAGCGCGGAGCCGGGCGAGATCGGCACACGCGAGATCGACGAGCAGGCGGGGTTGCCGTCGCGGACGGAGTTCTGCGTCCTGCGCCGCGATGCCGATGGCACGACGTTGATCGAGGCGCGGCCGTTTACCGGACGCACGAATCAGATTCGGCTGCACCTCTGGCATCTCGGCCTGCCGGTGCGCGGCGATCAGGTGTATTGCGCCGGCCACGCCCGCGGCAACGTGCAGACGCTGGACGTGGACGCGCCACCGCTTTGCCTGCACTCATGGCGCATCTGCTTCCGGCATCCGCTGACGAACGAGCCGGTGGAATTCTCCGCACCGCCGCCGCCGTGGGCCGGGGAGTTCAATGCACTGCGCTGACGAGGTGCTTGAAGAGAATCTCGAACTCCGTCTGCTGAATCTTCCGCAAGGCCCGGGCTTTCGCGGACTCGGACAGCTCACCCGCGACTGCTTCGCACGCATCCACAAACGCCATCGCGTTCCACCGCGTGTCCGGACCAAGCACAGTGGCGAGTTCCGACGCGCCTTCTTCGCGGCAGATGTTCACGACCGCGGCGGCCAGCGCGGCGCAGCACGGGTGCTGGCCCACGCGGCGGAACCAATACTTGGCGTTGAGGTAATCCGGCTCGCGACGGTGAAGGATCGCGTGGACATAGGCCGCATCGGCTGAAGGCATGTCCTGCACGATGCCGTGTGCGACGTCGTGATGATCATGCCAGAGCAACGCCAGCGCGCGGAGCACTGCGGCGGTATCGGCGGAGAGACCCCCAGCGGAAGCCACGACTTCGGCGCGTTGTTTCACCTCCGCGATGGACAGCACGCCGGCACGGGGGCCGGGACCGAGTTCGGGAAGTTCCGTCGTGGGGACAAACAGGTTTTCGAGTGGAGCGTTCATGGGTGCCGGTGGCGTTGGCAGTGATGGACGCGAGCGTGCCGCCAAGGGCAGCCGGTTGTCAAAACGGTGCAGCTACAATTTGCCGGCGTTTTCTCACTTCCCAGCGGGACGACGGCGATTAGGCTGGTGGCGTTATGAAAATGCCGTTTCGGCTTCCTTGCCTCTTTGTTCTCGTCGTCCTGCTATTCGGCCTCGCCGGGCCAGTCTTCGCCGCCGATGCACCAGCCACGTCTCCGAAGCCCGCGACGAAACCAGCCGGGAAGCCCACTCCGGGCATCGAAGCGGCCCAAGCTATCTCGACCATTACCGGCGTCGCCATTTCTCCCCTGATGGGCGTGAGCGGTGTCGGAGCGTGGAAGTATTTCAAGACACCCGAGGATCAGCGCGCCAAGCTGGCGTGGTACGCGCAGCCGTGGTTCTGGGCACCCGCGCTGGCACTCGTGATTGTGGTATTCGTGAAGGACACGTTCGGCACGATGCTCCCGACGGCGGTGAAGAAGCCATTCGATGTCGCGGAAGCCATTGAGAACAAGATCAGCGGGCTCGTCGCGGCGGGAGCCTTCGTCCCGCTCATGGCGACCATCTTTGGCTCCGTGATCAGCGACGACAGTTCGTTCTACACCCAGATGGGCCTCGCCACTTTCAACGCCACCGGGCTTCTGAACGTCCTCACCGTGCCGTTTGCCATCGCGGCGTTCGTCGTGGTCTGGATGGTGTCGCACGTCATCAACGTGCTGATCATCATCAGCCCTTTCACCACCGTGGACGCGGCATTGAAGTCCGCCCGGCTCGCGCTGCTCGGGACGGTCGCCGGCACGGCGTTTGTTGATCCGTATGTCGGCGCCGCGTGGTCGCTCGGCATCATCCTCATCTGCTGGCTGCTCGCGGGCTGGGCATTCCGCCTGATGACCTTTGGCGCGGTGTTCACCTGGGATTTGGTTTCGTTCCGCAGCAGCCGCTTTCAAGTGGACCCTAAATCCAACAGCGTTTTCACCGCGCGCAAGATGGCAGGTGCGCCCATCCGCACCTACGGCCGGCTCACTCGCGGTGACGGTGGCGAGCTTTCCATCAGCTTCCGCCCGTGGCTCGTGTTGCCGCGTCGGACGATAAAGCTGCCCGCGGGGACGTATGCGGTGGGCCGCGGCCTGTTCTACTCGGAGATCATCCAAGTGAAGGGCGACGAAACGGACGCCGCACTGACGCTTCCGCCGCGCGTTCGTTCGCACGAGGAAGAGTTCAGTTCGACCTATGTGCTCGCGGGCGTACGCGACATCGGCGTCATCAAGGGCCTCAAGGCCGTCTGGAACTGGATGACCGGCAGAAGCGCGCCGGTGGCGGCTTGAGGTTTCGCGGCGGATGCCATCCGCAAAGGCCATCGCTCTCGCGGCGGAAATTTCCTTCCTTTGACCGGAGCCGTTTGTTATTCACCCCGCATGATTCGCTGGCTCGCTTTCGCTTTTGCAGTCGTGTCGTTGTCGCTCGCGGTGGCCGCCCGGGCCGCCACCTTTCCGTTGTTGGACGGCACCACTCTTGATGGCGAACCGGTCTCCTTCGGCGCCCAAGGTCTGGTGGTGAAAACGGCGACCGGCGATTTCGCGCCCCGCATGGGATGGACGAACTTCTCTCAGGAGGCGCTCAAGGAACTGGTCAAGAACCCCAAGGCCAAGGCGTTCGTCGAGCCGTTCATCGAGGAGGACATCAACGACGTGAAAGAACCCGCCGTGGTCATCAAGCTCAAGGCACACGGCCGCATGGACCGGCCTGATCCGAAGGCGGGCTCTGGACGGCTGTTCTCCAACGGCATCACGCTGGTGCTGATCCTTCTCGTTTATGCGGGCAACATTTACGCCGGCTTCGAGATTGGGATCTTCCGCAATTACCATCCCGGCATGGTCGCCGGCATCGCCGCAGTCGCGCCGGTAATTGGCCCCGCGACTTTCCTCTGTTTGCCGCCGCGCATCCAGAAAAGCCACGACGAACTCGCCGCCGAGTCCATGGCCGAGGCCGGTGGCGAAGTGACGCAGCTTGCCTACGTGCATCCCGGTTCGAAGGAGCAGACTCCCGAAGCCAAGGCTGCGCAGGCCGCCGCCGAAGCCGCGTCTCAGGTCACCGTGTATCAGCGCGGCAAGACGTCCTTCAACCGTCGCTTCTTCGAGACAAAGTTCGCCGGCTTCCTCAAGGTCGTGCCGGGCGACGCGGAGAAGGACAAGGAGATCTACATCAAGGCAGCGCGCGGCGAATACGTCGGCCGCCGATTCACCAGCATTCAAGCGAACGAGCTTGTGATCCAGATTCAAAAAGGTGAGGCCACGGCGGATGTCATCGTGCCCTTCCCAGAGATCTTTGAAGTCCACGTCCGGCCGCGCACCACCTGAAACTTTCGCATTTCAATCCCCCGCTCCACCGCCCATGAGCCAGACCGAAATTCGCCCAATCCAATACCGCACCGTCCTGCTCTTCGGCGCGCCCGGCTCCGGCAAGGGTACACAGGGCAAGATCCTCGGCAGCATCCCCAACTTCTTCCACTTCGCCTGCGGCGACGCGTTTCGGAACCTCCGCATAGAGGACCCCATGGGAAAGCTGTTCATCGAGTACTCCAGCAGGGGCCAACTCGTGCCGGATGACACGACGATTCAGCTCTGGGCGAAGAACATTCGCGCCAGCACGCTCGACGGCGAGTTCAATGCCGTCCACGACACGCTCGTGCTGGACGGCATTCCGCGAAATGTCCACCAGGCCGAGATGCTCAAGGACACGCTCGACGTGCGCGCCGTGTTCTTCCTCCATTGCTCGGACCAGACGAAAATGATCGAGCGCCTCCAGCGCCGCGCGCTCCGCGAGAACCGTCTCGACGACGCGAACCTTGACGTCATCAAGCGCCGCCTCGACACCTACGAACGCGAGACCAAACAGGTGCTCGACTACTACGGCCCGGACGTCGTCCACACGATCGACGCCACGCAGACGCCGCTCGAAGTGCTGCGGCAGATTCTCGACATCGTTTCCAAGATCAAGCGGTGAGCACCGACTCCGCCCCCGTGTCCCCGCTGAAGGTCGTCTTCATGGGGACGGCGGACCTCGCCAGCGCCAGCCTGCGCGCCCTGATTGCCGCGCCCTTCGCCCAGTTGATCGCCGTCGTCTCCCAGCCGGACAAACCCAAGGGCCGCGACCTCAAGCTCCAGCCCACTCCGGTCAAGACCCTCGCACTCGATCACCAGCTTCCCGTGCTCCAGCCACAGCGTGCGCGCGATCCTGAATTCATCGCCCAACTGGCCGCGTTCCAGCCTGACCTAATCGTTGTCGCGGCCTACGGGCAGATCCTCCCGCAAGCCCTGCTCGACATACCGCGCCTCGGCTGCCTGAACGTTCATACCTCCCTTCTCCCAGCCTATCGCGGTGCGGCCCCCATTCAGTGGGCGATTCTTGACGGCCTCACAGAGACCGGCGTCACCATCATGCAGATGGATGCCGGACTCGACACCGGCCCGATGCTCACGCAGGTCACCACGCCAATCGAACCCGATGACAACGCGCAAACGCTTCACGACCGTCTCGCGGAACTCGGCGGCGCGCTGCTGGTGAAGACGATTCCAGAATACGCCGCCGGCCGAGTCGCCCCGCGCCCCCAACCCGCGACCGGTTCCACTTACGCGCGCAAGATTACCAAGGATGACGGCCGCATCGACTGGTCGCGCCCGGCTCGCGATTTGTGGAATCAGGTTCGCGGACTCACGCCGTGGCCGGGAGCCTTCACCCACCTCGGCAGCGTGGCAAAACCCCGGCTCCTCAAAATCTGGCGGGCCGAAGTCACACCGGAAACTACTGCCGCACCCGGCACCATTCTCCACGCCGACAAGGCCGGCATCACAGTCGGTTGCGGTCAAGGCAGCCTGCGCGTTCTCGAACTGCAACTGGAAGGTAGCCGCCGTCTCGCCGCGCCGGAATTCCTTAGTGGCCATCCGCTTCCAGCGGGGACTCGCCTCGGGAATTGATCGCCTCTCGCAGCTTGTCGAAGGAACGAAACCGCAGCGTGAATTTCCCGTAATCCCGCCTTGCCTCTGCGGCACGAAATTGGCTTGAATAGCCTCACCATACGCCCGGTCGAAATCTTTTGAGCCCAACGGCTTCACGACGATCATGTTGACCATTCTCGGATCACAACCGACACGCTCCGGTTACTGCGACGGAGTATCGCGCCGCAATTTTCTGAAGATTGGCGCGCTCAGTCTCGGCGGATTGTCGCTCCCCCAAATCCTTCAGGCGGAAGCCGCGTCCGGCATCAAGCGCTCGCACAAGGCGGTCATCATGATTTTCCTGCCGGGCGGCCCGAGCCATCAGGACATGTTCGATCTGAAGATGGATGCGCCGTCGGAGGTTCGCGGCGAGTTCAAGCCCGTCACCACGAACGTGCCGGGCATCCAGATTTGCGAACATCTCCCCCTGCTCGCCAAGCAGATGGACAAGGCGACGATCATTCGTTCGATGGTCGGCGCGTTTGATGACCATGACGCTTTCCAATGCCTGACCGGTCGGCCGAATCGGAACCAACCGCCCGGGGGCTGGCCGTCGCTCGGGGCGGTGCTTTCCAAAGTGCAGGGACCGGTCAACAACGCGCTTCCGCCGTTCGTCGGGCTTTCGCCGAAAATGGGCGAAATGCGTTGGGCTCGCACCGGTGAACCCGGGTTCCTCGGGCCGGCGCACAGTCCATTCCAGCCGAACAAAGGCGGCGGCAAGGATGACATGGTGCTCAACGGCGTGACGCTCGATCGCCTCGCCGACCGTCGCAATCTGCTTACCAGCTTTGACCAGTTCCGCCGCGACATCGACGGCAGCGGCATGATGAGCGGTCTCGACGCCTTCAATGAACAGGCGTTCGGCATTCTGACTTCCAGCAAGCTCCTCGACGCGCTCGATATCGAGAAGGAAGACAAGCGCGTCCGCGAAAGCTACGGCAAAGGCGACCCCAAGAACCGCGACGACGGTGGCCCGAAGATGATGGAGCACATGCTCGTCGCCCGGCGCTTGGTGGAAGCCGGAGCCCGTTGCGTGACGCTGGCCTTCAGCCGCTGGGATCATCACGGCGATAATTTCGGCGCGTTGCGTCAGGACCTGCCGCTGCTCGATCGCGGCGTGAGCGCGTTGATCGAAGACTTGCATCAGCGCGGTCTCGACAAGGACGTGAGCGTGATCGTCTGGGGCGAGTTCGGCCGCACGCCGACCATCAACAAAGACGGCGGACGCGATCACTGGCCGCGCGTGAGTTGCGCGATGCTCGCCGGCGGCGGCATGAAACACGGACAGGTCATCGGTGCTACGGATCGTCTCGGCGGCGAAGCGAATGAACGCCCGGTGCAGTTCGGCGAAGTTTTCGCCACGATGTATCACAACCTCGGCATCGACGTGAACAAGACGACCGTGACCGACCTGACGGGCCGGCCGCAGTTCCTCGTCGATCACGGCCTCCAGCCGATGCGGGAGCTGGTGGGGTAGCAACAAAGGCGCGAAGACACGAAGAAACAGTAATCGAAGTGAACTTCAAATCATCATTCGCGGAAGTCAGTATTGCTCAGTGGTCCGAAGCCAATCCACTTCGCGCCTTTGCGCCTTCGTTGCTAATCCTATGCTAAAAATCCTCGCCAACTCGGGAAGCCACTTCTGCGATGGCGTTTCGCGGCGGAATTTTCTGAAGATTGGCGGACTCGCGATGGGCGGCCTTGCGTTGCCGCAACTCCTCCAGGCCGAAGCGGCGTCCGGCATCAAGCGATCGCACAAGGCGGTCATTATGATCTTCCTGCCCGGTGGCCCGAGCCATCAGGACATGTTCGATCTCAAGCTCGACGCGCCGAGCGAAGTGCGCGGTGAGTTCAAGGCCATCCCAACGAATGTTCCCGGCATTGAGATTTGCGAACACCTGCCGCGTCTCGCGAAGGTGATGGACAAGTGTACCATCATCCGTTCGATGGTCGGCATGGAAGATCGCCACGAGTCGTTCCAATGCTACACCGGTCATCTGAACCGCAATCAACCGCTCGGCGGCTGGCCGTCGATGGGGTCGATGCTCGCGAAGCTGCAAGGCTCCGGCGATCAATCGATTCCGCCGTTCGTCGGACTCGCGCCGAAGATGGGTCACGTGCCGTGGTCCGATAACGGCGTCGCGGGCTTCCTCGGCTCGGCTCACGCGCCGTTCGAGATCAACAAGGGCGCCGGCAAGGACGACATGATCCTCAACGGCATCACACTCGACCGGTTGGCTGATCGGCGATCGCTATTGTCGGCCATTGATGGCTTCCGGCGGGATGTGGATTCGAGCGGTCAGATGGCCGGGCTCGATGCCTACACGCAGCAGTCGTTCGGCATTCTCACTTCCAGCAAGCTCGTTACCGCGTTGGACATCAAGAACGAGGATCCCAAGCTCGTGGAACGTTACGGCAAGGGCGACCCGCGCAATCGTGACGACGGCGGTCCGAAGTTGATGGAGCATTTCCTCATCGCACGACGCCTTGTCGAAGCGGGCGCGCGTTGCGTAACACTCGCCTTCAGCCGCTGGGATCACCACGGCGATAACTTCGGCGCGCTGCGTCAGGATCTGCCGCTGCTAGATCAGGGATTGAGCGCGCTCATCACGGATTTGCATGAACGCGGTCTCGACAAAGACGTGAGCGTCATCGTCTGGGGCGAGTTCGGCCGCACGCCAACGATTAACAAGGACGCCGGCCGCGACCACTGGCCGCGTGTGAGTTGCGCACTGCTCGCTGGCGGCGGGATGAAGCACGGGCAGGTGATCGGCTCGACGGATCGCCTCGGCGGCGAAGCGGCGTCAAGGCCTGTGATGTTCGGCGAAGTCTTCGCGACGCTCTATCACAGCCTCGGCATTGATGTGAACAAGACGACGGTTCCGGATCTGACCGGTCGCCCGCAGTTCCTTGTCGAGAATGGCGTGCAACCGCTGCGGGAATTGGTGGGGTAGCAACAAAGGCGCTAAGGCGCGAAGAAAGAACGATTGAACTTGGTTGAGACAACTCAAAAACCTGAGCGGCGAATCGTCATCCCCGACGGAGTGGAGATGCTGGCGACGAAAGCTGTCCACGCGGCGTTCGAGGTGCATCGCGAACTAGGGCCGGGCCTTCTTGAAAGCGTGTATGAAGCGGCAATGGCGCGTGAGCTGAAAACGCTTGGCCTTGGTTGTGAGCGGCAGGTTCCCATTGTTGTAAACTACAAAAGCGAGTCCTTGGGCCTGGGGTTTCGTGCAGACATCATCATTGAAGGTCATTTGCTGGTTGAGTTGAAAGCCGTGGATGACCTGCCGTCGGTCAGCAAGGCTCAGGTCATCACGTATCTCAAGCTCCTCAAGCTTCCGCTGGGCCTCCTCATAAACTTCAACTCCGAACTTATCAAACACGGTATCCAACGGGTGCTGAACACCCGATATAAAAGTCCTTAGCGCCTTCGTGCCTTTGCTGCCATTCGCATGCTCAAGATCTTCAATACGCCTCAAGGTTCGCGTCGCTTTTGCGATGGCCTGTCGCGCCGCAACTTTATCAAGATCGGCGCGTTGGGCATGGGCGGGCTCGCGCTGCCGCAGTTGCTTCAAGCCGAGTCTGCCGCGGGCATTCGCAAGTCGCACAAGGCGGTCATCATGATCTACCTGCCGGGTGGCCCGCCGCATCAGGACACGTTCGATCTCAAGCTCGACGCGCCGTCGGAGATCCGCGGCGAGTTCCGGCCCATCTCGACGAATCTGCCGGGGCTGCAAGTTTGCGAGCATCTCCCGCGCATCGCCACCATCTGCGACAAACTCGCCGTGATTCGTTCCATGTCGGACGCGGTGGATGATCACTCCGACTTCATGTGCATGACCGGTCGCCGCAAGAACAACCAGCCGCCCGGCGGTTGGCCGACTTTCGGTGCCGTCACATCGAAGATTCTCGGCGCGACCGACGCTGGAGTGCCGCCGTTCGTTGGCTTGGAGCCGCGCATGCAGCACCGGCCCTACAACGCGGCGACGCCTGGCTTTCTCGGCGTAGGTCACAATTCCTTCCGCCCGGCCGGCGAAGGCAAGGCGGACATGGTGCTGAATGGTGTCACGCTCGACCGCCTCGCGGACCGCAAGCGCCTGCTCGAAAACTTCGACAAGTTCCGTCGCGACGTGGACGGCAGCGGTTTGATGGACGGGATGGATGCCTTCAACCAGCAGGCGTTTGGCGTGCTCACCTCCAGCAAGCTGCTCGAAGCGCTCGATGTGCAGCGCGAGGACAAACGCCTCATCGAAGCCTACGGCAAGGGCGACCACAAAGTTCACGGTGACGCAGCGCCGATGATGAACGAGCAGTTCCTCGTGGCCCGTCGTCTCGTCGAAGCAGGCGCGCGCGTGGTGACCGTCGCCTACGGCTTCTGGGATTATCACGGGAACAACTTCAAGCACGCGCGCGAGGATCTGCCGTTACTCGATCAAGGCGTGACCGCCTTGATTCAAGACCTGCACCAGCGCGGATTGCAGAACGACGTGAGCGTGATCGTCTGGGGCGAGTTCGGCCGCACGCCCACCATCAACAAGGATGGCGGACGTGACCATTGGCCGCGCGCCAGTTGCGCGGTGCTGGCTGGCGGCGGAATGAAAGTCGGCCAGGTCATCGGCGCGACGGATCGTCTCGGCGGCGAACCGAATGAGCGCCCCGTCACCTTCGGCGAAGTTTTCGCCACGCTGTATCACAATCTTGGCATCGACGTGAACAAGGTGACCGTCCCCGATCTCGCCGGGCGACCGAACTTCCTCGTTCCCGACGGCGCACAGCCGATTCGCGAACTCGTTGGTTGATGCAGCGCCGAACACACTTTTGCTTCGTATGAATTTGAACCTGAATTTCGGAACCGGCCGTGTCGCGGCGTTGATCGCGGGCGCTGCCATTGCGTTGTCGCCCCTTGCCGCGCTCGCTGCGAAGGCGACGAACGCCCCGGCAAAACCAGCGCAGGCTTCCCTGTCGGTCCATGCCCGAGCGGAAGCTGGTTCGGCAGAGACGCTCAAGCTGCGCGGACCCGACGCCCGTCAGCAGTTGCTCGTCACGTTGCACCAGCCGAACGGCTCGTTGCGCGATGTGACCCGCACGGCGACTTACGAAGCGTCACCGGCGGATGTCGTGAAGGTGGACAAGGGCGGACTGGTGACTCCTGTCGGCAACGGCTCGGCAACGGTCGTGGCGAGAACCGCTGATGGCCTGAACTCATCCATTGCCATCAACGTGGAGAAGTTCGAGCAGATGCTTCCGATCAATTTCCCGAATCAGATCACGCCCATCTTCACGAAGACCGGCTGTAACGGCGGCGGCTGCCACGGCAAATCCGCCGGGCAAAACGGATTCCGCCTCTCGCTGCTCGGCTTCGAGCCTGCCGAGGATTACGAGCATCTCGTGAAGGAAGCGCGCGGCCGCCGACTCTTCCCGGCGGCACCGGACCGCAGTCTTCTTCTCCTCAAAGGCGCAGCGATCCTCCCGCATGGCGGCGGCAAACGTATCGAACCCGACTCCGATGACTACCGCATGCTCGTGCGCTGGATGGCGCAGGGCATGCCTTACGGCAGCACGAACGATCCCTCCGTGGACCGAGTGGAAGTGCTGCCGCGCGAACGCATCATGTCGCTCGGTGGCGAGCAGCAACTCGTCGTGCTCGCGCATTACACGGATGGTTCCGTGGAAGATGTCACGCGCGGCGCGCTCTACGAACCGAACGACAAGGACATGGCCCGCGCCGACGAAACCGGTTTCGTGAAGCTCTTCCAACAACCCGGCGACGTGGCGGTGATGGTGCGCTACCAAGGCAAGGTGGCCACGTTCCGTGCGACGATTCCGCTGGGCGCGCCGGTCGAGAACCTCCCGATCGCCAAGAACTTCATCGACGAGCAAGTCTTCAAGAAGCTCAAGACCGTCGGAATGCCGCCGAGCGAGCTAAGTGACGATGCCACCTTCCTGCGCCGCGTCACGGTGGACCTCGCGGGTCGATTGCCGACACCGGAAGAAACGAAACGCTTCACCGCCGACAAGGATCTGGCAAAACGCGACAAGCTGATCGACGCACTCATCGAGAGCCCGGACTACGGCGAATTGTTCGCGAACAAATGGGCCGCGCTCTTCCGCAACAAGCGCGGGGACGCCAGTCATGCGCGCGGCACGTTTGCCTTCCATGGCTGGCTGCGCGACAGCTTCATCGCCAACAAACCGTTCGATCAGATCGTGCGCGACGTCGTCGCTGCTTCAGGCGACATTGCGGAGAACCCGCCGGTAGCCTGGTATCGCCAGGTCAGCACCACGACAATGCAGATGGAGGATTCCGCGCAGCTCCTGCTCGGCCAGCGCCTGCAATGCGCCCAGTGCCATCATCATCCTTACGAGAAGTGGAGCCAGGCGGACTACTACAGCTACGGCGCGTTCTTCAGCCGCGTCGGTCGCAAGGGTGGCTCACAGCCAGGCGAGGAGATTATCTTCCACAAGCGAGGCACCGCACAGGGAACGAACAAGAAGAACAACGCTTCAGTGAAGCCCGCCGGACTCGGCGCGCCCGTGGCGAAGCTCGCGCCGGACGATGATCCGCGCCTCGCGCTCGTCGATTGGATGACGAGCAAGGACAACCGTTACTTCGCGAAGTCGCTGGTGAACCGCTATTGGAAACACTTCCTCAATCGCGGCCTCGTCGAACCCGAGGACGACATGCGCGAAACGAATCCACCGACGAATCCCGAACTGCTCGACGCGCTTGCAAAGAGCTTCGTGGAAAGCGGCTACGACTTGAAGGCGCTCGTGCGAAACATCTGCCGCTCCCACACCTATCAACTCAGCGCAGTGCCGAACCAGCACAACGCGATCGACAAGCAGAACTACTCCCGTTACTACCCGAAGCGCCTGAACGCCGAGGTGCTCTACGATGCGGTGAATCTCGTCACCAAGTCTGAAGCCAAGTGGGACGGCTTGCCTGTGGGCACCCGCGCGGTTTGTTTACCGGACAACAGCTTCAATGCGAACGCCTACTTCCTCCAGGTCTTCGGCCGCCCGGAATCTTCCAGCGCGTGCGAGTGCGAACGCAGCGCCGACGCGAGTCTCGCGCAGAGCCTGCATTTGCTGAACTCAAAGGACATTCAGGCCAAGGTCGCCGACGACAAAGGTCACGCTGCGGCTTTGGCGGCCGATCCGCGTAGTGACGACGAGAAGCTGAACGAGCTCTACCGCTGGGCGTTCTCGCGTGACGCGCGGGCGCAGGAAATCGAAGCCGCGAAGGCACACATCGAGAAGGGCCTGAACAAGAGCAGCGATGAGAAGGGCAACCCGGTCAACGGCCGCCGTCAGGCGTACGAAGACATCGTTTGGGCGCTGCTGAACACGAAGGAATTCCTGTTCAACCACTGACGCCTGCGCCGGTTCAGGGCAGGTGTTTGACGAAGTTGCCCCGTACCAGTTGCCGGTCAAAGCGGAAGACGTTCGGATCGTTTGGATCGATGGTGGCGCGCAGCCAGTGAACGTCCGGATTGCCGTAAGTTTCCACCCGCAGGAAGTTCTCCACGCGTCGCTTGCTCTTCGAGCCGATCATCGGCTGGTCGATGCGGAAGTAGTGGCTGTCTCCGTGAACAAGCACGACCGGTTTCCCAAAGGCGATGGTCTCCTGTTCCATCGCGCGCAGCATCTCGTTGAATCCCCGCCGCATGCTGTTTGTCGCCGCCTCATCAAAATGCGGGTTAGCCTGCATGATGAGCATCACCGCGCGGGCTTCCTGCTTGGCGGCGATTGCAAACGCCTCGCGCATCCAGGCGATGTTGGCAGCGTTGCGCGCGGCAAATTCTTTGGAGCCGAAATGATTGTCGCTACCCGGCACGTTCAATCCGGCGAAGACGACGCCACCCAGAGTCCAGCGCACATTCTCTCGATACGCGGTGAACTTCGCGTCGGCGCTCTGGCGCTCCAACCGCATCGTCCGCCGGCCGAGCGAGGAGTCGCCCTGGGTGAACATCTCGCGGAGCTTCTGCAAGCGCTCCAGCGGTTCGA
>SXGR01567719.1_pt1 | contig 14479 bp, 9 predicted proteins | sample 3174711 | NCBI WGS metagenome assembly SXGR01 (sample SAMN11356860, study PRJNA531348) | freshwater metagenome | isolation source: freshwater sample F1-60 | place: China: Fuxian Lake, Yuxi | collected 2017-12-25
ACGGCGTCGGCCGGGCGGAGGCCGAACTATCATCTCGCAGGTGCCAAGAGTTCAGCAACAAGCCGATGAATCAATACTTAACCTTCCGGGCTTCAGTCCGAAGGTGGTAGGCGACGCACCATACGTAGCAGACCATGTTTCTAAGACTGGATTAGCAGTGAAGATAGTTGACTTGTTCGCAGGAATCGGAGGTTTCCACTACGGAATTGCGGCTGCTGCGTCAACGAAGTCCTTGAGAGTTGAACCGATACTGGTATCTGAGATAGAAGATTCCTGTCGTTTCACTTACGAACGGAATCTCAAGTGCTCCGTCGAGGGCGACATCAACAAAGTTGCACTTTCTGATTACCGCGACGAAGCAGACATCGTCACAGCTGGCTTCCCTTGCCAGCCCTTTTCCAACTCTGGTCGAAAGCGTGGGCTTAGGGATCCGAGGGGTCGCTTCTATGAGCGAATTGAAACGATTATCAAGCACTTCAGTTCCAAATCATTCATTTTGGAGAACGTACCTGGCATGACAAAGAACGGCGGCAGTCGCCTCTATCCATCCCGTCTCGCCGACGAGCCACAGATGATTGGCAGCACGATGAAGTCCCTTGAGGACAAGCTCATTGAGCTACGTGACTATCACGTTAGGTGGTTTGAGGTAGACAGCAGCCATCTTGGTTCACCGCAAGTTCGGAAACGGGTCTACATCATTGGCGTGCGACGAGATCTGGCCGCTATGGACCAGCTGAGTTACAGCGCCTTCTTCCCTAACGAGTTTCTCCAGCACAACTTTATGACGATTGCAGATCCGATGTCAGAGTCTGATGCTCAGCTGACGCTTTCCCCGAAACAAGCGAACAACATTCGCAGTTTCATGAAGCGTCCACCCGCCTACAAGGACGGAATGCGTAGAGTCGGCCAGGCTTATTTATGCGATGGGGGAAACGTAGGTCAGGCGTATCACGCTTACGGATTAGTGCCCACTCTCACGAAGATCTGGGCAAGATTCCTGCCGGTCTACTTTCCGCACGAGAAGGAGCGGCTACCGAGCATCGCCTAAAAGGAGTTCACTCCTGACTTTCGATATTACGGCAAAGGAGATCTTCGCCGAGCCTCGGTGAAAGAGGTGATGCTTCTTCAAGGATTCCCACCCGGTTTCATACCCCATGAAAATCCGCGTCTCGCATATGAGCACGCCGGTAATGCGGTTAATGCGAAGGTGGTTCGTGAGATCGCCCGACACCTCCTGGATTTGACAGGCATCGGCTCGGCAGCTTGAGCTGAGCGACAAGCGGCCGCGCAACGTGTTCTGATGTTGCCCGCCGCTTGTTCCGATCTCGGCAGAGAGGGTGATTTCAGGTACACAATTGACCGCAACACTTGCTCGGTGTTCGTCTTCGCAGACTCCGTGATGAGTTCTACGTGCGCCACGAACGGTACGGCACCAGCGGGGATGAACCCGCTTGAGGAATCTCCCTACAGACTCAGTGGGCCCCAAAAGTGATACAAGTGATAGACAAGGAGGGCTTATGGAACTGGTTCCAATCACGCCCGGCGAGCCGATCGTTCCAGAGCCAATTGAAGTAGAGATAACCCCGGGCCGGCCGCCTGGAGAGCGGGCTCTCGAGATTGAGCCAGGCAGAAGCTGGGATGTAACCGACGCAGCGCCTCCTCTTCCCGAGCCCGAGAGAGTTTCCGCGTCATCAGGATGGGGTGGTGGTGAACCTCCCAAAGCGCCTACAACGATTGAAGAAGCATTTGGTGGCAGGGGCCCAACGGGCGGCAGCGGATCGCTTCTGATGTACGGTCACTTTCCCTCGGTTGATGAAGTGTCAAGGTATTACTCATTTAGATCGGGGTTGATGCCGCGTAACAAGCATCGTGCGTTCGGCATTACAGTCAATTCCTCGGGCTACCTGCTCTACGCACTTCTCGTGCGCCACTACCACCCAAGATTGTCGTGGGCTGATTGCCGTGAGGTGGCGTGGAGATTCATCGTCACACACCAGATTCACCACTTCCTGGTAGATCGCGCAGTGTCCACTCTTGAGGGAGTACTGAGAATCGCTCAACACCATTCTCGAGACTTGTGGCAGGCGTTTCACTTGAGAATGCAGCCCTATTCGTGTATTGAAGAGTCGGCCTGCTGCGCGTACTCGTTACGGCATGTTGCGCAAGTCGGTGCGGCAAGAACTCTGATGGGTCTGCAACCTAACGGTTACGCCGAAGTCTCCAGTTCGCAGACCAAGATCATTTCGACGTCAACGGAACTGAGTCACCAAAAAGCAGTGAGTCGGCTCTTGAGCATGTATCTCGATCCTGCCACCAATCTGCGACAAACCGGTTTGCATAATCTGATGCAGTACAAGGACAACAACGGTGGCCTCCGCGGTGACCTGTACTACAACTTTTCGAATACTGGTCTAGTAACCATTCCCGTGCGCTTCGGGAAGTAGCCATGGCCCGCCCGCATCGCTCCAAATCCATAGTTCAGCTAACCCAGTTGGTTGACGACAAGAAGGTCACGAAGAAGACAATCTTGGAAGTCATTGACGAACTCTCCTATCGAACTACTCCTAAAGCAAAGAGACTTCTCGCCCGATTGCAGAAAAAGAACCCCTCGTTGGTCGCGGAAGTGACGAAACCTGATGCGACGTCTCGCCGCACTGCTGGACGTCGATCCAGCAGTTCCAAACAAGCCGACAACTCGGGCGATGGTGTGATACCGAAGGAGACGGAGCTGCTAGGTCCAGAGGCCAGAGACACCGCTCAGCGACTTGCCGTGTTGCGCGAGACCTACACGGAAGAGGCCGAAATCTTGGCCCGATGGGGGATGACTTCAGCGCTACCAGACGACATGCGTGCGCAAGTCTTAAAGGTGTGGAAGGCAAGGCTCACCGATCAGCCAGACAAATTTGGTCGATCGCTGGCAAGCCTTGAAGTGGGAACGGCACGTTTGCGTCATCTTGCGGAGTTTGGCAAACTGAACGAGGTTGATTGATGACCGAGTCAGTAGTGCCTCTCTGGCGTAAGTGCGAAAATGCCTGGGCCGCGTATCTTGCGGCGGCAGATCACCTCGTTACGAGGCTTGCGGATGCATACGGTCGAGACGGGGAATTCAAGGCCCCTCTCATGCAGATGGGAGCGGAGTACTTTAGGGCCCCTGATATCTCGGCTATGAAAGCCGGTGTCACTGAGTACTGGGAAGTAAAGCAGCGCAGTGCTGCAATGGTCAATCGCGTTACAGGCGAAGCGGAGTACTGGGTTTCGTACGAAGCCTTTCAGGACTACTACGCCATTGCCAGGAAGTCGGGTGCCACTGTCTGGATGATCTTGCGAGACTCAGAGATTTGGTCTACAACTCAAAAGTGGCTTCAAGCAGACATCGTTTCGCTGTTCACCAAGGGCTATCAAGGTATTCGCCACGATGCAGGTGGAGGCGAGATTTCTGCGTGGATCTGGCCATCGAGTGCAATGATGCTTGTTGATGGCCCCGAGGTAGAAGATGCGGGAACTGAAGTCCCGCTTCTTGTCCGCGTAGGAGAAATGCCCCCTGTAAAGGACGAGATTCTCCAAATGATAGAGCGGGATCTGCGAAGACCGCGACCCGGACCCGGACCCGTTGAAGTGGGTGCAGAGAATGTGGCAGGAGTTGTGGACCTGCTCCGAGAAAACTCGCGCATTGGCTTGGAGACACTCAGACGGTCCCTTGGTATTCCGAACTCACCGCGATATTCGGTAATGCGAGTCGGCCTGAAGGGTCAAGATCTCAGCGAGGTACTGGGTCTCGTGCGGTATGGGATTCGGGTCTTCCTGATAACCGAGACCGAACCGAAGTTCGAAGTGAGCGATCAATGGATCGATGCGTACAAGGCGAGCCGATTGCTGGAGTGGGCCGTCGTTCCGGGTGCCGAGAAACTCGCCTGTTGGGTGGTCGATGGTGCCATTGAAGACAACGTTCGCGAATTGATCTCTCGCGCGCCGGCTGATCAACCATTTAATTATCGCCAGTACATGATCGTGCACTCGTCCCATTTGGGACACGTGTTTGTGCGGGCTGGCGCTGGCACTGGGAAGACGGAGACCATGGCCGAGCGAATCGTATTCCTGCTCGCAACAAGCAGCCTCCATGTCGACCCCAGAGATGAGTCGGCTGTCTTCCAGCTTCGACTTGACGAAATTGTACTTGTCACATTCACCCGTGAAGCGGCTCGCGAGATGCGTTCCCGAATTGCCACGACGCTGATGCTTCGGCAGCGTTTGTGCGACAAGTGTGTGCTGCCCACGATCGCCTGGCTCATGGAGCTGAGCAATACCGAGATTGAGACAATTCATACCTACTCGAAGAAGTTGATTCAACGCGAAGGAAGTCACGTCGGGCTCGGACCAGGTTTTGCGGTTGGGGAGTTGACGATGGAGTTTCGTCGGGAACTCAAGACGGCATTGTCGCCAAGGCTGGATGCAATCATTAACTCCGGGAATGCCCAGCAAGTGCCCGCCGCCTATCAGTTTGAGAAGTTCGTTGAATCCCTTTGGGACAAGCTGTCAGGCAATGGACTATCGCCGCTGGCCGTTGGCCATCCTGGTGCGCGCAGTAAGGTTGTTTGGGGATCTCCTCCCGATGGGTTGGTGGGTCAGGTCGCCGATGCGGTTCGCGAGGTCGTTGAGGAGACGGCAAAGACGTTCTCCAAAGTTTGTGAGCGCAATCAAACCATTCCGGTGTCGGAGCTCGTCGCAACTGCAGCACGCGCCGTATCAGCTGCAGGACCACTGATCAATCGGGCCCCCCGTTACCTCTTTGTTGACGAGTTCCAGGACACCGATAGCGAACAGATTCAAATGGTGCTCTCCATCTGTTCAAGTGCCAATTCAAACCTCTTCGCCGTCGGTGACGTGAAGCAGGGCATTTATCGATTCCGTGGTGCTGCCGGGAACGCTTTTGACCAGCTCACGGCCCTTGCGGGTGCGCGCAATCTGACACTCCGCAGCTACACACTCACGCGAAACTTCCGCTCCGGCACGACCCTGCTCGACTCTCTTCACCCCTTCTTTATTGAGTGGGGCAATGCCAAGTACCTCGAATATGCATTGCACGATCGCCTCGAGGCCACGCGGGGCGCCGGGAAATCAAAGAACGTCACCTTGACCTCGGTTCCTCGGCGCAATGTAGATGACTATGTTGTGACAAAAGTAAAGACGTGGCTGCGCGAGTTCCCACGAGACGACGAAAAAATCGCGGTGTTGTGTCGCGCAAACTATGAAGCGCACCAATTCGTAAAGGCCCTGAGGGCTGAAGGAGTGTCCTGCGAGGTGCGAACAGGCGGAGACTTCTACCGTTCGGATGCAGTGCGCGAGCTTCGCGTGTTGCTCGAGGCCATGCTGAATCCCAGTGATGATGCGGCCCTACTGGAGTTGTGTACGACGCGATGGTTCGTCGGACTGTCCACCATGACCCGGCCGGCGGAACTCGGTGATAACCCAATCTCGCTGACCGAATCGGAGCAACGTGCATGGTCGCAACAGTTGCCTGCAATCACGACGTGGGCAGAGCGTTTAGCGAGTGTGACAAATGCTGGACGATTCGATCGAACTGACTTGGACATTGTCAGGGACCGCGTCGCGTCCTTGGCACGTCTACTTCAGATCAAGCCGGTGTTGGGCTGGTTGATGGACTGCAATGCGTGGATGCAGCCGCGCAATTCACTCTTGCCTGGAGAAGATCCCAACGACCCCGTGGAACGGTTGCGATACGGGCGTTGCTTTGACCACCTCATCACGTTGTTGGACGAAAGCTTTTCCAACGCCCCTATCTCGCCATACCGATTGCTCGAGTGGTTGCGTCTCAAAATCGCCACCGACCGAACCGAGGACGAGCCTGAGCCCACCGAAGACTCTGGAACTCGTGTAACTGTGCTGACGGTACACAAGGCGAAGGGCCTCCAGTACGACTGCGTCCTGATTCCTGGTACCGCGAATCGTTTTGTTACAGCTCGCGGACGGGCCGAGGAATTTGCTTTCGTCGGCGTTGAGGGCTCAGCGAGGGTCCTATGGAAGTGGAATGTGGGCTCACCACTTACGAATGTGAGGCCGAGCGACAACGGTCTTTGGGCGCAAGAGGACGTTGAGAGGGTGCGTGAAGAGGCAAGGTTGCTGTACGTCGCAATGACTCGTGCGCGAGAAGAGCTTGACATCGTGGTGGCGACAGCGGGCCAAGCCGGCAGTCTCCCTAATTCGTGGGCCGACCTCTTGGCGATGGGGGGTAGTTGAAGATGAGCAACACAATGAGGGTCAACAAGTGGCGGGCAATCGCGCTACCTGCCGTTGATCTGGAATCCCTCAAGGCAGCATCACAGCGCATTGGCCTTGACATTCGAGATTGCGGCCATGTCACCGCCACGGAGACCACCGCAAGGTTGTTTCGTGAGTCTGGAATGCGGGCTATCTCCATAGTTGAGCTCATCGACCTAATTGTTTGGGATGCGATGCCGAACACGAGACGACTACCCATCAGCTCGATGCCGCAGCTGAACATTGACGCGGACGACTATCCGAGTGAGCTCAAGACCTATAGGTCCCAATTAGGGAAATGGCGACAAGATTTCGCAACTAAGCGTGCAGCGTTCGTGATCCAGATTGACAATGTGCTCCGAACTTACCTGAGAAACTCCGCCGCCGATGCCACTGCTGGAAGATTGCTGCGGTTGGCCGTCCAGGATTTTCGTCGGTCGATTCTCTTCATGGTCCAATCCAATCTTCGCCCAACTGACTTTGGCACTCAAGATCCGCTATTACGTGTTGCCTGCGACGCATGGAGTCATCTTGAGGGTCAGATTCCTGAAGTAACGAATGTGCGTCGCGATCTCTGGGACTTCCCAACGGCGCTAGCTGATCCTCAGAGCAAAGAGGAACGCATTCTCAAGGACCGCGTTGAGTCCGCTCTTTCGCAAGTCTTCGGACCAGTCAATGGTCATCGCCAGCTCATGTTTCATGGCTTTTACTTCTACACTCCGGCGCAGTGGGGGCTGTGGCAGCTGCTACGCAATCACGAGAACATTGACCAATGCTTCATTGTGCACGACGATGGCGTTAATCGAGCATTTGAAAGCTGGCGACACTACTTCATCGAACGGTGGTTGATGCCGCGTGTTGAGTACCAGCCATCTTCCATCACTGGCGCGGGCGGTGCCGAGTCACTACGAAGCTCCCTTGAAGGAAGGTGTGTAGACGACGCTGACCTCCGACACGTAAAAGTCGTGAAATTCAACAACACCACCGAGTTCGTGCGGCATTGGAGTTTGGAACAAGCCGAAGCCAAAGAGCAGCGGCGTGAAGACCCTGTCCTTTATGCGCCATCACCCGCTGACTTGAATCGTGTGATTGACCGAGTTGGGTTGGGACAAACGTCGACTTCGGTTAACCTCGCGAATCTTCCGGTCGGGCAGTTCCTACTCGCATTGCACGAGTGTGTTGAGTTCAATACTGCAGGCGCGCCGGAATTGATTCTCAACGGAGACCGATTGATGGACATGGCGGCCAGTGGGTTCCTCGATACAGACAATGTGAAAGCGCAACCTTCCCGGCATCTTGTCGCATTGCGTCGTGCATTGCCCTTCTTTAGCGACGTGAGGTTTGTCGACGACTGGTCGCAGAGGGCTGATGCGCTGCAACGATTGGTGATTGGAGAAGTTGCCGCATTTGGGCCGAGGTCTAGCGGTCAGACAGACCTCGAGCGAGTTGCCGGAGCAGCCGCTAACGAACTACGGCTTGCGTCATGGTGCGATCTCACCGACGTGGAAGTGCACAATGTTGTCGCGGCGATTCGCGTTGCTGAACAACTCATCAGGGAGATAGTCGCAGATGGACCGAGGAAACTTGACCGCTACTTCGATTATGTTCGCAAGAGCCTGGAACGAGCCATGGCCAACCTCAACGACGAAGACCGCAGCGTGGTTCAACAAAAGCTAGCTGTCGTTGGGGGTACAGCTGGGCAAGACTTGGATGCTGAAGGCGTCAAAGACGTAATCTTCTTCATCCTTGGGCGTGAGATGGACTTTGGATTTGAAGATGATGATGCAAGGTCCGATGAGAGCAAGGTCGTCAACGTTCGGTTCATCGACGCTTTGGGCTTGCGAAAGTCTCCTTCAGATGTGCACATTGCAAACTTGAGTGAGACGATGTTTCCAGCCAAAGCACAGCCTTACGGCTGGCCGTTTTCAGAAGGATCGCTCAAAGACCATCCCGATCGGCTGATTGCTGCCGAGATACAACGAACGAGAGGGCAAACCGCGCAGTTAGGGGATCTATATCTGTTTTGGCTCGCCCTCGAAGGCTTGCAGCCAGGGCAAACTTTGACGTTGAGTTGGATTTCGCGACTGGGTAATGAGCTTCAGAATCCGTCATCGCTGCTCACCTTGATTACTCGTGCGGCCGTACGAAACGACAACGTGGTGGCCTTAACTGGTGGCGCTCAACTGTCAAAAGTCAAACAGGGAGTACCCGTAAACGCCCAACGACCGCCATTGCCCTCCAGGCCAGTCAACAGCCAGGTCGCTATGCGAGGCGCTGCCGCGGCCCTCACCCAACTAGACCGAATTGCCGCGAGTTCGGCTATCGCGTGTAGTCGCAGGTTCGTGCTGCAGTGGGCACTTGGCCCGTCCGCATCCTTCACTCCGTCTCATATGCAGTCCATTCTTTACGGCAACATAATCGGCGTCATGCAGCTTCGTGGACGTCTACAACGTGCGAACGACGCCATTCAGAATCTGGTATCAGATCTGTGGCGCCATCTAACTCCGGGCGAGCGTCGTAGCAGTTTGGAAAAGCGCAGAGTCGTCTCAAATGGTCCCACGCCCCGATGGCAATGGGTTCATCTGCTCAAGGGCAACAGACAGGGCGCGAGTGCTGTCGATCGCGCATATCAGGCATCGTTTGACCCAGCAGTAGACATCCCAGTCGGGTCAGTCGTGGGTTCGGACATTGACGCGGTCATCCCACCGCGACCCGAGAACGTAACGTCCGAAATGTGCAACATGTGTCCGGTTGCGCCGCGGTGTCTCGCTCGCGCATACGAACGCGAACAGTAACCGAGGTTCAGTCGACGTAATTGATTGCGCTCAAATCAACGCCGCTTACGCGAGCGTCTGCCAAACTGCTTCGATTCAGTCGTAGCTCCTTTACTGAAGCAGGTTGCAACTCTGCAGCCCCTACGTACTTAGGTCCTGAAAAGTAAGTTGAGTCATCGTCAGAACCTGGAATACTTGATGCTGTCAAATCTGCGTTTCGGAAGTCGGCATCCACGGCGTCCGCGCCATCGAGACATGCGTCCGACAGGAATGCACCGACCAGACTTGCGCGCTGCAGGTTTGCTCCCCGCAAGTCGGCGCGCCTCAGATCGGCACCATTGAGGTTTGCGCCGTTTAGGTTCGCACCGCTGAGTTCGCAGCCAAACAGGTTCGCGCCGGATAAGTCTGCATTTGAGAGGTTGGCAAGCACAAAACACGAAGCAAAGAGTTCGTAGTCAAAGTGATGTTTTGTGTGTATCTCGCCACTTCTGAGGTAGCCATCCGAGAAAGAACATCGGCTCAGGTTGGCTCTTTGTAGGTTGGCCTCCGTCAACACGACCGCGCCCCAGAAGCGACCGCCAAAGTTAGCGCCAGGCAAGTCTGCACCAGGCACCAACTGCTCGCGGGTGGTGATGTTCATAGGACGAATTTCTGTACTCAAGACTACGATAGGGCTCTCAAATAGAGCAAGAGTTTTTCTTGCAGATTCTCGACACGAGGTGATGTCTGTGTTTGACCAATCACTCATTGAAGCAGGTCGCAAGATTGCGGGTACTGATTGGAGTGGCAGCACTAGCCACAGGCTCGAGCTCCAGTACATGAGATTTATTCGCGTCAATCTCTGCGAGTGCGACTGGGAGGGGGTCCGGGCTCTTGGTACGACCTTTGAGTCATGCAATTTTGACGGGGCAAGACTCGGAAATTCGGAGTTCAACGATTGGCACTCCAGCTTCTCTGAATCTGATCCAGTGGAGAAAGTTCCAGACATTGAGTGTGACGACGGGGAAGGCCCCTTTGATTACTTCGCGTACGAGGATTTGACGGGCTCAGATGATGGCCTTTTCAGCTTCAGCTGGTCTCGCGCCGGTGGGTTCTCGGCGTGCACCTTTAGAAACGCTGACATCTCCGAGTCCCGACTGCTCGTAGGTCTCTACAACGTCGACTTCCGGAGTGCAAATCTGAGCAAGTCTGTCTTCGCGGGAAGCGTTTCTGCCGCTGACTTCTCCGACTCAAAGTTGGTGGGTGCGTCGTTCAGCGGCGAACTGGAGCGGTGCAGTTTCGTCAATGCAAACCTGACCGATTCCGACTTTCGGGGCGCAACCCTTGAAAGCGTTAGTTTCAGGAATGCGAACCTGGAGGGTGTCAATCTCGATCAATGTCGACTCGCGGACGTTGATTTTGCTGGAGTTGACATGACAAGAGTTGACCTCTCGCGAGTCGTCTACTTCGGAGACTGAAGAGGCTTACAGATAGCCGAAGATGCGCCCACTCTGGTGGAACTCCCAAAACCTGGAGTGAATTGCGTGCCCGTTGCCAATCGCGTCGGGGAGACCGGGGCTCTGAATGGCGGAAGGCATGTGGGACTCCAATGTCCGCTTTACATGGTCCCGTGCAAACACCAGCAGCGCAGTCTGATGACGTGACGACATCACGCAGAGTCGCCCCGTTTCAAGGTCGAAGCCGCTGGGATGCTCAATGCCCGACAGCGGGTGCGCGACGAGCATCACGGCTCTTTGTTGGCCTTGCCATCGTTCGGGCGTGTCAACGGTGAGTCCCTCTGCAATCAGTCGCTTTGGTAGTGCCGACCTGATTGCGGCGTTCATCGCACGATGTGTTGCACTTATCCCAATGTCTGACGCCTTGATTGCGCGCCCGCGCTTGCCATCCACTTCCGAGGTTCTCACGGCCTGAGTTTGCTTCATGACTCGTTCGGCCGCCGCCGCAATGACATTCGCCAGATGAACGTCGGTATCGATTCCCATTCCTTCATCGGACGGAATCGTGATGATTGCAGTTGATGCCTCACGCAATGAAACAAGGGCACCGTCAAGCGAATCGTTCTTCTTTGACGCGACGGCTGTAAGGAATCGCTCTTTGGGTTTGGCTTCGGCAGCGAATGGGAAGTCGTAGAAGAGGTTTACCAAAGCCACGCTGTCATGTGGCAGACGTCGGCAGGTCTTGAGCTCAACGGTCTTAGTGTTTTGCCTAAGTCGCAGGTTACGCAAGAACGGCTCCGGCATTGCTTCGCCCGGCCGGAATGGAGCTGTGTCCCAGCGCAGGTGAGAAACACTCTGAACTGGGGGAATCTGCCCGGGATCGCCAATCATCACCAACCGGTCGGCAAACCTCGTCAGGGGCAGTAAATCTCTAAAGGCAATCTGCCAAGCCTCGTCGACAAACATCACGTCAAACTTGCGAAAACAGCCACCTATCGCGAGTTTCGCTGAAGTTGAGACCAAGATGTCGTAGGAATTTGGGAGATCTTTGGGCGATCGAACAACCCGAACGTTTCTCGGAAGGTCACGGCCAATCGTGTGGGCGCTGCTCGTAAATCTGACGATGGACAGTTGTTTGTTCGCCTTGCCGAGGCGTTCGCAGATATCGTCCACCTGCTCGTTGGTTAATGCCGTAATCAGTACGGAGCTTCCGTATTCTGACCATCTCGGTGCCGCATCAACGAGTAGTTGAGTCTTGCCTGAGCCCGGTGGCGCCTTTACGACGCACGATTTCCACCGTCCCACACGGAAAGCCTCAATCTCTTCAACGCTCACTCGTCGTCCCCCTGGTTGTCAGGCACCTCGTCAATGTCCTGCGCAGCGCTGCGCAGTTGCCGATCAAGTTCAGTGTTGCCGCTGTCCATGTTGTTTATCTTGTTCTCGGTCAAGAACTCTGGGGCGTGCTCCAGGAGCAGTATCTGCTGGCGAGTCCTAAAAGAGATGCTTCCCGAGGCAACTCTTAGGTCCACCTCTCTGGAGGACGGGTCAGAATCTTCAGCCTGCAGCGTCAGCGCACGATTGCCGAAACACTGGTATGACGTTCCCTCGCGGATGTCCACGTGTTCTGGTTCGGAGTACCGCATTCGTACAGAGCCGTCTTGAGTGTCTATGGCGATAACTTTTCCAACGAGACCACGACCTTGCCGGACAACAAGGCGTGCAATTTCATTGTCGCCATGAGCCAAGGCCTCAACTCGAAGGCGTTCGGCAAGTTCGTTTCTGAGGTAGTAACGTGCCGCCGAAACTGCTCCCCGATCGGTCTCTCGGCCCCGCCAGCGCGAAGGTTCACCAGCATCTTCGCGAGCGGCGGGTTCGCACCACAGCTGATTCCAAGATCGGCGACCATGTTCCTTCACCGTCACGACGCCTGAATTCGTCGGACGATGATCCCGACGGATGATTCGTAGAGCAGCAACCGTTAATTCCCACCGTCGGCGCGCTTCCTCTTCAACAAACGCCATGATTTGGCCGGCAGTCTCGGTGTCTTCACGTCCCGAAGCCACAAAGCGCTCCAGCAACGGATACAACACGCGCCGTTCAAATTCACCATCTATGGAAGTGGATACCGCGCGCTCTTCCGCGCTGCTCGCGGATAGCTGACGCAATGTGCGATCACCGTGTTCAACCAACCACGCAATCAGGAAGCCCAGGTGACCCTGTCGGGCAGGTGCAGCCGGGAAGGTGTACAGCGATCGCAGCACTTCGGTCGCAGTCATGACGGTATTCTGAGCCGGATGGGTCGACTGAAGAAACAATGAATTGAAAAGTTTCCCTGCGCGATTGAGTCGACGCATGTCAGGTAACGGCCAGCGCTCGTAGGCGTAAGCAAAAGCCATCTGATGCAAGAGATCTAGATGGCTGGGATCGGGCAACCAGAGTTGGGGACCGTTTTGGTCGACCTTTGACGATTTCCCTGCAGGAAAGACACGAAGAAGATCCTGGCCGAAGGCCTCGACCATCGGCGCGACCGCCTGCTGAATTCGTGGATCAGCAACGGAGCGAACGGTTGCAGAACCGCCGGCCGGACCAGAGGCGATTGCCCAAGGGCGACCCTCACCTCCCATTCGAACCAGTGCCACAACGTACGGGTCCTTGGCAATCTCGAAACACTTCGTTTGAAATCTCGGAATCGGCCCGCCAATGGCCCATGCCCTGAGCCGATCGGTGACGTCTTCAGATACGAGTTGTTTCATGCGTTCTCGCCGTCGGATGATGGAGTCGAAGGAGAAGTTGAATTGATGCGGTCGGCCAGATCACGTTCAAGTCCGGACTTGGGACGACTGCCATTCAAGATTTCCTCCGCACGAGACAGAGGTACACCATTCAGAAATCTCTTCATCTCGTCTCCGAGAAAGGCCCCATCGTCGGCCAAGAGCGAGAGTCGTTGGCAAGTGGGGGCACGCTCGCAGAACCCGATACAAGCGTCGCCAAAGTCTGTCTCTGCGTGAAGAATGAGGTCCAGCAGTTGCTGTTCGGGGAGATCCTCGTCAAAGGCGAAGTCTCCGTTGAGGTCCAGAGCCGACTGCTCAAGCAACTCAAAGCCTCGGCGCGCTCGCTCCGCCTGCCATTCGAAGTCCTCATTCCACCGAACCGTCGGAAAGTTGCGGCCCGGCTTGGTGAGGACCAGAAATCCGCGGTTGCTTACGCCGCACGCATTGACAATCGCCAACTCGTCTATCACCAAATTCAAGGCGTGAACGTAGAGTCCGGCCTGTGCACGCGCACTTGCCAGACTCGCAGCCTTCGTGTAGCCACCCCGATCTGAGTATGACTTCACCTCGCCAACAACGAGGTGCCTCTTTGGTTCTCGGGCATCCACCAACAGAACGTCAAGTATGAGCGAGGCTTCCGGCAGCATGACCCCACGAGGGATTCGGATTGCGAGTCCCGCGACGAGAAAGAAGCCAGACTCACGAGATGCGACGTCACGGAGCCAGTTCATTGATGCGGCATGGGCCGCGTCAAAGTCACGCGGGCTTGAGCCCGTTGACTTAATGCGAAAGTCAACAAACTCAACTTGCACGTCCATCGGGATGGCACCAACATGTCGTAACTCTGCCAAGAGTCGCTTGGCGCCATCACGGAGTATGGACTCCTCAAAGACAATACCTCGCTCTCTTGCGAGCTGTGACAGTTCCTTAACGTGAATCGCAGGGTTCTCATGGCGCGCAACGGATGTCATGCTCACGTTGTGAACCACGGCTGCGACGTTGGCTTTGCAGGTCGGGTTTGCAGTCCAACGCTCAAAGCGCAGACGCGTGTTCTGGCGTTTGACTCGTTTTTGTGTCACGCGCGACTCCTTCTATGACCTTAATGCCACGGCTCCGGCTTACACGAAGCGCCACGCTTCGAGAGAGCGACCCAGAAGTGGGCTTCCTCAGTCAAGGAGTACCCCATTCCGAAATACGCGACCAAGGGCGGACAGTGCTGCAC
>SXGR01447552.1_pt1 | contig 14478 bp, 7 predicted proteins | sample 3174711 | NCBI WGS metagenome assembly SXGR01 (sample SAMN11356860, study PRJNA531348) | freshwater metagenome | isolation source: freshwater sample F1-60 | place: China: Fuxian Lake, Yuxi | collected 2017-12-25
CGCTTCGGAAGGTTCGCCTACGGCTCACCTTCCTTCGCTCCACCACCCAGCGAGCCATTCCCACCCCATCCACCCCTCACCTCAAGTGAGGAATTTTAATTGTCGCCAAAGGGGAGGAATAATTGTCGTTGAACACACCTACCGCTTCCAAGTAATTCCCGAGCCCTCCACCTGGGCCCTGGCCCTCACCGGAGCCGGAGTCAGCGCTCTGGCCTTCCACCGTCGATGGCCAAAGGGTCGTGGGGTTTAATTCTGTTCCGTGCGGGGCATGGAGTACCGGAAAATGGCTTCCCCCGGGTTCCATGACCGAACCTCCGGCCAAGACCTTGAAAGAGGCCGGTTTTACTTTTGGGGTTTGTTTTAGACATAAAACAATGTTGTTGCCTTGCGCAGATCGGTCCCGCAGAAACTTCAACGGTGCCGCTCATCCCATTTACAAAATCTCCCATCGGGATCCTCGCGATCCATAGACGGGTCCGAGCCATATCCCGGCCGATGCGTCTCGGTCTGATAATGGCCACGGTCCTTTCCAGCAGGGTGGGAGCATCCGACCCGGTCCCTACCCAACAGTATTGGCTCCTCGACCCGGTGCCCCGGCAAGCCATGAGACCCTTGAGTACCGATCGGCCGGACCAGACGGAAAGCCCGTACTCGGTGGACGCCGGGCATGTCCAATTCGAGTTCGAGGTAGCCAAGGCGACCTTCGGAACGGTCTCCGCCGATGGCGACCGCTCCGGCCGAGAACTGGTGGTTGGAGGGGTCAACGCCAAGGTCGGACTAACGCCCCGGAGCGACTTGCAGTGGATCTACGATGGCCAAGTGGTTTCCTGGAGGCGATCCGATGCGACCGGACGGCTCGAGCAGCGATCCGGTGCCGGTGACCTCCAGACGCGTCTCAAGGTCAACCTCTGGGGCAATGACGGCGGCCTCACCGCCCTGGCCCTCATGCCCTACGTGAAATTGCCCCTGTCGGCCTCCCATGTCCGCAACGGGCATGCTGAAGGAGGTCTCATTGTACCACTGGCCGTCGAATTGGCCCCGGGCTGGTCGTTGGGCGGCCAGACCCAGGTCGACTGGGTTCATTACGACCCGGCCGGTCACGGCTTGGAATGGGGCAACACCGTGACTCTCGGGCGCGACATCACCGAGCGGTGGGCCGGCTTCATCGAATTGGCCGCCCGCATCGCACCGGAATCCGGTCTACCTTGGCAGGGGCAATTTGATGTCGGCTTCACCTGGGAAGCCCGTGAGGGGCTCCAACTCGATTTCGGCTGCTTCTTCGGAATCACCCGATCGGCTCCGGATTACATGCCCTTCCTCGGGCTAACCTGGCGGTACTGACACCAACAGGCCGTTGGTAAGAGGGTTCCCGACGCGGGCAAATCAAAAGTAGCGAGGAACCACCGTGGGCTGCCGGGGCTGGATGTGGGTGTCGAGCGCTTGGCGGAAGCGTTCGATCCCGGCTTTCTCAGCGTCTCCGAGGCCGTAACGAATGTGGCCTCCCAAATACGAGTGGCGAAATTCGCGAGTGAATTCGGGGCGATTCTCCACCCAGTGGGGCATCGATTCCAGACCGAGCAGTCGGGCTTGGCGAAGCCGGTCCGCCAAGGCCGGTGTCGCAGCGGATTCCCCAACGGCCCACACGGCATAAACAAACGGCAGGCCTGTCCATTGCTTCCACGCGGCCCCCAAATCCCAAATTTGATGAGGGTGTGGACCCAGAGAAAATCCAATGGCTGGATCTCCGATGAGCAGCACGTTGCGAGGCATCCGCTCCCGGTCATAATCCGCCAAAGGTCTGAAGCGCGGCGATAGCCCTCGGGCTGCCAAGAGCACGCGCAATAAATTCACGCTGGTGCAGGAAGCCGGGTCGAGATGCACCTCGGTCAGGCGTTCGTCGAGAGGATCCTGATGGGCGAGAAACACGCTGGCCACAGGACCGTCGGAGGCGATGGCCACGCCGTCCACGATGGGATACCCCGGAGCGAACAAGGCTTCGGTGATACTGAGCAAGGCGGCCTCGAGCCGACCGGCACGCAATTCCACCGCCAACGTCGACGGCGGCAAGAATCGACACCCCTCCTCCAGCCCACAGGTCAATGGCACCGCATTGAGGTAGGGAACGGACCCGATGCGTGCCGTCTCAGGAATCACACCTCAAGAGAGCGGCTTTATGGTCCACCGCAAGCAACGAACGATGCGAGATCTCGAAGAGCATCACTTGAGCCGATCAACAAATTGGGCCGTCTTGTCCATGGCCACCTGGATCTTGTCGAAGGCGGTCGCAAAACAGCAGCGCACAAAGCCTTCGCCACTGGGCCCGAAAGCTCCGCCAGGCACGCAGGCGACCTTCTCCTCGTTCAACAAACGCACAGCAAACTCCTTCGAAGACAGACCCGTGCTGGTGATGTCGGGGAACGCATAGAAAGAACCCCGCGGCAGATTGCACTTGAGACCCATGTCGTTGAGGGCCTTCACAATGAAATTGCGGCGCAACTGATACTGGTCGCGCATTTCAGCCGTCGCGGCAGCCCCGTGAAGGAGCGCCTCGATGGCGGCCTCCTGGGCGATGATGCTCGCACACATGATGGCGTACTGGTGCACCTTCATCATGGCGTCGATGAGCGGGGCCGGACCGCAGGCGTAGCCGATGCGAAATCCAGTCATGGCATAAGCCTTCGAAAAACCGTGCAGGAAGATGGTCCGCTCGGCCATGCCCGGCAGCGAGGCGATGGACACGTGCTCTCCCTCGAAGGTCAGCTCGGAATAAATCTCGTCAGTGAGAATCAACAAGTCATGGCGTCGGGCCACCTCGGCGATTTCAAGCAACTGCTGCCGGGTCATGGTGCCCCCGGTCGGATTCGTCGGAAACGACAGCATGAGCACCTTGGACTTCGGCGTGACCACCGCCTCAATGGCTTGAGCCGTCACCGCGAAACCATCTTCGGCCTTGCACGCCACCGGCACCGGGACCGCATGAGCCAAAACCACACTCGGTGCGTAGCTGACATAGCAGGGCTCGTGGTAAATCACCTCATCGCCAGGGTTGAGCACCGCCCGCAGAGCCAAGTCCAGAGCCTCGCTAACACCGACCGCCACCAGCACCTCAGTCTTCGGGTCATAGCGAACCCCGAAGTGCTGCTCGACATAGTCCGAAATGCACTCGCGCAATTTCAGCAAGCCCAAGTTGGAAGTGTATTGGGTACGACCGCGTTCCAGAGCGTAAATCGCCGCCTCACGAATATGCCAAGGGGTGGCAAAATCTGGCTCTCCGACCCCCAGCGAAATCACACCCGTGGTGTTCTGGACGAGTTCGAAGAAGTCGCGAATACCCGAGCGCGGGATCCCCGCGACGTGGTGGGCGATGAAGTTGCGATGAACGGAGGACATGGACGTCTCTGGGGGGTATGCGAACTCGGGGACCTTCGGGAAGAGGAATTTCCCGGATCCGCCACAGGTTCGCCGGGTTGGGCGGTTAGTGGCGGCTCGGGCGGGAAAGTGCGGCTGCCGTAGCGCAGGCGACTGCCACGGGGAGTGAAACTGGTGTTCCGGACTTCATGACGCACCCCTATTCCGAACAAAACCCCGGCCCTGTCAAGGCGGGCGTGCCGCGGATCTTCAGCAGATGGGCTATCCTTTTCGAAGTTTCGCCAACCCTTCGAGACACCCAACCGAAACACGACTCCCCCTCGCACTCGCTGGCGATCTAAGCTTTATTAATTCAGTGCGTTGTCAGAAGAGGAGCCTCTCCCGGCTTCCAATTGATAACAGCCCGGTACCTGCCATGAACGTCTCATCCCTCAGCCGCTTCGGCCTTCCCGCCTGGATTCTGGCCACTTCTCTGGCCACTTCTCTGACTGTCCGGGCCGACACCGACCTCGGCTTCATTGAAACCTTCGCCCTGGCCTCCGACCGCGAAGCCACCCTTGGGCAACTCGTGCCCGGTACCGAGGACTATTACTTTTTCCACGCGCTGCATTACCAGTCCTCCGGGCAGAAGCAGAAATTTTCTGAGACACTCACCCAATGGGCCACGCGCTTCCCAAATTCCGAGCAGCGCCAACTGCTCGAGAACCGTGAGGCACTCCTGGCCTACGGCACGGATCCGCAAAAAACCCTCCAACATCTGCGCGATCGGCTGGGGCTGCAGTTCAACCACGTCCAGGAGCTCCCCGACCAAAAGCCCGACCTGCCCACAGCACTGACGCCCTCCATGATCTCGCGGGAACGTTTCCTCAGCGCTCTCCCGACAGGCAATCCGCTCGGCACGCTGTCCGAAGCCGAGGTGGAACGGTTGCTGCAAGACCCGGCCCCGGCTCTTCCCTACCCGGCCGTTGACCTCCTGATGCGGATCCAACGACCGGACGCCCCGGGCCTGCTGCCAAGGATCCTCTCCGAATTAAAGACATCGGAAAGCCGAGGCTTTGGTTCCTTGCCCATTCATCGGGCGTTGCTGCCCGCGCAGCTCGATGCGCTCGAAAAGGAAATCCCTGCGCTGGCCCACCAGTCGGCGTTTGTGATGACCCGGATTGCCAAGCTGGCTCCCGGGGCCGACGCCAATACCCAGACGAATCCGCTCGAAAGGGAGGCCTGGCTGGAGCGCGTCGAAGGCTATGTGCGGGGACTGCCCACGGCGTTCAATTCCCTCAAGGCCCACGTGCTGTATGCCCGCCTGCAACACGACCGGACCCGCGGTGTCTATGATCGGTCTCGCTTCCTCGAATACTTGAAGCTGCCCCGACCGGCCGCCTACATGAACCCGAAGTACCTCAAATCGGTCCAGGCAGACCGCTTTGCGGCCGACTTGAATGCCGCCTTCCCGGAATCGGGTCTGGGACTGCCTCCCATCGGAATGGACGAACCGTTGGTCCGTGAATTCTTCCTGCATTTCGCCGCCACGGATGCCCAGTGGGAACCGTGGACCGAATGGCTCCGGGACACCTGGGTCAAACCCCTCTTCGCCGAAGCCAAGATCACCCAGGGTGCCGGTGAAACCGAGCGCTGGACCTCATTGCTGTCGCCGACGGGTTATCAGGCGCTCAAGGATCGGGTGGACATCGAATTTCCGGCCACCAATGCGTCGAGCATTCCGTTGGACCAGGAAGTCGCGGTGAGCGTGACTCTCAAAAACACGCCTCAGGTCATGGTCCGTCTCTTCGAGATCAACACCCTCGCCTACTTTCAGTCGCACAAACGCCCCCTGAACACCGACCTCCCTCTCGATGGTTGGGTGGCCAACGTCGAGCAACGTCACGACGGAGAATCTTCGCCCTACCTGCGGTACACACGGCCGTTTCGCTTTCCCGAACTCCAAGGGAAGCGGGGGGCTTGGATCGTCGAGATCATCGGCGGCGGACGATCTTCCCGGGCCCTCCTCCGACGCGGAGGATTTTCTTTGCTGCAATCCAACGGGCCGGGCGGCGATTTGATCCAGGTCCTCGACGAGAACGCCCGCATCGTCACCAACGCCGTCGCCTGGCTGGACGGTCGCAAGTGGGAAGCCGATCCCAAGGACGGTCGCATCCAAATTCCGTTCACAGCCACCCCGGGCCGACGCCCCATCGTCTTGTCCGATGCCGACGGGCGGTTGGCGTCCTTAGCCGAATTTGAACACCATGCCGAGACCTATGAGCTGGAGGCTCAGTTCCACCTGGATCCCGAGCACTGTGTCGCCGGAGCCGAAGCAGTGCTCGCGATGCGCTCGTCCTTGCGTATCGGAAATCAGGCGGCCACTCCGGAACTGCTTGCCGAGGCCCGACTGACGCTGACCACCACCACCCTCGATGGCGTGAGCTCCAGCACGGAGGTGCCGCTCACCCCGCTCTCCGCAGCCCGGGTGCTGACCCACGTCTTCCGGGTGCCTCAACGTCTCGGCCGAGTCACGGCCACTTTGCAGGGACGAATCGATCCCGTGGCTGGCGGCGAGAAACGCGAGCTGAGTGCCTCCCGGAGCTGGGAAATCAATGGCATCGAAGGGACCGCCCTGGTCAAGGACGCCTTCCTCCGGCGGAGCGGCGAACGCTATTGGGTGGAAGTCCTCGGCAAGAACGGGGAACCGGTACCGGACCATGCCCTCCCGATGACGTTCCATCGCCGTGGCTTCAACAACACCGTCGAGGTTTCCCTGCGGACCGACGCCCAAGGCCGCATCGATCTGGGGGCGCTGGCGGAGATCACCCGACTGGAGGCGACCCCGGCTCCGGACCTCCTGCGCTCGTGGCCCTTGGAGACCTCCGCCCAGACGCGTCCGCGAGAACTCCACGCCCGCGTCGGCGAGACCGTGCGCCTCCCGTGGTCCCCGCAAGGACGGCCAGACGCCTGGTCACTGCTTGAACTGCGCGGCGGCACCTTCGCCACCGATCGAACCACGGCGGTGCGGGCCTCCGGAAACCTGCTGGAAATCGCAGGACTGGCGGCGGGCGACTACTCGCTGCGCCTGCGCGATCCGGAGGATTCAGTGATCACCCTCCGCATCGGTGACGGTGGGCCGGTGGCCGGTTGGTTGGTGGGCAAGAACCGATCCTTGGAACTGCGTCCCCGGGAGCCGGTTCATTTGGTATCCGCCACCCTCACCCCTGAGGGCGGCGCCGAAATCACGCTGCAAAACTGGAACCCGTTCACCCGTGTCCACGTGATGGCCAACCAGTTTGTACCGGCCAAGAGCTTGTTCTCCAATTTGGGCGGCTTCACCCGATGGGGCGTCGGATCCAAGACCCCCGACTTTTTGCCTAACTTGTATTCCGGTGGCCGGGAAATCGGCGACGAGTACCGCTACATCTTAGACCGCCGCTATGCCACGAAGTACCCGGGCAATCGGTTGCCCCGGCCCGGCTTGCTGCTCAACCCCTGGGACAAGCGCTCCACCGATTCGGAAGCACTGCCCGTCGCCGACGGGGCCGCACCGCTCGCCTCCGCGGGCAGCCTGCCCGGAATGGCACAAATGGCCGACATGCTGGCGCGCAGTGAGCTCGCCGCGGCCCGACCGGCTCTGGATTCTAACTGGGACTTTCTGGCCACGGCTTCTCCGGCCTTGTTCAACCTCATCCCGGATGCCACCGGCAAGATCCGGCTGCCGGCGACCGCCCTCGGGGACGGATCCCTCATCCAAGTGTATGTGGAGGACGCCACCGATGCCGCGTGGCTGACGGTTGTCCGGTCCGAAAAACCCCTCGCCCTTCAAGACCAGCGCCTCAGCCGCGTATTGGAAACACCCGGCGGCTCGACGGAAGTCCGGGATGCCCAAGGGCTGGTCCGCGGACAAACCCGGACGCTGTCGGAGGCCCGGAACAGCCAGTGGGAAACCTACGACACCCTGGAGTCCGTGTTCCGCTTGCTGAGGACCCTCAATCCTGATCCCCAGTTGGCGCGCTTTGATTGGCTCATGCGTTGGTCGTCGCTGACACCCGACGAGCGACGCTCCCGCTACTCGGAGTTCGCCTGCCATGAGGTGAATCTCTTCCTGCAGCGGAAAGATCCGGCCTTCTTCGAGTCCGTCATCCGTCCCCACTTGGCCAATAAGCGGGCGCGCACCTTCATCGATGACTACCTGCTGGGGGCCGATCTGAAAGCGTATCGAGAACCCCGGGCTTACGGGCGGCTCAATCTGGTTGAGAAAACCCTCTTGGCCACTCGACTGGACGGCGAAGCCGCTGCCACGGCGCGCCATTTGCAAGAACTCTGGGAACTGCAACCCATCGACACCCTCGAAACTCAACGGTTCGAAACCGCCCTCGGTGGTCGGGCCTTGGAAGATTCCGGTGGCGTGGGCGGCGCAGCCGGACATTCGCTCAAAGGCCAGGCCTCCGCCGCACCCGGCGAGAGGATGTTCGAAAAATCCGGAACAGAGCGGGAGTTGATGTCGAGATACGGTCTTCTGCCTAGTCGAAACCAGCCAGCGCCGGCCGACGCCGAATCCATGATGCGGATGGCCGAAGATGCACCGCTGGACAAATCGGCCCGCCGGTCTATGGACCGAAAAGCTCCCACCTTGGCCAAGATGAAGGCATCTCAGCCCCAGAGCGTGGCGTTGGGCCTGGAGGTGGAGACGGCTCGCAGCCTCCGTGCTCGTTCGGCCGCCTCCGGGTATTACCGTTCTCCCGGTCCCGCCAAAGAATGGGCGGAGAACCAGTACTACCGGTTGCCTCTCGAGGCCCAAGGCCCCGACCTGATCCCAGTCTCAGGTTTCTGGCGCGACTTCGCCGCACGAGATCCGAAAGTCCCCTTCCTCTCGCCGCGAATTCTGGAAGCACACCATAACCTCAGCGAAATCCTGCTGGCCTTGGCGGTTCTCGACCTGCCCCTCCAAACCACCAACGCCCCCACGATCCGCAATGAGGGAACTTCCAGAACCCTCACTGCCAACGGACCGTTGCTCATCTTTGTCCGTGAAGTGAGGCCTGCGACCCCAATTTCACCGAATGCCACGGGACCTGAATTGCTGCTGAGCGAACGCTTCTTCCGACTCGATGACCGCTACCTGACCGAGGGACAGGAACGCTTCGACAAGTTTGTGAGCGACGAGTTCCTGCCCGGCGTGGCGTATGGCGCGCAAGTCGTGATTAGCAATCCGGGTTCGTCCCCGGTGAAGGCGGATGTGTTAACCCAAATTCCGCTGGGTTCCATTCCCCTCCAGAGAGGTCGAGCCACCCACAGCCACCCTGTCCGGCTAGAGCCTTATTCGACCTTGAAAGTGGAGTACTACTTCTATTTTCCCAGCCACTCGGCACAGCCCACAAATTACGCCCACGCACCCGCGATCCTGACGCTGGATGGGAAGGCACTCGCTCAAGCCAAGACCCAGTCCTTTCGAGTGGTGCGCCAGTTGTCCGTGCGGGACACCCGATCCTGGGAGTATCTTTCGCAGCAAGGTTCCGAGGCAGAAGTCCTGGCCTTCTTGTCGACCAACAACCTGGCCCGATTGAATCTCGAACGCGTGGCGTGGCGGGTCGCCAAGAGCCCTAAATTCTTCCGGCTCCTCACAGAATTTCTCTCCCAGCATCACGTCTGGAACGAGCCCATCGCCCGATACGCGGTGGTTCACAACGACTCCGGAGTGCTCCGCGAATGGCTGCGGCACCGGGAGGATTTCCTGGTACAGTGCGGACCCTGGCTGGAGTCACCGATTCTGCGCATCGACCCCATCGAACAACGGACCTACGAACACCTCGAGTATTCTCCCCTAATCAACCCCAGAGCGCACCCGGTCGGATCCCGACGGCGGATCGCCAACACCGTGTTCCGCGAGCAATACCTGCGCTTTCTGCGTGTGCTGGCCTTCCAGCCCCGATTGACGGCCGACGACGAGTTGGCGATTGCCTACTATTTGTTCCTTCAAGATCGGGTGAGCGAAGGGCTGTCCCGTTTGGCAAGGGTGCGACCCACGGAGGTCCGTACGCGGATCCAGTACGACTACCTCCAGGCCTGGTCCCATTTGTACGAAGAGAAGCTCCCTGAGGCCCGCAAGATCGCTCGGGGTTACGAATCTTATCCGGTACCGCGCTGGCGCGGACTTTTTGCGGACCTGACCCGCTACGTCGACGAGGCCGAAGGCAAGAAGGTCGCTGCCAAACCGGCTCCAGGAACTCCCGGCAACTCTCCCTCCGATGCTCAAACCGCGGCGGCGACGGCCCAACGCGAGGCCTCCTTTGACCTCCAGGTGGAGAACCGCAGCATTTCCCTCACCTGGAAAGGGTTGTCCTCGGTCACGGTCAATTATTACCGCATGGACCCCGAGTTCCTCTTCAGCCGAAACCCCTTCGCCGAGCGAGACGGAGACCAACCCAGCATTCTTCAACCGTCCCTCTCCACGGTCGTGCCATTGCCCGCCGGCAAGAACGCTCTGGAGTTGCCCATCCCCGCCGCCCTGGCCAAAGACCACGTAGTAGTCGAAGTCTTGGGTGGCGGCCGTCGCAAGGCGCGGATGCACCACGCCCACACCTTCCGCCTTCAAATGGCGGAAAACGAAGGCTCGTTGGAAGTTCGCGAACCGTCCGGAAACCGCCCGGTCTCCAAGGCCTATGTGAAGGTCTACGGTCGGCTGGACAATGGAGAGATCCGCTTTGTGAAGGATGGCTATACGGATCTTCGAGGCCGCTTCGATTATGTGGGCATGAATGAGTCTTCAGCCACCGCCTCGGATCAGCACATCCCTCGGGCGCTGGTCGCCAACCTAGCGGCCAACCCTGGATCTACCGGCATGGAACACCCCGCCTTGGCTCACGGGGAGGGACCGCGGATTCGCCGTCTGGCCGTGCTCGTGCTCAGCGAGGCTCACGGGGCGGCCGTGCGCGAGGTCGAGGCACCCGCCCGGTGAATCACTCCGGGCGTTTGCCCAGACGAATCCGCACCGAAGACTTAGCCGCAGGTCCCGGCCTTGCGGGTGGGGGACTCTTGCGGGCGAGGTCCATGAACCGCGACTGGGACCGTCGAGCCCCGGGAGTCTGAGCCTGCGGGGATCTCCGGTAGGTTCCGTGGGACTGATCGGGCTGCAACTGTCGCACCTTGGCGACATCTTGAAGAGACTCCTGGAGGATCTCCTGCAAAATGCGGTCCCGAATCCGCCCATCCAAGATTGGAAAGGCTACTTCGATGCGCTTGAAGAAGTTTCGGGGCATCCAATCAGCACTGGTCACGAAGACCGAGGGATTGCCGGCGTTTTCAAAACTCCAGATGCGGCTGTGCTCGAGGAAGCGGTCTATGATACTGAGCACGCGAATTCGCTCACTCAAGCCGGGCACGCCGGGACGCAGGCAGCAAATACCCCGGATTATCAAATCGATCTCGACCCCGGCCTGGGAAGCTTCATACAGCGAGCGAATGGTTTCGTCGTCTACCAAGGCGTTCATCTTGGCCACGATCCGCGCCGGAAGCCCGGCTCGCGCATGGTCCGCCTCGCGTCGGATCAACGCCTGGACCCGCTCATGCATCTCGAAAGGGGCCAAAATCAACTGATGGGTGGGTCGGTACTGACAGACACCGGTGAGCAGGTTGAAGAGTGTGGTGGCATCTTCACCGATGTCCGGGCGGCAAGTCAGCAAGCTCAGGTCCGTATAAAGTCGGGCGGTCGAAGGATTGTAATTGCCGGTGCCCAGATGGACATAGCGGCGAAGCCCATCGTCATCTCGACGAACCACCAAACACACCTTGGCATGGACCTTGTATCCCACCACGCCGTAGACCACGTGAACGCCGGCCTCTTCGAGGCGGCGGGACCAGGCGATGTTGTTGGCCTCGTCAAATCGTGCCTTCAATTCCACCACTACGGTGACTTGCTTGCCGTTCTTCACCGCATCCATGAGGGCTCCCACGATGCGGCGATCGCCGCCCGTGCGATAAAGGGTTTGCTTGATAGCCAGAACGCGCGGATCGGCCGCTGCCTGTTGGAGGAACTGTAAGACCCCATCAAAACTCTCATAAGGATGGTGCAGCAGCAGGTCTCCTTGGCGAAGGCTCCCGAAAATATCCCTACCTTCCCGAAGGGGTTCCACAATGGGCGCTACAAAAGGCTCATCGCGCAATTCCGGGCAGTCGTCTCCTTCCAGGATGGCCAGAAGCCGACCGGGGGCAATGGGCCCCTCGATGGCGTAGAGGTCATGGGCTTCGAGGCCTAGGGTGGTCAGGAGTTCACGGCGGATTGCTTCGGGGCAATCGGTTGAAACCTCCAGACGCACGGCTTCGCCTTTCCGACGATTGTGCAACTCGGCTTCAACCGCCATCCGCACATTGGAGACCTCTTCCTCGTCGATATAGAGTTCGCTGTTACGGGTAACCCGGAACGACCACCAGGCCTCGACCTGCGCTACGCCGAAGAGGCCGGCCAAGTTGGCTCCGATGAGGTCGGACAGGAAGACCGAGTCCCGGCGACCGTCGGGGCGTGGCAGCCTCACCAGATGAGGCAGCACCCGAGGCACCTGGACGATCGCTAAACGGGTAGCCCCCGGATCTCGACCGTCTGGGGTGTGAATCCGAGTGATGAGATTTAACGATTTATTGAGCAGCTGCGGGAACGGATGGGAGGGGTCCACGGCCAATGGTGTCAGCACCGGATAAACCTTCTCCTGATAGTACGACGCCAACCATTGCCGATCGGACTCGTCGAGCATTCCTGGCTTCAGGAAACGGAAGCCCTCGGCCTCTAACGCCGGAGCCAAATCGTGAGACCAGCATCGATCGGCATCCCGGACCAAGGCCCGCACTCGCTGAGTCACCACCCGGAGACACTCGCTGGCGGTAAGACCATCGGGCATGCGATGCCCCCCTTCCGACTCAATCTGCTGCTTGAGCCCGGCGACGCGGACCTCGAAGAATTCATCCAAGTTGGAATGGGTGATCCCGAAGAACTTCACCCGCTCGAGCAACGGAACTGCGGAATCCAACGCCTCGTCCAAAACCCGCTGGTTGAACTCCAGCCACGAAAGTTCGCGATTGAAAAGGCTTCCCGGCCCCCCCCGGGACGGAGGATTGGGGATGACTTTCGGAGTTCCTGGAGATTTGCCGGCGGAGGGGCGTTGCTTACGGGCCATGATTCAAGCGATTCGGCAGACTAACCCGGACACCCGCCTTGTCGACAGTGACATTTGAACGACACAGAACAACGAATGACCGTTTGAGCGAAAGATTGAGACTATAGAAACACCCTAACTCAGACGACAGGGTTTACAGGCCGCGCGCAATCTTCTTGTCGTTGCGCATCAATTCGAGGGTCCCTGATGGCAAATAAGAAGCGGCTCCCACGTCGGGAAACCGGTTCCAATCGAGCGAAAAGCGGTCCATCCCTAAACCCAAGTTGTCGAAAAACAGGCTGCCACTCAGGGTCCGAATCTTGTTGCCCCTGAACAAATTCTGGCGGGTCACGATAAAGAACAGCGCATGAGCCGCTGCTAGATCTTCGACCGTTGGTATTGAGGCCTCTCCTTCCTCAAACTTCCGCCGGAGAAAGAGTTTCTGGTCCGCCAATGTCCGGTTCTGGCTGTCGTCGACACAACCGTCGATGGCTATTCGAGCCTCCGTGGGCTTTCTCTCGGTGAAAGAGGGCATGTCGAGCCACACCTTGTACCGGTTCGGAAAAACGTAGTTCCGCTTATCCAGCTTGGCGTAGATCGCCTGAGCCTCCTCGATGATGCCAATACGCGACACGTTGGGCGGGATCACAAAAAAGATCTCATGGGACCCTAGTATCTCCACCGAATACTTGGCGCCTAAGGACTCGCGGGCCGGCAACTTCGCCACAATATCCTTCATGGCTCGCTCTTCAGCCCGGATCTGATCTTGGATGACGTTCAGCGTAACAAACTCTTCAGGCGTGTTGGCGATGCCGAAAATGGTATCATAATCGGCCCTTAAAGAATCCAAACGGATCTTGGTATCGTCGTACTGAAGTACAATGTCTGATTCAGAGCTCATGGTGTCACCTCTCTCTCGGGCAACTAAAACAATTTTACGGTCGGTTCAATGGGTGAAGCTTCTCGAGACGCACTAGATACTCGCAGCACATCGTGCGAGATGTTGAGGTAACTCATTTCGACGTCGGAAGAAACGGTTTGGAACCGGCGGCTTGGACTGCTGCCTCAAAGTGCTGCGTTGAGTCGAACTGTTGTCCGTTTTTGATACATGATTCAAGATATTATTAATTTTAACATCTAAATCACTATTTTATATGGATCAGTGGGTGCTTTTTCGCCGTTTTATGTTCGCCGTTTTATGTTCGTTGTTTTATGTTCGTTGTTTTATCTTCGCTGTCTCGCTGTTTCGCTGTCTCGCTGTTTCGCTGTTTCGCTGATTTCTGTTCGAGCACATCGATGGACCCAAAGCCTCGGCAGTTCTAGTTATCGGAGACTGACGGGCAATACTTGAGAACAATTCTGGAGATCCGAACCACCAAGTCTCGGAGGTTCCTCGGAGACCGAGAACAGCAACTCGTGTACGACGACGATTATTTTTCCCAGCGCAGTGCCTCACGATTCTGGTTACCGGAGGGGAGGAATAATTGTCGTTGAACAGACAGAGGCTTCCTTCTGTTTCAAAGCCACGTCAGCCGAATCGCCTGTTTTCGCTCGTCTGGGTCTCAATCCGGCCTGCGCTTCGGGATTCCCTCCGTGACTTTCGCTCATTACTGCGGTTTTAAAGGGGTTATCGGGAGGGAGGTTAGGCAACCAGAGAGCTTTGGAATGCAAAAAATAATCAAAAATGGGTTGATTTAAAAATAATTATATTGATAAACAACACATATCCCCGATAACAACTAAAACCAAGATTCACTTTCTGGTGGCAGTCATTTTGGTGACCACGATCTTCAAGACCTGGGCCCAAGACGGCGGTTATTTGCCGGATCTCCCCGGATTCCCGTCCGGAACCTACGCCCGAGTAGCCGCCGTGGGGGTCAAGATCCATGGCTACCTCAGCGCAACGGAGATGCATCCGGAGACCGGAGACCGCAAGCGGTTCATTCGGATGACCTACTACGGACCGACTGACACGTAC
>SXGR01287932.1_pt1 | contig 14474 bp, 9 predicted proteins | sample 3174711 | NCBI WGS metagenome assembly SXGR01 (sample SAMN11356860, study PRJNA531348) | freshwater metagenome | isolation source: freshwater sample F1-60 | place: China: Fuxian Lake, Yuxi | collected 2017-12-25
ATGGTCTTGAGACTTGTGAGTTATTACTACGGCGGACCAGAGCATTACACGGGAATCTTGGGGCCAGATGCGGACAGTGCATACGGCAAGATAATGTGGGGAGTCGCCGCGTTCTATATCTGCTGTACTGCGCTTCGATTGGCGCGCTTCAATGTGGAAATCGATTCAACTGATGAAGAGGATCACCGATTTTTTCGCGGATTGCCTTCACCAGGAGCCGCAGGTGCGATTGCGAGCTTGACTTTGCTTCACCAACATTTGATGGTGATTCGATTCCAAGAAATCCCACCGGATGGTTTTGAAAAAACATCGGCGCTCTTTCTTCCCCTTGTCACATTGATCGTCTCGGCCGCAATGATCTCGCGCCTTCCATATGCGCACATCATCAACCGCTACATGCGCGGGCGACAATCATTTGCATTCGTTGCTTGGATGATGTTGCCGATTGCCTTTGCAATCTGGTGGTTTCAAGTCGCACTCGCGGTGTGCTTCTGTGCTTATGCCTTATCGGGACCGATTGCCCGATTGTTTCGCGTAAGAAAGAGACCTTCGCTTCTTCCCCAACAGAGCGGAGATTCTGCGGCAACACCAAAGATCAAGAACGATCCCTCTGGACGACCTACGATTCGATCATGACCGCCCTCGATTTCGCCACTCTCCTGCCCGATCGATTCGGACTCTATGGAGGAAGTTATGTTCCAGAAACGCTTGCGTATGCGCTGCGTGAACTTGAGATCGCATATATGGCGGCTCGAAAAGATCCGGCATTTCTCGCTGAAGTCGAGGATCTGCTGAAACACTTTGTCGGCCGCACCACTCCGTTGACTGATGCGCCGAGATTGACTGAATATGCCGGCGGAGCTCGAATCGTTCTCAAACGCGAAGACCTTGCTCACACTGGAGCGCACAAGATCAACAACACCATTGGCCAAGGATTGTTGGCCAAGCGCATGGGAAAAAAGCGAATCATCGCTGAAACTGGAGCCGGTCAGCATGGAGTCGCGACAGCGACTGCGTGCGCTCACTATGGAATTCCGTGCGAAATCTATATGGGCTCTGAAGACATCCGACGACAAGCGCTGAATGTCTTTCGCATGAAACTTCTTGGTGCGAAGGTGGTCGAAGTCACTTCCGGATCGCGCACATTGAAAGATGCGACCAATGAAGCGATGCGCGACTGGATGGGATCTGTCGGGGACACGCATTACATCATCGGCAGCGTTGTCGGGCCACATCCATTTCCCACAATCGTCCGTGACTTTCAAAGCGTGATTGGGCGTGAATGCCGCGCACAATGTCTTGAACGATTTGGAAAACTTCCCGACGCTGTTGTCGCTTGCGTCGGCGGCGGTTCGAATGCTGCTGGAATTTTCGCTCCTTTCATCGCAGATAAATCCGTGCGACTCTTCGGGATCGAAGCCGGAGGCCGAGGCAATTCGGCAGGCGACCATGCGGCTCCATTATCACTTGGAACACCAGGAGTTCTGCATGGTTCTTACTCTTATGTGCTGCAAACTCCCGATGGCCAGACTGCTGATGTTCATTCTTGCAGCGCGGGATTGGACTATCCAGGCGTCGGTCCAGAGCATTCTCATTGGCGCGACAATGGGCGTGTTCAATACTCCGCCGTCACCGATCAGCAGGCGCTTGAAGGATTTCAATTGCTCGCAAAGCAAGAGGGAATCATCCCCGCATTAGAAACCGCGCACGCCGTTTGGGGAGCGATTGATGTTGCGCGAAAACTTCCCGCGGATGCGATTGTCGTGATCAATGTTTCCGGCCGCGGAGACAAGGATGTCAACGAAGCGATTCGGTTGCTTTCGCTTGATTCGCATTAATCTTGGTCTGTCGATTCCTTGGGCTGAGAAGCCTTGGCCTTGGAACTCTTGGATTTTACGCTCGTGGATTTTACATCCTTTGGCGTGAATTCGATTGCAATTGGATAGTGATCGCTCGAATATCCCGCAGGTGGCTTGTCCTTTTTCCAGTCATACGCATCGCCGGGATGCAAAGTGGAAAGAACGAAATATGAGCCAGGAACGATTTCATTTGCGAAGCCTGGAGAAAAAATGATGTAATCGATTGGACGACCAGACTCATGGGTCGTGTATCGATCACGCAGTGCGTCGCGATCCGCATCGGACATTGACTTGTCTGTCTCCTGCTTGCTGCGATCCGCCACGGATCGATAGTCATAGCCATTTATCAATCCTGCATCTTTATAGAGCAAACGACATGGTGACAACGGCGTCGAATTGAAATCGCCAACTATCACCACATTTGCATCGGGATTCTTCGCCATATCCGCCTTGACAAATTCGATGATCTTCTTGGCTTCGGCTTCGCGGTGGTCGTTGAATTTCTCCCCGCCAGCTTTGTGATGGATCGCATATGCAGTCAGCATGTATCCATCTGGAAATTCGATATCCACTGCAAGTGGACTGCGCTGAAACTTTGTTTTGTCTTCAGGGACTTTGTTTGATGCATCTTCTTTGGATGCTTGCGCGGGCTCGGCATCGTCCGAACCTGTCGACAATTTCGCATCAAGAAAAACCCGCGCATTCTTTGTGGGAAATCGAGAGAGGACCGATTGCTCAACCCCGCGGTAATAGCCAGCGTCCAAACTTTCAAGATAGGTATATCCCATGTCCTTGAGATATGTATCGCGGAACCACGTCAGCGCTTCCTTCGATTCAACCTCCTCCAAGAACAAGACATCCGCATCCAATCGGCGAATCACTTTCGCAAGAGCTTCCGCTCGATCATCCGTGACGACCAACTTCATATCGTCCCACTCGCCAGACAAATTTGGATCGTCAACATGGTCGAAAAAATTCTGAATGTTGTATGCCGCCAAGCGAATCGCTTTGGTCTTCTTTGGCGCATCGGCGAGGCCATATCGAAGGCCTGGCCCACGCTTGGGTTTCGCGCTTTTTTGCGAGGAATTCTTTGTGTCTGATTGCGTTGGAGATTGCGTCGCAGATTGCGTGGCTCCAAGTGCAATCGCCAGAGCAAGAGAGAATGACCCAATAAAGAAACTTGTGTGCTTCAGCATAAGCAGAGATAGTAACTCCCTACTATCCCACTATGCCAATCTGGTCGAGCCGAAAGCGATATAAGGAATATCAAGTCGAATCCGCCGTGCGTCGCAGCAAACGGCGATCCGAACGGACAATTATCTCTCGGCAAGGAACCGAAATCAGCGCCAAGCGGTCGCGGTCGATCCGGCCGTTGCTGAAAGCATTCTTCTCATTCGTCCGCCACGATAAACGCGCAGTCGCCACGGCGTTGCTGTGCGCGACAGTCTCTGCAAGTCTTGAACTCTTCCCACCAGCTGCCACAAAGATCGCCATCGACAATGTTTTTTCAGGACTCCCCCTTCCAGTTTCAATCACGCGCTGGATTCCAGATTCTTCGACCATACTTTCAACTCCACAGTCTCTGCTCACAACACTTGCAATTACGATTGTCGCGCTTTCCTTTATTGCAGTGGTCTTTGGAATCATCGGGCGATGGCTTGCGACTCGAACCGTGAAATCGGTGCAAAATCGTGTGCGAAGATTGGTCTTTGGCCATGCGATGAAGCTGCCACTATCGCGCGTCCAACAAATGCGAACTGGCGGATTCGTCGCAACTTTGCGTGAAGATGCTGGCGGCGTGGGTGAATTAGTTTTCAGCATGCTCTATAACCCGTGGCGCGCGGTCATTCAACTGCTTGGAAGTTTGGTGGTTCTTGCCATCACCGATTGGCGACTGTTGATTGGCGCACTCATGCTGCTCCCCGTGATCGTGATGACGCACCGAACTTGGATCGGACGCATTCGACCAATCTTTCGCGACATCAAGGTAACACGCGACTCAATCGACGCGCATGCAACCGAAGTCTTTGGAGGAATGCGAATCGTGCGAGGCTTCGCTCGAACGCGCACAGAATCTCTGCGATACACCAGCGGCGGTCACTTGATGGCTCGACAAGAATTTCTCGTTTGGTGGTGGTCGCGTGGAGTGGATCTTGCATGGGCGCTTTTCATTCCCGTCGCTTCTGCGGCTCTGCTTTGGTATGGAGGTCTGCAAGTTCTGCGCGGTTCGTTGACACCCGGCGACTTGGTTCTCTTCTTGACATATGTGATGATGTTGCTCATTCCAATTCAAATGCTCGCATCAAGCGCGACTGCTTTTCAGACAAATCTCGCAGGATTAGACCGCATTCTGGACCTCCTTGTCGAATCGCCAGAGATGCCAGATCGCCCGAGCGCTGTTCGGCTTCCCAAGAACGCGATCGAAGGTGAAGTGCGGATGCACGAGATTGGATATCGCTATCCCGGCACTGAAGGCGATGTGCTTCGGGACATTTCATTCACTGCAAAACCTGGACAGACGATCGCGCTCGTCGGACCATCGGGCAGTGGCAAGACGACTCTGTGCAATCTTGTCGCTCGATTCTTTGATCCTACGACCGGCTCAATCACCGTTGATGGGAGAGACCTTCGCGACATTCATCTCGACTCGTGGCGGCGAACGCTCGGCATTGTCGAGCAAGATGTTTTCCTCTTCGACGGAACCATTGGAGACAATATTCGTTATGGCGATCGTGAAGCAAGTGAAGTGCTCGTGCGGCGCGCGGCCGATCTTGCAAATGCCACGGAGTTCATCGAACAACTTCCCAAGGGGCTCGCAACGCATATCGGTGAACGCGGCGTTCGGCTTTCAGGCGGACAGCGACAACGCTTGGCGATTGCGCGCGCCATCCTCGCCGATCCGCGCATCTTGATTCTGGATGAAGCGACCAGCAGCCTCGATTCGCATAGCGAGCGACTGATTCAATCAGCTCTCTTCACTCTTGTTCGGGAGCGAACAACATTTGTGATCGCGCATCGACTCAGCACGATTCAGCATGCAGACTTGATTCTGGTTCTCGAGCGCGGGCAAATCAGTGCCGCTGGGACTCACGCTGATCTCATGAACAGTAGCGAGAAGTATCAACAAATGGTGATGATGCAAACCGCCATTCCAGCGCCGCCTAAAGTGCCGATGCCAGCGACGCCAAAGGCATAAAAAACCGCCAATTCAAGTCGGTAAACATGCAGAATCTGGCGAAGTCTGATCGCGACCCTTCCAAGAACGGCGCCCAGTTTTCGCAAGCCACAAACTGTGCCACTGAATGAGTGTGAGCAGAAGAATTCCAAGCGGATGCAGAAGAATCGTTCGCGAAGATTGTCGAAATCTCTTTGCGAAGGCAATGCGCTGGACAAATGCGATTGCGATTGCAGCGGCTGCAAGCGCCGTCGCAGCCGTGCCAATCTGATTGGTGAAAAGCGCCCAAACAATCCATGCCCACGGCAAGACATGTCCCACGATGTGAATGACCGTAATGAACAGCAACAGCGCGAATGAACCCAATCCTTCATATGCGTTCTTCGCAAATCCGCGCCACACTTGCCCAGCGCCGCGATACATCCGACATTCGGCAAGTTCTGTCCCATCGAAGAGATCAGTACGGCCGCCAACAGAGCGCACTGCGCGTGGCAATTTGATTCCATCATGCATGGATTGTCGAAATGCCGCGTGGCCACCAGCGCGAACCCACATTGATCTGCGCACGAACAAGAACTGACCGCAACCTGCGCTTGCTGCTGGCAAAGTTGTGGTGCGCATCTGTCCCATCGGCAAATATGAAAGCAACACGAAATGAATCAGAGGAATGATCGCATCCTCCATCCATGTTCCAGCGATCTGTCGCGGAACAGTCGAGATGAGATCGGACTCGGAAGCACTCGCAGCGATCCATGTGGTTCGCAAACAATCTGGCGAGAGTCGAACATCGGCGTCGGTGAAGAGCAACCATTCACTCTTCGATGCCTGCCCCATCCGCTCGCATCCCCACTGCTTGCCATTCCAATCCCTCGGTAAAGTTTGCGTATCAACGCGGCGCACTCGACCATCCTGAGCGGTCATTGCCGCGAGAATTCGAGGAGTTCCATCCGTCGAATCGTCGTCATAGACCAAGACTTCTATATTCACTCCGCGATTGGCGAGCACCGAACGAACGCATGCTTCGATATTGGCCTCTTCATTTCGCGCAGGAATGCAGACAGAAATGTGTGGCACTTCGCTCGAGTCGAAACTTTTGTTGCGATCATTCACACTGAAGCGACGATAGCGGCGAAGATTGATGAATCCCAAAGCTGCGGCGGCAGAGCAGCATGCAAGAGAACCCGCCATGATGATCGTCGGCACGCTCATGAAGATGTCGTCGCTCTTTCCTTCGTTCGCATCGAAAGATCAATTCCAACTTTTCGACCGGTGATGCGCAACCAGAAGTCATACACAGGATGAATCTTTGCTTTCTCTCCACCAATCATTGAAACAAATGCGTCGCCATCGCGTGCCATCACATTTGCCGCAAGTTCATCCGCGTTGGACTGCATCGCAAGCGCAATCGCTCGCTGCCATCCAGCTGTTGTCGGTTCCGTCGGTGTGGGAATATCACGCAGTCGCAGGAACATTTCAGGCCGCGCGTCAGTCCAGAATCCATACTCGACAGCAGCTGCGACCAGGCGCACATTTGGAATTTTCGCTGCCAAGACCGCTGCACCAGGCCGGATCTCGACTGGAGATCGAACATCAAAGAATTTTCCCTGAGGATTCAGCAGAATCACAGTTCGCGGATCGATCGCCAACTCTGCTTGCACATATCGCACCATTGCAGGAAGAGTTCGAGCGCTATCGGGGTCGATCCCAAAGACTCCCAACTTTCGAAAAAAAGAAAATCGTTGCAATTGAACGCGATCCATAGGAGCTGTCACACGCCGCGTTGGTACAAATGCGCCATAAAAATAGACGAATACCAAGACATCCCACCAAGCGCAGTGATTCATCACGATCATCAGCGGCCCCGAAGATTCATCCAATGTTTTGGATATGGCGAAGCTTGATCGCTCCATTCGAACTGCATAAAACTTCTTGGCGAAGTTTCGGCGAACATAGAGATAGAACCATCCAGTGATTCGCGCGCTCCACTTCGCTGGCAGAATCAGACTGTCAACGCTGGAGTCTGACATGTTGCGTTTCCTGCTTGAACCGAACCTTGAAGCGGAATCGACAAGTCCTCGCATGCCGCACGTGCCGCGGTCACGCCACTCATCAGAACCATCGGCACGCCCGGACCTGGATTTGCGCTGCCGCCTGCGATGTATAAACCTGCAAGAACTCTGCTGCGATTGCGCGGCTTGAATCCACCCTTCATTCGGCCGTGCGATGCAAGACCATAAATCGCGCCACCTTCGGCGTTGTACATTCGCTCGATCGATTGCGGGGTCAACGACTTCTCGATGACGATGTGCTTTTCCAAATCTGGCATTCCACATCGCTTCAATTTTTCGATCACAACGGGCCTGTACTGCTCCAAGATTCCACCCGCGCCTTCCCATCGCTGACCTTCACGAAGCGGCGCAGTATGAATCAACGCGTACAACGACTCGCCACCTGCGGGCGCTTGCTTTGGATCTGTTCTGCTTGGCACGCAGAGATAAATTGAAGGATCTCGCGCTGGAATTCCCCTCACATAAATATCCTCGAATTCCTGATGCGAATTGCCACTGAAAAGAAAGTCGTGATGCAGCAAGTGGTCATATTGTCGATCAAGTCCGAGATAGAGAACCAATCCACTGCACGCAGGTTTATAGTTTGCCGCAATTGTGCGCTGAGCTTTCATTCCACCCTTGCCGCCAACGAGATCACGGTATGTTCGCTGCACATCGCAGTTGGAAACGACGACATCCGCGGCGAGTGTCGATCCATCCTCAAGTTCGACTCCTGTTGCGCGACCGCCATCTTGCAGAATTCGCTTCACGCCACGACCCGTCAGAATTGTCGCGCGCTCTTCATTCAAGATTCGCTCGAGCGCGCGCGCAACTGAGCGCGTTCCGCCCATCGAATACCAACATCCGTGATCGACCTGCGCCGCGGCGATCAACGACAAGATCGCAGGCGAGAGAAACGGACTCGATCCAACATATTGCAGGAAGTGTTCGCAGAGTTGCGCGAGATGTGGTTCGGAAACATGTTTATGGACAGTCCCGCCAACGGTGGCATACATCCGCATACCAAGCACATCTTTCAAGAGTCCAGGCTCGCTTGTCGGCGAGCGGCGCATAAGATCCATCACGCCTTCAAGATCCTTATAGAAGAAAACTTTTTCACTCAATCCAAACATGCGTCTGCTGTACGAGAGAAATTCTCTCCATCCCTTTCCAACGCCTTGTCCTGGAAATTGCAAATCCATCGCAGTCGCCATCGCATCGACGCCATCGCGAAGATCGATGACGGTTCCATCATCAAAGAAACAGCGCCACTGTGGATCGAGTCGCACCAAATCCAGATAATCGGTCACTGAACGACCGCTTCGAATGATGATTCCTCGGACAACTTGCGGAAGCGTCAGGATGGTTGGTCCCATATCGAACCGAAAGCCCGCTTCTTCCAGAACATTCATTTTTCCGCCAAGATGTGCGTTCTTTTCAATCACCGTGACCGCAAATCCGTGTGTCGACAATTCGACCGCGGACGCAAGTCCAGCGAGTCCCGCCCCAATGACAAGAGCAGTTGGGCGGCGAGTATGAGAAGAATGATTCGTCATATTGATTGATTCCTTCTGAGTCCTCCAAGAATAGCTCTCAAGATGCGCTGTGTCTTTTGATCTGGTTCACCTGTTGGCATCCGAATCCAACGGCTGGTATCAGACACTGTGACACTGCGGGACAATTCCAGCAATCCTGATTCGCCGCGCGATGGGCCCCATCCACTTTCTCCCGTGCCACGGATCGATGCGCTTGGATGCGCAGTGGGAATCAACGAGTCATTGAAAGTGACCGATCCCGCGCGAAGTTGTCCGATGAAGTGAGCATCTCCCGCAAGCGAGCGAGCCTGTTGCGAACTTGCAAATACTGAAACGCTGAGATGCTTGCGAAATGTTTTATGAATAGCAAGCGCATGCGCCGCATCGTCAGCGCGAATGACGGCAACTGCGGGAGAGAAATGATTCCCCACTGCCAAATCACTCGCAATGGAGCAATCAAAGATTGCTGTCGGTCGCACATTCGCCTGATTGGAATATTCAACAACTCCGCTGAGTGAATGACCTCCAAGCGATATGGCTTGGCGCACGCACGAATCCATTCGCCTTGCCGCGGCTTCTGAAATCAATCGCATCGGTTTCACCCCTGCGACTTGAGGCGCCAAATATGTCAAAAACTGCCGATAAATTGATTTTTCTACAATGATTCGGCGCGGCGCCATACAGGTCTGTCCCGCATTGAGAACCACCGCTTGCCAAAGACTTTTCGCCGCCAACTTTGCATCAGCGCTCGCGAGGACGATGGCAGAATCGCACCCTGATAACTCCAAAGTCGTTGGCGTCAGCGATTCCGCCGCACGCTTGGCGATCACACGACCCACTTCGGTCGAGCCTGTAAAGACGATGTGATCAAATGGAACTTGCCCAGGCGAATTTGCCCCAAGCGACTGAACACCAAGCAATTCTTCTCCTGCAGCACGCGTGGCTGCGGTACGCGTCAACATTCCATCGCGCAATCCCTCCGCAGCGAGGCGAAGAAGGAGACCTTGTGAACGCGGCGAATTCTCCGATGGCTTCACGACTGTGATATTGCCCGCAACAATTGATTGCACAAGTTGGATGCCAAGCAATTGCACTGGATAATTCCAAGTCGCAATGATCGCCACCCGTCCTGCTGGCAGACGGAGAACTTCATGTCTCTGACCAAGCATCCACCACGGCCGACCAGAAAGTCGTCGCGGGGCAAGAATGCGTGGAGCGTTGTTCAAGTGCCAACGAATGCTTGCTCGAAGCGGAAGGATCTCGCTGGCAAATGATTCCCAGGCGCTCTTGCCAGTTTCGATGCGAATCAATTTGATCAAGTCATCGGCGTGTCGGTCAATTCTGATTCCAAATCCTTCGAGCCACTGCAGGCGCTCCGCCAAAGGCCAAAAAAGGTTCGCCGAATCAGAATTCCATTCTTTCGCAACAACTTGTTGTGAATGCTGATTTTGGATTTCCACCGTGTCTAGTTTCATGAGATGCGCCTACAGTTGGTGCGAGAACCATTGAGCATAGGGACAAAAATGATCAAAGACCCAATTCATTCAATTATCCCCTCTTCTGGCCAATCCGTTGCGGTCATTGGAGCTGGCCCCGGCGGACTTGCCGCTGCGATGCAACTCGCCGCGGCGGGAATGTCCGTGCGGGTCTATGAGGCGCAACCTGTCATTGGCGGTCGAACTCGACGCATCACGAAGGGTGACTATTCGTTTGATTGCGGACCAACCTTCTTTTTAATGCCATACGTGCTTGAGGAAATCTTCAGCGCGTGTGGGTTTCGTTTGTCGGACTTCGTCGAACTTCAACGGCTCGATCCGATGTACCGGTTGATCATCGGTGATAAAAACGGTCCGCCGAAAGTCATGGAGACGACTCAGAATGTCGACGAAATGGTTCGACGGATTTCCGCAATCGAACCTGAAGATGGTCCCGCTTTTCGCCGCTTCATGGATGACAATCGAATCAAACTCGAACGATTGACGCCCGTGCTGAAGAGTCGCGTCAGCAGCATCTTTGACATGCTGACGCTCGAGGGGCTTCAAGCCGCTCCGCATGTGCGACCGTGGGAATCGGTCTATTCACAGCTCGGCAGATATTTCAAGAATCCAAAGGTCCGACTTTCTGTTTGTTTTCAAGCGAAATATCTGGGGATGAGTCCATACGAATGCCCAAGCATTTTTAGCATTCTTCCTTTCATCGAATACGAATATGGAATCTGGCATCCCGCAGGCGGATGCAACGCGATCACCACTGCGATGGCGCGCGCCTGTGAAAAGATGGGAGTCGAGATTGTGACCAATGCACCCGTCGAGCAAATTGCCTTCGATGGTCGGCGGGTCACGGGGGTTGTTGTCGGTGGACATCATCACCAACATGATCGTGTCGTCGTGAATGCGGACGGCACGTGGGCGCTCAAAAATCTTATCCCTGCGAAACTTCGTCCGCGAGATAGCGATGAAGGCGTTGATTCTCGGCGATATTCCTGCTCGACATTCATGCTCTATTTGGGCTTGAAAGGCAAGGTCGATCTTCCGCATCACACCATCTTTATGTCTGGAAGTTATGAAGATAATTTTCGCGACATCTCGCACGATGGCAAATTGAGCGAAGACCCCTCCGCGTATGTGCACAATCCGTCGCCGCTTGATCCTTCACTTGCTCCAGCTGGAAATAGTTCGTTGTATGTCCTGCTTCCCGTGACCAACAACCGCCCTTCGCAGTGCAAATTGGACTGGGCAGTCGAAAAACCTCGGCTTCGTGAAGACGCCATGCGCCAGTTGGAAACTGTGTTTGGCATCAAGGACATTCGCTCTCGAATCGAAGTGGAGCATCTTGTTTCTCCACTCGATTGGCAGAACGAGCGGATCAATCACGGGGCGACTTTCAATTTGGCCCACAATTTCAATCAAATGCTGCATCGGCGAATCCCCCACACATATTCTGGACTCGATGGGCTGCATTTCGTTGGTGGAGCGACGCATCCAGGTTCGGGACTGCCAGTGATTTTCCTCAGCTCGACCATCACGACTCGCCACATCTGCGAATTGCAAGGAATTGATCATCCGCTCGCTGCCTCGACGATGGCGACCGCCTGACCGTATCCTCGGCGCCGTGACAATGACATACGGCCAATACCTTCGGGTTCCTGAACTCCTTTCACTGCAACAAACAGCTTCGAAGGGAAAGGATCATGATGAGACTCTGTTCATCATCATTCATCAGGTCTATGAACTTTGGTTCAAGCAACAGATTCACGAAGCACTCTTTCTGCAGCGTGCATTGGAAACTGGCGACGATCCAACCGCGCTCTCAACTTTGAAACGCATGCTGACAATTCTCAAGACAATGGTTGGTCAAATCGATGTGCTTGAAACAATGAGTCCAGTTTCGTTTCTCTCTTTTCGATCGCTCCTTTCCAATGCCAGCGGCTTTCAGTCCTCGCAGTTTCGGGAATTTGAATTCATTCTGGGCAACAAGCGCGCGGCGGCGATTGATCGATATCCAGATGGGAGTCCAGAGCGTATTGCACTCGCCGCGCGTATGAATGATTTCACTTTATGGCAATCTTTTCTTCGCAGACTGAAGCATGTTGGGCACGCCATTCCAAATCGTTTGATTGACACTCCGATGCAGGCGCTGCCCGAAACTGACGCAGAACTGCAAGAAATTCTGCTGGACGTCTATCACAATCATCCACACGATCGAATGATCTGCGAATTGATGGTCGACCTCGATGAAGGAATACAAGAGTGGCGTTACCGCCATGTCAAAATGGTCGAGCGCACAATCGGCGCACGAATGGGAACGGGTGGATCGCCGGGCGCGGCATATTTGCGCGCCACGCTCTTCACTCCACTCTTTACTGATCTCTGGACGATTCGCGATCGAATTTGACCGAACGAAATTTTTCAGCGCGCTGAAATTATTGACCGACCGTTCCAGAACCTGATCGAATTTGAATTCGTCCAGATTGGAGATCCCATGTCATCGCTGCAGCACGAAGCGGAGTTCCTTGACCCTTTGGCAACACATTGACCAATCTTCCAGAGCGCGCGCGCATTTCGGCAATCTGTGTCACAACGTTGTAATCAAACTCCTCGCACTCCACGTCATAATCTGGAGTGCGAATGAAGCAACGACCGATGCCGCGCACGCGCTGAACTTCGGATGATCCGCCCAAATTGAAAGCAGGTTGCGTTCCAGACTTTGCCGCATCCACATTCTCAATTCGACGCTCCAGAGTCGCTTCAAGTCGATCACATGTCAGTGTCAATGTGTCTGACTTCTTCGGTCCTGCTCGCACGAGTTCGACGGACTGATCCATTGTCATCAGAAACTTTTCGTCGACCAGTCGTTTCAGATTCATAGCGGATCCCCAGCGAAATCGGCTGATACCTTCGATTCCTCCTCCAGGCACGGATTGATCACGCGTGCGATTCTGCTGCGCCTTTGGATCGAGCGCGCCGCCCGCGGGCACATTGACAAGAACACTTCCTGGACTTGGCACACTCGCCTCGCCGGTCACCGCGTCATAATCGATTGTCTGTCCGCGCACTTGAAAGAGTCGTGGCTCACCAGTTCGATCTGCGTTGAGCCAAACTTGATTCTCCAAACGCGCATCACCAGTTGCGATCAATCGCCGCGGACGAATATCACCTCCCGCAGGAGTGGGTGCGGTCGCTTGAACAGCCGTCGCAAGCGCGCCTCCTGCTGATGGACGACGATCCAATTCCAGATGAACACTCTGTGCATCAAGTGCGTCGAATTCTTCGGGTCGTGGCTCGGCTCGAATCTTCACGTCTTTCGCAAGATCCAGTACTGCGCCATTCTGCGCGCGATCTGTAAAAGTCATCTGCCCCTTCCACTGTGCATCCATCTCGGGTTTCGCCGCAGGAGCCGCGGGAAGTTCTATCTTTCCACGCAGTTCAGCGGCGACGATCGGCGCCTGCCAACTTCGCGCACGACCACCACCTGGTGATTCTGCTGTTCGATTGCGATCATTGACTGACAAAGATGGAATCGCATCGATCATCACTCCGCCACGAATGATCGAAAGTCCTGGTCCACGAAGATCCGCCATCCCCTTCGGCGGAAATGCGATCATTCCATCGGCGAATACGCGCGCTCCATCCTTCAGTTGAATTTGCACGCCGTGGTCGGCATCAACACGCGAGACTTCAGATGGACCGAGCGCGGGGTCGCTCGCATTGGCGGATCTTGGGGCCGCATCCGCTTGCGTACTTTCGAATTGCGCGCGCAATGCATCGCACCAAAGTGTCTGCGCAACATCTGTCGCTTCGACTGCGCCAGTAGCCACGAGAAGTTTTGGCGTTGTGCGACCCGACGCATCTTTGACAAGATCCATATTGACATCCTTCGCTCGAAGTGCCAGACCAGCTTGATTCGCCAACTCAACTTCTTGGCCATCAATCCGAACATGCATACCTTGCGGAGAATCTGGGACTTTTTCATCCGCGGCAACTGGGACCATTTTCAATTGCCCAGTAAAACGAACCACAAGGAGATCGCCGACTGGTTCTGGTGCCGCGGCGATCACAGCGCCTGCGATATGGCTGGCGATTCCCAAATGCAATCCCAGCGGAATTGTTCGACCACGAAATGCCAAAGGATCCGGCGAACCAACAGGCGGTCCATTCATCACCATTTCCTTCGAGACCAAATCGCTTTTGAGCGTAAAGATTGCAACCAGTTCGTCGCCCTTCGACCACGCTCGGTCAACAGTCGAGTAGCGCAATATCTCAACATCGTCGTGCAGTTCAAGACGATAGAAGCGCTCTGCTTGCCCAGTTGCCGCTTGCCCAGTTGCAGCTTGCCCAGTTGCAGCTTGCCCAGTTGC
>SXGR01250416.1_pt1 | contig 14470 bp, 13 predicted proteins | sample 3174711 | NCBI WGS metagenome assembly SXGR01 (sample SAMN11356860, study PRJNA531348) | freshwater metagenome | isolation source: freshwater sample F1-60 | place: China: Fuxian Lake, Yuxi | collected 2017-12-25
GGCCAGTGTCGGAAAGGCCAGTGTCGGAAAGGCCAGTGTCGGAAAGGCCAGTGTCGGAAAGGCCAGTGTCGGAAAGGCCAGTGTCGGACGGCGCGACCGCGGGCGCTGGGCTATCGGCTGCTGGGCTATCGGCGGCGGCGACGGCAGCTCGCGGCGCGCCGTACGCGGCGATGGCCACCGTGAGCGCGGCGACGGACGCGAGCAGCATGGTCCAGAGCGGATCGGTGGTCTCGATCCCGTCCTGGGCCATCGAGAGCAAGAACGGCAGCGCCAGGGTGGCCGCGAAGCAGCGGTTGGTGACGTGGACGACGCGCTGGGCGCGAAACCGCCCGCTGCGGACGCGGTCGACGAGCACCGCGACCGCGTACACCGCGGCGAGCGCACCGAGGGCCGCGAGCCCGAAGGTCGCGGCGTGCACCTTCTGCTCGAACCCGAGCTTGTTCTTCAGGGCCTTGGGAAAAAGATCGCGGTAGCGCGCGAGGTAGGCAGTTATGCCGAGGATCGCCGCGTAGATCGGAGGCCAAGCGAGGAGCATCGCCCACTCGGCGAAGCGCACGAGCTGCTCTTCGAGCGACGACGTCGCGCTCGAGCGGCGCGAGGCTCTGGGCTCAGGCTCAGGCTCAGGCACGGGCACTTGCGCGGTCGTGGTCTCGGTGGCGGCGTCCACGGGTTCGAGGGCGGCCGTGGCGTCGCTCGAGGCGGGCTCGCTCGGCTCGCTCATTTGCGCGGCTCCGTCGGCGCGGCGAGCGGCCCGCCATCGGGGCGGTCGATGGGAGGCGGCGCCCACTGCCAGGCGACGAGCCCGGCGAGGCTGCACACGAGGTAGATGCTGACGAAAATCAAGAGACCGAAGGCCACGCCCTCTTCGCCCGTGAGCCCGAGCGTCGGGAATACGAGCAACAAGAACAGCTCCCGGACGCCCATGCCGGACACCGAGATCGGCAGGAGGCCGAGGAGGCTCGCGATCGCCATCATGGAGATCACGTCCGCATAGTCGAGCTCGATGCCGAGGGCACGAGCGCAGAGCCAGCCTTGCAAATAGTTGATGAGGAACGACGCCAAGGTGAGCGGCAGGGCGTGGGTGAAGAGCCGCCCCTTGAGCTGGCCACGCAGCGCGGCGAGAAACCCTTGACCGCCGTCGGCCCCTCCGGCCCGGCCGAGCTTGGCGTAGAGGCGCGCGCCGAGATCGTCGAGCGGCCCCTCGAAGAAGAGGGCGAGCGGCGCGAGCACGGTGAGGGCGACGCCGGCCCAGGCGACGAGGCCCAGCCGGCCGACGAACACCGGCGCGAAATGCGCGAGCCCCGCGGCGACGAAGGCCGCGAGCACGTAGAGATCGCACAGCCGATCCATGACGATGACCGCGAGCCCCTCGGCGTAGCTCGTCCCGAGATCGTGCCGCAGGTACTGGACGCGCAGCACGTCGCCGATGCGCCCCGGGGTCATCATGCCGAGGTAGAGCGACGGCAACATGCCGCGCCAGGCGGCCTTCTTTCCGTAGTCGAAGCCACGCATCACGAGGAGCGCCTGCAGGCGACGCACCTTGAGCTCGATGACGAGAAACGAGAGCGCGCACGCGGCCCCGAGCGGCACGAGGCCCGCACGCTTGAAAACGCCCCACAGCACCTTGGGATCGCCGAGCTTCGCGAGCACGACCACGAGCAGCGCCGGGCCGAGCAGGCGCAGCCCGCCGCGCAATAGCCTCCGACGCACCTCGTTGTCTCTCGTCGTGGCCACGCTCGGGCGGCACTCTAGTGTCCTGGCGATGGCGGCGAAACGTCGATATGCTCCGCCGCCATGGCGCCCCAGCCGGGAGCCCGCGTCACCGAATCCATCGAGCTCGTCTCGCCCCTCGGCGAAGGCGCGATGGGCAAGGTGTGGGTCGCGTACCACCACCGCCTGCGAACGCGCGTGGCGGTGAAGTTCGTCTCCGATCGCGTGACCGAGGAGGACGCGGCCGAGGTGCTCGCGCGCTTCGAGCACGAGGCGAGCATGGCAGCGCAGATCAAGAGCCCGCACGTGGTGCAGACCTACGACAGCGGACTGTCGCTCGACGGGACGCCGTACATCGTGATGGAGCTGCTCGAGGGTCAGAGCCTCGGCGAGCGCCTCCGCGGCGTGGGCCCGTTCGGGTGGCACGAGGCCGCGACGGTGATCACGCAGGTCGCGCGCGCGCTGACGAAGGCGCACGAGCTTGGGATCGTTCACCGCGACATCAAGCCCGACAACATCTTCCTCACGCGCGGCGAGGACGGCGCGCTCATGTGCAAGGTGCTCGACTTCGGCATCGCGAAGCAGACGCGGCTGCCGGCGATGGGCGGCCTCACGACCGACGGCAAGCTCGTGGGCACACCCGAGTACATCAGCCCCGAGCTCGTGCTCGAGGATCGCGCCGTCGACTACCGCGCCGATCTGTGGGCGCTCGCGGTCGTGATGTACACGACGCTGACGGGCGCCCTGCCCTACGCGGGCAAGACGCTCGGGCAGCTGTGCCTGAACCTCGTGAGCTCGCCATTCTTGCCGGCGAGCCACCACAAGAAAGACCTCCCGCCGCTCGCCGACGCCTGGTTCATGCGGGCGCTCGCGTTCGATCCGGCGCAGCGCTTCGGCTCGGCGCGCGAGATGGCCGTCGCGTTCGCGGAGGTGACCGTCGGCGGCGCGTCGCTCGTGACCGCGACGCTGCTCGGTGGTCTGCGCTCGGACGGCTCGACGATGGCGCAGTTCGGGACCGCGAAGGACGCGCCCCTCGGCCCCACGGCAGCGCGCACGGCACGCCGCGTCAAGGCCGCGGCGGGGGCGGTGCTGCTCTTGGGCGTGCTCGGCACCGCGTACGCGGTGGTCGTGGACCGAGGCGCGGGCTCGCGTGCGAACGACGGCACGCCGAACGCCGCGGCCGCGGGCACCAGGGAAGCACCGGGCCTCGAGGGCAAGCGCGAGCTGCGCGAGGCGGGCGGCGATGACGCTGCGGCTGCGGCTGAATCGGCCTCGGCGACGCCGGGATCCACAGGGTCAGGCTCGACGACGCTGGGATCCACAGGGGCAGGCTCGACGACGCTGGGATCCACAGGGGCAGGCTCGACGACGCTGGGATCCACAGGGTCAGGCTCGCCGGCGCAGGCGGCGGGCGGCGACCTCCCTGGTGCGCGTGAGAAGGGGACCGAAGCAGGGGGAAAGACGCGCGAGGCAGCCAGCCCCAAGCCGCCGCCTCCCGGCAGCCGCCGTGGAAAGGACGAGCTTGGCTTCTAGCGCTCCGAGGGCGAGCTGCCGCCGCCTATCGCTCACGCTCGCGACGTGCCTCGTGGCGCTCACGGCGAGCACATCGGCTCGCGCCGCGACGCCCACGGACCTCGACAAGGACGCGGCGCGGACGCTCATCCAGCAGGGCGACGAGAAGCTCAAGCGAGGCGACACCGCGGGCGCGCTCGAGGCCTATCGCCGCGCGGACTCGATCATGAACGTGCCGACGACGGCGATCGAGGTGGCGCGCCTCGAGCTCGGACAGGGCAAGCTGCTCGAGGCGCTCGAGGCGTGTCAGCGCGCGGCGAAGCACCCGAGCGCGCCGAACGAGCCGGCCCCGTTTGCGCGCGCGCGCAGCGAGGCGACGGCGGTGCTCGAGGTCTTGAAGGAGCGGATCCCGCGGCTCACGCTCGAAGTCCACGGCCTGCCGTTCGAGCTCGAGCCCGAGATCGTGCTCGACGGCCAGCCGAGCGATCGCACGCGCGACATCGCGGTAAATCCGGGCGACCACGTCGTCGTCGCCAACGCCACAGGCTACCTCGAGGCGCGGCGCCAGATCACGGTAGCCGAGGGCGACCACGCGACGGTCGTGCTCGAGCTCACGCCGGTTTCGCGCGAGGCGCCGCCGCCCACCCTAGCGCCCGCGACGATGTGGCCGCTCGCGTACGCGGGCGTCGCGCTGGCGGGCGCGGGGGCGATCGCCGGCGGGGTCACGGGCGGGATCTCGCTCATGGACGCCGCCGAGCTCGAGGCCGGCTGCGACGAGACCGCGTGCCCGGAAGAGCTGGAGCCGACGCTGAGCCGCTCGCTCACGATGGCGCACGTCTCGACGGGGAGCTTCATCGCGGCGGGGGTCGGCGCGGCGCTCGGCATCACCGGAGTCGCCCTCTCGATGAGCGCCGAGAGCGAGGAGCCGCGAGCGAGCTTCATGGTCCTGCCTGTGCTCGACGCGCAGAGCGGCGGCGCGTTCGGGCTCGTGCTCGCCTGGACGAGCGAGTGATGCGTCGCGGGCGCTTGCGGTTACTCGCCGCCGAAGCCGCTCTGCGCCGCCCGCCGCCGAGGCTCGTTCACGAGCTCGTGAACAACGCGCAGCCGCGCTGGCCGACGCTGCTGGGCGCTACCCGTCGCCAACACTACAGGCCGCAAAAGAAGACGAGCGACAAGCAATTGCCGCTGTTGCACTCGTTGTCGGCCGCGCAGCCCGCCCCGAAGCCCTTCTTGTCGTGGCAGGTGCCGTCGCCCGGCGTGCAATAGCGACCCGCGCCGCAATCATCGTCGACTGTGCACGCCTTGCAGAGCCCGCCCACGCAGAGCTGAGTCACGCAGTCGATCGGCGCACCGCACTTCTTGCCGACGATGCATGGCGAGCAGTTCGGACCGCCGCAGTCGACGTCGGTCTCGCTCTGGTTTTGCACGAGGTCACCGCAGCCCGGCGAGTTGCACACGTGCAGGTGGCACGTGTAGCCCACGTCGCAGTGTTGGTTGCCGACGCACTCGACGCAGCTGCCGAGGCCGTCGCACGCCTTGCCGTTCGTCTCGTTGCACACCGCGCCCTCGGCCGCGTCCGCGAAGGAGCACTGCTCGCCGACGCACACGCGCTCGCGGCAGTCCGTGTCGCCGCCCGGGCACGTCTCGGGATCGCAGTGGCCCTGCGAGCCGCCGGTGCCGGAGGCCGTCGAGCTCGAGGTCGAGGCGGTGCTCGAGGCCGTGGTCGCGCTCGTCACGCTCGTGCCGGCGGCGGCCCCCCCCGCGCCGCCGTCGTCGACGACGATCTCGAACCGGTCGACGCCGCTCATCAAGTGGCAGCCCGCCACGAGCGCTATGCCGAGTGCCGCGAGTCCCCGGCCGAACATGACCCCATCGGAGCGAAGGATCGCGGCGGAGTCAAGGAACGGACCGCAGGGATCCGCGGGAATGCCGCGGGAACGGTGCGACGCGCTCGACCGCGGCTGAGCCCCGCTCAGGGCAGGACCAGCTCCGCCAGCAGGAAGACACTGGCGACAACCCTTCAGAACGTCAGGCCGCCGCCGACGAGGACGTTCCAGCCGATGAACATGCCGTCGCCGTTGGCGTTCAGGTCCATGTTGAACGGCTGGAAGAACACGCTCGCGCGGTCGTTGATGACGACGCGCGCCGCGGTCGAGAACTGCGTGTTGAAGAAGCCCTGGGGGCCGGCGTCGACGATGCTGAAGCCCGCCTGCGCGCTCGGGGTCACGTAGATGGCGTACTCGTCCACGACGGGGATGTCCCACGAGAAGCGAAATCCGGGGGTGAAGCGGAAGTAGCCGTGAAAAAACGAGAGGTCGACCGCGCCGCCGATGCCGGGGCCGGTGCCGCCGCCCGAGAGGTGCCAGCCCGCCTCGTTGTGGAGGTTGAGCTGCGAGCCGAAGCCGCGCAGCCGCGCGCAGCCGCCGCGGCCGCAGCCGGTGACCGCGAAGGCCGGTCCGAGGCCGCCCATGTACCAGGCCTCACGCGTGCTCGGGCGGAGCACCGTCGCCGCGTCGGCCCCAGCAGCCTCGGAGGCGAGTAGCGTCGCGAGCGCGGAAGCCGCGGCAGCCGTGCGGAGTCGTCGGTTCACGGTCATTGGCTCTTGAATCCTCCCCGGAGTCACCTTCGTAAGCGCGCCGGAGTCCCGCCGCGAATTGAGCGGCGCGCGCGCATGGCCATTTGCGATCCTTCGCCGCTTTTGGCAAGTTGCTTGCCGCGACAGTTGCTTGCCGCGGCGCTGGCGGGACCGCCCCGCCCCGCACGAGTCGAGTCTCGAGATCGTCACCGTCGCGGCCGTGGCAAGGTCCCCGCGCTCGGTGCCGGCGCCACTACCGCGTGACGCGCCGGCGCGAGTTCTGCTAAGTGCGGATATGGTGCCGTTCCGATGACGAGCCTTGCGGGCCGGGTCGTCGCGGTCACGGGCGCGACGGGGCTCATCGGCCGCTACCTCGTGCGCGAGCTCGTCGCGAGAGGTGCGCGGGCGCTCGCCGTGGTCCGCAATCCGCAGCGCGCCCCGGCAGCGTGGCGAGAGAAGGCCCTCGCACACGGCATCGATCTCCGCGAGGCGGATCTCGCCGACACGGAGCGGCTCGCCCGCGCATTCGAGGGCGCCGATGCCGTGCTCGCCAACGCGGGGCTCATCTCGATCGGCAACGAGAGTCGCGATGCCCTCGTGCGCGCCAATGTCATCGGCACGCGCAACACCTTCGCCGCGCTCGCGCAGGCGGGCGTGCGCCGCGCCGTCACCACCTCATCGACGACGGTCTACCGCAGGAAGGCCCGGGGCGCGTACCGTGAGGACGACCCGCTCCGCGACGCGCGCGATCTCACGACGCCCTTTGGGTACTACGCCACCTCGAAGGCCGCGGCCGAGCGCGAGGCGTGGGAGGCGAGCCGGCGCTTCGGGATCGCGCTCAGCGTCGCGCGCCCGAGCGGCGTCTATGGCGCCTTCGACGCCCACGGCGTCACCGCGTGGTTCGCTCGTGTCATGCGGCCGCGTTTGTTCACGGTCTTTCCGACGCGCCTCCACGTCCCGTGCGTCTACGCGGGCGATCTCGCGCGCGCGATGGTGACGATGCTCGAGCGCGAGGTCAGCGTGGGCCGCGTCTACAACCTCGCGGGCGAGCCGGAGATCGGCTTCACCGAGCTACTCGCCGGCTACCGCGAGGCGGGCGGACATGCGCCGCGCGTCGTCCTCCCCGTGCCGGTGCCGCTGCGCTACGCCTTCGACACCCGCCGCGCCAAGGACGACCTCGGATTCCAGAACCGCCCGCCGCGCGAGGGCTTCGCGGAGCTCCTGGCGCTCGAGCGCGAGGGGTGATGAGGCACGGTGCGGCTACGCCTCCTCCGCAGGGCCCAACCGACGAGCCGCGACCGCTCGGGGCCCTGCGCTCACACGTGAAAAAAAGACGCGTTGTAGAGGCCAAGATGCGCCTTGAGCCACTCGGCGGTGCGGCGCAGCCCATCTTCCAGGTTCGTCTGCGGCGACCAGCCGAGCAGCTCCTTTGCGAGGGCGTTGCCCGACTGCAGCATCAACACCTCACTCGCGTCCGGGCGCAGTCGTCGCTCCTCGCTCTTCACGGTGGCTTGCACGCCGACTACTTCGCAGGCGATCTGGAATAGCTCGGCGATGGACACCGCGCGACCGGTGCCAAGCTGGACCGTGCGCCCTTCGACGTCGGCAGCCAATCCCGCGGCGAGGAAGCCGAGGACCGTGTCCTCCACGAACGTGAGATCGCGCCGCGTGTCGAGCCGCCCGAGCGCGATCTCACGCTGCCCCTGTAGCAACTGTGCGAGGATGGTGGGCAGCACGGCGCGCGTCGACTGCCGCGGTCCATAGGTGTTGAATGGCCGCAGCACCACGACCGGAGTTCCGAAGCTCGCCTGATAGGACAGCGCCAGCTGGTCGGCCGCAACCTTCGTTGCCGCATAGGGCGACTGAGCGTTGAGCGGGTGAGTCTCGAGGATCGGCAGCGTCGCAGGCGTGCCGTACACCTCGCTGGTCGACGTGTGCACCACGCGGGAAATGCGATGGTGCCTCGCGGCCTCAAGCACATTGAGCGTCCCGCTGACGTTGGTGTCGACGAAGGACTGCGGCGCTGCATAGGAGTACGGAATGGCAATCAACGCCGCGAGGTGAAATACGATGTCGACGCCCTCGCTCGCAGCGTCGACGAAGCGCGCATCACGCACGTCGCCGAGCCTGACGTCGAGCGCCTCCTTCACTTCGCGCGACGCGTGATCGAGCCAGCCCCAGGATCCCTGGGAGTTGTAGAGGCAAAAGGCGCGCACCTTGGCGCCCTCCGCGACCAGGCGCTCCACCAGATGGCTACCGATGAAGCCATCCGCCCCGGTCACCAGCACCGTCGCGCCTGCGTAGCCCACTAGTCGCGCCAACGAATCACCTCGAAGGCCTCGGCGGCGGTGCAGCCGGCGCGGGCACCTGCCTCGCCTGCGCTCGCACGAACCTGAGCTTCCCAGCGGCCGCCGGTCCGGCCAAATTCGGAGGCGTGCATTCGTACCAGCTCGAGCTTTCGCTCCAGCGTGGCCTCGATGTCCACGAAGAAACGCGGATCGAAGCTCTGCGCCGCCGGCTCCCAGTTGCTGCGATAGGCGAGCAACCGAGGAATGCGCCGCGCGCCGTGGAGGGTCGCGAGCGCGACCTGGCGATGATCGTGATGCGGGTCGCCGACCCAGTGCGTGAGCACGACATCCGGCTGATACTGCGCCAACGCGGCGATCAGCGGCGCGTGGAGACGCTCGTCGGACATCACCTCGAAGGTCGGCAGGCCTCCCTCGAAGAGCTCGGCGCCAAGCAGCGCTGCGGCGGCCACGCCTTCACTGCGCGCTTCGTCATTCGTGCGAATCGAGTTGCCGGCCGGATCGCGATACCCGGAGCTCGTGGCAACGAACAGCGCAATGGCATCGCCCCGCTCTCTCCATGCGAGCAGAGCGCCACCGCAGCCGAGCTCGACGTCGTCGAAATGCGCCCCAATCGCGAGCACGCGCCTCACGACGGCTCCTCTCCGGAATGGCGCCGCTTCCACGCGATCACCCACTCGAGCGGCAACAGGTCATCTTGGTGCTGGGCGCGATAGTCGCGCCAGATCTGGTCGGCTTCGTCGAATTGCTCGACGGTGTCCACGGTCAATACGAGCTCGGGCGCAGTGAGCGTCGCCGGCGGCTGGTAGACGGCGCAGCCGAAGCGCTCGGGGTGCTCGAGGATGTATTCGTCGACGTGCTCGCGGTGGTGCGGCAGCACGCCGCGCTGCCAGCTCTCCTCCAAGGCTTCGCGGCTCATCACCTCGACGCCGGTACCGACCGGCAGTCCCGAGCCGCAGCTGGGCAAGGCGCAGGCGTAATGGGCCTCGGAGGCGCCGAATAGCTCAACGAGGCCGTCGAGGCTCGCGGGCTCCACAAAGGGGTTGTCGCCGGTGGCTCGCACGACGGCGTCCAGCTCATGGGCACGCGCGCAGCTCACGTACCGATCGAGCACGTCGTCCTCGGCGCCACGAAACACGACCACCCCGTGGGCCTCCGCCCAGGCGACGAGCGGCGCCTCCCCCGGGGCGAGCGAGGTAGCCAGGACCAGAATTTCCGGGCGCTGGCAGCGCCGGAGCCGCTCGATGATGCGCTCGATCATCGGACGACCGGCGAGCGGGCGGAGCACTTTCCCGGGCAGCCGCGTCGAACCCATGCGCGCCTGCAGGATGATGCCGCAGCGCCTATGAGTGGCCACGCGAGGGACTCTAGCGAGCGCGTCGCGGGATGGCCAAACCGGCGGCTCGTCATCGGGCCGCATCTTGCGCGCGGAACCAGCGACAGTAGCCGGCGAGGCCCTCGCGAAGCGGCACCTCGGCGCGGAAGCCGGCGGCGATCATGCGGCTGACGTCGGCGCTCCCGTTGCTCGGAGATCGGGGGAGCTGTTCGTCGGTGAAAACGATGGGCTTGTTGCAGTCGAGCAGCTCCGCGAGCAGCGCGGCGAGCTCCCGGACGGTGGTCTCGCTGCCGCTGGCGACGTTGTAGATGGGCGGGCCGGCACCGAGCGCGCGCGAGGCGCAGTCGACCGCGCGAGCCACGTCGCGCGCGTGTACGAAGTCACGGCTCTCGTGGCCGGTGCCGACCACCCGAACCTCGGGGTCGGAGCCGGCGATGCGGCGGCAGAGATCGTGGACCACCTGGCGACGCAAGCCCTCACCGTAGGCCGAGAAGACGCGCAAGATGGCGGTGCGCATGCCGAAGAGCGTGCGGTACTCCTCGACCACGAGCTCGCACAGCCACTTGTGGTAGCCGTAGGGTGAATTTGGCGCGCAGCGGGCATCCTCGGCGATCGGCTGGGTCGCGGGGTTGCCGTAGATCGCCGCGCTCGAGAGCAGCACGAACCCGGCCTCGGGCGCGGACTCGCGCAGCACGTGCAGCACGTAGGCGCATCCGTCGACCGAGCCTTGAAAGTCACGGTACGGGTGCTCGAGCGAGTCGGCGACATTTGCGCCGGCGGCGCAGTGCACCACGAGCTCCGGGCGGAAGCTCTTCACCGCCCGGACGAAGGCGGGATCCGGGAGCGTCATCCCGGCGAGCAGCGTGAGCCCCGGATAGGCGGCGGCGACGCGGTCGTCGGTCGCGAACCTACCCACCGCGGCGATGGCGTGGCCCGCGGCACCGAAGTGCTGGCAGATGTGCGACCCGAGAAAACCGCCCGCGCCGGTGACGAGGACCCTCATCCGCCGCGAACCATGGCCCTGCCGGGGAAAGAAGGTGGTTGCGCTTCCGGCCGCGCCGTCAAAGGCACTCCCCTCGCCCCGCGACGATGGGGTCGATCGCGCGCAGGCTCGCGTTCTGCCACAAGAGCTCGCGGTACGCAGCGCGGTCGGGCATGCAATAGCGCTCGCGATTTCTGTCCACACGCACGCGGTCGGCTTCGCTGTCGATGCGCTCCCATTGATTGCTCACGGGATCGTACATCTTGGCGATGCGCCCGGGATGTCCAACGACCACGCTGAAAGGCGGCACGTCCTTGGTGACGAGCGAGTTCGCGCCGATCACCGAGCCGCGCCCGACGGTGAGATTGCCAGCCACCACCGCCCCCACGCCAAGCCAGCAGTTGTCCTCCAGAACGATGCTTCGCCCGAGCGTGGGAGGCTGCTCGACATAGGGCCGCGTGATGTCGGCGAAGCCGTGATCCGCGTCGACCACCGACACCCGCGGGCCAAACAGGCAGAAATCGCCGATCTCCAGGTAGCCGCCAGTCGACACCATCGAGTGGCGGCCGACGAGCACGGCCCGGCCGATGCGCATGCGAATGCGATCGTCGCGCACACACACGTTCAGCCAGGAGTGGTCGCCGATGCAGCTCCCTTCGCCGATCTCGAGGTTGGCGACGCCGAGGATCTGCACGTCCGTGCCGAACGTTACGCGCGGGAAGTGGGGAAACGGCAGGCCCTGCCGGGTGATGGTGCGCGGCGCGGCCGGACCGCCGCCGACGCGCGGATCGAGTCGCTCGGCCTCGGCCCCCTCGGTCGACGCCATCGTCTGCGTTCGTGCCGCCGTCGTCTGCATTCGCGCCGCAAGCGTCTTCATTCGCGCCGCCGTCGTTTGCTCTCCCGCCATCGTCTCCTCCTTCGCCTGCGCTCTCGCGTCGTTCGCCATGCAATTCGCGGTCCTCGGCCCGGTCTTCGCCGCGCCTTCGCTCAGACATCGGTGCTCGTGCGCGCAAGCCTAACCCGCAGATTGCGGGCCAAACCGAACTGAGTGACGCCTGGGAGCCGCGAGCGACAGCCATCCGTCGCCCGCGTCAGCGCGTTGGCGGCGAAGGCCGCCGCCATGCGGCAGCACGTTGCAGCCGCCGTCCGTGTACCAGGTGCGCGACGCCGCGGCGCCCTACCGACTCGATTGGCCCGCCGCGTGCAAAATCGCGCCGCCCAGGAGTTCCGACATGCATGGGTCCGCACCGAAAAGCGTAACCTCGTCGTCAGCCGCCGCGATGAGCTTCACCGACTCGGCAAAGCGGTTTGTCTCGTTCATCGGGCGGCTGCGCCACGAGCGCCTGCCTCCCGCCAACGGGCCGCACGTCGGCGTGATCGTTGGACCGTGGAGCTCCACCCTGGTGCCGTGGTTTGCCATCGCCCTCGGCGCGCTCCTGCGCCATCGGGGCTTGCGCGTCACCTTGCTCTGGAACGACCTCCGCCACGATCCGGGCGACGCCGAATTCGCAAGCGAAAGCGCCTTCGTGGGTGCCTTTCTTGGGCGCCTGGCGGGTCTGAAGTGCGTCATGGGCTTCGAGGTTGTACGTCTCGGCGCGCAAGCCGCCGTCCCGCTCGACGCCGACGCTCGGGACTTCGTCGCGCGCGAGGCGCGCTCGAACGCGATCTGGTTGAACCGCAGCTCGCTCCCGATCGAGCAAGTCAACGACCTGACGAAGGCCATGAGCCCGCTCCTCGGGCAGAACCTCGCTCACGTCCACGGCCTGTTTGAGAGCCACAGCTTCGACTTCGTCGTCGCGCCCGGCGGCATGTACGGCAACAGCGGCCTCTTCTTGCGCGCCGCCGAGCAACGAGGGGTGCGCGTCGTCACTTACGACGGTCGACCGCGCGGCATGACGCTCGGCCTGCGCGGCCCGGCGTCGCGATACCCCGACGTCGCCGACTGCGTCCGCCGCGCCGACGAGCTGCTCGGCGCCGACGTGGACCGCGCCCGCGCGCTGGCGCGAGCGCGAATGGCTGAGCGGATGAACGGCGACGAGCGGTACTTCGCCGCCGCCGGTCATGTTGGCGAGACGGTGCAGCTCATCTCCGCCGTGAACGACCGCGCGAGCTACGGTGAAGACGTGGTGATCCCGCTGAACGTCGAGTGGGACACGGCGGCGGTGGGGCTGCATCGCTTCTACCAGGACGACCGCGAGTGGCTCGAGCGCACCGTCGGGCACCTCCTCGAGCACACCCGGCTGCGCGTCACGGTGCGTCAGCATCCCGGCACACGCATCTACCGCGAGGGCGCCGACGCCATGGCGCAGGCGCTCGTCGCGCGCTTCGGTGGGCATCCCCGCTTCCGCTTCATCGCCGGCGAAGAGCCTGCGAACAGCTACAACCTGCTGTCGGCTGCGCGCGTGGTGCTTCCACACAGCTCCACCATTGGCATCGAGGCAGCGATGATGGGCAGGCCGGTCGTGACGTGCAGCCGCAGCTACTACGCCGAGCTGCCCTTCGCCGACGACTGCCACGACGAGGGCAGCTACTTCGACCGCATCGTCCAGCATGCGACCCGCCACTCGACACAGCCCGACGAGCACGTCTCCTGCGCCGAGCTGACCTATTTCTTCGCCGCCTGCGCCAACCTCATCGACACCTGCTTCACCCCGTACGCGGAGGACTTCGACCACTGGTGCGGCTTGAGCCTCGACGAGCTCGCAGGCGACCCAGGCGTGCAGACGATGCTGCGCGTCATGCTCGACGACGTGCCCGCTGCGGCGCTACAGGCCAAGGCGCGGCTCACCATGCCTTCCACCCCGACAGCCACGGTGTCCATGACTTCCACCTCACACTACGGGCCCACTCGCATCAACGCCACGACCCTCGCGCGCATCGCTGCGGCGCCACGCACCTGGGCCGAGATCCTTGCCTTCCACGAGTCGCTCGCGAGCGACGACTACGTCCGCTACGTCGACGGCTTCTACCGCGACAACATCGCCCGCTACGGCGAGCACTGGCACTACCTCGACATCGTCAACGTACTCTACGCCGCGAGCAAGGCGCTGCAGCCGAAGCGCTACCTCGAGGTCGGCGTGCGGCGCGGTCGTTCGGCGTGCGCCGTGGCGCGTGGCTGCCCGACCGTGGACATCGTCGCCAGCGACATGTGGGTGGCAAACTACGCTGGCATGGAGAATCCGGGCCCGAGCTTTGTCACCGAAGAGCTCAAGCGTCACGGCCATCGCGGCGCGCTGGCGTTCATGGACGGAGACAGTCATGTGCTCCTACCCAAGTTGTTCGCCAAGCGCCCCGACCTCCAGTTCGACCTCATCACCATCGACGGCGATCACTCCGAAGCCGGCGCCTATCGCGATCTGTGCGACGTGGTGCCGCACCTCGCGCCGGGCGGCGTGCTGGTATTCGATGACATCAGCCATCCGACGCTTCCCCATCTCCTCGGCGTGTGGCGCAAGGTGGTCGAGGAACATCCCGGTCTGTCGGCGTATGAGTACGTCGAGCAGGGCTACGGCGTGGCCTTCGCCGTGCGTGCGGCCTAACTGAGTGTCATGGCTCACGAGCGTTACGTCGGCAACGGCACCACGGCGCTGACGGCCGCGCTGGTTGGCTTGGGCTGTGAGGCCCGCGGCGGGCTCGTGGCGCTGCCTGCCACGGTGTGCCCGAGCGTGGTCGCGGCGATCTTCGCGAGCGGCAAGCGCCCCTATTTCGTCGACATCGAGGGCGAGTCGATGGGGCTCTGCCCCGAGCGACTGGCGGCGATCGACGCGCCGCTCGCGGCGGTGGTGGCGGTGCACGCGTTCGGCACACCGTGCCGCATCGGCGAGCTGGCGCAGGTGTGCCGCCAGCGCGGTGTCGCCTTGATCGAGGACTGCGCGCAGGCCGAGGGGGCGACCGCCGACGGGCAGCCGGTCGGCAGCTCCGGTGACGTCGCCATCTTCAGCTACGGTGCCGGCAAGATCCTCGACCTCGGCGGCGGCGGGCGGCTCGTCACCCGGGACGATGCGCTCGCGGCGCGCGTCGACGCCTTCGCCGCCTCGCTGCCCGAGCAC
>SXGR01476595.1_pt1 | contig 14467 bp, 13 predicted proteins | sample 3174711 | NCBI WGS metagenome assembly SXGR01 (sample SAMN11356860, study PRJNA531348) | freshwater metagenome | isolation source: freshwater sample F1-60 | place: China: Fuxian Lake, Yuxi | collected 2017-12-25
AAGGCTCAACGCCAGGAGGGTTCCTTCGGAACAATGAAGCTCTCACCCATCGCCAAAAAGTTACAGAAACTCATCGACGGGGAAGACGCGAACTCGGCCGAACGCGGCTGAGTTACAAGTCCACAGCGCAAGCCCCTCGGTTCGGCGCACTTGGGTGGGGACGGTCACATCCGCGCGAGGATGGCGTCCGTGAACGCCGTGGTGGTTGCGGTGCCGCCGATGTCGCGGGTGCGGACCTGCCCTTCCGTCAGAACGCCTTCCACCGCCTTCTGAATGCGAGCCGCGGCCGCCGTCTCGCCAAGGTCTTTCAGTAGTTCGATAGCGGGGAGGATCAGCGGCAGCGGGTTGCCCCTGTCCGGCAGCACGCTCTCGTGCGACGCGCCGTACACCGCCTCGTACACAGTCACGCCCGTGCCGCTGTTGATCGCGGCCGTCGTGCTGACGCCGCCGACCAGACCCGCGCCGAGGTCCGAGAGCAAGTCACCGTACATGTTGCCCGCCGCGAGCGCCTCGAACTGTTGCGGCCGGCTCACGAGTTGGTTGAAGGTGTTATCGACAATCAGGTCTTTCGCTGCGATCTCCGGGAAGTCGGCGGCGACGCGACGGAAGCAGTCGAGGAACAACCCGTCGGTCATCTTCAGGACGTTCGCCTTGTGGATGCAGTGGACCGTCTTGCGGCCGCGCTTGCGGGCGACCTCGAACGTGAGCCGGAAGAACCGCATGCACGCCACTTCCGTGACGATCTTGAAACTCTGCACCACGCCGGGCACGATCTCGTGCTCGCTCGCGGTGTACAGGTCTTCGGTGATCTCGCGAAACAGGAGGAAATCGACACCGGTGAACCGGCTCGGAATGCCGGGCAGGTTGTGAACCGGGCGCATCGATGTGAACAGCCCGAGTTTCCGCCGGAACGCGACGTTGTAGTTGGTCGGCACGGTGCTGGGACCGTGCGCGGTCGGCATCCCCACGCCCTTCGGCTGGAGCAACTTCGTCTTCAGCGCAATCCCGCAGGCGCGGATCGCGTCGAAGGTGGATTGGGGCAGTGCGTCCGCGCCGTGTTCCATCGCCATGCGGCCCGCGAGATGCACCTCGAACTCGATCGGCACCTTCGCGGCTTCGAACAGCCGCCGCACCGTTACCTCCTGGTCGTGACCCAACCCGCCACCCTGAACGAAAATCACCTTACGCATCGAAACCCTCCGCGTGGCTTTCGCGTCGCGGGTATCTTATCGGTACGCGCGGTCTTGGCGAACCGCCCGCGTCAGCGGGCTGGGTTCTTTGCGTGCCAATTGCCGCTCACCCAGCCCGCTGACGCGGGCGGTTCGACATAATTGCCGCTCACCCAGCCCGCTGACGCGGGCGGTTCGACATATTGCCGCTCACCCAGCCCGCTGACGCGGGCGGTTCGACATAATTGCCGCTCACCCAGCCCGCTGACGCGGGCGGTTCGACATATTGCCGCTCACCCAGCCCGCTGACGCGGGCGGTTCGACACGACTCACAACCGGTGGCGGATGGCCCACAGGTCGGGGAACACCGGGTGGAACAGCGAGCGCTTCAGGAACTCCACGCCCAGCGAACCGCCGGTGCCGCGCTTGCTCCCGATGGTGCGCTCCACCAGCTTGATGTGCCGGTATCGCCATTCCTGCAAGCCTTCGTCGAAGTCCGTCATCAGTTCAAAGAGGATCTCCAGATCGTGCTGGTTCTTGTAAAGCCACAGAATCCCCTCCTCGACGGTTTCGTCCGGTGCGGTCGGTTGCGTGAGGTCGCGCGTCGTGAGGTGTTCGGGGATCGTCGCACCGTGGTGCGCGAGGAACACATAGAACGTATCGACCACCGAAGGTTCGTTGAGGCGCTTCACGAGTTGTTCGTAGGTCGCGGTGCCGGGCGTCTGGTGCTCGAGCATCTCGGCACGCTTGTAGCCGAGAAGAAACTCCATTTCGCGGAACTGGCTCGACTGAAAGCCAGACGCTTTATCGAGCCGGTCGCGGAAGCTGTTGAACGACATCGGCGTGAGTGTTTCGACGATGTCCACCTGCTCCACCGCGACCTTCATGATCGTGCGTAGACGCTTGAACGTGCCGATGGCCGGGTAGGTGCGGTTCGCAACGAAATCCGTCTTCACCTTGTCGAGTTCGTGCAGCAGGAGTTTGAACCAGAGTTCGTAGGCCTGATGCACGATGATGAAGAGTGTTTCGTCGTGTTCGGCGGGTTCAGACCGCGGCTTCTGGAGTGTAAGCAGTTCTTCGATGTGCAGATAGTCGGCGTAAGTGAGATCCACGACAAGCCCCCCGGTTGTGGCGACCGGGGTAGTGTAGCCGAACCGGCTACTCCTACTTACGGTCACGTCTCGAGCGTTTTCTGAATCCGCACGATGTTCCTAACGGTGTCCGAAATCAGCAGTGCGTTGTCCTTCACAGCGGTCATCGTCCCGAACGGCGTGAGCAACCGCGTCAGTTCGTCGAGCGCGTCTTCGGCAGCGATCCCTTGTACCGGGAGAAGTACCTGCACCAACTCTGTGCGCCCGCACTCGGCCAACTCACCGAGTGTCACCCGCCGGTACCGCGCGATTCGGTCGCGCGGTTCCATTTTCTCGTCCGCGGGCTGGATGAAGAACGTCATATGCCGGCGGATCAGGATGAACTTCTGCTGCATCATCGCTTCATTGAGGAAGTCGGTGACCTCGCCAACGGTGAACGTCCGGTCCTTGCTGGGCGTGATCGAGACGGTGCCAGTCGGCTTGACGGGGGTGATGAGCACGAGGCCAGTCTCCTTCGCGTACCAGTCCAGCACGTCGTCCCACTTCGCGTCCTTGAAATGAATCGTGTACTTCTTGGACACGAGCCGCGGTGCCGGCGCCTGCTCTTTCGGCTTCTCGTCGGCCGCCCGCGATGCGGCGCACACAAACGCCAGCAGGCAGCACACCACCAGCACGCGAGTCGGGAACATGCTTCCGCCTCCACGAGGGATGCCCTCAGTGTGACGCGCACACCGACCCGATTGCAACCGAAGGTTTGATGAGAGCCGAAATGAAGAGACGCGGCTTGCTTCGCCGCGCCTTTCGGATGTGATCGAAGGAGTAACTCGACAACCCGATTTCGCCTACGCCCCCAAGTTCTTGATGATCTGCTCCGTGATGGTCGCGGTGGTGCCCACGCCGCCGAGGTCGCGGGTCAGGCCGACGCCCGCTTCCAGCGTCTTGATCACCGCACGCTCGATCCGCGCACCGCTCACGCCGTGACCGATGTGCTCAAGCATCATCGCGGCGCTGCGGACCACCGCGATCGGGTTCGCCACGCCCTTTCCCGCCAGATCCGGCGCGCTCCCGTGAATCGCCTCGAACACCGCGTGCCGGTTCCCCAGGTTCGCCCCCGGCACCAGACCCAACCCACCACTCGGATTCGCACCGCCAATCAGACCGGCCGCGAGATCGCTGACCACGTCCCCGAACAGATTCTCCATCACCAGCACGTCGAAGTTCGACGGGTCCATCGCCATTTCCAGACACACGTTGTCGATCGGCTTCTCCTCGAACTCCAAAAACGGGTAGTCCCCCGCGACCGTGCGCGCGCATTCGAGGAACAGCCCATCCGACAATCGCATCACGTCCGCCTTGTGGCAGAAGGTCACCATCCGTCGGCCGTGGTGCCGGGCCAGTTCAAACGCGAACTGCACGATCCGCTCGGCCGCGGCGCGGGTAACCAGCCGCACGCTCTCCACCACGCCCGGAACGACCTCGTGTTCCAGCCCCGCGTACAAGCCCTGCGTGTTCTCGCGAACGACGATCAAATCGACCTTCTCGTAGGGCGTGACGATGCCGGGCAGCGTCTTCACCGGGCGCACGCTCGCGAACAGTTCCAGCCCCTGCCGTATCCGCACGTTGATAGACTGGTAGCCCTTGCCAATGGGCGTCGTGCACGGCCCCTTGAGCGCGACGCGGTAGCGCCGGATCATTTCCAGTGTTTCTCCGGGGAGCGGGTCGCCAAACTGCTCCGCCGCGGAAATGCCGGCGGGCGCCTTCACCCAGTCGATCTTGACCCCGGCGGCCGCGACGACGCGGCACGCGGCCTGAGTGACTTCTGGCCCGATCCCATCACCTTCGATCAGCACGATCTGCATGTGAGTTCTCGCGAAGAGGTCATCTCCAGATTCACAATGCCGTTTCGACCCCGAAGCGGCAAGCACCGATCCGTTGAGACGCGGCGCGGGTTCCATGTTACAAGCGGGACCAGATGCCCGTTCCGGCGCGGAGAATGCGCGCGACTTCTCGGAACGGAATCTGATAAGCTATTCTCTAAAGGATATTCCGCCGCAGCGAGTTGTGGGGCGGGCAAGCGGTACCGGAGACGACCTGATGGAACCGACTGTGCGGGCCACGTGCCCGAACCCGAAATGCCAAACCGTTCTGCGAATCCCCTCGCAGTGGCTCGGGCAAGCGGTGAAGTGCAAAAAATGCGGGGTAATGGTGCGAACGAAGGCGCGGACGAACGACGAGACGTCCCCCGACAATAACACGCCAAACGGCGCACTCCCACAGCCAGATTCGGCAGCGGCCCCGCCACAGCCCAACGCCTTCGATTTCAGCAAATCCGTGGATGACAACGACGGCCTCTTCCAGATGCCGTACGCGGACCCACCCGCACCAGCCCCGGCACCGGCACCGGCGCCCCAACCCGCTCCGGCCTTCGACGCGAACGGCTTCCCGGTACCGGCTGGGGCTTACCCGTACCCCGCACCGGGTTACCCCGCTCCGCCCCCCGGCTACCCCGCGGGCGCGTACCCGATGCCACCCGGCTACCCCGCTCCGCCCCCCGGTTATCCCTACGGCCCGCCTCCGGGCTACCCTTACGGCCCGCCTCCGGGCTACCCGTATCCCGTGCCGCCCGGCTACCCGCAACCGGCCCAGATCGGTTACGCGCCGCCCCCGGGTTACCCTTCCTACCCACAAGCGGTACCGGCACCCGCGCCGGCAGCACCAGCACCGGCCGCACCCGCGGCGGCTCAACCGCTCCCGGCCGCGCCCGCCAAGCCCGGTATGCCGACTAAGCCCGGCGCCCCCACCAAGCCCGGCGCGCCCGCCAAGCCCGGTGCGAAGGTCGCAGTCGCGCAACCAGTCGCGCCGAACAACGAATTCAAGATGAACGCGGACGCGGCCAGCGCCCCCGGTCCGCGCAGCCGCTATCAACGCCGCAGTAACAAAAGCAAGTTCGTCTGGATCGGCATCTGCCTCGTGATGACCGCAGGGTTGGTCGCTGGCGGCATCTTCGGCGGCAAGTTCCTCAACGATAAGTTCGGGAACAAGGAGAAGGAACCAACCAAGCCCGACGACCCGAACGCGAGCACCGGACCCAAGGTGGCGGGCGTGGGTGAGAACAAACTGTTCCCGCGCCGCATGCTGTTCATCTCGGTCACCAAGTACATGTACCTGAACCCGCTCACCGCCGGGCAGCAGGGCGCACCGGACCGCATCCGCGGCGCCGCCTACGGGCTGGCGTTCCAGTGGCGCGTGCCGCAGGACAAGGACAACAACCAGGTGTTCGTCCTGTCCGACACGATCACCAACGGACCTGAAGAACGACTCCCGATGAAGGAAGTGGTGCAAGGAACTTACCAGGAATTCTGCAAGACCTCACGCGGCCAGGACCGCGTCCTGATCTACTTCGGCGGACACGCGGTCGAGAAAGATGGCAAGGCGTACCTCGCGCCGATGGAGGCCGAACTCGACGGCGAGGACTGGCAGAAAACGCTGATCCCGCTCGACCACTTCTACGACGAACTGAAGAAGTGCAAGGCCTCGCAGAAGGTGGTGGTCTGGGACGTGTGCCGGTTCAACCCGGAGAAGGGCCGGGTGCGGCCCGGTTCCGAGCCGATGACTGAGGGGCTGTTCAAGGCGCTCAGTTCCCCGCCGCCGGGCATTCAAGCCATCATCACTTGCAAAACCGGCGAGAACGCGTTGGAGTTCACCCAGTTGCGGCCCGACGGCTTCGCGGGTCCGGTCTACAGCGGCAGCGCGTTCCTGGAATCGGCCAAGTTCGTCGCGGCCTCGTCCAGCAAGGGACCGCAGAAGGCAACGCCTGCCCAGCCCGACCCGCTGCCCATCGCCGACTGGTACCCGGCGGTCGCCAAGCGCGCCGCCGAGATGGGCGAGTTGGCGGAGAAGGTTGGCAGCGGCGGTAAGCAGTCCGTGACGCTCACCGGCACGCCGGCCGCGGCGCTGTCCGCTCCAGACGGCGCCGAAAAAGTCGCGCTGCGGTTCGACATGCCGCAGGCGCGGAAGGGCGCGTCGCAGGCCGAGATCAAGGGCGTCGAGCGCGAGTTTAATCTACCCGCGCTCAAGCCGGGTCTGGGCGAAATCGGGCTGGGCGACTTCCCGTTCCCGGCCGACATCATGAAGGATTACGCCGCCGACGCGAAGATCGAGGACATCCTCAAGGACAAGGAGAAGTACAAGCTCCGAGCCGCGGTGCTGGACAGCCTCAGCAAGTTGCGCGAGATGTGGTCGAGCGGTGCCGGTACGACCAAGATTCGCGACACCGTCGCCGGCCCGATCAACGACATGCTCAAATTGGAGGTCAAGAAGGAGCAGGAATTCTGGGCCGTGAGCATCGCGGAACTGGAACTGGAGTTGCTCAAGTTGGAAGGGTTGACCGCCGACCGGAAGGACGAGCCGAGCAAGCGGTGGCAAGCGCACTACGACTTCGCGCTCGCGTCGATGAAGGCCCGGCTCGCGTACATGAACGAGTACAACAAGTTGCTCGGCAACCTCGTGACCGAGTCGCTCCCCGCGCTCGACGCGAAACTCGGCCAGGACGGGTACACGCTCGTCGCGGCCGAAAACCTCAAGAGCGGCAAGGACGTGAAGAAGATGGCCGAGGAGGCGCAAGCCCACTTCGCCGAGATCATCGTGAAATACAAGGGCACGCCGTGGGCGATCCAGGCCAAACAGGAGAAAGCCGTCGCCATCGGGCTGAACTGGAAGCCTGCTTCGCTCAAGAAAGAACCATAAGAACAGTGGAGCAGTGAGCAGACAGAAGTCAAAAAACGAACCAAGCCGTGCGACTGCGGTCGCACGGCTTTCGCATTCCTCATGCCCACTGTCCACCGCCCGTGTCTATTCCTTGCGCACGCCCGCGACCGTGATCGCAAAGCCCAGCGTGGCCTTCTTGTCTTCCGCGACGAGCGCGCGCCGGATCGTCGCGACGGACACGCCGTTGTCTTTCTTCACGATCTGCACGCCCAGATCTTTCCCGTTGTTCGGCCACATCAGCAGCACCGCGGGGTGACGACCCTCGTTCACCAAACTACTCACTTCGATCACCTTCTTCGGTTCGAGCGTGTCCGCGGTCTTGTCCTTGTCCGCGGCGCACATGAGGCAGAAGTCCGGGTGCGGGGCCGTGCCGGTGTGGTCGCCGATGTCGGGCTGCACCATGAATCGCAGCGTGTACACGCCGGCGGGAATCTCCTGTTTGCGGAAGTCGGTGAACTTCGCGGGAAAGCGGATCGCGCCGACGAGCGTGCCTTCGGGGATCTCGCGGTAGGTGAGTCCGTTCTTGATCTGCTCGTCGGTGGCCTTCGCCGGAATCTCGGTGCGGAACCACACCGTCATGAGTTCGGTGTCGCCGTCGCGCACGACGATCGCCTGTTCGTCCATGAGCTTGCGGACCGCGGGCGCGAGCGCCTCCGGCGGCGCGATCTTCTCGACCTTCGCCGCCAGCTTCGGCTCGGCACCGAACAGAGGCGAACAGGCGCACACAATTCCCACAGCAATCAACATTCGCATAAGAAGCACTCAATCGAAGTCGTTTAGCGTCGTCCCCAGCGGGGACGAGCGACTCTTACCCCACCACATCTTCGCCGAAGCGCTCGATCACCTGTTGCCACACGCGCCCGCGAAGCCGGTTGCCTTCGAGCAGTTGAAGGCGCTTGAGGTTGTCAAGGTACGGCGACTTCACCAGCGTCCGCGCCGCATCGTTGTCGAGGTCGTTGTTGCGAAGGTCGAGTGAGGTGATCCGCCGCGCGCCGCGGTGTTGGACGAGGGCTTCAACGCCGCGCGTGGTGATCGCGGGTTGCTGGACAAGTTCAACGAGATCGAACGAACCCGGCCCACTGTGCGACAGTTGTTCGCGCACATTTCCATTGAGGAACCATTCGGTAATGCGCTGCACTGGAGGCAGCGTGAATAACGCTTCAATCTGCTCAGGGCGCAACACCGTGCCCGGCTCAACCGCGAGACTGCGGGCACCAAATACTTCAGACTCGGAACGCACGTAATACCATCGCTCGGCGGTGATGTCGCGGAGCATCGTCCGAACGATAAACGACCCCGCAGGAGGACAGAACCCGCGTCTCTGGTGAATTGCCTGTTCGCCTGCATCCCAGTATTTCCGCTCGGGTTCGAGCTGTTGAATAAGCTCCCATTCTCGCATCCCAAGCTCTCGGATTCGGTCGGCGTACTCAGTATGTCCTCGCTTCACGGCCAACTCGCACTGTACGCGAATGAACTCCGCCCTCTCTTCTTCGCCGTTCTCTTGAAGGAAATCGGCGTACACGAGGCGCGGCGTGTCGTCGTCGGGCGCGTCGAAGACCGCCCGCAAGAACGCCTCGTGTTGCGACAGCAGATCCATCACATCAGCCCCGTGCGCTCGTCGAAGCCGAACACCCGGTTGAAATTCTGCACCGCCACGCCGCTCGCGCCGCGGATCAGGTTGTCCTCCGCCGCCAGCACCACCACCTTACCGCGAACCACCTTCGTACACAAATCGAGGAAATTGGTGCCGACCGTGTCCTTCGTCGCGGGGAGACTCGTCCGCACGCGCACGAACGACTGACCGGCGAAGTACCCGCGATACAGTTCCACCAGTTCCGATTCGGTGACGGCTCGCGTCGGGTTCGCGTAGATCGTGCTGAAGATGCCGCGGTCCATCGGCATGAGGTGCGGCGTGAAGATCACCGACACCGGTTCGCCCGCGATGTCGCCTAACGCTTGTTCGATCTCCGGCGTGTGCCGGTGCGTGCCGACCGCGTACGCGCTCACGCTCTCGTTGCACTCCGGGAAGTGGACGTTGAGTTTGGGAGTGCGCCCCGCACCCGACACGCCGCTCTTGCTGTCGATGATGATGCCGGTTAACTCGATCAGTTTGTTCGCCACAAGAGGCGCGAGACCGAGAATCGCGGTCTGCGGGTAGCAGCCGGGATTGGCGACGAGCTTAGCACCCGCGAGGCGACCGCCGTAAATCTCCGGCAGCCCGTACACCGCGTGCGCGAGGTTCTTCGCGTCCTGGTGCGGTTCCTTGTACCACTCCTGATACACGTTCACGTCGCGCAAGCGGTAATCCGCGCTCAGGTCGATTACGCGAATGTCGCGATCAAGAAGCGGCGGGATGCTTTCCATGCTGTTGCCGTGTGGCAGGCACCCGAACGCGAGCTGTGTGCCCTTCGCTTGAAGTGCGTCCGGCGAGAACGGTTCGCACCGCATGTCGAGCCTGCCCAGCAAACTGGGGTGCAGATCCGCGATGTGTTCGTCCTGGCGCGACGTGATCGCGACGATCTCCGCGCCGGGATGACGCAGCAGAATCTTGATGAGTTCGACGCCGGTATAACCGGACCCGCCGAGAACCGCGACCTTCACCTTGTCCATTTCGACCGCCCTTTCGGATGACACTACCTAATAGAGTATCCGCACCTCTCCGGGGAAACCAACGATGCCCGAACCACGGACAATCACGGAAGCCGCCGAGTTCATCCGCACCGGCGAACTCACGCCTTCAGAACTGCTCGAACAGTGCCTCGCGCGCATCGACCGGTACGAAGATCGCGTGCGCGCGTGGGTGTATATCGACCGCGACGGCGCGCGCGAACAGGCCGCGCGCCTCACGACCGAGTTGAAGCAGAAGACCTATCGCGGGCCGCTGCACGGCATCCCGGTGGGCATCAAGGACATCATCGACGTGTTCGACATGCCGACCGCGTGCGGCTCGAATCGCTGGGCGAATAGCTACGCGCGTCGCGACGCGACCTGCGTGGAACGCTTGCGCCAAGCCGGTGCGGTCATCCTGGGCAAGACGGTGACGACCGCGTTCGCGAGCTTCGACCCGCCACCGACGCGGAACCCGTGGAACCTGACCCGCACCCCCGGCGGCAGTTCGAGCGGATCGGCCGCGGCGGTCGCATGTGGAATGTGCCTGGGCGCACTGGCGTCGCAAACCGGCGGTTCGATCACGCGCCCCGCGAGCTATTGCGGCGTGTACAGCCTGAAGCCGAGTTACGGTCGCGTGAGCGTGGACGGCGTGATGCCGCTCGCGCCGAGCATGGACCACGTCGGCGTAATGGCGAACTGCGTGCGGGATTTGGCGATTGTGTTTCAAGTGATCGCCGGCCGCGATGACCACGACTGGAAATCACTCTCCGCGACCGTACCGGACTGCATCCGTTCCGTCGACTACGTCCTGAAACCGGGACGGAGTTGGGAACTGGGGTTTCGGTTCCTCGGGGGTCTGTTCGCGGCTCGCGTTCAACCCGCGATCGCCGAACCGTTCGAGCAGTTCCGAAAAAACTTGTCGGAGCGGGAAGCAGCGGACACCATCACGGTTCGTTCGGTGATGCCGCCGGCCGGATTCGACACGATCCTCGCGGATCACCATATCGTGATGGCAACAGAAGCCGCCGCGTACCACGGGCCGCGAATCGCACGGCACCCGGAAGACTACCCGCCGAGAATCACCGAGTTGATTCAGACCGGGTTAAGCACGCCCGCGACGCGCTACCAGAGCGCACTGGCTCACCGCGCGAGGTCAGCCCCAACGCACCACGACCTCGGTTCGCCGTACCCGCTTGTCACCCCCGCGACGACCGACGTTCCGTGCGATCTCTCTTCAACCGGCGACCCGGCGTTCAACTCGCCGTGGAGCTTCCTCGGCTATCCGACGATCTCGATGCCGGTCGCGTGGTCCGCTGACAGACTGCCGGTCGCGGCGCAACTCATCGGCGGGCATCTGGGAGAAATCGAAACGTTCGCGCACGCGGCGTACCTCGAACGCGCGGTCGGTTTCACCCCGCGACCGCTTCCGCTATGATGTGACGTTATGTCGTTCGCGAACGCACTCGACATCCTGTACGAAGACAACCACTGTCTGGCGCTGAACAAGCCGGCCGGGTGGCCGACCACGCACTTCGACGGCAAGGACGAGACCGTGGACCGGCTCGTGAAAGCGTACCTCAAGGAGAAGTACGACAAGCCCGGTAACGTGTTCCTCGGTGTCGTTCACCGTCTCGACAAACCCGTCAGCGGGTCGCTGCTGTTCGCCCGCACGAGCAAGGCCGCGGCGCGTCTGAGCGAACAGTTCCGCGAAGGCGGCGTTGAGAAGTGCTACTGGGCCGTCGTCGAAGACCAGGCGAACCCCGGACGCAAGTCCGGGGGTGTTCCACTCGCGCCCTGGGCAACCGCCGACACCGGTTCGCTCGAAGACTGGCTGAAGAAGGACGAGCCGAGGATGCGCGTGGAAGTGGTCGAACCAGAAACGCCGGGTGCGCAGTTCGCCCGCTTGTTGTTCCAAGTGCGGGCACGGCACAACGGGCTGATCTGGCTGGAACTCCGCCCGCACACCGGCCGCAAGCACCAGCTTCGCGTGCAACTCGCGAGTCGCGGCGCGCCGATCTACGGCGACGTCAAGTACGGCAGCGATCACGCGCTCGGGCACTCGATCGCGCTTCACGCGCGCAGCCTCACGTTCCTGCATCCGACGACGAAGGAACCGATCACCGCCAAGTCCGACGTGCCGAAAATTTGGCTAGGAAGATTCGCTTACTTACTCAACCCAAGTTAACGCTACGCCGCAAGCGGCGTGCGCTCACCTTCGCGCACGCCGCTCGCGGCGTAGCGTTCCACGCACACCATGACCACCGACGAGAAACTCGCCGCGATCCTGGCCACAGTGCAAACCGATCCGGGGAACCGCGGGCTGGCGCGTGACCCCGACGACAACCTGTTCACCGCCACAAAGGGCGACTTCCAAGCAGCGTGCCGGAGCATCGCGGAAGCGGCAAGTCGGCGAGTGCAAATACTTACCGGGTTCGCAATCCCACATGAGCACGGTGCAACTTTTGAAACCGACGGGCCGCTCGGCGCGGTCTTCCTCTACCGCGCTTTCCACCAATTAGAGGCCGGTGCCAACATCGTCGGCGAGGGGCCGATTATCCGGGCCGCGGGGATCGCAGTTACTGGCTTCGCCCGTGATTTCCCGTTCGCTCCTGAGTACATGGTTCCAACTCACGTCGTCTGGATCGAACGTGCCGGGCCCGCCGCCGATGGTAAGCACTACACAATGCGCGGGCGAGACACGACGGGGTTCCTCGACTCGCGGTACGGAACGAAATACGCCGATACTCCAACCATCGGCATCGGCGACGGCGGAAACGAGATCGGCATGGGGAAGATTCCGCACGAGACCATCGTGAAGAACATCCCCAACGGCGACCTGATTCACTGCCGCGTGCCGACGGATCACCTCATTGTCGCGGGGGTGAGCAACTGGGGCGCGTACGCGCTCGCCGCGGGCATCTTCGTCCTTCGCGGGGTTAAGCCTCCGACCGACCTGTTCGACCCGGATCGCGAGCGCCAGATACTTGAGGTGATGGTTCGCGAAGGACCGCTCGTGGACGGCGTAACCGGTCAGCAGACCGCGACCGTGGACGGCTTAACGTGGGACGAGTACGCGAAGCCGCTCGTCCGCATCCGCGAAATACTGGAGTCGTGATGGGCGATCTGACACGAGCGACCGGGGCCGAGGTGCGCGCCGCGTGCCGCGCGGGGACACATACCGCGCCGACACCGGGCCTCGCGCTCGGAGCCGTTCAGGCGAATCTTGTGATCCTGCCGCGTGACTGGGCCTTCGACTTCCTGCTGTTCTGCCAGCGGAACCCGCGCCCGTGTCCCCTCCTCGATGTCACCGAACCGGGCGACCCGGAGGCGAAACTCGTCGCACCCGGAAGCGATCTCCGCACCGACTTGCCCGCGTATCGCGTGTGGCGGAATGGCGAACTGGTCGCGGAGCCGACGAACATCACCGCCCACTGGCGCGATGACCTCGTGTCGTTCGTGATCGGTTGCTCGTTCACCTTCGAGAACGCGCTCTTGGCGGCGGGCATTCCCGTGCGGCACATCGAGCAGAACGTGAACGTACCGATGTACCGAACGAACGTCGCGTGCAAACCAGCCGGGCGATTTTCGGGTCCGCTCGTGGTGTCGATGCGCCCACTCACACCATCCCAAGCCATGAAGGCGACGCAAGTATGCAGCCGCTTCCCGCGCGCCCACGGCGCACCGGTCCACTTCGGCGAACCAAACACAATCGGTATTAGCGACATCAGCAGACCGGATTTTGGCGACGGGGTCGAAATCCGCGCGGGAGAAGTGCCGGTGTTCTGGGCCTGCGGGGTTACTCCGCAAGCGGCTCTGATGCAGGCGAAACCGCCGTTTGCGATCACGCACAAACCCGGTCACATGTTCCTGACCGACCTCAAGGACACGGACCTCGAAGGCGTATGAACATCACTTCTTGAAGACGATGATGGCTCCGATCACGAGGATGATCGCGGACCAGTATTGCACCGGAATCCAGTACAGCGAATGCCCCTCAGTCGAGGTAACTGCGTTTCCCCAGGCGTCACGACCAACGACCTGCTTGCGGTTCAGAAGGACGCCAACCCCGAGGGTCGCGAGCGCCGTTCCGATCACCGGAAGCAGGAGCAACCAGCGGTCGTTTGGCATGGCTTCGCGAATAGCCGCCGCGACAACCGCGCCAACGATGATGAGCGGAATGACGAGGATTCCGAGACCGTTCCAAATGAGGATCAGGGGCGATCTCCTTGCGTGGTCAGGAAGAGCGAGGGGAAATGCAACAAACCCCGCACAGTTTTACCCGTGCGGGGTTTGAGTGTAAAGAGCCGGCAATACCTACTCTCGCGCTGGACGCACTACCATCGGCCCAAAGCGTTTCACGGCCGTGTTCGGAATGGGAACGGGTGTTTCCGCTAAGGTATAGTCACCGGCAATCTGCCTGAAAACGCAATCAATGCGAACGTGATCAGTAACAACAAGGTTGAGCAAGTTAGTCGCACGTGACGTATTGTTGACACGAGCGAGAAAGGGAACAATGCGGCCAAACGTTCGGCTGTTAGTACCGGTTAGCTGAGTGTATTACTACACTTACACGTCCGGCCTATCGACCTCGTAGTCTACGAGGAGCCTTCGCTTGCGCGGGATACCTGATCTTGGGGGAAGTTTCACGCTTATATGCCTTCAGCGTTTATCCCATCCACACGTGACTACCCAGCACTGCGGCTAGCGCCACAACTGGAACATCAGAGGTGTGTCCCTCCCAGTCCTCTCGTACTAGGGAGAAAGCCCCGCAAGTATCCTCCGCCCACAGCAGATAGGGACCGACCTGTCTCACGACGGTCTAAACCCAGC
>SXGR01077927.1_pt1 | contig 14462 bp, 13 predicted proteins | sample 3174711 | NCBI WGS metagenome assembly SXGR01 (sample SAMN11356860, study PRJNA531348) | freshwater metagenome | isolation source: freshwater sample F1-60 | place: China: Fuxian Lake, Yuxi | collected 2017-12-25
CGAGCGCTCCCGCTTGGTGATGGCGTTCAAAAACCTCAAGCCTTGCCCTTCCTGAAGTCGCTGAACCACCGAAATTCACCAGAAATCAGATGCTCGCCATGGCCATTCAACTCTCAACTGTTTTCTCCAATGACTTTCTCAAAGCCGTGCGGATCTCGTGCCCTGTTCCTACAAAGTCCTTTACACGCTTCTGGAGGGTTCTCAAAGTATCGGACGTGTCTAAGACATTACCTGATGGCAACGCCATCGGCAGTTCTCAACAACGCTCCCGATTCGCACCTCCACAACCAGGGTGTGCAAACTTGGAAACCGCAATTCGACGCTCTCAGAATTACCTATTGAGCGAGCAAAAACCTCAGGGCTATTGGGTGGGGGAGTTAATGGTGGACTCAACCCTGGTGTCGGACATGGTGGCTTACCACCACTGGGCCGGCGACATTGACCAAAAGTGGCAACGGAAAGCGGTCAATCACCTCCTCTCAATGCAGCTCCCGGATGGCGGCTGGAACATCTACTACGGTGGTCCGGCGGAGGTGAATGCGACAATTAAGGCCTATCTGGCTTTGAAGCTCGCTGGAGTGCCTGTGACCGATCCCCGTCTCTTGAAAGCTCGAGAAGTCGCCATGCGCATGGGTGGCGTCCCTCGGATGAACACATTCTCCAAGCTCTACCTCGCGCTCTTGGGCCTCTTCCCTTGGAAGTACGTGCCCACGATACCCTGTGAAGTCCTGCTGATCGGCAAGTGGTTTCACGTGAATTTCTGGGACATGAGCAACTGGAGCCGCGCCATGCTTGTTCCGCTGGCCATCATCAATCATTTTAAGCCCACGCGCCGGCCCAAGAACATCGCGCTCGATGAGCTTTACCCGCTGGGTTACCACGAGCGTGACCTGGCGCTGCCGCCGGACCCAGAATGGTTCACATGGCGAAATTTCTTCCTGTCACTCGACAGACTTCACAAATTTGCTGAACTCTGGGCGCAGGCTGGGATCCACCCGTTCCGTCGCCGGGCGCTGAAGAAGTGCGAACAATGGATGCTTGAACGTTTCGAAGGCTCTGACGGCCTGGCCGCCATCTTTCCGGCGATGCTCAATGCACTCATCGCACTGAAAGCCTTGGGATACCCTGACGATCATCCGGAGGTTAGGCGAGCCGAACACGAGCTGAAGAAGCTTGAACATGAAACCGAACATTCGCTGCGAATCGAGCCCTGTTTCTCTCCGGTGTGGGATTCAGCAATCGTTGCCATCGCCCTCCGCGAATCAGGCATCCCGGCTGAGCACCCAAAACTCGTCCGCTCCGCGCACTGGCTGATGGACAAAGAAATTCGCTTCCGCGGAGATTGGATTCATAAAAACCCCGCCGATGTCGATCCGAGCGGCTGGGTTTTCGAGTTCAACAACAAGTGGAATCCTGATGTTGACGACACTGCGATGGTCCTGCTGGCGCTTCGCTTGATTCCTACGGACAATCCAATGCGACGCGACGAATGCTTCGCCCGAGGCATGAAATGGATGATGGCTTTCCAGTGCAGAGATGGCGGCTGGGCGGCCTTCGACAAGGACTGTACCAAGGGCATACTGGAGAAGGTTCCCTTCGCAGACCACAACGCCATGCTTGATCCGGAATGCGCTGACATCACAGCTCGGATTCTCGAACTGCTCGGCTACGAAGGCTACAGCGTTGAACATCCACAGGTGAAGAAGGCGCTTCGCTACCTGCGCGAACAGCAGGAAGAAGACGGCTCCTGGTTTGGACGATGGGGTGTAAACTACATCTATGGCACCTGGCAGGTGCTTCGCGGATTACGCGCCCTGAACATCAACATGAACCAGCCGTGGATCATCAAAGGACGCGAGTGGCTCGAAAGTGTCCAACGCGACGATGGTGGATGGGGTGAACGCTGTAACACGTACGACGATCCCGTCTTCAAGGGGCAGGGACCGAGCACCGCTTCCCAAACCGCCTGGGCAGTCATGGCGCTGTGCGCATTCGATGATCCAAATCACCCTGGCCTCAAGCGTGGCGTTCAATATCTCATAGACACTCAGAATCCTGATGGCTCCTGGACTGAGCACGAGATTACAGGAACAGGATTTCCCCGCGTGTTCTACTTAAAGTACGACATGTACCGGAACAGTTGGCCCCTGACAGCACTCGCCACCTATTCGCGGATATTGGCAGCGCACACCCTTATATCCAACGGGCACAATTCAATCGCGGATCGTGAGATGGCTCTGCCGTGAGCCCTCCAACACAGTCCGGACAGCGACGACGATAGTTCAGCCAATCCCATGCCCTCACCGACCGCTCTTCTATTCTTTGCGGTCAAGGAAGAAGCCCGATTCTTCAAAGCGCCGTCACCCTCTGCTTTCAGGATTGAGACGCATTTGACGGGCATGGGGCGACGGAATGCTGACGACTGTGCCCGCCGTACATTGAGTCAAATTTCGCCCCTTTTGGTAATTACTTGTGGCTTTGCAGGTGGACTCCACCCAAACATTCAGCCGGGAGCAATCGTCTTCGATGCAGATGACACTTTTCCTCGGACTGCGAAGATTGCCGCTGCGGGTGGACTGTCGATCCGGTTTCACTGCGCGGATCGCGTGGCAGTGTATTCCGCCGAGAAGGGGCTCCTCCGCAAAACAACGCTCGCTGACGCCGTCGAAATGGAATCAGGCATCATCCGGGAGATCTGCAAGGAACGCGAAATCCCGAGCGCAACACTCCGGGTAGTTTCAGATGCGGCATGGGAAGACCTTCCATTGGATTTCAACTCACTGTTGACACCCGGCTGCAAGCTGGATTTCCGGAAACTTACACTGGCGCTAGTCCGGTCTCCTGGTCGAATCCCACGGCTGATAGCACTCCAAAGAAGAACGAATTTCGCCGCCAGACGTCTGGCGGAGTGCCTGCACACAGTTCTATCAGGAGGCGCTGCCTAAAATCGTGCTGATCCAGCATCGCGGCGCGATCCTTCAGCATTCAGGCACCACATCATCGCGGCGAATCGTCGTCCTTCGGCAAACCCAACCCTTCAATTGATCCCAACAGGGGCAGCCTTGACACCGCAGAACCAAACCTTGATCAATTCAGGACAGTTTGAGATCGATCACCATCATGATACCGTACGCGTTCGCGCGAAATCCACTCCGAGAACACTCCGCGACCCATTTCGGAACATTCTGCCAATGAAACGAACTTCAAAATCCACCCAACTCAAGCTTGGTCTCATCCAAACGAGCTGTTCAGCCAACGTTAATGACAACCTCAAGAAGACACTCCGTGGCGTGGAAGAAGCAGCCCATCGAGGCGCAAACATCATCTGCACCCAGGAGCTGTTTCGATCTCAGTACTTTTGTCAAAGCGAGGACCACGAAAACTTCAACCTGGCCGAATCGATTCCTGGCCCCAGTACTGTGGCTTTTCAAAAGCTCGCCAGCAAACACGGAGTCGTCATCATTGCATCTCTCTTCGAAAAGCGAACCGCCGGTCTCTACCACAACACTGCGGTCATCATCGACGCCGATGGTTCGCTGCTCGGGATTTACCGCAAAATGCACATCCCGGACGATCCGCTGTACTACGAGAAATTCTACTTCACTCCCGGCGATCTTGGCTTCAAGGCATTTACCACGCGGTTTGGCCGAATCGGTGTCCTGATTTGTTGGGATCAGTGGTATCCCGAAGGAGCGCGACTCACCGCGATGCAAGGGGCGCAGATCCTGTTCTTTCCCACCGCCATCGGGTGGCATCCAAAAGAGAAGGCAGAATACGGGGTCCGACAACACGGCGCGTGGGAAACCATCCAGCGCTCCCATGCCGTTGCAAACGGCTGCTATGTCGTTTCAGTGAACCGCATCGGATGCGAAACGCCCATTGGCGGAGACGGCATCGAATTCTGGGGCCAAAGCTTCGTCGCGGGCACTTCGGGCGAAATTCTGGCCAAAGCAAGCGTGAACAAGGAAGAGACTCTCGTTGTTCCCGTGGATCTCAAGAAAGTGGATGTCACCCGAACTCATTGGCCATTTCTCCGGGACCGCCGCATCGATGCGTACGGAGACTTGACGAAGCGGCTGATCGATTAGCGAGAAGACAATCGTCGTGACACCAATCCGGAGCGGGCCAAATTCAGAAAAATCCGGCACATGAAAATAGCGTGGATTACCGGAGCCGGCGGCTTGATCGGCAATTACCTCCTCACTGCGGATGGTCGATCGCATGCTGGCTTCGCAGCAGTCGGTCTTACGCGTGGTAAGGTTGATCTCCTAGATTTTGCCGCTGTCAGCAGTCTGTTCCAGTCGGAGATGCCAGACCTGATCATTCACTGCGCCGCGTTGAGTAAAAGCCCGGAATGCCAGGCTTCACCTCAACTTGCCCGTCAGATTAACGTCGATGTCACGCGGCACCTTGCGACACTTGCCGCCAACATCCCTTTCATCTTCTTGTCGAGCGATCTTGTTTTCGACGGACGAAAAGGGGATTACATCGAACCGGATCAGCCAAATCCGCTTAGCGTCTATGCCGAGACCAAAGTCCTCGCCGAACAAGTTGTCCTGGCCAACCCTCTGCATACAGTCATCCGCACTTCACTCAATGGAGGTACATCCCCGCGCGGTGATCGTGGATTCAATGAGGAGTTGCGACGGGTTTGGGCTGATGGGAAATCCACGACTCTCTTCACTGATGAGTTTCGTTGTCCCATACCAGCGGCTGTTACCGCGCGAGCGATCTGGGAATTTGCCGGGCGTTATCAGCCCGGCCTCTATCACCTTGCCGGGGCTGAGAAGTTATCCCGCTGGCAGATCGGACAGCTCCTCGCCAAGCGTTGGCCGCAGCTTAATCCACAAATCCGATCCGGATCTTTGCGTGACTATCAAGGAGCACCCCGCTCTCCAGACACATCTTTGAACTGCGACAAGATTCAACGGATCCTTCCATCCAAATTGCCTGGTCTCACTCAATGGCTTGCCGGGCATCCCGACGAATCCTTCTAGGTTCCAACCAATCGTTGTCTGCAATCCACGTCATCCAACCCTCCCCTGCCCGTCTCTGAGCATCCGCGCGAATACCGCGGAAGAATCGCTCCATCGCCGAGTGGTCACCTGCACATCGGCCACGCACGCACTTTCTGGATCGCCCATGACCGCGCCCGATCGAGCCATGGAACACTCATCCTTCGCAATGAAGACCTGGACCCAGATCGTTCGAAGCCGGAATTTGTCGAAGCGATGATCGATGATCTGAGATGGCTCGGCCTCGTCTGGCAGGAAGGACCGGATATTGGCGGACCATTCGGACCATATAACCAAAACGAACGCCGCCTGCAGCATGTCCAGGCACTGCTCAAGCTCGCAGCGCGAGATCTCATCTACCCATGCACCTGCACGCGGAAAGACCTGACTCTCGCTGTCCAGGCGCCGAATGCTGGGGACGAGGAAACAATTTATCCGGGCACATGTCGCTGCCGGAACCCTTCAGAGTCTCAACGATTCTTGGATCAGATTGCATCAACGAACATACGAACTCGTTACTCGGCACTGGACGCAGCACGACCGCCGAACTGGCGATTTCGCATCCCGGACGGTCACATCATTTCATTCCTCGATGGGCACTTCGGCCCTCAACGATTCATCGCTGGCCGGGATTTCGGAGACTTTGTGGTGTGGAGGCATGACAATGTCCCCGCCTATCAGCTTGCCGTGGTGGTTGACGATGCTGACATGCAAATCACCGAAGTAGTGCGCGGAGCCGATCTGCTTGTCTCCACGGCACGGCAGTTGTTGCTTTATGCTGCACTCGGCCATACGCCACCTACGTTCTTCCACTGTCCGCTCGTGACCGACTCTTCCGGCGTTCGCCTCGCCAAACGACACGAATCATTGAGCCTCCGAAGCCTGCGCAAGAATGGAGTTTCACCTGAGATGGTCCGCAGAGACTGGGATGACGCCTTTCATCGCAAGGCTAATGCTGACCAGCGCCATCAGCGGCATTCGTCAGCATGGTAATGAACCAGCGCGGAATGATTCACCTTGCCGAAGCCCCGGCACTCATCCCAGTGTTCTGGTCCGAGTTTGATGGCTGAATTCGCATTATGAACGACACGGATTGGGCAGAACGCTTTCGCCAGATTTATGAAAGGTCGGTCGAAAAGTACCCCAAGGGGAGCTTCAGACCTGAGACACTATTCACGGATGAGGACGCGAAGTTCCTGACCTCTATCGGGTGTTCAAGGCAAGAGTTGTTCGACTTCGTCGAGGATTGGTGCCAGAGCACGGAACCACCATTCGAAACAGCCCTGGCAATCACGGCGGTGCGGCGTGATTACTTTCTTCAAGTACAGCTCGGGAAACCCTCCGATCGAACCATTTCGATGGCTGCTCTTCCAGCAAAGTCCGCCAAAGTGGACGGCATCGTCTGGTTGCCGCGTATCATCGCCAAGGCCCGGGCCAAGCTGCGCGGTGAAATGCCGGCTGATTTGATGTACGATTGTGGCGGCGACCGGCATTTCCTGCGCAACATGAAGGTCAACCCTGCCGACTTTTTGCGAGAAGTCTGGGCTGCTGGAGATGACGACCGCCGGATTATCGAATTCGTGAAGCGCGAAAAAGCGAAATGCTAGCTTTTTGAGTCAGAGTTCCGCTTCCGGGCGCTTTCCCGCATCCAGCCCGAGCCGAATTTGTAGGCGAGAAGCGACAGCGTGATCGCAGCGCAGCTCCAGCCGAACCAGTCGCCGTGTTCTTGATAGAAGGTTGGTTGTCGGAGAACACCGCTTGGAAGCAGCGGCACCCTGACGATCTTGAAACCCACAGCATAAACACTCAGCGGTGGCGAGTTTGTTCCGAAGTTCACGTCATGAAGCGCGCCTCGATGATCCACCCAGCAAGTAATGCCGTTGTTTGAACACCGCACCAGTGGGAGGCCGTTCTCCACTGCGCGAAACACTGCACCAGCCGCGTGCTGCCATTGCGCGGCACTTTCACCAAACCATCCGTTGTTCGTGAGATTCAAGAGAAAGTCGGTGTCAGTCTTCACGTCTCCGCGCGCAAGGTGTGGAAAGATGTCCTCAAAGCAAATCAGCAACGTGGTCTTCACATCCGGCTTTTCGAGTCGGAACGGAACTGCCCGTTCACCAGCCTTGAATCCTTCTCCTGCCGGCAACAAGTGCCGAAGCGGCGGAATCCAGCGCGCGAATGGAGTGAATTCTCCGAACGGCACCAGTTGCCGCTTGCGGTACTGCTCAACGATTTCTCCTGCCGGATTGATGAGGAAGCTGCTGTTGAAGTAATCCACGTCTCGATCACTTCGAGCGTTCGTGCGGGGCATCGCGTCATCCGCACCGAGAATCATCCATACATTATGCGTTCGGACGAGATTCGTGAGGGCCGCGTACGTCGGCGCGTCATAGCGAAGCAGATTGGGCAAAGCGGCTTCCGGCCATACGAGGATCTGAGGTCGATCCGGGTGCGCAAGAGCTTTCTCAGAAAGTGCGAGAAGCTGCTGAAAGCGATTGCTGCTTTCGCCAGCATTCCAGATCAGGGTTTGTGGAATGCTCGGCTGCACCAATGCCATTGTCACGGTTCGGTCCAATGTCGGTGGCAGGAGCACTCTCCTTGCTCCAAAGACGAGAACAAGCGCTACCACCACCAGCGGGAAAACAATTTCGGCCCTCCACACGCGAGGTCTCTCCGACTGAGACGCCGCCATCCACATCGCGGTCATCAGCGCCACTCCAAACCATGCCAGAAGGAATGAAACTCCGTACACGCCTGTCACAGAGGCAATCTGAATCACCGGAAGATTGGTGAATTGCGACGTCCCCAGCAAATTCCACGGAAAACCCGTCAGGAATCTGCCCCGAATCATCTCCAAGCCCACCCAAATGATCCCACAGAGCAGACACCATCCTTGTCGTTGAGCAAATGTCAGCGCGCCAAAACGCGCAGCCATGTCTCGCCAGATGAACACTTCTGACCAGTCTCGCCGGCCGTCTGGAAAAATTGACCAGCAAAGCCATACCCATGTCCCGAAGTAGAGAGCGACGTAAGCACTCAGCGCGATCCATCCGATAATTGGTGCGACCGGAAATGGAATCAACAAGAGCCAGTAAAACGCCGCGAGAGAATAGGCGAATCCGCCAAGCCATCCTGCTCGAAACAATTTCCACCCTGAGACACCCGCTCCGCAGGCCAAAATCAGTCCAGGGGCGATCCAGGCCAGGCCAGCCACCCGGCAATTAGGGAACGCGCATGCCAGCCCCAATCCAGAGAGCATCGCCAAAGCTGCACGCTTCCACTCGGGACTTCGCCATGAGGGGAGTTTCACGGCATGAAGCTGCACTTGTCTCGATCACCGGTCCCGACCGCCCTCTCAATCGAAGCGCTCATCCTGCGTTCTCGAGTGGCCGGGCGGAGATTTCCAACATGCGCTCGATGGGCAGCCTGGCACGATCGAGAAGAGCTTTGGGAAGTTCGATGCGTGGTCGAAGGTTCGCCATGCAATCGTAAACCTTCTCCAGTGTGTTCATCTTCATGAATCGACATTCATTGCACCGGCAGTTCTCGGTTGGCGCGGCGATGAACTCCTTGCCGGGGCATTCCTTCTGCAGCCGATGCAACATCCCTGCTTCGGTGGCAATGATGATCTGCTTTGAACTCGTCCGCTTGCACCAGTCCACCATCTTCTCCGTCGAGCAAACTTCATTGGCCAGCATACGAACAGCACGCGTACATTCGGGATGAGCGACGAGCGGAGCGTCCGGAAATTGTTGACGAATCCGATTGATGGCAGTGTGGGTCCACTCGACATGCACGTAACAGGAGCCGCGCCACAAGGTCATCTTCCGTCCCGTTTGCTCCGTCACCCAGGAACCCAGATTCTCGTCCGGCACGAAGAGAATATCCCTGTCCGGGGGCGCGGCCTGGACAATCTTCACGGCGTTGCCACTGGTGCAGATCACATCGCAAAGCGCCTTCACCGCGGCGCTGCAATTGATATAAGCAATCGTCCAGAAGTTCGGATTGGTTCGTTGCAACTCGGCCAGTTTTTCGGCGGGACAACTTTCTTCCAGTGAGCAGCCTGCGTCTTTGTCCGGCAGCACGACAATCTTGTTTGGGTTCAGAATTTTTGCCGTCTCTGCCATGAAATCCACCCCGCAAAACACGATGACGTCCGCGCTGGTTTTGACCGCCTGTTGCGAAAGTCCGAGTGAATCACCCACATAATCCGCGATGTCTTGAACCTCTGGCACTTGATAGTTATGCGCGAGGATCACGGCATTGAGTTTCTTCTTCAGAGCCAGAATATCGCGCGACAATGTGTCCAGCCTTGCAGGTGGGATTGCTGGACGAACCGGAAACCGGTCCACTCCGCCCGGTTGAATGTCAGTCGAATCAATCATGGCTTGAACATAGTTTGGCGGGCCGCCATCGGCAATCCTTTGATCCTTCCCAAGCCCTGGCTCCTCCAACCCCGTCTCATCACGCGCGCGATTTCGGTCGGTAGCGTGCCATGAAACCTGCCTCGGTGCCGGCAAGGTCAGATGCCCTCTGGCTCGAAAGTAACGCGCCATAGACGCGCACATCGCGCACCAGCATTTCAAGCCTCTTCGTAAGCGCATCGCCAGTGATCTGCCCGTCCTTCACGTCCTCTCGATCCGCGAAAGAAACAGCGTATGGCAGCGCCCACGCATAACATTGCCGGGCCACTGTCCGGATTTGGTCCGCGACCGTCAGTCCTTTTTCATGGGATGCCACCAGCGGAACGAAGAGCTTGCCCGCAAACTCAGTCCAGAAATGGTCGAGGAAATTCTTCAACGCTCCGCTCATGCTCCCGTGGTAGTCCGGCGTTCCCAGGATCAAGACATCCGCTCGATCCACGCGCTCCTTGAGCTGGATGTGCTCCACCGTCTCTCGAGACTTTTCCGGATTTAGAAGGTCGAGTGGCTCCATGCTCAGATCCAATGTATCGACGCGCACTCCAGCACGCTGCAAATCCACGCTCACTCGCGACATCACCACACGTGTCGCTGATTGCTTTGCAAGGCTGCCCACCACCATCAAGACATGAAGCGAACGATCAGACATGAGTTCACATTATCGAGTTCCAGTTCTGAAGCAACGCACACATTGAGCTAAAGAAGATCTGAGTGAGCATCAGTCACAATTTTAAGGACCACTTCCGCATGAGCATTCCGGTTGGAAGCGGAAGGCCGCAGATCCTCTAAATTCAGCAAAAGGTCTGCCGCGTTCAGATTTGTCTTCTCTCTTTACTTTTCACCTGCCAAATCCGCTTCCGAACCGAGCGGCGCGCCTGCCTGGGTTCCAAGTCAAACTCCAGGATTGGGGCATCCTATTGTCCCACTGTAGGACAAATACGACAGATGGGTGGTCATTCGGTCAAATTCGGCTGAAGTTTCCCAACCCAAAACCCTCGAAATCACCTCATTTATTACGCCAGCACTTAAGAGGAACGCCGATTGCTCCGATGGGGAGTTCGTAATTTGTTGTATATCATGAATGTTGTATTGACGCACAAAGCTCCAAATCAAGTGGTTGGGAACCGAAAAACGGGCAGAAGCACCCAAGGATTCACCCTCATTGAGCTGCTGACGGTATCCGCAGTTATAGCAATTCTTGCATCTCTGCTCCTCCCAGGCCTAAGCAAAGTGAAGGTTCAGGCCCGTCAAGCCTCATGCTTGAACAACATGAAGCAGCTCCAGCTCTGCTGGCACATGTACGCCAACGACCACGATCGCATCCCGGAGAATTATTATTTTGATCCGAGCGGCCAGATAAATCCCAACGCCTGGATTCGTGGAAGCATGGATGACAACCCGGCCTATGGCCAGGTGGAAGCCGGCAAACTTGATTCAACAAACTCCAACTCAATCGCGACCGGCAAACTTTTTCCTTACAATCAATCGACTGGAATTTACCGCTGCCCCACAGACCGCAGCACCACCAAAGGAGTGCCTCGCGTCCGCAGTTATTCGATGAACGGTTGGATGGGCGGCAAGCCGCTCGCGGGTCAGGATCAATTCCGCACCTTCGCGAAAGAAGCCGACATAAAGGAGCCGGGACCATCAAAGGCTTTTGTATTCATTGACGAGCACGAGCGCAGCATCAACGACGGCTGGTTCGCCGTTGACATGCTCGGCGCCCGTGGCTTCCTCGACGCGCCAGCCAGCCGGCACGATGGAAAATTCACCCTCTCGTTCGCCGACGGTCATGTGGAAACGTGGAAACTAAGAGACTCGCGAACATTGAGCTGGACACGCCTTCCCATCCCGAATACTCCGCTGAACGAAGATTGGAACCGCCTGCGCGCAGCATCATCAAGCGCGTATTAATTCGGAGGACGGCTCGGGCGGCATTCCTGAAGAATCACCCAACGTGATGAAATACTCATTCTATTCATACCTCGCCATTCTGCTTTGCGGACTCACGCTGACTTCAGATCTGGCCCGCGGTCAGGGCAGCCTCACTCCCCCTGGGCCGCCGGGACCAACGATGAAGACGCTGGCTCAGATTGAACCGCGAGTTCCCATAGCCAGTGTCCCGTTCAATATTACCGCTCCGGGAGCTTATTACCTCACGGCGAATCTCCCAGGGACATCCGGCAGAAGCGGCATCACCATCTCCTCGGACAATGTCACACTCGACCTCGCCGGTTTCGCCATGATTGGCGGCGCGGGAGTTGAAGAGGCGATCATCCTCTCGGGCTTCCGCAAAAACATTCTTGTCCGCAACGGGAGCATCTCAGGCTGGCTTGGTGTGGATGCTGAATCCGGGAGCAATTGCACATGGGAGGATTTGCGGATTTCCGACAATTCCGGTCCCGGACTGGTCGCGGGAAGTTATGCGACGATTCGTGGCTGCACTTTTCATGGCAACACCGGCGCTGGTATCTCCGCAGGCAAAGGCAGCACGATCACTCACTCCGTTGCCCGCGCCAACCAGGGCAATGGATTCTCTGTCGGACCAGCCAGCCAGGTGACCTCATCCACGGCGTCACACAATACGGCGAACGGATTTGTCCTGGCGGAGTCCTGCGTAACCAGTGAATGCACCGCCGCGAACAACGCCGCGAATGGATTCACCACCGGCGTGGATAACGTCCTGGATAATTGCGCGGCGCTTTCAAACGGTGTCGTTGGCATCAACACCGACAAAGGCGCGACCATCGCGAAATGCACGGCCCGATCCAATTTGGCCGATGGAATCCGGTCGGTTGGAAACTCCCTTATCAAGGACTCCACCAGCTCATTCAACGGACAGCACGGCTTCAACATCGGTTCGGCGTCGCAAGTCTCCGGATGTGACAGCGCCAACAATCCCGGCGCGGGTTTTGTAGGCGGCGCTAGCTGCCGGTTCACCAGTTGTTCGGCGAGCGGCAATGGCTCTCACGGGATCACCCTGGAGAGCGACGGAAGCGTCCGTGATTGCTCCGCATCCAAAAATTCACAGTTTGGAATTCTTGCTGGTGACGATGCGCAAATCGTGGATTCGAAGGTCTATTCCAACGGAACGGGTCTGCAGGCAGGCACGGGAAGCACCGTTCGCGGATGCAGCGCACTCCGGAACAACAGCGACGGCATCATCGTGTCATCTGAATGCACCGTCATTCAGAACAGCAGCAAGAACAACTTCAACGCGCGCGACGCCGCGGGCATCCGTGCAACTTCCGTGGACAATCTCATCAGTGAAAACCATGTCGTCTCCAACGATCGCGGGATTTCCATTGAAGGCGCGGGCAGTCTCGTGGCTCGCAACTCGGCGGCGAACAACACTCTGAGCTACTTCTTCCAGGCCATTCAGTTCGCGGGCTCCATCATTACCAGCACGAACGATCCGAATTTCAATCTGCCTTGGATTAATATCCAGTACTGAACGGCCCGGCGCTCGAACAATGATGCGTTCCATGATCCAGCTTCTAACTGCAGTAGCCGTCACGGCGCTGCCAGTAGTACCGTGCTGGTCGGCTTCCAACTTTTCTGCCGCCGATTCGTCCTCCTGGTCCGCAAACGTGGGATGGATTGACTGGCGTCACAACGTCTCGTCCGGTGTCGAAATCGATCAGTTCGTCGCCTCGGGTTTCATCTACTCCCCCAACATAGGCTGGTTAAACCTCGGTTCAGGGCGGCCCATCAACGGCATTGCCTACCAAAACAGCACCGCAAGTGATTTCGGCGTGAACCTCGACTCCGAAGGCAACCTCAGAGGTTATGCTTACAGCGCCAATGTGGGTTGGATAAATTTTGAAGCGATCGGCCAGCCACAACTCGACCTTTCAACCGGCCGACTCACGGGCTTCGCTTATGGATCCAACATCGGTTGGATCAGTCTCAGCGGTTCGGGCTACACTCTCCGCGTGGATTTTGTCGGCAATGGTCGCGACTCGGATGAGGACGGAATTCCTGACGCGTGGGAACTCCAGCACGGCAACAGCCTGAACGCCTTGTCTCGAACAGGAGATATAGATGGAGACGGACACACTGATCTCGAAGAGTATCTGGCGGACACCGATCCGGCCGACCCCACCGACAGGTTGAGCATTCTTAAAATGGAACTCCGACCAGGTGGAAACGTATCCTTGACGTGGCGGAGCAGTACCAAGCGCCAGTACGGCATCCAGTCTGCGGGATTTCTCTCTGACAATGGCTTGTGGAACAACCTCGTCCCTCGAGTCATCAGCGGTTCAGGTTCCATCGAAACTCACGAACTCTCCGTTCCGTCGGGTGAGACTCAGGGTTTCTTTCGCCTCCAGGTTGTTCGACCGCTGGCTCCATAGTTTTCAGCGGGAGCATCATCCCCAGATTCTCCCGAAGGATTCGCGGTTCAAGAGGCCTCTCTACAAAAGAAAAAAGGCACCCCGAACAGTCAGGGTGCCTTTGCGAAATCTGTAAATCCTACTTCGCGCCGAGGATGGCGTCCTTGGCCGCCTTGGCGACGCGGAACTTGACCACCTTCTTGGCCGGGATCTTGATCTCAGCGCCAGTGGCCGGATTGCGGCCGATGCGAGCCTTGCGGTTCACCAACACGAGCTTGCCGAGGCCGGGCAGGGTAAAGCTGTTCTTGGCATGCTTGTAAGCGAGCTGGGTGATCACTTCGAGAATTTCTGCAGCGTGTTTCTTGGTGATTGTGACCTTCTCATTCGAGGCCTTCTCGGAAACTTCAGCTGCGATCTGGGACTTAGTTAGTGGTTTAGCCATAATTTGTTTTTTAAGGTTTGGTGCGTCTTACGACTCGCGCGAATTAAGACGAACAGTTTCGGCTGCGCAAGGACAATTTCATCGTTCGGCCCCGGTAAACCGGGGCTTGCACCACGGCTGTGACAAAGTCATTGGAGAAAACAGTTGAGAGTTGAATGGCCATGGCGAGCATCTGATTTCTGGTGAATTTCGGTGGTTCAGCGACTTCAGGAAGGGCAAGGCTTGAGGTTTTTGAACGCCATCACCAAGC
>SXGR01246269.1_pt1 | contig 14458 bp, 27 predicted proteins | sample 3174711 | NCBI WGS metagenome assembly SXGR01 (sample SAMN11356860, study PRJNA531348) | freshwater metagenome | isolation source: freshwater sample F1-60 | place: China: Fuxian Lake, Yuxi | collected 2017-12-25
AGCAAACAAATTTTTTGAATTAGTGGACCAACACACAAAAATAGGAATGGATAGATTAAATGAACGCTTGGAAAAATTACGTAAAGAAACCTGTAGTAATTGAAGCAATTCAATATCATTGTCATAACCCACGGTATTTACATATCACCCCGGGGTCCAAAATGTGATTCCAAATTTGGATATGCATTTTCAGAAGGATTTTTATGGTCTTGCGATGATTGCGGGTGTGTAGAAGGAGATGAAATATGATTTCTAGTGCAGATAAGATGATTATTCTCGATCTTTCCGAAGTTGTAGATATATTAGAAGAGATTAGACAACTAGCACAACAAAACTTTGATGGAAAAACTGATTATAGTTTGTTTTTGTCGAAGTATGAAAATATCTCTAAAGTCAGAGATGCTGTAGTCAAAATGTTTCCTGATGCTTATTGGAAAACAAACATATGATTAATTATAAAGATGTCCACATTATTTTCATTGGGTACGCTAAAACTGTATCTCAGTATTACGTAAACCTTGATATTTATCGTAAGAATTTTTCTTTTGGTAATGATCTCCATATCACCACCGTATATAATGATGACCTTAATCAAATCATTTCTGGAATGGGCGAAAATAACTTCATTGCAGCTGAAGATGGGGGATATGCCACAGGAGCTTTGAATGCTATCAATGAAGGATTGGAATTTGCAAAAAAAATTGATCGGAATATTGTTCTTATTCATAACTTTGATTGTATGTTTTTCAGCGAAGAGGGATTTAATCGATGCATACGAGAATTCTTAGAATCAGAGCAACATTTTTCCGCAGCTGTTGACGGGAATGGACTTCCTGCAACTGATATTATGATTTTCAAGAAAGAATTTCTCGATGATATTATACCTATAGAGCAAAAATATTGCAAATATAGAGAGCACTTAGAAATAGCAGAAAGATACAAAAACACTAAACTTGGATTCGAAAATTGCGAAGAATGGGTTTTTAATGCGTTAATTAATCATGCAAACAAAATTTGGCCAACATTAGAAGTTCTTCCAGTAGATTCAAAACTAACTTCAAAAGAAAATCCTATTGGTGTAAATTATGACGGATGGGATAATACATACAAAAGATTTTTGCTGAACAATATCTGGCATGGGATGTCTAGATTTGATTTACCAAGACTTTATTGGAGTAATGAACTCACATTGGGACATATTCATTCTCTAGAAGAAGTGTATGCTCGTTTGTTACAGTTCAAAATGATCAAGGGAAATTTTATCAATCATATATTCCCATCACTATCTTCTGCAGTTTAATATTCTCTCAAAATGTGTTACAACTATTATATAAAGGAGGTTTTCATGATTAAACACATCATTGACAATTTGCTGAGCATAGATTTTTTGATTATAGTTGTTTGTTTTTTCTTTGGGACATGTTTCTACAATTTTTGTAGTTCTGGAAAAATTGTAGGATATTATCCCGGAAGAGTATGGATAAGTGCAAACAATGAATATGCAGATGCTGTGTGTGCAAGTATCCCATGGGATAAAGACGAATGTCATGTGGTCAATTTTTCAAAAATTGATATGAAAAAATACATCGATGATTTGAACTCTACGATTGTGAGATAATGAATGAATGAATGAATGAAACTAAAAGTTGTGATATGTCGTGATAGACGTCGTCTATCTCCAGAATTACTTTTTAAAAGTAATGTTGTTCTCATCAAAACTGTTGATGAATGCAAAAAAGAAGTTTTCATGGTGGGCAAGAATCACTTTATTTTTCCCAAAGATGTTCCCAGCGTTTCTTCAGAAATTTACTCTCATATTTGAACTCAACGATAGAACAAGCAATGAAAATTCCGAAAGATCAATATGTGAATTATTTGTACGCTCTAGAAGTAAACCGTTTAGATCATATAGATCCTACTGAACAAAAAAGAATTTACTTTAATTACTATAGATACACAATATGCCCCTTTTCAAATTATGAAATTCTACGAACAGGCAGATGTTATTTTTCATGATTGTGAGACTGCTCCGTATAAATCAGGTGTTCATGCACACTATTCAGATTTAAAAAATTTAGAACAGAAACATTATAACAAAATGTGGCTATATCATTATCAATCTAACCCATCTCAAACTCCTGAAGAGGATGGATTTTTGGGTTTTGCCAAGAAAGGACAAGTGTTTGAATTATGAAGAATAAAAAACTTGCGAGAGAAATCTATGAAGTGATCAAAAATCACAAAACTAGAAAATTCGCTAAGAATATGTGGACAACAGAACTAGATGGAATTAAAGTTAGTTGTCCATTTACCGTATTTCTTCGTAATACTGGAATTATTGATGCTAACATTTCTCCGATAATGTATTACGTCGATAGTGGGTTTGGATTGATAGAATTTTTCAATCTTTTAACTGGAGAAAATTTTCAACCCGTTATAGAAAAATATGACGGCGGCAAAAACAAAGTTATCAGTAGAAAATATGCACTCAAGAGATTGAGAAACGCTCTACAAATATAAGGAGTTCTTCTATCATGGACACGAAACAATGGTTTTCAATCAAAAAATCTATATTGAATGATTATGGGTTTTATTTTGATACTAAATAAACAGATGGATCAACGCTGAGAAAGCAAAAGTTTTACACGGAGATTGGGTAAATGCAGTGGATACGTCTGAACTTATTAAAACGATCAAAGAAGTTTTAGACGGATGTCCGGATTTGAAGATTTTGAGAGACATGCTAGCAGACTTGCAAACGGAATGTGCAATAAAACACACTCACAAATTTATAGAAATTGATAGACTGCTTTACAAAATTTTCGGAGATAAATGGATCAATTCATAGTGGAGAATTAATTTGTTCAAAACGATAATGACAGGTGATATTGATAATGTCAGAACACATTGTATAGAAAATAACAGAAGAGTAGTATTCACGAATGGGTGTTTCGATTTGTTACATCCGGGACATGTCAAGTCATTAGAATTTGCAAAAAATTATCAACGAAACATTAAACAAAATATTCTCATAGTTGGAATAAACAGTGATTCTTCTGTAAAAAAACTTAAGGGAGACAAACGTCCGATTTATAGAGAATATTGGAGAACGTATATAGTAAACTCATTAGAATTTGTAGATTATACTATTGTTTTTGATGAAGTTAGTGTATTGAATTTGATATATTTGATTCGCCCGGATATTTTAGTTAAAGGCGAAACTACTCACGACATAGTTGGGAAAGATTTCGTAGAATCGTATGGGGGAATAGTGCTTAAGTCACCGGTAGTTGGTGATGGAGAAAAAGCGATATCGACTAGTTACATAATCAACAGGATAAAAAATCTATGACTGAAGAATATCAAGGAATTTACAGCAATTTTTATGAGTATTTAGAAAAACATGAACAACTTGTAGTCAAGGGAATTCGCTTTGATGGATTCAGCATCATGAAAGATTCTAAAATGAAAGCAAGCAAAATAAAAGTGGATATTTTTTACAATGACAAAAAATGTGGATATTTCTTCAAAAACCCAAATGAAGAAGCATGGAATTACGTAAATATCAACATTCACGGAGAATTTGAAATTAGGAGAAATATATTTTGAATCGAGCACTTCTGACTGGGAAAATTGAATTCATAGAAAGAGTTGATGAACATGGTGTTTCATGGAATGTGTTGCCCCACTGGATACTTCAAATTGGAACTAAAAAATATACTATTGACGAAATTTTAGAACAATTCGAAGGAAAAAATATAGAACTTTCAATACGAGAAATATGATGGCATTTATTCACTCGAATTATGCGTATAATCCGTCAAGATTTAGTTGCAACATCTGTGCTGGATTTCCACAACAAATATCTGTCCCAGTGGATGAGAGCAAATTGAGAGAGATAGAAAACAAAATCAAAGAATTGAATTTGAAAGAACCTGATCTAACAATCAAACAAGAATTTTCAACTAGAGTTGTTAATATCAATTGGTCATCTTTGGGACCCGGTTGGGTTTAAGGAGAAATTTATGGAACTGAAATTATCAGTATCTAATGATACTGAATTAAGAGCATTTGTGAAAGATCTTATTCGTGGGAATGTCACTGCTGTTGGGAGAGATGAGATTAAGCAAATAATCGTTGAAGAATTTGAAAGAAAATCTATAAAGGGAAATTTTATAAATGAAAAAGCCATAGAAAAAGCTCTAGATAGATTTGTGGAAAAAATTCATCAAACTATAGATCCATCTTGGGGGAACAAACTGAATAAAAAAATCGAAGACAGATTAGAATATTTATTAGAAAAACGAATGAAAGAAACAGATATCAACAAATTGATTGATACAGCAACGAAGAAAAGAGTAAATTCTCTAGTAGAAAAATTGAATGTGCTAAATGATGCAAATGACAAATAAACTATACATAACATTTTTAGCAGGCTTTGGGGATTGCCTATCTCTGATTTGCCTTCTTCCAAGTATTCGAAAAACGTATCCTAATCATGAAATAGTGTTCTATATTGGAGGATTTGGGAGATCTCCAATTTTGTGTAAAGAGCAGCTAGAAGCTGAAAAATACGCTGATGCTTCGGGAATGTGGAAAACAAACGAAGTAAAAATTATCAATAATCTCACATATCATTCTCAGTTACCTCAAATAAAAGAATTTCTTAGAAAATCAGTGTTGAAAGAAGGTGATTTACTTCTTGATGCCAGTTTCTGCGAAGAAATATTTAACAATCAAGAACCGTGGTTTTGGCAACATGAAATGAAATGGCCTTATAATTATGCTAATCTAGAATTGGGACAATATTCTTCAGAGACAGTTAATAAAACTGATGAAATAGACATTATATTCGAAGCTACACATAAAAATAACAAAACTGTCAATGATGTTTTATCAAAAGAGAGATTGAAAATTATTGGGATTAAGCCTCTCACGAAATCTGGAAATGCAGAAGGATTCGAAGCTGATTTAGCTAATAATAGATTTTGGCCAAAAGAAAAATGGCACACATTAGTACAAAGAATAATTGATGCAGGACATATCCCAGCGATACTTGGGATAAGTGATGAAGATTGGGAGTTATATGAAAAATTCAAAGATCATTGTGTAGATTTTAGAAACAAATCAGTGGGAGAAGTTCAGTGTTTTATCAAACATTTAGATGCTATGATTTGTACTAATAGTTGGGAATGGGAAGTCACAAGTCGTCACAAAAGAAAAATTCCTACATATTGTTTTTTTCTGAAGAATCCATTCTTCATAGAAAACCATGTTCCGCGCAATCAAGAATTTTATGATACTTGTTATGTAGAAACTGATTCAAACGTAACTGTAGATCAAGTATTTGAAACAGTGGAATATATGATTAAACACAAGAAAAGACCAGAAGTGAATTATTCTGTCGCAATGATAACGTATAAAGATGATGATACCATAGAAAAAACTATGGAAAATATTGTCTCTAACATCGGGGATAATCATCTTTGTGTAGTTCATGGAACTGAAGAACCTAATCATACTTTCAATATTATCAATGAAATGCTGCCCAAAAATGGAAAAATCATGGTAGCTCCATGGGAGCACGATTTTTCGCAACAAAAAAATTACGCTCTAAGTTTATGCAAATCTGGGTGGAGAATATTGTTGGATGCTGACGAAACATTGGATTCATACACTTGGGGAATGCTACCTTGGCTAATGTGGAGAGCAGAAAAACAAAAAATTGATTGCATATCATTATCAAGAATCAATGTTCTTGAAGGAATGAATAAAGAACAGCTTCAAGAATATGCACAGAAACAAGGATGGCAACTGAATGGCTATTTTGGTAATTGGATAAATTTTCCAGATTTTCAAAAAAGAATATTCTATCAAAATCCAGTGTTTTCAAAATTAAAAATCAAATATGTCGGACAAACACATGAGCAAATTGTTGGATTTGAAAAAGAAACTGCTTTGTTGAATCACCCAATTCATCATCATAAATCAAAAGAAAGACAAGAAATTGGCTTGAAGAGAGAACATGATCAATATCGAATGAAAGCTGAAAAAGTCTACAGAGACGTATATGATAACTGCTTATGATGTTTGGAAATTTGAGAGGTTCAAAAGATTTGTGGCCATTCAAAGAAAAAGAAAATCTCAATGGTTGCGATTTTTGCGATCCAAGAAACATGATTTCAAAAATAAACATATATTTGGAAGTGATGTTGAAGATTTAGCAATAGAATTTTCTAAGACAGATGTTTACATAGATGGATGTAAAAAACTGAAAGAAGTGAGTGATTATGAATAACATAGATTTAACTTCTTCTGACAAAATTCTAGACGACAGACCAGTTAGACAATCGGAGAAGAATATTTGATAGATGAAGAATTTATCACTCAAGAAGAATTCGATGAACTTTGCAAAAAAAAAGAGAAGAAGAAATTAAGAAAAATGAAGAAACTGAAGAATACAAAACATTCGACAGACTTAGAAAAAATTCCAAGAATATCAGGAACTTAAAAAAGACATCTATGACTTCAAAAATTGAAATGAGTGGAATAATTCAAAAAGCTGGCGGAAATTCTAGTAGTGTATACTCTAGAGAATTGTGGGAAAAAAAGAAACTTATTCTCATTCACCTTAATGGCTTACATCTGGGTGGCACAGAAGAATATGTCCAATATCTATGTAAATATCTCCAAAAATTAACAGATAAATACATTTTCGCTGTCATAACATTCTCACATTCAGACATGACACGAAAATTTCTATTTGAAGAGATTCTTGGAAAAAAGTTAATCTTAGCTGGGTCTATTCCAGAATACATTGAGATTGTGAAAAAATTACAACCAGCGATACTACACATGTTCAATGCTGGAATCGCAGAATTCCCGCTAGTTAACGGAATAAAAGATATTCTTCCAAACACGAAATTTGTTCAAACTAGTGTTTTTGGAAATCAGAATGATCAATTGGAATTGAACGCTGTAATTTATGTTTCTAGATGGATTCAACAGATGGTTGGTAAAATTGAAACAAAGAATCATTATGTTGTCAGAAATCCCGTAGAGAAACCACTAAAATGGGAAGAAGACAACAAAAAAGAATGTTTTGGCATTCCCAAAGATAATTTTGTCTTTGGTCATATTGGTAGACCTGATGTAAATACATATGACAATTTGAATCTTCAAGCCTACGCTAAAATCGAAACTGACAAAACATATTTCGTAGTTATGGGAGTTGACGAATTAGCGAAAGAACACTTTGAGAAACTAGGGATCAAGCGATACAAATTAATCCCAAAAAGTGTGGAATGGTTTAAAATTAGCATGTTTTACAGAATGATAGATGTTTTGGCTCACAGCAGAGCAGATGGAGAATGCAATAGTTCAGCTATTTTTGCTGCACAATCTATAGGGAAACCCGTGATTTCACATTACGGGAAATACTTTAATGGGCATATCGAGACAATTCAAAATTCAGGTGTGGTGGTGAATGCTGGAGATGTAAATGAATATGCTAGAATTATGAAAAATTTTGTAGATCAAAAAATAGATTATCAGTATTTCTCTGATAATGCTAAAAAACTGTGGGAAAAAATGGCAAATCCAGTAGAAAGAGCTAAAGAACAACTTGAAATTTATGAGGAGATTTTAGGATGAATTTATGTTTTTGGGGAATTCATGACTGGAGTATGTGGTCAGAAGTTTATGAAGGTGATGTAGTGATAGAAAATTGTTGTATAGAAGAAACAACTAAAATGGACTTGCAAGATCGAAAATGTCATACTTGTAATAAAATAGAGACAAGATTCGTTGAGATAACGAATTGATAGAAAATAGTGAAGAAGAATTAGAAGCTCTTAAAGCTTTAAGAGAAGAAATTACTGGAAAAACTGACTCATCTCCCATTCTCACTGTTAATATTCTGAGATCTTGGGATTCTAAAAGAATTGAATGGTTTGCTACACATCTTCTTGGTGAAGAATATTTTCGAAAAATTCACAATGATGTTATCGAAGAAGCAGCAAAATTAGCTGATAGTGAAAATTCAGGGTATGTAGTAGAAGCTGGATTTGGTTGTGAACTTCGTACACTGAAAAAATAGTTTATTTGAAGTAACATTCGATTTACAATTATATGTCAACAGTATACAATCAGTAGCTCAGTGGTAGAGGTCCTGGCTCTTAATTCCGGGCGGACATGGGTTCGAGCCCCATCTGGTTGAATTTCTAGAAAGAAAAAATGGAAAATCTTTACAAAATGCTGCAATCGAGAACAATCCCTGAAAAAGTTTGTGCTGAATTGCTGTCTTTAAATCCCGAATTCTCTAACACAATCATATCACAACATGCGTCATCTTCTACTACGAAATGGTGGATGCATGACAAATTTTCTACATCTACGATTGATCTCAAATTAAGTTACGGAATTGCTGCACAATTATTTCCCAATCTCAAATTTACTCTTGATGATTTTTCTGATGAACAATCTACAATAACTAGCATTGGAAAAATGTTTTCAGAACTCGGAGTAGAATTCGATTTTGATGAACCTGTAGATTTTTCGTACAGATTAGAAAAACAAGATAGAAGAAAAAACACAGAATTTGTTTCAAGTAATTCATATAACAAACGTTTTCGCTTTGCTCTTCGTTGTGTTGAAAAAATTGATAAAGATAGAGAAGCTAAAACAAAGTTTATTTTTGAAAGAATTTCTAAAAGTAGATTGTCTCATATGATAACGCTTGATGAATTTATTGAATGCAAAGATGCTGCGTATTTTATAGCGTATTTTGTTTCTCAATTGAATAGACGTTCACAATTTACAGCCGGTAAACAACATAGAGCATTTGATAAAATTTCAGAATTCTTGTTTAAACGAATTCCAGAGAATTCTAAGAGTTGGAAAATAGTATCTTTAGTATTTCCAAAGGCAATTTCAAAATGTTCAGATATAGAAAAGGGAGAAATTCTTAGCAAATATTTCTCTGTTATGGAACTATGTTCAAAGTATTTGCAATCGTTGGTTTCAAAAAATGACATCAATATGCAAACGATGGTAGTGAAAAGAGGAAATGATTCATACACATGGAATATTGTTGCAGGAGCGTACAACAAATGTAGAGACGGATGGATAGAGGCAGTATATTCTGTCAATCAAGATGAAATCTTAGATGTGTTTCTTCCTGGGAAAGTGTTGAGATTAATGGCTGCAGATGTTGCATGGGGTCTACATGGCGGAGATCTTCATGTTGATAATAAAGTTTGGAGTGAAATTCCTAAAGCATGGGATGTAATTTTGGGGAAAGATGTATGTGGGAAAAAAGTGATAAGAAATGTGTGTGAAAAATACAAAGTGAATGTTCACTCTTGGATATTACCTCGAGAATATTCTGCATGTGAAGTCCAAGATACAAAAAATTTGTTGCATGGGATTGAAGTATCTTCAAAATCATTCGCAAATTTGTTAAAACAAAATGGATATTTTGCGGGAAGCAAAGGGCAATCTAAAATTCAAACTATAGTTAATGTCGAAAAAAATCAAAATGAAGATGGGAGTGTAATAGCTTGGCAAAAATCATCAACAAAATAGAAAATCATGAAAAATTGAGTGAAATAGTAGCGCAAGCTTTGGGTGAAAATGCAACGATAAATCATCCATCTCATTACAGCTATGGAAAAATTGAGGTTATTGATGTAATCGAAGATTGGGATCTTAATTTTTGTTTGGGAAATGTTATAAAATATGTCGGTAGATCTGGGCATAAAAAAAGCAAGATAGAAGATCTAAAAAAGGCTGAATGGTATCTTAAAAGAGAAATAGAAACTCTAGAGAAGAAAAATAATGTATAGTGTAAACGCATATGAATTTACAGAAGATGAATTGGAAAAATTTGCTAATTCTGTGAAAGAACAAGTGTTACAATCAATGTGGAATGAAAAATTTATCACAGAAGAACAGTATAACGAATATGTTCAAAACTATGTTATTATGCATAGAAATCGTTCAAATTTCGGTAGATTTTTCACAAAATTAGTGAAGCTTGTTGGAGCGGGTGAAGAAAAACCGACGATATTGATTTCCAAGCTTGTTTATCCTTACAACAAGGTTGTAGAATTCAATGAAAAAACATACACATTTGATCCTCAGTGAAGATTATGAATGAACGAAAAGTTTGTGAATATTACTCTTGTTTAAGATCAAAAAAATTCTACGAGTTGTGTGAAGAATTTAATTTGAAAGATTCTCACAACAAAAAATTGTATCATTTTATCAGTGAAATTTTGAATGATTGTGCTCATGCAGAGTTGGACGCTGGCTGGGGGAAAGCAATATTTGATGGAACATGGCCATCAGAATATGAAAGATTGAGTTGTTGGAAAATTAGATTAGAAAAATTGTGTGCGTATTTCAATTCGTTCCCCGATCATGACAGACCAGTAGAAACACTATTCGCACATTTTATGTTAGATGATTTGATTTCTAGATATCCCAAAATTTTTGAGGAGAAAAAATGCGAAGTATCATAAGTGGAACTGCGGGATTTATCGGTAGCAGACTTACAAGAAAATTGTTAGAATATGGACATGAGATTATTGGTATTGATAATTTCAGCTTGGGGTTTGAGAACAAAATTCAAGAACTCAAAAAAGATTTTCCAAATACATTCTTCTTTTTTGAAACAGACATCAGGAATTTGAATACTGCCAATCCAGTTTTTCATTCCCTGATTAAATCAAAAGAAATTGAAATTGTGTATCATTTAGCTGCACAAACAGAATTAACTTATTGTCAAAATCATCCCACAGAAGTAGTAGACATCAATATCAACGGCACGTTAAACATGCTTCAACTTGCCAAAGATGTCAAGTGTAAACGCTTTGTGTTTATGGACACAAGCGCTGAATATGATTCAGCATTTGAATTTCCAACTCAAGAATACACAGCACCAAATTGTGAAACACCTATGGGATTTTACGCAATTACTAAAATGGCTGCGTCACAATTTGTTAGAGCATGGACGTATGAAAACAGAATAGGTTCTACATTGTTTAGACCATTCAACGTTTGTGGTCCCGGACAAAACATAATCAGAGATGTTCCTCCTGTTATGGGAGCATTCGCTAATAAAATACTGAATAAAGAAGCTCCGATAATTTTTGGAGATGGAAGTAAGAGACGAGATTATATCCATGTAGATGATATGATAGAATTATTAATTTATGCTCGAGAAAACGGTGATGTATATTCTCACACATTTAATGCAGGAACAGGAAAAGCGTATTCTGTTTTGGAAATATATGAATTTGTTTCAGAATACATCTTCGGTGACAATCGCCATTTGTGGATAAACCCCATCTACAAAGAGAATAAGCCGCATGAAGCACAATTAACTCTCGCTGATATGACAAAAACAGAGAATCATTTCAATTGGAAGCCCAAAAAAACAATACACGATATGGTGAAAGATACTGTAGAATCATTAAGGAAAAGATAATGTGGAAAAATTTTACAACATGGATTTTTCTGAAATTTTCAGAAGAAACAAGACAAAAAATCAAAGATTACGAATTTTCAGAAGAAACAAGACAAAAAATCAAAGATTACGAATTGAGAACAAAACAATGGGAACAATTAGCTTATTCTAATTTAGAACGACATCTTCGAAGGGCAATATATCACGGAACAAAAGATTCTCAAGATATAGTAGATTATTCTTTGTCAAAATTTGCAGCAAAATTAGAAAAAAACAAAGTACGAGTTTTGGATCAAGATTTTGTTGAGATTGGGAGATATCAAATTAACATGAATAAAGTTGTAAACAATGTAGTGAATACAGAACAAAGTGTAAAAATTGTGTTAGAGCACGGAAATCCAATAGTACTCGATGGAGAAGAAGCAAAAAAGTATTTGGCGTTCATTAGAGGAGGGTACAGAATTAATCTAAACAATTTCAATTTAGAAGATCAAGAAACAAACAGAAGAATGGAAATACTTTCCAGTGAAAAGTAAGACAGAGATTTTAGAAGAAATCGGTACACTCAATATTAATCATTATCAAGATTTTCAAACTAACATCATCCTTAAAAGTATCTTGGAAGTTCTGATAGACATCAGAGATACTCAGCAAACTAAACCAACTAGAGTTTATCCTTCTTGGGAGGAAATGAAAAAAGAGATAATACAACAATGTGAAAGGAGCAATCGATAGATGTACTTAGAAATTTCGCCAAGAAGAAGTGGAAAAACAACCAGATTAGTCAATCAATTAATAAAAGACATTGAATCTTCACATTTTACTACGTTTCTTGTAGTAACAGCATTCGGGAAACCGTATTATTCACATATCAAAGAATTGTTACTTTCTAGAATTTCCTTGAAAACTCATGTAGTTGTGAAGAGTAAATCTGAAAACTTTATAGTGTTTGAATCTAACAATCGACAAAAATTCGTTGGATTTTGTAGTGATGTATCAAAATGGTACAAATTTAGAGGAATCAGCTTAGAGCAACCCAAAGAATATTACGACGAATTTGACTACATCAAAAATGTGAACGAAAAAGAATATAATTACTATTGCACAACTTCTGCAAAACTTAGAACATACTCAGAGATACACAGACAAAAAGATATTTTTTCGAAACTTCTCATATCAAATAATTTTTCATATACTTGTTTTTTGAGTAAGTTTGATTCAGATGTATTTGATATCGAAAATGTCAGGCGATCTATGAGTTATAGTGAATTCGAATGTTCTATTCTTGGAAATTTTTTGTGTTATCCAAATTCCAAACGTGAACAGTCATTTGATGAGATATCAGGAATTCCCATCAGTCCTTCTTCAAGATTTATCCAAGAATGATTATCTCGCGAACTCCTCTCAGAATTGGTTTGTGTGGTGGTGGGTCTGATCTACCTTCATATTACAAACAACCCGGCAAATTTGGGATGGTCATAAACGCAGCAATAGATAAGTATGTTTATGTTCTTGTGAAGAAACGCCATGATGATTACATCTACTTAAAATATTCTCAAAATGAAGTAGTTCATAAGTCTAGAATCGACGACATCAAACATGATTTCATCAAAGAAACTTTGAAATATCTGAATATCAATGAGGGACTAGAAATCATCAATTGGGCAGATATTCCGACTAAAGGTACTGGGCTAGGGTCATCTTCAAGTTTTTTAGTTGGTTTGCTCAACTGTTTGCATTCTCTAAAAAATGAATTAGTCAGTCAAAAACAATTAGCTGATGAAGCTTGCGAAATTGAAATTAATCTTTGCAAGAAACCAATCGGAAAACAAGATCAGTATATTGCAGCTTTTGGGGGATTGAGAGTAACCCACTTTAGAATGATAGAAGAAAAAGAAAAAATTACTTCTATCCCAATTTACACTGAACAGAAATGTTTAGACGAAATTTCAGAATACATTATGATGTTTTACACAGGTCATACTAGAGAATCAAAAGATATTTTAGATGAACAGAACAAGAAGACAGTTTCTCACGATATAAATCAATTTATGGATAAAAATGTTCAACTTACGCAAAATTTGTTGATAGAATTTTTGCAAAGATACTCACTCTATAATAATTTCGATTTTCTTGGAAACGCAGTAAGAGAAAATTGGGAATTGAAAAAGAATTTTTCTTCTAACGTGACAAATCATGATATAAATGAAATGATTTCTGCAACTATTTCAGGGGGAGCAATAGGCAGCAAAATTACTGGTGCGGGGGGTGGAGGATTTATAGTGTCGATAGTAAATCCCACTCAAAAATTTATCTTTAGAGAAATCATGAAAAAATCCAAAATGATTCAAATGCCCGCGAGAATTGATTATTTTGGCACTAGAATTTTGCTAAATATAGAAGACGGCATAATATGGAAAAGTATATAGAGATAGAAGAAGAAATTAGAATACTTAGGAGAGAAATTCAAAAATTAACAGAAAGAATCTCGCTTTTAGAATTCATCAACAATATGAATACTTCATGTTATCCACTTTCAGAAAGAAAGACAGATGGAAAATAATGATAAAATTTTAAGATTCCCGTTAGAAAAAGCAAATCTTACAACAGAAAAAATGGAAGAATTAAAAAACATGTCAGATCAAAGTGAATCAATCAAATCAGAATTAGATGAATTACAAAAAAAGTTTGAAGAAAGACTGAAAGAGAAGGAAACAACTGCTAAGCAACCAATAGTTGAAAAAAATGAAACTCAAGAAATCACAGAATCTGCATCTGAAGTTTTTTGCTGTAAAGCTTGCAACACTGAACATACAAAAAATGTTATCCCATTTAACCTGCTAGTTTACATTAATGGAAAAAATGCAGCTCCTGTGATGTTTCTATGCTGTCCAAACTGTGGAACAATTCAATTACCACAACAAACATTAAATAGAATGTTAGCTCAAATTTCTTCTGGGTTGGTAGCATGATGAAGAGAAAGAAAAA
>SXGR01157596.1_pt1 | contig 14456 bp, 10 predicted proteins | sample 3174711 | NCBI WGS metagenome assembly SXGR01 (sample SAMN11356860, study PRJNA531348) | freshwater metagenome | isolation source: freshwater sample F1-60 | place: China: Fuxian Lake, Yuxi | collected 2017-12-25
GGCGTCGTGTTCAGCAGCACCGACACATTGTTCGAACCCTCGTTCGCGATGGCGAGGTCGAGACGCCCGTCACCGTTCACATCGCCAAACGCCACGGAAATTGGCGAGCTGCCGGTAGTGAATTCCTGTTTGGTGGCGAAGGTGGGCGTGGCCGCGCCCGCCGCCGTCGTGTTCAGCAACACCGACACCGTGCCCGCACCGTAGTTCGCGGTGGCGAGGTCGAGCAACCCGTCACCGTTCACGTCGCCAAACGCCACGGAAACGGGCCTGGTGCCGGTGGCGAAGTCCTGCTTGGCGGCGAAGGTGGGCGTGGTCGCGCCCGCCGCCGTCGTGTTCAGCAGCACCGACACCGTGGCCGAATCGAAGTTCGAGACGGCGAGGTCGAGACGCCCGTCACCGTTCACATCGCCAAACGCCACGGAAATGGGACTGCCGCCAGTGGCGAAGTCCTGCTTGGCGGCGAAGGTGGGCGTGGTCGCGCCCGCCGTCGTCGTGTTCAGCAGCACCGACACCGTGTTCGAGCCCGAGTTCGCGATGGCGAGGTCGAGACGCCCGTCACCGTTCACATCGCCAAACGCCACGGAAAAGGGACTGGTGCCGGTGGTGAAGGTCTGCTGGGTGGCGAAGGTGGCCTGCTGCAGTGGGTTCGACAGGCTGACCGTGAACGTCCGATCCGCTTGCACCGTCGTGTTGCCGATGATGGGCACGCTGATCGTCTTGGTGGTCTCGTTGGCGGCGAACGTCAGCGTCCCCGTGGTCGACTGGTAATCGACCCCCGCCACAGCAGTCCCGTTCACCGTGCCGAAATCCACCTGGGTCGACGATGCGAGTTCGCCCGTGTCGCCCGCGCGGGTCACCACGAACACCATGTTCGTCGTCCCGCTGTTCCCCTCCGCGAACGGCACCGGGTCGGCAATCGACAGCGTCACCGTTGGGACCACGCGGTCCTCCAGGGACTCCAACCCCAACTTGGCCCGCGGACGCGTGCGTCCCGAACCCGCCACCAGATCAATCGACTTATTCGCCTTGGAACCCTGACGCGGACGACTCATAGGTTAACCACTTTGCATTGAGGGAGTTAGGGAGAACGATCCACTGACACTTCAAACGACTCTACACGGTTGGAGTAGGAGAGTCGAACTCGAAATATGGGGAGGTTGGTGAATTTGAGGAAATGTCGAAAGTCAAAGCAGAAACGCCACTTGCGACTGCTCGCAAGTGGCGTTTGAGTGGAGGCGCGGGGAATCGAACCCCGGTCCCGAGGCGCTTCCGCGCCGGCATCTACGTGTGTAGCCCCTCTATGCTCGCGATACACCGACTTGCGAAGGTTACCGCGTGTTTGTTGGACCGGTTTCCGAAGGGCGGGACTCCGGGACAACTATCGGCCAGATTTTTTTAGCAGGAACGGCCGCCGAGCCGGATTGGGTGGTGTCCCCTCTCCTCGAGTTCCCGCGAGCCTGACTTGCGTCCGAACTGGCACCTCTCAGGCGAAGAGGCCAGAACGGCTCGCGGGTCTTACGCCGCGAGGGAGTACTGCGGTTCAGCAGTTAAATTTTGATCGGCTTTTTACGTGGCCAGCTGATCAACCACGACACGCCACCGAACACTTCCGACACCCGGTCGATACCAGATCGCCCCCCTGAAGTACCTACTCCTTCGATAGGCTTCGTTATTATACGATTCACCCCGGTGGAAAAAAGTTCGCTTTGCCCGACCTGTTCTCAACTGGAGCCTTCATTCATGTTCTGCGCCCCTCTCCTGCTCGCGCTCGTCGCCGCCGATCCAGCCCCCCAGACTTTTCCCTTATGGCCCGGAAAGGCACCGCACGCGGTCGGTGATTCCGCAACCGACAAACCGGAACTGACCGCGTACCGGCCCGAGAAGCCCAACGGCACCGCGGTTGTCATTTGCCCCGGTGGCGGCTACGGCGGGTTGGCAATGGATCACGAGGGCAAGCAGGTCGGTGAATTCTTCGCCAAACTCGGCGTGACCGCGTTCGTGCTGAAGTACCGGCTCGCGAACAAGGAGCGGCCCGGCCCGCTCGGCGCCGCGCCGCTCGGCGACGTGCAGCGGGCGATCCGGCTCGTGCGCGCGAAGGCAAAGGATTACGACCTCGACCCGAAGCGCGTGGGCATCATGGGCTTTTCCGCGGGCGGGCACCTCGCCAGCACTGCCGCCACGCACTTCGACGCCGGGTTGCTCAAGGACGGTGACGCGATCGACAAGCAGAGCTGCCGGCCGGACTTCGCGATCCTCGCATACCCGGTCATCACAATGGAAGCGGGCGTGACGCACGGCGGCACGCGGAACAACCTGCTCGGCGCGAACCCGGACGCGAAACTGGTCGAACTGTACTCGAACGAGAAGCAGGTGACGAAGGAGACACCGCCGGTGTTCCTGTTCCACACGAGCGCGGATACCGCCGTGGTGCCGGAGAACGCGGTGCGGTTCTACCTCGCGTGCAAGAAGTCCGGCGTGCCGGTGGAAATGCACATTTATGAGAAGGGGCGCCACGGCGTCGGCCTGGGACGCGACCCGAAGTGGACCGGCGGCGAGAAGTCCGTCGAGACGTGGCCCGACCGACTAACCGACTGGATGAAGGCCCGCGACCTCCTGAGCAAGTGAGTCGGCCGCTTGCGGCTTCGCGGGGTGCTACTTGAGCACCTCCGCAAACCATGGGCGGAGGTGCCGGTCGGCCAGTTCGCGGCTGAACCGCGACGCGGCCGGGCGCAGTATGTGGTGCCCGTCGGCGAAGTCATCTTCCGCGTAATTAGTCGGCGCGCCGAATACGGGGCAGCCCAACTCCTCGGACAGCATCCGGGTGAACGCGGTCAGCGCCGCCCGAGACTCCGGCGAGTACCAACTCTGGAATACCGGCGACTCGGGCGTGAAGAAGAACGCCACCCGAACGCCGCGCTCGCGGCAGTCGGCCACAAGCCCACGGTACGCTTCCTCTGTAGCGGCACTCACGCGCAGCGCGCCGAGCGGGTTCCCATATGTCCGGTGCATCTTCGCTCGCTTGCGTTCGCGCAACTCGTCGGTCGCCTTCCCGGACGGGTAGCCGCTGAATCCGCACTGGTCCGTCATGTACGACAGGTGGCCGACGCGGAGCGACCAAGGCAACGCTTCGGGGGCGAACCGGGCAACGTGTGCGCCGCGATAAGTGGACCACGGGTCGAGGCGGGCCACAGCCCACCGCCGGCGCAGCGCCGCCGGGTCGTCGAGGTAGGGGGTCAGCCATCGCACGTCCCCGTCGGTGAGTTGAGCCGAAGAGTCGCGGAAGTGCGAGTCGGCCGAGGCGGGCACCTCCAGGAAGCCGGGGAACACCTCGACGAACACCGCGTCTGGCCGGACGCCCGCGTCGTGCAGACGCCAGAGGATCAGTCGCAGATGCAGCGGCCGGATACCGGATTGCCCGAAGTTGAACACAAGCGGCGCGCCGGGTTCGTCTGGAAATTCCATCGCGACTGCGTCGATCGCGTTCTGTGTGCGAGACGTGCCCAGCGCCAGCACAAGCGGTCGGTTGGGGTGCGCCCGCTGTTGGGCGCGGAGCCGAACCAGTCGGGAGCCGTACTCCGGGTCGCGCACCTGCGGTAGCACCGTTTCGACCGCCGCCGAGAAAATCGCGGTCACCAGCACGAATGCAATCGCGCCCCACGCGAGCGACCGCCGGGCGCGCCCCCGCGTGGAAGCACCACGGCCGTTCGCAACACTCATGATCACGGCTTTTCGCAATCGCGGGAACAGTCGCGAGTGGGTTAACGGAGCACCGCCGGTTGACTGGTTCACGGGTTCCCTCCGGTCGCGGGAAACGTCGTGCCAACAGCCCGGCCAAGCCGCGCGGTGAATGGCCCCGCGCCGACGCGTGACAGGTGAAACCCGTCGGCAAGTTGATCGTCGTTCACCCAGTCGCGCGCGTCGATAACCGGAACTCCCAGATCACGCACGAGGCCCGCCAGATGGGCGCGAGCGGACTTCTCAACCTCAGTCGGATACCAACTCTGAAACTCACCCGACTCCGGGAGGTACAGGAACCCGACCCGCGAGCCGTTCGCACGAGCAACCGCGACCGCTTCGCGCAGCGCCCGATCCGAACGCGGGTCGATCGCGTGCCCGTCGAACCGGTCGCGGACATCCTCGCGGTTGTGCTCGATCAGAACCCGTCGGGTGGTCGCGTCGTCGGGTTGCACGTCCAGCCCAGGCACCCAGCCCCACCGGTCCAGACCGACCCACCCCCAGTTCCGCGCACCGTACTTCGACACCCACTCCGGTGCGGCCTGAATCATCCACCGCTCGCGGTTCTCGGCAAACACGTTGAGCCGTGCCGACCGCATCCGCCGCTCCGTGTCTGAGGGGCCCGGGAAGTAATCGCGAACCACGGGACGGTCGTCCCAGCGCAGTCGGCGCGGGTCGAGGCGCGCCGCGTCGCCGTACCGCCCCTCCTGACGGAGGAGTAGCGGCCAGTACTCGATCAGCACGACCGACGGGCGGAACCCATCAGCGAACAGCCGGCGCACGACGATCAGTTCCTGAATCGGCCCGCCGCCGTATGTGCCCATGTTGAATAGCAGCGGGTCGTGCCGCGCGCCGGGGCGCACCGCTTCCCATGCGTCGGGCTTCACTCCCATGCTGGTCCGCGAACTGCCAATCACGACCACGAGCGGCCGATCTGGGTGATCGGCGACACGGGCGCGAAGCTGGCGAGCCCGGCGACCGTATTCCGGGTCGCGCAGTCGCGGCCACGCTACCTCGGTTGCCAGCACCGCGCCCGCGTGCAGTAGCAATGCGCCCGCCACGAACCAAAACAGCACAGCACGCGCACGCCGACCGTGAGCGACTCGCGACGCCACGCGGGACGCGGGGGACATGCTGAGAAAACCAACCAGATTGAGGCGCGTGTAACGAGCCGCGACCGCAAGGGAGCGGTTTACGCGGGCCGCTCCCTTGCGGTCGCGGCTCGTTGAGGCGCCCGGGGTCGGTGCGCTCACGGCTTCCCTCCTGGCAGCGAACGAAGCCATGGACCAAGCGATTCTCGCAAGAGACGTTCGGTGAACACGGCGGCGCCGGAACCGGTCAGGTGATGGCCGTCGCCGATGAGTTGGTCCGAGAGCCATTCGCGGGCATCGAAGAACGGCACGCCGAATTCGTTCGCGAGTGCGTTCACAAGTGGCGCGATCCGCGCCCGGCCCGGCTCGGCGTACCAACTGCGGAACTCGGTCGATTCGGGCGTGATGAGGAGTGCCGCGCGGATGCCAGAAGCGCGACACGTTTCGAGCGAGTCGCGCAGACCCTTCGAGCCGCTCCCGCCCGGCCGGTAGTCAGCCCAGCACTCGGCGTACTGCTTGCGAGTCAGCTCGCGGAGCCGTGCACGTTGGTCCTCTGGCACCTCGGGGACTCGCACAAAGCCGTGCGAATCCGTTTCGTGGCCCGCACCGAGCCGGTACCGCAAGGTGGAGAGACCAGGCGCGTACCTGTCGAGCATCTGAATGCGGTATTCGTGCCACGGCATGAGCCACCCACGCGAACCGTGTGCGACCGGCGTGTCGGCTGGCAGGCCAAGTTCGCGCACAAGGAGCAATTCGTCCGGGCGCAATCGGATCGGATTGAGCCACTTCGTTTCGGGCGGAGACGAAGTTTGCGCCGCGAGAAACGCCGGGTGAACCTCGATGACGACCGCATCCGGCTTCACACCTTCTTTGACCAACCGGCGGAGGTACACCGCGGTGGTGACGGGTCCGGCACCGGCGTGCGCGAAGTTGAACGCCTCCACCGACCCGCCGAGATCGCGCTCGAGCGCGGTGCCAACCGCACCGGCGTCGATCGCGTCGAACGTGCGCGAACTGCCGAGGAAGAGCAGCGTGGCCGGTCGGGCGCCGTCCGCGGGCGCAAATCCGGGGCGCGAGCGGAGCAGTTTGAGTTTGTCGCTGTACTGTGGATCGCTGAGCGGCACGCGGTCGGTACGCACCGCCCAACCAGTGACAATCTGAAGACCCAGCGTCACTGCGAAGCCGAGGACGATTGCAACCACGGCGGCGCGCGCCTTCCGCCCGCGCACGGTCGGCGCGTGCGGTGTGGTCGTCAAGACAGCGACCGTGCGTACTCGCCGCAGAAGCCGGTTCGTGCGCGCGAGAACGGCCATTAGCGCGCCCCTCGCATGCTTCGTTCGCGAAGGAACGGCAGAAGTGCTTCGACCGCGAACCGGTCGGTGAAACTCGCGGCCCCTGTGCGGAGTAGGTGGTGGCTATCAACGAACAGGTCGTCGGCGACCCAGGTGCGCGCGTCGGTAACCGGGCACCCAAACTCCGCACTCAGGTCCGCGCAGAAACGTGCGAGTTTCGGTTCAACGTGCGGCGGGTACAGCACGCGAAACGCGGTCGCTTCCGGGAAGATGACGATCGCAACGGGGATGCGTTCCACGCGGCACAGCGCGAGCGTGTCGCGCAAGGCGGTCACGGAAGGCCCGGTTGGGAGGTCGTGCAGAAAGACATCGCGGTACTCGTTGGCGGTGCTCGCAACGCCCCGCGCGCGCTGTTCGTCGCTCACGTCGCTCACGTCGGACGCGCCCCACCCGTTCGGGTCCGGGGTTCGCCCCCAGTCGTATCGCAACTGATACGGCAGCGAACTGGGGAAAATCCGACCGAGCAACTTGAACCGGTGTTCGTGGACCGGCGAACGGGCTGCCTCGCGCTGTTGTTGGCGGAGTCGCTCGACCGGCATCGCGTAACGGCCGACGAGTTCGACCTCGTCGCGAGTGAGTAAGTCACCCTTCAGCATCCGCGTTTCGAGCGGCCCGTCGGGCATGTCCGCGAGCAACGGTGGGAGCACTTCCAGGATGAGCAAATCGGGCCGGTGCCTGGCAGCGAGCAGGCGCCGCAGGTAAATGAGGTGCGTGACCGGCCCCGCACCGGGGACGCCAAAGTTGAACACGACCGCTGGCGTGCCGGCTTCGGTCGCGGCCGATTGCACGCGGCCCGCGGCAAACCCGTAACCGGTGCGCGAGGTGCCGAGCAAGATCACCCGCGGCGTGCCGGGAGGCGCGACACGTTCGAGGCGTCGTAGCTGGCGTTCCTTGTCTGCGTAAACAGGATCGGCGACCAGATGAGTGACGGTCGATGCGCCGGAGAGTGCCACTTGAATCGCAACAAAGACCAGTACCCCGGTCGCGATCGCCACCACGGCGCGCGACGCTCGCCGCTGCGATGCGACGCGGCGTGCTGGTGCTGTGGCGGGCGCAACCACCACTTGCAACCGCAGTCGCTGAACCCACCGCGCGGGCCGGGTAGGGAGCGTTTGTGTCGTCACGGCGCCCCCGTTCAGAACTGGAAGTAGATGAACGTGGTGCCGTTGTCCGGCGCCAGCACGAGCGCGGCGCACAGGCACACCGCGTACCCCACGCCGAGGACCGGCGCGGGCAGTCGCGGGTAGATCTTCGCCCACGCGCCCGACCGAACCAGCCACTGGCACGCAAACAGAAACACCACCGTGTACCACAAACTGCGGTTGTTCAGCGGTAACACTTGCCCGCGCTGAATGTGGAAGAGTTTCTCGAAGATCGCGAGCGCCTTCGACAGTTCCGGCTGGAACAACACCCAGCACATGCTCACGCATACGAACGTAAACACGATTCGCAGACCGGTTCCGAACATCGTTTCGAGGAACGCCGTGAGCCGCGGTCGGTCCTCACAGTAGTCCTGGAACTGCTTGTGGATCACGAGCATCAAGCCGTGCGCGAGACCCCACAGGATGTAACCCCACGCGGCCCCGTGCCACAACCCGCCGATCACCATCGTGAGGAGCAGGTTTCTGTAGTTCAGCCACCGCGAGCCGCGACTCCCGCCCAGCGGGATGAAGATGTAGTCGCGTAGCCAGTTCGACAGGCTGATGTGCCAGCTGCGCCAGACGTCCGACACGTACGCCGCGAGGGACGGCATGTTGAAGTTGTTGATCAGCTTGTAGCCGAGCAGGTGCGCGGCCCCGATAGCCATGTCCGAGTAGCCGGAGAAGTCGCAGAAGATGCGGATCGCGTAGGCCAGCACCGCGAACCACATCGCGACCGAGTTGTACGCGTCCGGGTCTTTGAACACCGGGTCGCAAAACATCGCCATTCGGTCGGCGATCGCCATCTTCTTGAACGCGCCGATCAGGAACAATTGCACGCCGACCTGCACGCGAAGCCAGTTCCACCGCTTCGCGCGGCGCGTCTGTCGCAGAAGATCGCCGGCGCGCACGATCGGCCCCGCGACCAGATGCGGGAAGAACAGGATGAACAGCAGAAACCGCGGCAGGCTCTTCTCGGCCGGGATCTTCCGCTTGTACACGTCGACGGCGTAACTGATCGCCTCGAACGTGTAGAACGAGATGCCGAACGGGATGAAGATCGCCAGTGGGTTGAGCTTCTCGTAGCCAGGCTCCATGCCGAGCTTGCGCATCCCGTCGAAGAGTTCGTTGAGGAAGAACCCGCGGTACTTGAAGTAGCACAGGATTCCGAGGTTCATGCCGATACTGATAAACAGGATCAGTTTGCGGAACCGCGGCCGTTCGGAGTGGCCCATGATGCGGCCGAAGATGTAGTCGGCGAGTGTGGTTCCGGTGACGAGGAACGCGAGTTCGTAGCTCCACGCGGCGTAAAAGTGAAAACTCGCGATCACGAGGATCCACACACGTGTCATCTGGAATCGCCGCGGGATGCTCCAGTACACGAACAGTACGATGGCGAAGAACGCGAGGAACGCTTGCGTGTGGAAGAATGGGGCGGGCAGCAGTTCGTGGAGCCAGCGGAAGTACGCGAACCCGGACTGGAACGCCGGTTCCGCGGCGGGGCTGGCCTCGGCGAGCAGGGGAAGCGACATCACCAACCGTCCTTGGTCGTGGGTCGGCGGGACTCGCGAACCCGCCGCGGCGGGGACTATAACTGGGTTTCGAGAAACGGGTCAATGCCGGGTATGTCGAGCCGGCCGGCGTAAGCCGGTCGGGTGAGCGTGTCCGAGCGCGATCTACCCTGTCGGCTTACACCGGCGGTTCGAGTGTCGTAATGTGTGTGGTGTGGCAACAAGGTCGGGGAGAGGTTCTTCCATGTCCGAGCAGTGGGATTACAAGAAGGCCGGTTTGGACCTCGACAAGTACGAGCAGACCATATCCGGCATTCAGGCACACATCGCACGAACAATGCGGCCAGGCGTGTTCCCACCGCCATTCCCGCCACGCAAGGGCGGTAAGGGCGTGGGCGGGTTCGCGAGCCTCTTCGACCTCGGCGCCTCGGGTAAGTACACGAACCCCGTCCTCGTTACCTGCACCGACGGAGTCGGTAGCAAACTGAAGGTCGCGTGTGCGGTCGGGAAGTTCGACACCGTGGGCATCGACCTCGTCGCGATGTCGGTGAACGACCTCATCTGCACCGGCGGCGAACCGCTCGTGTTTCTCGACTACCTCGCGATGCCGAAGGACGATCCGACGCTCACCGCGGAACTCGTGAAAGGCATCGCGGACGGATGCCTCGAATCGGGGTGCTCGCTCGTCGGCGGCGAAACCGCGATCCTCCCGGACTTCTACAACCCGGGCGACTTCGACCTCGCGGGGTTCGCCGCGGGAGTCGTGGAGCGCGACAAGGTCATTGATGGGAGCGCGATCCAAAGCGGCGACGCGGTGATCGGTCTCGTGTCCAGCGGCATCCACTCGAACGGTTACAGCCTCGTTCGCAAAGTCGTGTTTGAAGCCGCCGGGTTGAAGGTAACCGATCGCGTGCCGGAGTTGGGCAAGACGGTGGGCGAAGAGTTGCTCACCCCAACGCGCCTCTACGTGAAACCGGTGCGCCGCTTGCTCGAAGTGCATGAAGGAGGGATTCACGGATTGGCGAACATCACCGGCGGCGGGCTACCGGACAACGTGGGCCGCATCCTGCCACCGGGAAAGCGCGTTCACATCACACGCGGTTCGTGGCCGGTGCCGCCGGTGTTCGCGTGGCTCCAGAAGTGCGGCAACGTCGCGGACGCGGAGATGCTACGCGTATTCAACATGGGCGTCGGGTTCGTCGTGATCGCGCACCCAACCGCGGCCGACAGCATCGTGAAACAGTTGGGGGAAGCAGGCTTCCCCGCGTGGAAGATCGGCGCGGTCCGCGACGGCGAGGTGGGCGTGGAGTTTGCGTAAGCTCAACCGCACGCCAAACCAGCGGCCCGCTCCGGCACCAGCTTCTTGCCGCGGATCGCGTCTTCACCAATTGGATAATTTGTGCGGTATGCGCCTTGTAGAGGGGGCTGCCGGTTGCTTAGGGCGGTGCGGTCGGCCTTCACATCACCTCGGAAGGACCCGCCACCATGTCACTCAACGTCCGCAATCTGGCCGCTCGTCTGTTCCAACGGTTCACGAAGAAGAGTACGCTGAAGGCGCCGACGCCCAACCGGGCGCGGCTGAGCGTGACCACGTTGGAGGACCGCACCGTGCCGACGCCGGTGGCGTCGATCGAGGTGTTCGCGGAGAACGCGAACGCGGTGGAAGGGGTCGCCAACGGCTTGTATCGCATCACAAGGACGGACACGGCCGGTCCGCTGCCGATCTACTTCAATGTCGGCGGCACCGCGACCGAAGGCAGCGACTTCACCGCCTTCCTTTGGGAAGTGACCTTCCTCGATGGCTTGGCAACCGTGGACCTGGCGGTTGTGCCAATCGACGACAGCATTTCCGAACCGACCAAGACAATGACAATCACGCTCCCCATGTTCTCCCCCAACAACTACTACATCGGCGAGTCCGACGAAGCCACCGTCGCCATCGCGGACAACGATGCCCCAGTGGTGACGGTTGAAGCATCGCCCGATGCGGTTTTCGAGGGCGACACCGGGGCGATCAGGCTCATCCGGTTTGGCGATCTCATCGCTCCGCTGACCGTCAACTATTCGGTGAGCGGTACAGCCACGCCTGAATCGGACTTCGTGCCACTCGGCACCACGGTGACGTTCGCGGCGGATGAGGCCGACGCGTTCGTGGGCGTGGAAACCCTGACTGACCGTTCTCACGACGCGAACGAAACGATCGTCATTACGGTCCAGACCGGGACCGGGTATCAGCCCGACCCCGTTGACTCGGCGACAATCACACTCAAGGAAACGGCGGGGGTCACGGTCGAGAAGATCGCCGATGCCGTGGAAGGCGGCACTGGCGGGATGTTCCGGTTCACGCGCACGGGCGACATCAGTGCGGCACTGACGGCGACGTACGCCGTGACCGGGACGGCCACGTCTGCTGAACTCTTGCTGTGACAGTCCGACGTGGCTGGAATGTGAACACTTGTTTCCCGACCGGCGACTTCCAACCCAGAACGCCACTCCCAAACGTGGCGCTCTGGGTCTTCTCCATTACGGTCCGACGTGTTATGGCACCAGTTTCTTGCCGCGGATCATCTCCTCGGTCGCGGCCAGTACCTCCGCGACTTTCTCGTCGGTCAGTTCGTCCAGTTTCAACTCCCACCGCTGAACCGTCCGCAACCGGTTGTACAAGATCACGGTCACCGGCGTCGCGTCGCCGATCCCGAACGCGGTGATCGACACGGACTTGTCCGGGTGCAACCCAAAGGGCACGTTCTCCGCGCCCACCACGCCCGCGTAGTTCTTCACCTCGGCCGCCTTCGCGTCGCGCATCTCGTCGTGCGGGTACTCCAGATCGACCTCGATGTTCTCCGGCCCACCGGGGACCGGGTCTTTCACTGGCACCGCCTTCTTGCCGCCTTCGAGCTTCAGGAACATCGCGAACCCGGCTAACTTGTCCGACCGGTACTTCGGGATCAGCGTGTCCGTGCCCTTGATGAGCTTGCTCAGGCCGTCGGTGACTTGCACCTTATCGAGCGCCACGTTGCCCCGCACGAACACCGCGACCACCGGCGACAGCCCATGTTCGCACACGAGGCAGTGGATCTTGCCGGTGCGGTCGCGTGGGTCGCGATCGTCGTCGTCCTTGGGCGGCTTCACCTTCGGTGGGAACCGGTTGTCCACGACCAGTTGCGCGCGGAACGTGGCCGGCACCACGTTCGAGTTCGTGGCCGCGCGAAGCACCGTCCGCCCTGCCGCGGTGACCACCGGCGCGAGCGACGGCTGCGGTTCCGGTTCCTGGGCGCGCGCCGCGAACCCCGCCACCGCGAGCAAACTCACCACCGCCAACGCACGCCGGACAATCATCGCGAACTCCTCCGAAACCTGCGTTTCCATCTCAAACTATCTTTCAGCCTGACGCCCCAAACTCCTGGCGTCAAGACCCCGGACCACTGCGGGAACAAGTTTGTCGCGCCCGCGCACCGCATTTCCGCTGCTGACCTTCATTCGCACGTACCGTTCGGGTACATTTCACCCCGTTACGACTGACCCACCCTAATTACCCCGTTCGGAGCAGAACCATGGCAGAGAAGGGCGACAAACTGGCGAAGGCGATCGACAAGCACGAAGGCATGGGGAGCAAGGAACTGAAGATCGCGCTCGCGGCAATCGAGAAGGAGTTCGGTAAAGGGTCCATCATGTCGCTCGGCGACATGGGCGGCATGGACATCGACTGCATCTCGACCGGCTCGCTCAGCCTCGACCTCGCGCTCGGCGGCAAGGGCCTTCCCCGCGGTCGCGTGGTCGAAATCTACGGCGCCGAAGCCAGCGGCAAAACGACCATCGCGCTGCACACGATCGCGCAAGCACAAAAGGCCGGCGGCGTGGCCGCGTTCATCGACGCCGAACACGCCCTCGACCCGAGCTGGGCAAAGCGATTGGGCGTGGACCTCGATAATCTCCTCGTCTCGCAGCCGGGTTACGGCGAAGAGGGCTTGCGAATCGCGGAGATGCTCATCAAGTCGAACGCGGTGGACATCATCGTCGTGGACTCGGTCGCGGCCCTCGTGCCGAAGAACGAAATCCAGGACAGCGAGATCGGCGACACGAAGGTCGGTCTGCAAGCCCGGCTCATGAGCCAGGCGATGCGTATTCTTACGCCGCAGATCAACAAGAGCCGCACGTGCCTGATGTTCATCAACCAGATTCGCCAGAAGATCGGCGTGATGTACGGCGACCCAAACACCACGACCGGCGGCCTCGCGCTGAAGTTCTACGCGAGCGTGCGGATGGAAGTGAAGCGCGTCACGCACGTGAAGGACGGCGAAGACACCATCGGCGCCGAGACCCGCGTCCGTGTGGTGAAGAACAAGATCGCCCCACCGTTCCGCAACGCGGAGTTCGAGTTGCTGCACGATCGCGGAATCGACTACGAAGGCGACGTGATCAAACTTGCGCTGGAAGACGAGATCATCGACAAGAGCGGGGCGCACTTCTCATACAAGGAGCAGCGACTCGGCCAGGGGATGAAGAACGCGGTCGAGTTCCTGCGCGAAAATCACGCGGTGCGCGACGAGATCGTGGCGCTGGTGAAGGAGAAACGGATCCCGAAGAGCGTGGACCCCGCGGCGCTGGAAGCGAGTGCGGCAGCGGAGGAGGCCGAAGCCGCCGCGGCGCTCGCAGTGTTGGGCGAAGAGGTCGAAATGCCGGTGAAGAAGAAACGGGGCAAAGCCGCGGAGTGACTGTGTCACGGTTCTAACGGGCGGGGAGCGTGAGTGACGGACAAGGTTGTCCGTCACTCACGCTCCCCGCCCGTCAACAATTCTACTTCTTCCCCATACGGTAGCGTTTGATGAGCGCGTTCGTTGAGGTGTCGTGCTTCAACTGCGGCTCGGTCGCGGCTTCCAGTTCGGGCACGATTTTCGACGCGAGCGCCTTGCCCAACTCCACACCCCACTGATCAAAGGAACCGATGTCCCACACCACGCCCTGCGTGAATACCACGTGTTCGTAGAGGGCAACGAGCGCACCCAGCGCGAACGGCGTCAACTTCTCCACCATCAGTACGTTCGATGGCCGGTTGCCAGGGAACGTCTTGTGCGGGACTAACCACTCTTCGACCTTGTCAGACCGAACCTGATCCGCGGTCTTGCCAAACGCAAGCGCCTCCGCCTGCGCGAACACGTTCGCCATCAGCAAGTCGTGGTGCCGGCCCACCGGGTTTAGCGACTTACAGAACGCGATGAAGTCGCACGGGATGATCTTCGTCCCCTGGTGGATGAGTTGGTAGAAGCTGTGCTGGCCGTTCGTGCCAGGTTCGCCCCAGTACACGCTGCCGGTTTGGTAATCGACCTCCGACCCCGCCAGCGTGACGCGCTTCCCGTTGCTCTCCATCGTGAGCTGTTGCAGGTAGGCCGGGAACCGCTTCAGGTACTGGTCGTAAGGCAGCACCGCCACGGTTTCCGCGCCGAAGAAGCTGCCGTACCACACGCTCAACAGGCCCATGATCGCGGGCAGATTCTTCTCGAACGGTGTGGTGCGGAAGTGCTCGTCCATCGCGTGAAAACCGGAGAGCATGTCGCGGAAGTTGGTCGGGCCGAGTGCCAGCACCGTCGCGAGGCCCACCGCGGAGTCCATCGAGTAGCGCCCGCCGAC
>SXGR01226000.1_pt1 | contig 14447 bp, 16 predicted proteins | sample 3174711 | NCBI WGS metagenome assembly SXGR01 (sample SAMN11356860, study PRJNA531348) | freshwater metagenome | isolation source: freshwater sample F1-60 | place: China: Fuxian Lake, Yuxi | collected 2017-12-25
AAAGCAACGGAATTGGGTATCAGGTCCATCCGTCAACTTGCCGGTGATGCGGTCCACCTTGGCCAAACAATCCTTGGCGAACGGACAAGTGTAGCCGGAAACGATTGAAAAGGTGAAAATCAGCTTGCCCAACTTGGCGTTGCCCTTCTGGAAAGACAGCAGTTCATTAACCATGCAAAGACTTTACACTACGGAACCGCATCCGTCAAACTTTTTTTAAACTTTTTTCAGGAAATTTTTCTGGTCAACCTTGAAATCTGCTAAAAACAATTTAATCATATATATTCTACATTTACTATTTTATGCGTTCAGAAGGTATGATAGTTGGTAGGCCGTCTATTTCTTTCATGTTCTTTAAATTATCAAAAGTATCTATTATGACTGATTCATCTTTGCCGTTAACGTTAACAGTATTTGTTCCGTATCCAAACTTATGATAAACCGTCTTCCAATCATTTACTTTAGTTAACAGAGCGCAATCATTGAATGTTTTATTGAATTGATTGTAGGTGAAATCTAAGATAGTATCATTGACAATAGGAGCAATATGAGATTCTCCCTTTCCATCTGGTTTATCTGGCCATACAAAATAGATAGCTTTAGCATTTATACCTTTTAATTTTGCCCATTTAATGAACTGTTCAGTAGTCCAGGCACAATTATGGGATCCTGAGCTGTTTAATTTATAATGTTGTAAGAACTCGTTGCAGAACTCCTGTGCCAACAACTTCATGTCTTTTGGGGATTCGTCAGGTACACCTTCCAAAACTTCTAATAATAAATCTTTTAATTTAATCATATAAGTTCTATTCTTCCTTTAATATCACTTATTGCTCTAATTTCTTGTACGGTAAATATTTTATGCATAGCTATTAAATATAAATTACCACCAATAAATTTAGGCAATCCTTTCAATGATTCTAAATTATTAAAACCACCACTAAAATCTTTAGTAACAAAAATAGGTCCACCAACAAATGATGGTAAGTCATTATGACAACAATAAAAATTACCTTCAATTTTTTCTGGCGCACCTTCTAATGATACCAAATCATTTTCACCACAATAATAGTTTCCTTTTACAACTTTAGGTCCACCTTTTAAATCCGTCAAAAAATTACCCTTACAATCAAAAGAATCACCAGTATATTCACCCGCATTTAACATTTCAATATTAAATCCTTCAAAACTTTTAAGTTTATTCCACGATAAATTAACTGCACCACCAACACTCTTTGGAAAATTCTCTAAAGTTTCAAGAAAATTACCTTCACAATTAAAATCACCGTCAATTTTTATATTTTTTAATATGTCTGGTAACTTTTTTAAACTGTGATAACTAATATCCAATTTGCCTTTACTACCATCTCTAATATATTTCTTAATATATCTTTCTGTTCTATCCTCTGTTCTTCTTGGTATAAAAATATCAGGAACTTCCTGTTCAAATAATATATCTTTAAGTTTAATCATATTTGTTAATGGCTACAACCGCATTAAATGGAATATTATCTCTATAAATGAATGAATAGATGTTTGTATCTGGTGGTACTGTATCATCATATTCATCTTCTTGCGGTAAAACATTTGGGTCACTATCTAATTTAGATAAATCTAATTTGGATGTATCTATGGTTAATATAACAATGTCATCAAACCATTCTTCTGGAATATTATCATTTTCACTAGCTTCAACCATTGAACCAGCATATTCTGGACTATATCCTAAATATACTCCTTTTTCTACATTATCAAAATTACGATATTTACTACCACCATTAATTATACCCTTTCTTTTTATTGACGTTATCAATGCCTTAAATGTTGCATGATACAATACTCTAGGTACATCATCCAAAACTTCATTCAATATATCTTTAAGTTTAATCATATTTGTTTATGCGAATATAAATATACCAATAATAAAGTATATAATATAAAATTCAATGTATCAATCTTTTTTTACTATATTTATAACAATATGAAATTTAATTACCGTGACTTTTTTATCCACAATGATGACTTACACATCATTAAAGAACAATTATCTATTGTTGATGAAGTGAGGGTTCCTAAAAAAGATGCTCTTAATTCCAATGCTAAAGCTGTATGGGATGCGTGGGCATCTGAAAAAAATACACAAACAATTGCAGATAAACTTAACATTAATGTTGAAACAGTTAAAAAAATCATTCAAATGTGTTTAATGAATACAGTGGAGAAGAAGAATTCTGATACAATAGCTAATGAATTTGGTCTTGCCAAATGGACAGTTGGTAACGTTTTAAACAAAGCATTGGGGTCAGAAAGAGAAAGAGAAAAAGACACACATTTTATAAATGATGCGGAAAAAATTTATAATCTACATAAAAGCGGAAAACACCCAGAAGAAATTGTTGTTTTAGTTAATAAAGAAAAAAAACAATATTTTGAAAAAATTAATTTAGATAAGGTAAATTTAATTTTAAAAGTAGTAGATATAACAAAAAAACAAATGGATGTTGTCGGTGCGGTAAATGTTGACGAAGTTTACCGAGAAATATTTCTCAGTAACCAAGAAATTGATAAAAAAATAGATCGAACTAGCATGTATCGTTTAATAAGAAAACTTAAGTTGGGTAAAATAAGATATACACATATATTTACTAAAGAACAAGATGCATTTATCTTATACTGTTATTTACAAAGAAATGGAACAACTGAAATAGCTTGTAAATTTAATAAAAAATTTAGCACTGACTCAATTGAATTAAAAATAAATGCTGGTAGTATACACTCTAGACTTGTAAACTCTATATTAGAACCCAAAGGTAAAGGTGAAACTGACATATCTCAGAAAGTTTTAGAACTTTTAGATATATATTTTCCAACAGTTAAAATAGAAAACTCTTATACAAAAGAGTTGTTAACACATTATATACCACCAGAAACAGTTAGAGGTAGAGACACAACTGGAACTGGAACTAACAGAGATATGTCTGCACATTTAGGTACATTACCAAATAATTTCAATACAATGATTACTAATCTTGTAAGTTAACTATATGGCTAAAAAAATAATAGGTGATGTAGATTTAAAACACTTGTGTTTGAAACACTTGCCAGATATATTGAAAGATATAACAATAAGTGGTAATTTTTATTGTGATAATAATAACTTAACATCATTGGTTGGTGCGCCAACAACAGTTGGTGCTGATTTTGATTGTAGTTATAACAGATTAAAATCATTAGAAGGTACGCCAAAGACTGTTGCTAGAGATTTTCGTTGTGGACATAATAACTTAACATCATTAATTGGTGTGACTAAGATTGTTGGTAGAAATTTTGATTGTAGTTATAACAGATTAAAATCATTAGAAGGTACGCCTACATATGTAAATGGAAATTTTACTTGTCATGATAATGAATTAACATCATTGGTTGGTGCGCCAAAGACTGTTAGTGATGATTTTGATTGTCATGATAATAAATTAACATCATTAGAAGGTGCGCCAAAGACTGTTGGTGGTGATTTTGATTGTCATGATAATAAATTAACATCATTGGTTGGTACGCCAACGACTGTTGGTGGTGATTTTGTTTGTAGTAATAATCAATTAACATCATTGGTTGGTGCGCCTACTAATGTAGATGGACATTTTGTTTGTAGTAATAATCAATTAAAATCATTAGAAGGTACGCCAAAGACTGTTGGTGGTGATTTTGATTGTAGTAATAATCCAGTAAAGTTTACAAAACAACAAGTAAGAGCAGTATGTGATGTGGAAGGAGATGTATATGTCTAAGAAAATAATAGGTGATGTGTATTTAAGTAAATTACATTTAAAGCAATTACCATCTGGTTTATTGAATGATGTGCATGTAGGTGGTGATTTTTATTGTGTTAATAACAACTTAACTTCATTAGCTGGAGCGCCTAAAACAGTAGGCGGTGATTTTAGTTGTAATTATAATAAATTAACATCACTTGAGGGAACGCCTAGTAGTGTAGGTGGTGATTTTGTTTGTAGTAGTAATAAATTAACATCATTAACTGGAGCGCCTAGTAGTGTAGGTGGTGATTTTTGGTGTAGTAGTAATAAATTAACATCATTGGCTGGAGCGCCTAGTAGTGTAGGTGGTAATTTTTGGTGTCATAATAATGCTGTAAAGTTTACTGAAGCGCAGGTACACGCTGTATGCGATGTGAAAGGAAAGGTGTATGTCTAAAAAAATAATAGGTGATGTAATGTTAAAAAGATTACATCTAAGAAAATTACCAGAAATACTCCGTGATTTAATTATTGAAGGTAAATTTTCTTGTTCTGATAACAACTTACTTTCATTGGAAAATTCACCACTAAAAGTAACAGATGTCTTTTATTGTAATTATAATAAATTGATTACACTAAAAGGTTGTACACAATTTGTAGGTGGCTTTGCTTGTAATACTACCAACATAACTTCATTAGAAGGTTGTCCACAAGATGTAAAAACATTTTTTAATTGCAACAATAATAGATTAACATCTTTAGTAGGAGCACCAAAACGAATTAATGGTTATTTTGAATGTGGTGAAAACAACCTAAAATCATTAATAGGCGCACCAGAATATGTTGGCGGTAACTTTAATTGTGGTCAAAATAAACTAACTTCATTAGAAGGTTGTCCCAAATATGTTGGTGGTGACTTTTTTTGTAGAAACAATGGTGTTCAATTTAATGAAAAACAAATAAGAGCAGTATGTGATGTAAAAGGTAGTATATTTAGTGTTGATATTTTATATAATAGAAACTGGTGATATCAAAAATAAAAATATATGTCTACTAAGTTAGCTTTTGATTACATCATTGATTACATCCAAACAATATACATTACTCTTTTCTACAGATGTAACATATAAAATCATCAACGGTACTTTATCATCATTATTAATATGTATACCACTATATTTAGCCACCATATTATTAAAATAGACTGATATAAAGGATTTTTGCCATCCATCCCTGTTTTTGATATGCCCATATTGTGGATGTATCACGTTGCCATAATACACCAAAAAATCACGGTTCCACGGGTCAACATTACTAGGTGCCAATTTGTCATATACATCATCACCCCTAAAATCTTTGACTTTTAATGTCTTTCTTGTAAAGTATTCCGTCACACTTTCTAATTGATTAATGCTAGTCAATACATCACCTGGTATTGTATCTATACCACAATTAACCATCAATTCATTGTACATCCAACTAATACGCTTTCCTAAGTTAGTGCCATTACCAAAATTATGGTTATGAAAATGCCAATCATTGTTAATTTTTGGATAATATCCCAATATTTCATTCAATGTCATAACATCTTTGTTACATCAACACAATAAACTCTGCTTCTACACACCGTCGTCACAATTACATCCACATTCATATTAAAACTAATACTACTATAACTATAATACCTATACACTGATGAATCATATATCTTCTTTGGTGGCATAACCATAAACTGCCTTTTCCAAGGATCACTATCAAAACTTAAATTGTTATATCTTTTCCGTAAATAAAAATCTGTAATACCCGCAAAATTCATCAATGCATACTTTGATTCTATCAATTGTAAAGTATTCAAATAATCCCATAACCCCAAACCATTGTTCATCAACTTCCACTGTGGATTAATTATAGGATAGTCTGTATGTCTCTTTACTAAAGTACCATCAGCTATTATAGGAACAATATTCATTTATTGAACCATAATACCACCCAAAACTGCTCCCGTCAACACAATAAATTAAATTTTACTTCAAATCACTAAAAAAATCTCTATATTTGAATTTAGTTTCACTCAATTGTTGTTTTAATTTTAACGCACTAAGTTGTTTCTCTTTCAACGCATTAAACCTTTGTTTCTGCTGATCATTCGTGCAATGAGCCCATATCAAACTAGCCATTTTTTTATCTGTCAACGGAACATTTTTGTTTAACAAAATATCAATTGTTCGTTGTTGTACTGGTGAGAACACTCTTAACAAATGTTCCACAATATTAACTGTCAATATTTTATTAATATCAAAACCACTATTCAACATAATATCAATTTTTTGTTGTACGTCTTTTAAGTTTGTTGAAGACCAAAACAATGGTTCCACATTATTAGCTGTCAATATTTTATCAATATCAAAACCATTATTCAACAAAATATCAATTGTTTGTTGTAGGTTTGTTGAGGACGATAACAATTTATCTACATTAATTTGCAAATATCTCTTGAATAAATTTTTATCAGATTGTATACTATCATACTGTCCATCACTCAATTCAATTCTCATTCCAATATACTTGTTTTTCAATTCATACGGTAATGCATTAAATATTTCATCTGTTATTGGTTTATGTACTCTAGGATATACATCCAAAAATCTTTCCTTTTCATCGTAAGACAATTTAACAAATTCTTGTGTAGTTAAACCGTTTTTATACTTATTAAGTACTACCAACTCTTCGTCACTGAGTGGTTTTGGTAGAAATTCACGTTGTAATCCATTCAACTTTGGTTGTATTTTAACAATTTCATTCCAACTCCTCGGTACATCACCTTCATTATTAGCACTTGTAACCACATAACTTTTGTCCGTTAGACTGTTAATGTTTGCGGTTTTTAATACTTGAATCACAAAAAAATGCCATTTGTCATTGAATTTGCCAGTAAACTTTTTAGTGGAACTTAACTCTTTTTGAGTTGCTTCTACATCCTTCACAAAATAAAAAGCAGGATTACTAGGCCCTAGTCTATAACGGTAAAACATGTTGTTATCATCTGGACGAGCAACACACCAACTATAAGGAATATTACCCTTGTAACTAATACAAGCTTTGGGTGTATCTGCATAATATACTTCAAGTCCGTTTTTTTCAAATAAAGGTTTTGCATCTATTTTCAAATTGTCTGATAACTTTTCTCCTTTTAACTGTGTTTGTGCTCTTACAGCATCAACAAATGATTCAAAACTATGCCAATCAGTGTATTTGCTGATATCAAATCTATCATTACCTTTTGGTACACCAGCTATATCTACAGTATTGGCTGTAGCAGGCCTTGACTTTCTAATATCATCATACCACTTTATGTAAGTATCTATTTGATTAGAAGTTAACGTAGGGTTGTCTTTCAACCATTTTTTCTTTTTGTCATCACCAAACGCCTCTTTTAAATCTCTGTTATCATTATTATTCATATTTTAATAAATATTAATAAACTCCCGTCAACCTTATAAATTATATCCTAATCTCTTACGTGAGTCATCATCATCATCATTTTCATCATCTATATGTGATGTATTTGTCTTTCCACCAATACCTGGTGTTACTATATCAGGACTATCCAAACGTGATACATAACTGCTGCTACCTGCCATCACTCCATCAATATGCATCTCAACTGTTCTATCAGAATATGGCTTACGTCCAATAGCTTCCATAAACGTCTTCACTATCAATATTAAACTATCCCTATTCTTCATCAACTCCATCTGACTATCCGCCATTACCGCATTCTTAATAAATTTATCAACCTTATCATAATCTTCAAAATTCTCATTCAATCGTCCACGCAACAACTTTAAATGCTTCTTAAATGTATCATTAATTATATCTTTCATATATACATAAATATATAAAAAATTCAAAACAGTTCCGTCAAATCAATAATTAATTATATCTTATTAACTCCCACTACATCCAAACACGCAACAACAGTACCTTCAATAGTAGTTGTATGCAAAACCATCAACGGTACTTCATCTATATACCTTATATTATGCCTAACATCCTCCTTACTATAATCACTGCTTGCCACCCTATCCTTATAATATACCCAATATCCATACTTCAACCTATCATTATACGGTAACTCATTATACCCATTCTGAACCGTCCCATTAACAAAATTAGGAAACCTCCTATCCCAACAATCTCTATTATACATACCCCAAGCATCATCAAATACCTTATTCTCTATATGCATTCCACTAAATAACCTAAATAAACCCCTACTCATACTATTCCTTACATAATACTGCTCCACTCCTTTAAAATATAACGCATTGTCAATCACACTACTATCCACACTATCACCACCACCTTTCAACAACGCATATTGCATATACACTCCCAATCCAACAGGCTCACTATCTAACCCATTACCCTTAAACCGCCAAACACCCTTACCTTCCAACCGCCAACTGGCTGCCGTAACCTTATATTTACTATACACATCAACTTTATCCTTAACTGTATCATCCATATTATAACCATGTTACACCATAGAATCACGCCCGTCAACCTTATAAAATAAAAATTCCCGTCAATACAAAATATCAACGGGAATCTTAAAAATTTATTTTATATACTTAAAACAGTATCTTTCTTTAATTTATAACTTTTCTTTTCTAAAACTGCTTTTTTCTTTACATATACACAAATATAATTGTCTCTAAACGCAGATTCAGTTACGCCAAACTCACATAACCAACTTTTCTTAAGTCTAATATTATTCATCAATTCTTTATAACTGTTACACACTTCAATTTCAAAAAATGGACTATCACTACTTTTATCATGTTTAGAATTCGCACCATCAATACAAATAATTCTATTAGATATACTTAATTTACTCTTTTCATCACTCACAATCTGTTTATTAACCAATTCAATCAAATCTAAATATTTTGAACTCTTTGTATAACTAATACGCACAGTGTTTTGCTTGATTCTAATCATCTTCTCAATATCACTATCATTTTTAAACTTATTAAAATAATGTTTCTGTAAAGTTGTATGTACATCATTAACATTCATAGGAATTATATCACACACCCACTCATATTCATCCTGACCCTTAGATTTCTTATCAACACGCAAACCAGAGTCATTGTAAACAGCCGTGTCAGTGTTAAATCCATTCTTATACACCTTCATTATATCCAAATCACAATATATCTTATACTTAGCATCTTTTTTGTTAAATACTTTAATATCACCATTATTATCTTTATATTCATCACTATACCCAAAACTACGACCAACACTCTGAATATGAGCGGTAGGATTAGACTTGTTGTGCCTTTCAAATTGCGCATGTATCCTAACATTAGGAAATGTAGCCCCAGCTCCTAAAAAGTTTTCAATGAAAAATATAGTCTTATACTTTTTCATTATCCCACAATCAGTCAAATATTCATTCAAAGCATTAGCAGTCTTATCATGAAAACCACACTTCACATACGCATAATTACCCTTTTTTTCTTCAAACCCTAATCTCTTTAAACAATTAATCATATTATCACCCTCCCTCAATATACTCCGAATTATTATACACTTTCCAACCGGTAACGTATTAACTTCATCAATTATTTGATTGCTAACCATTTCACTAGTTTCATCATAAAATGGTTCAGACTGCACAAATCTTGTTTCAGTCACATTATCATAATCCTTAGCAATACCACAATAGTGATCACCAGGATGCAAATGAACTATTTGTGGCACATACTTTACATCAAAATTTTCCCTGAACTCTTCAATATACACAGACCAACTAGGCCTAGTAGCACTCATACTCAAAAAATACCGACGAGCATCCCACTTGTCTTTGGGCTGCGTCAAATATATACCCAAATTCTTACAAAAATTATCCAATACCCCTATGTTATACTCACTTGTATCACCATTCTTACTAACACTCACCTTTCTATCAGACTTGTCCTGCCCAACATGACTTTCATCGAATATTAATAATATTGGCTCTTCAAAATCAATCACCTTCTTCAATTGCACCAAATTATCATTGTTGTCTATCTGCAAATCACACAAATGCCCTATATACACCCTCCCTATTAACTTTCCCCTGTTTTCATCATCATCATCATATCCCAACGACTTCTTCTTACTAATACTACTACGTGTCAATACTTTGTTTGTACCAAACGCCTCCGTCAATCTCTTCTCAGTCTGATTACGCAAATAATTATCACTACGAGCATTTATCCATATCACCTGCGTATTACACAACCTATCTCTATTGTTTAATTCACGCTCATAATACTTTATATGCTGGCTCTTATCTATCTCAACCTCAACCCCATTCAAAAATTTATTCACCGCATATATCACCACCCCTGTCTTTCCACTCTGACACCCAGCCGTCAAATGCGTAGGACCATCAAATAACTTCTCACACACTCCTTCACCAGCTTCTAACTGATTACTATGTATCACTCCTCTTCCAACTTCAATTGTTTTATTTTCAATTAACATATACTACCCTTTCTTTTCTCTTTTAATTATTGTTATATTATCCACAATCCTACTACATTCACCACCACCTGTCAATTACTATCCTACACATTTGCTCCCTATACCTCACCATTGCCCCATTTAATTACCTATTAATACCACTTTGCCTCACTAACCTACACTCATATTAAAATATATACATTTACACATATGCATATTTGTACATACACACATATATGATATATAATCCATAACACTACTCATACATACATTATATCACTCACTATATCATTTATCTGACCACTTCAACCACATTGTTGCATAACCACTTTATATTTAATATCTGTGTGATTGATGCGGTTATCAATTTTTTTCCTGGGGATTTTATATATGTGTATATATTATACACTGTGGTTAGTGTGTTTGGTGTGGTTGTGTGTATAGTGTGGTCTGATTTATTTTTTGCGTTGACGGACTTATTATACAATTTACCCATATCATACACTACACATCACACAATGTCAACATTTTTCACCTGTCAACACTTATTTTAATTTATTTACGTTAACAATAACGTTATTAGCGCAGGAGCCGGTCCCCTATGCTGGGACTCCAAAAAAAAGAGGATAATCCCCATCGTCCTTGTAAGTGTCGGACACTACTGTTCCTCAAAGGGAACACTTAAACTCTACCATGAAGATGGAGAATGGTCAACCGCAAAGAATTTAAAAAAAGTTGACTGTAAGGCTTGACCATCACCACTTCTTCCTGTACCTTGTATCCACGGTTGGGAAGCGGTCAAACGGTTCACGGTTCAAAAAAATTAAAAAAAGTTGACCAAAACAGTTGACACCAATCAAAACCTAGTCTACTCTATACCCACGATGAAGATCACCTCTGACTCCGCCATCAAGAACCAAATCAACCAGATTGCGGCTCAACTCAAGTGGCTCAAAGCGCAACAAGCCAATGCTTCCCAGAATAACCTTCTCACCTACGTCAAGATGTTCCAGAATGACCGCAAGCAGCTGGTTAAGACCTTCAACAACCTGATTGGCCATCAAGGCTCCGTGGTTGGACTTGCTTGGTCCACCAAAGAAAACCTTGGTATCTACCGCTAAAATTTTTTAAAAAAAGTTGACCAAAACAGTTGACACCAACCAAAACTTAGTCTACTCTATACCCACAATGAACGACATGATTGACACCAACTCTGACCTCCGCACCCTCATCACCGTTGACTTCTCTGAAACCATCACTCCTGACATTGAACTGTCTGATTTTGAACTGGAAGCTATGGATGATATCCGTGTACAGGATGAACTGACCGCTATCGTGGCTGAACTGCCTGTGACCACTGAGGACCAGATTGTCCGTTACAATGACAAGATGATGCTTCTGGATAGTATTCGTTCTGAGATTCCGTCTCTGAATGTGGTTGAAGAGACCACTGAGGAATCCTATGTTGTGCCTTCTGGCCGGTATGACTATGTGTACTCTATGGGTACTATCTGAACTATTTTAGAAAAAGTATTTGACCGTCACCATTTAATCCACTATACTATATATCTTATGAAAAATCTCCAAAAGGAATTCACCGGCAACTTTGATCGTGTTGGTAACACCAAGTTTATTCAATTAAAGAAGGAAAACGGTGTGGCTATTTATGAACGTCAAAATATGGACGGTTCATTTCGTAGTTATGAAGTGTTTGTTGTAAAGATTGTGCAAAAAGGTACTCCGCTTCCTGGTGGTAACACTGTACAAGAAACCTATGAACAATATCCAGGTTGTGCTGCTTTTGGTAAGACTGCCTATGACTGTAAGACTATTGACAGTGCTGAAAAGCGGTTTGATGAACTGGTAAAGAAGGTTAAGACTAGTAATGATGCTAAGGAAGAATCCATCAAGACTGGTGTACCTGTGAAACGTGGACGTAAGGCTAGTGTCAAGATGGATGTTAAGATGACACTGAATAAGGGCAGTAAATTCACTATTAATATGTTGTCCACCTATACTGGTGTGAACACTGTATATATTCGTAAGGCTGTTAATGAATGGTTGTCCAGTGGCGCAATCACCGCTTCAGGCACTGTCAAGTCTGAAAGTGGTCGGGGTAAACCTGCCATTGAGTACACGGTTGCTTAACCCTTGAGTCTACCAGGTTGTGGGTCACCCAGTCAAGAAAAAACCCTCTTCCTTCTCCAAAAAAAAGTTATAAAAAGTGCTAGATTCTTTTTGACAGCCGCTGCATTCACCTGTACCTTGTATCCACGTTAAGACAATCAACTCCGTCAAAGCTAAAAAAATTATGTCCATCAAACGTAACTCCACCGTCACCAACATCGTTGACATCATCACCGTTGACCACTATAAGCTCACTATCCCCGCAGGCTCAACCCTCACCGTCTACAAGGTCAACCGTAAGGGCTATGTCTACTGTCACCATGAAAACCACCGCTTCAACGTGATCGTCACCACCAAAGATAACCTTAAGGAGGTACCTCAATTGAACCCCGTCAAAGTTAATGATATCTTTTATTCCAGCTGGGGCTATGACCAAACCAACATCGACTTCTATATGGTGGTTGAAGTACTCAATGCAAGTGTCAAGGTTGTATCCATTGGTGAAGACCGCACTTACACCGGTCCAATGCAAGGTACTTGTGTTCCTAACCTCAGTACCAAAGGAACCAAAGTCATGACTAAGCGCATCAATATGGTTAACAACAAACCCAACTTCAAGGTTGCTAGCTACGCATTTGCATATCCTTATAACAATCAACCCATGTCATTCACTGAGTGGGCCTAATACTATATAACCCCACATACTATATAATATAACACAGCTGGGGGGTACTCAACCACAACAACCCTATACCCTTACCCCCAGCCACCCCACCTACTTAATACACTGTCAAGTCAATTTGACGGCCCTGACCCCCCTCTAGCCACGACTTCTGAACATAGAACGCGGGGGGGCCTACAGCCGCGCGGTATCTGTTTTACATAGAAGGCTAATTTTTTCTTAGGATTTTCGTATATATGGATTTGGTTATTGAGGATATTAATGTAGTATGCGCCCTATAAAAAAAGTATACCCTATAAATTTTGGGTGTTTTTATAGGGTATTTTTTCGTTAATTAAAAGTGATTTAGTAAAAAATCCTGGGGTAAATTTTTTTATTGGGAAAATCGTATATATTGATTATTCAGAGTATATGGGTGTAATTGATTAGATGGGGTCACCGTAAATATTGAATGATTTGGGTAATTCTGGTTGAATTAGTTCTTGGACATGTTTAATTACGTATAATTTACTATCTAGAGGAGCTAATCTGTATTCGCCTTTGAATCTGGTTTCTAGGAAGTAGGTTTCTAGCACATCAGTTAGGGAGTTATGAATTACTTTTTTGAGATCATTTTTGAGGGTCCATCTGTCGCCTGGTGGAACTCTGAGTGCAATTAGTTCGTTATGTTCTGTGGTTTTGGTGGTTGGTGAGTTGTTCATAGTTGTATATATTTATATATGGTAAAAGTGGCAGTTATTATTTATTTTAAATATGAGAATATATTATTAGATAATTTAAAAAAGAATTAATGTTTTTGTAAATTTGTTTATATATATTGATATAATGAGAGTACAGTATACACATATTAAGCGTTGGGATACATTTACAAATTGTGAATGTGTTGGCGGTGATATTGTGTAGTACTAGACTTAGGTAAATCTGAAACAATATCAACCGTCACTGAAGAAAGTGGCGGTTTTTTATTTTTTGTGGTTGAAGTTTTTTGAGAGTGTGGTAAGGTAGTTAAACAGTGAATGAAGTGAGTAGTTCATTGGATGACAATTTTAAAAAAAGGCAGTTGACAATGATGAAAGTCGTGATAGACTGAGTGAAGATTGTGGAAGGCTTGAAACTCCATCTGTTGAGCCACCGCCAGTAACCAAAGGTAAAGACTGGGAAAATCAATTGATTGGTCCGTGGGTGTTATGCTGAGATACAGAACCTATAGGGCGATAATGACATAACTGAGGTTATTGTCGTGAATGTATAAGTAAATAAGTAATTTATGCCGTTGTGAGTTGAGTGGTTGAAAACACCAGTTTTGTAAACTGGAAAATCATCGCAGGTTCGAATCCTGTCAACGGCTCCAGTTTATAGTAATG
>SXGR01186171.1_pt1 | contig 14444 bp, 14 predicted proteins | sample 3174711 | NCBI WGS metagenome assembly SXGR01 (sample SAMN11356860, study PRJNA531348) | freshwater metagenome | isolation source: freshwater sample F1-60 | place: China: Fuxian Lake, Yuxi | collected 2017-12-25
GGGTAGTTAATCGCCCATCTCCTGCAACTAACTCAGGGAATTTTGTGCATGCTAAAACTATTTGCTTATAGGGATCTTCTTTAGATTTAACTAGATTTGAAATAGCTCTTACTAATCCAATTAAAGAAATAGCAAATAATGGCGCACCACAGCCATCAACACTTACTGCGCTCACCTTTTCACCAGATAACTCTTCAATCTCATTTTTAATCGCCGCTTGAAGTGGATGATTTAGATCAAGATAGCTCTTCATATCCCAACCATTTTGTTGGCAGGTTATAAGCATTCCAGCATGTTTACCACTGCAGTTTTGGGCTAATTGACTTGGTTGTTTATTACCCCATGAGATTTTTTCTTTTTCACCTAGTGGTTTATCAACAGCATTTTTAAGTTGGAAGATTGAAATATCTCGAGCGGTAAGCATCTTGGTAACTAAATCAATATGGTTTTGAGATCCTGAGTGGCTGGCACAAATAATTGCCAACTCATCTGCATCAACCTTAAGCCCTGCCTGAAGCATTGCAGCTGCTTGTAAGGATTTAATGGCGCTGCGTGGATAGATTGGTAATTCAGGTGAGCCTTTAGATAAATAGGTTGAACCATCTGCATTTAAAACAATTAAGTGTCCTAGGTGGAGGGACTCAACTAAACCACCCCGTGTTACTTTTGCTAAAACCTCTCCTGCAAATTTTTCGTTAATTGTCAGATTGTCTTTCAAGTGAGGACCAAAAATGTGCTTGCAATGTTTGACCTTGGGCTGCCATATCGTATGAGGTGAATAATTCACCCTCTACTAATCCATACAATCTAGAACCTGCAGTTACTATCTTTGCAGAAGGGGATGAGTAACCCTGATCCATCTCAAGTTGAATCTTGGCACCCTTAACAACCCCAACCCAGCCTTCAGCAATTCCGGTGTTATGAGCAAGTAATACTTCAAGCACATTGTTTTCTTTAACCCGCCAAAAACCAACCTCAGAGGCAGCTGGCCTGATAATTTCATCATTCTGATCAATGATCCAAGAGCGAGAAAAATAGTTTAAAAAAGCCCTGCCATCATGATTAAATGAAACCTCTTGGGCAAATTGAAAGCCTTGCACATTTGGATACTCACCACGTCCTTTTCCTCGCCAGGTGCCAATTAACCAGGCAAGTGGCATTAAATCTGGATGCAGATTATCTGGGATGGTAAAGACCATTATTTTTTATCCACTTTTAGTGTTTTTCTAAGCCCAGTTATGCCTTTATAGATCAAAAACATTGAAAATATAGATGATGCAATTACTAATAAAATAGAAGTTAAGATCTCCACTAACTAATCATATCTAAGTTAATACTAGAATTTCAGCAAATTAAATCACTTTTTATGGTCTAAGACATTAACTAATCTATTTATCCAACCTTCAATATCATGGTTAGTTCTTGCAATTTCATGTCTACGATCAACTTCTTTTGAGATGGCGTTAGCACCTGAACTTAGGATAAATCTTAACTCACTTGTTAAAAATGGCTGATTATTAGAATTGCTATAATTCCATTTTCCGAAAATTTTTAGGTATTCCTTATTTACTGTTGCAACCGGAATCGCAGAGAGGGTAGCCTCCACCAAAGTTTTATCCAGAGATCCCTGAAATCCGTGCACGAAGCAATCGTATTTTTTCAATTCATCAGGAATTTTTTTACGTTTAATTGCCGGCATAAAGGTGAGCCACCCAATTTGTACATCAGCCATAAATTTAGATTTTACTGATTCCATGTACTGCTGAAACTTGTCACTCGATGGTGATCCAATAATATTTAATTTTAATCCTGGATATTCATCTCTTAACTGTTTTATCTCTGTAACGATTGATTCAATATTCTTGGAGGGATCAAATCTGCCAATATGAATCAAATTTATAATTGGAGTTTCTAGCCTTAACTTTTTATCAAAAAATTTACTATCAACAGATTGGCCTATCGCATAAACTTTTCGTCCCTTTATCGAGCAGGAACCTGGAGTTGAAGTGATAATTCCATTGGTAAGAGCTCTAGAAATTTGTAAGTAGATGTTGTCGCTAGTGTGGGCATACCATAAATAATGCCTAATTCTTAAAACTCTCGTTATCGGTGAAATGAATGTAGATTGGACTGAGGTCATATGGGAAAATATGCAAGTAAACTTATGGCTGGTCAGCAGTTGCAAAAACTTCATTATAAATCTGTATAAGCTAAAAAATCTTTTTCCTGGAATCCAATTGCAAGAAAATACTTTTACATTGCTTAATACTTTATATGTGCCAATTAAACCAGTTAGTACGGTTACTTGGTCATATTTATCCGCTAACTTGTTTACGACTTCTACTTGGTGAGAAAAAACTTGACTCTTTTCATCCATTGCGTAGTTAATTACTAAAAGATGAGTTGGACTCAAAATAGGCCTCCGTTACCAATAATCTTATTGTGAATCCACATACTTTCCAAGTGAAGTTGTCTACATTAAAAACAAGTAGAATAACCCTACTATGCGAATCCTAGTCACTGGTGCTGCTGGCTTTATTGGAAGTGCGCTTTGCGAAAAATTAGTGTTATCGAATCATGAAATAACAGCTATTGATAATTTCTCAGACTATTATGATGTAAATTTGAAACGTCTGAGAGTGAAAAAGTTACTAAGTCCACTGAACCTAGAGGTTTTGAACTTAAATATCTGTGATCAAGCATCGGTGGAAAAGGTATTTGCGTCAAGCAAACCTGAGGTTGTTATCCATCTTGCTGCGCAGGCAGGGGTCAGGCTGGGCGTTATTGAGAGTCGTAAGTATGTTGAAAGTAATTTAGTGGGCTTTAGTAACATTTTAATCTCCACAATCGAAAATAAGATTCCGAAGTTTTTGTATGCATCCTCATCGAGCGTGTATGGAGATAATGCTGCTATTCCATATCAAGAATCTGAATCGAATTTGCACCCAAATAGTTTTTATGGAAGCACCAAATTAGCAAATGAACTTCTCACTCCAACTTTAGTAAAAAATAGTGCAACGGTTGCGCGCGGACTAAGATTTTTTACAGTCTACGGTCCTTGGGGTAGGCCGGATATGGCATATTTTAGAATGATTGCAAATGTGATTGCGGGAACAGATTTTAATTTCTTTGGAGACGGCTCTATTGAGCGAGACTTCACATTTGTTAGTGACGCAGTTGGTTCTGTCATCAATTTAACAATGGAATTAGAAGGCAGAAAACCTGGGTTTTCAGATGTTGTTAATCTCGGTGGCGGCAGACCATTATCAATGAATTATCTGCTTGAAACAGTAAATTCATTAACAGGCAAGAAGATCGAATTTGAAAGATTTGAAACAAACAAAAATGATGCTACAAAAACAATGTCTGATTCCACCTATATTCAAAAATTAATTGGCAGTAAACCGAGCATAAAACTTGAAGATGGAATTTCAAAAACAATTGAATGGGCATCAAGAGATGAAATTTCTAAATATTTGGATAAATGGGTTAAATCAGTTAAATGAAAACCCTTTTGATATCGGGGATTTACCGGCCAGAAATCGGCGGGCCAGCAACATATATCCCAGCTCTTGCGACTGAACTTCAATCCCAAAATGGTGCGGTAGAAGTTGTTACATTAAAAAACTCAGCAGATAGTGGGATAGATGAGCCTTGGCCGATTAATTATATCAACAGAGATCAGTTTCTAGTAGTTAGATTTATAAAAACTTACCTCAGTATCAGACGTCGAATTAATTCAAGTGATTTGGTACTTGCAAATGGATTATTTCAAGAAACTGCGATCGCATTACTTGGTAGCAGCAAGGGGTCAGTAGCAAAGGTAGTTGGTGATCCAGTCTGGGAGAGGGCTTTTAATCGAAGTGAAACATCTCTTAATATTGAAGAATTCAACAAATCAAAATTGAATTTCAGACATAAGGCTCAAAGATATTTTCTAAAATGGAGTTTGAACCAATTTTCTCAAGTAACCTGCCCCAGCATAGAATTAAAAAACTTAATTCAAGATTGGGGTATTAACAAAAAAGTAACGTGTATTCCGAATGGAATTTCTTCAATTGAATCACGAAGAAATTCTTATGAATATGATCTAATTTGTGTTTGTCGTTTGGTTAAATGGAAAAATTTGGATGTATTAATCACTGCAAACTCACTAAGTAACACTAAGTTAGTTATAGTTGGGAGTGGACCCGAAGAGGATCGATTGAAAAGTTTGGCAAAAGAATTGAATTCAAATGTTGTATTTACTGGACAACTAAAAGAACAAGCAGTTATTGATTATCTCTTCCGTAGTAAAATCTTTGTATTAATCTCTGATTACGAAGGACTATCTTTCTCTCTTTTACAAGCTATGGCCTGCGGGGTGCCATCAATAGTTTCAAACATCAAAGGTAACTTAGATGTGATTTCTGATAATGTTGACGGAATTGTTGTTGATGTTAATAAGTCGAATGCACTTGTTGATGCAGTTGATTTCTTACTGCATAAACCAGGCGAAATTACGAGACTGGGAGAAAAAGCCAGAGAGAAAGTTTCAAACAAATATTCCCAGAAGAGTCAGTTAAATCAGGTGATTAAACTTCTTAGGGATTCATAAGAAATGAAACGCTCTGCGGTATTAATTATTGACCCTAGGGGGAATATCTCCCTAGGTGGTAAAGATGTAATCAATCGTCATTTAGATTATGCGAAAGTTTTATTCTCAAGATCTAACAAGTCAAAGCTAGTTGTTTGTGGTACGGGTTATCAAGATACAAAGTTTTTTCGTTCTAAATTTATGGATCGATTTATCTTGTCTAAGCCGACATTAAACCCAATTATTTTTTCATGGCGTGTATATCGATGCATTCGCAGAGAAAAAATAGAAGTAAGTCTGATAATAGCGGGCGATCCTTGTTATTGATCCAACTGACACTTTAAATTTCTAAAAAAAAATTAATGCTAATATTACTAGTACTAAAATTACCGCTAATGTTCCAAATAACACAAACTTAGTAAAACCCTTCCAGGTGTTTTGGTAATCTTGATCGCTCATGGAGTTAACCTTGCCGAGCTTTATATCTTGGGTTTTTTTTGTTTATTACGTAAACTTTCCCTCTACGCTTTACTATTTTAGAGTTAAGGTCTCTTTTTCTTAATGATTTTAATGAACTTGCTACTTTCATAAAGTTGAAATATTAGCCTGGCAACGTCCTACTCTTCCATGTCTTAAGACAAAGTACCATTGGCGCTGAAGGACTTTACTTCCGAGTTCGGAATGGGATCGGGTGTGGCCCCTTCGCAATAATTACCAGGCAAAAAAATATTATTATTTTTTTTTTAATAAGTAAATACAATTCAACACCTATTTTGCTAATTTATTAAAAAATTTTGGTGGGGAATGTTGGTAACGCTCCAACTACCTCTGCAATGTCAATGCAGCACTCTACTTTTGAGCTAATTCCCCTATAAAATATGATAAGGTTATACAAATCTAATAAAAAAAACTAAATAATTTTTAAATAATTTATTTAAGAGTAAATCAAATGAATAACCCTTTGGTCTCTGTTTTAATGACAGTATTTAATCATGAAAAATTTGTCTATAAATCGATAAAAAGTATTACTAATCAAAGTTATAAAAATTTAGAGCTAATTGTTATCGATAACAGATCAAATGACAATTCAAAAAAAATTATACAAAAAATTAAAGATAGAAGAATTAAAAAAAAATTTTTAAGCAAAAATATTGGAAGAACAAATTGTTTAAACTATGGATTAAATTTATGCAGAGGCAAATATATTGCTATACTCGACTCTGATGATTTGGCAAAAAAAAATAGAATTAAAAATCAAGTAGAAGAACTTGAGAGGAATGAAGAAATATATCTTCTAGCATCTGATTATTATCTAATTAAGGATAATAAAAAAATCACTATTAATCGTAATAGTTTAATTTTTAAAAGATATCCTAGAAAAATTTTATTTGAAAACCTTATTTGTCATTCAAGTGTAATGTATAGAAAGAAGTTAATCAATTTAATTGGAAAATATCCAACAAAATTTAAATATGCTCAAGATTATGCTTTTTTCTTAAAAATATTTAAAAAGTTTAAAATAAAAATATTAGACCAAAGATTGATTAGTTTTCGAATTACCCATAAAAATTCAGAAACTTTTAGACAATATAAAAATAAAAGAATCACTAAAGAAGCTATAGAATTACTATTTTGGTCTTTAAGAAATTATAAATTTAAGATGGTTGAATATTTTGTATTTATATTAAATTTATTAAAACAGTCCATCAAATTAATTTTATAAATTAATCTATTTTTATATTGTTTATTATATTGCTTTTTTCTGTCTCTTTTTTTTCATAAATATTGTTAATTAAATTTGATACTATAGATATTTTACTAATTGACTTAAATGAAAACCAATTGCCTGGTGGTATTAAAATAACTTTATTTTTATTTTTTCCTAAGATAGTTCTAATTAATTTTTTTGTCTGAGGATTGTATGTTGCGAAAATTACTTTTCCAAACGGTACTGAAATCAAGCAAGTATTTTTTTTATGAAGATTCCATCCTTTAGTATATTTTTTTTTTATTTCAGAAAAATATACCTCGCCGAATTTAATAAAAAACTTATTTCTTTTATTTATGTATTTTAAAATATTACCTTTTTTATTTTTTATTATTTTACAATTTATAATTTTAATTGATTTTACTATCATTTTGATATTTAACTATTTGATCTCTGGTAACTTTTTCAGGATCTTGATTTAATTTTAAAACTTTATAATACCAATCAATTGTAAAATTTACACTCTCGCGAATATTGTAAGTAGGATACCAATTAATAAGTTTTGCTGCTTTTTTTATATTAAGTTGTAGATTTTTTTGTTCATAAAATTTATTTTTTTGTAATTTAATTTTTCCTGAACCCCAAAATTTTATAATAAAATTAACAATATTTTTAACATTCGTTAAAGAATTAGGCATACTTCCAAAATTCCAAGCACCAGAATATTTTAAAGGATTTTTATACTGCTTCATTGCTAAAACTAAATATCCTCGTAGAGGTTCTAAGACATGCTGCCAAGGTCTGTTAAAATTTGGATTTCTAATTTTAATAATCTTATTTTTTAATAATGATCTGACGCAATCAGGTATTAGTCGATTTTTAGACCAGTCACCTCCGCCAATTACATTGCCAGCTCTTACAGTTGACAGGCCAACCTTTTTTTTTTTTTTTAAAATAAGTCTCTCTATAAGCTCTTACCATTAGTTCTGTTGCTGATTTAGAAGCGCTGTATGGATCTACACCTCCCAATAAATCATTTTCTTTAAATCCTTTTGAAGAATTATTGCTTTCATAACATTTATCTGAAGTAACAATTATAATAGATCTTATTGAACTTAAATTTCTTGATATATCAAGAAGATTTAAAGTTCCTCTAAAATTAATATCAAATGTCAATAAAGGCTTTTTATAAGATTCATATATTAATGGCTGCGCAGCTAAATGAAAAATAATTGAAGGTTTAAATTGCTTTATTAAAATATGCAGTTTTTTGTAATCTCTTATGTCAAAAAGTTTGGTTTTTATCTTTTTATGTAAATTCAATCTATAAAAAAAAAAATTATTTTGATTTGGATTGTAACCAATTCCACAAACTACTGCTTCTAAATTTAGTAACCATCTACATAACCAAGTGCCTTTAAATCCTGTTGCTCCAGTAACTAATATTTTCTTACTTTTATAAAAATTTTTCATTAGTACAATTTCCAGGGAATTTTATTTGATTTATACAATTTATTTAAAAATATTTTATCTCTTAGGGTATCCATACATTGCCAAAATCCATTATGTTTATATGCTTTAAGCTGGCCAATTTTTACAAGTTTTTCTAATGGCTCCTTTTCTAACATAGTTTGATCGTTCTTTATAAAGTTGAAAATTCTATTATCAAATACAAAAAACCCTCCATTTATCCAGCCTGTGCTAGCTTGAGGTTTTTCCTTAAAAGAAGTTACATATTCTTTTTGTAAGATTAATTCACCAAATCTTACTGGTGGTTTAGTTGCTGTAATCGTTGCAATTTTTTTATGTTTTAAATGAAATTTTAGAAGTTTTTTTATATTTATGTTTGATAAACCATCACCATAGGTTAACATAAAAAATTTCTCATTTTTAAGATGCTTCTTTAACCTTAATAAACGACCTCCAGTTTTTGTTTCATTTCCAGTAAAAACAAGCTTTATGTTATTGTTTTTTTTTTTTGAAAAATAATTTTTGATATAGCCACTTTTATAACCTAAAGCTAAAATGAAATTTTTAAAACCATAATATTTATATATTCCAATTATATGAGACAGAATGGGTCTTTTTCCTATTAATACCATTGGCTTAGGTTTGATTTTTGTTTCTTCAGAAAGTCTTGTCCCGTAGCCACCACAAAGTATAACAATTGGTATATCTGAATTCATAAAAAATTTTTAATACAATTTTTGAAAAAATTCTAGATTCTTATTTTTGCTTAATCTTTTTAAATTATTTTCTGCCCATTTTTTTAGTTTACTTGCAGTTAAAACACTATCAGATACTTTAATAGAACCTTTTTCAAAACCATAAACTAACCATTCAATACAATTCATATCATTAATATCAATAGATCTTTTCTTTCTAAATTTAAGAATATAATCTGCGCTTTCAACTGTTGTTGACCAACCTTTCGAAGATTTCTCTTTTTTCAAAATTTTTTCTGTCAAAAGAGCTGGCTTATTATAAAATTCTATTAGTTTATCTCTATTGGTGAAATCGAGTAAAAAAAATTCACATTTACAGTTTAAAAAATTATATTCTTCTATATTTTTAGTTATTTTTGATCCTAATAAAGATAGATCTATTATACCATGATCAGCAAGATATAAAGCAGCATGGTAAGGTTCTTCTTGTTTTTTTAATATTATTAATTGATCAGGGTAATAATTATTATCTAAAGTTAAATTAATTTTTTTCGTATAATTTAAAACGTCAATTTCTTTTATTATCTTTTTTGAAGAAAAAACTTTTGGATCTATCATATTTTTTTCTAATAATATCTGAGCTTTTTTGGTTATAACTAATTTTTCAATTTTAGGTATTTCTTTAGTTTTATAAGTTTTATTTTTATTTAAGATTCCGACAACATTTCCAACTTTGACTTTATCATTTAAATCAAATAATTTTTCTAAATATCCATCGTTTTCAGAAAAGATTTCTTCAATAACTTTGGAAGTTTCTACTGATAAAATATGATCTCCTTTTTTTATAAAATCATTATCATTGAATTTCCATTCAATTATGAAAACATACTCGTCATTTGGATTTGATTGTGGAATAATAATTTTATACATCAAATTCTTCCAGTATCTTTAGTTTAATTTTTTCTTCTGAAATTATAATTTCTTTTTCTAATTTTATTGATGAAGGAATAATATCATTTAAAGATGCAATTCTAATTAATTTTTGATGTTTAGAATTTTTTCTTTCATTTAATAAAGAAACTATTTCTGATCCAAAACCAAAAAATTTATCAGATTCTTCTAGTGTAAAAATTGGACCATCATTAGAAGATAAATTTTCAAAATTTAAATATTCAAGATTGCTTATTTTTGCTAGAATAATAACTCTTAAGGATATTTCATACTCTAAAAATAAACTATGTGCTGTTTTTAAAGCAATTTCAGAAGTGCCACCATAACAATAAATTGTACAATCATCATTTTTGAAATCTGTTAATGAAAACATGCTAAGAAATTGCTCTTCATCCTCTTTTTTTGAAAAATCATTAATATAAAAATCATTTTTCTTTAGATCAGAAATTAAAAAATTATACTGTAATTTATTTTCAATAACCAAAGAAGGAATTTTGCTACTAAAAGCATAATTATAAATTTTATGAATAGGAAAAAACGGATTTACAGCAAAAATATTCAGACCAAAAATTCCAAAAAAATGTTTTTCTATACTTTGTGAGTGAGTTGGCCCATAGCCTCTTCCAGCTCCCATTGGAGCTCTTATAACTAAAGGTAAATTTATATCTCTGTTATACATATAATGAAATTTAGATAAATTATTCAAAATTTGATCAAATGCTAAACTTAAAAAATCTCCAAACATTATTTCTACAATGGGTTTAAATCCCTCTATTGCTAATCCTCCAGTCATCCCAACTATTGTTGCTTCGCTAATTGGAGTAGAAAATATTTGTTTTGGAAAATCATTATAAATATTTTTTGTAATCTTGAATGCTCCTCCATAAGGATCAATAATATCCTCACCTAAAAAAATAATTTTTTTATCTTTTTTTGCTAACCAATAAAAATAATGATTAATCAACTCTCCAAATCTTTTGCCTTTAAAATTTTCTAAATAATTTATATTATGTAATTTATTTTTAATAAATTTATTTGATGTGATTTTTTTTCTTTTAAAATTATCTCTTTGAAATAAACAATCATCAAATTCTTTATTTATAAAATTTATTGAATTATTTTTAATAGATTTCAATTTTGTTTTATTTATAATTTTTTTCTCAAGTTTCAATAATGGATCTAAATTATTTAATTTTTTTATTTGATTTATTGATCTAGTGTCATCTCCCTTACTATGGGGTCCCAATCTAACAGACTTAATTATAATAATTTGAGGTATATTTTTTCTTACTTTTTTTAAAATTTTTTTAGTTCTATGGAATAGCTCATAAGCATTAGGATATTTTAATACTACTGTGTCAATATTAAAACTTTTACATTTTTCAAATATTGTTCCTGAAATAGTTTTAGATGTATCTGTAGTTTGAGCAATACCATTGTCTTCAATAACTAGCATTATTGGCAGTTTGTATATTGATATTGCATTTAAACATTCATATAGAATTCCTTCTCCAAACGCTCCATCTCCTAAAAAAGTACATACAATTTTTTTTTTTTTTTTTAATTTAATCCCTTTTGCAAGACCCACTGACATTGGCAGATTGCCTCCTAAAATTCCATTTGAATAAAAAACTTTTTCAAAAAATAGATGCTGGCTACCACCAATACCTTTACATACACCGGAATCATTTCCCAATATTTCATTTAATAATCCCTTATAATTTTTTGTATGTGCTAAAAAATGACCATGGCATCTATGATTGCTTAAAATAATATCCTCTCGATTTAAGGCAAAACAAATACCTACCGCATTATTTTCTTGCCCTATACAAGTATGAGTTGTGCCTTTAATTTTTCCCTCAGAAAACAAATCTAAAAGTTTTTTTTCAAAAAAACGTATTTTAATTGATTCTTCATAAAGTTTAACTACAGTATTATTTTTCATTTTTAACTTTGTTTATTAATTTTTCATAAGAATTAAAAATTTTTAAGTTTATATCATTATTAGGCTCTATTGAAATTTTAAAAAGCTTTTTAAGTTTGACTGATAAAATAACAATATCTAAAGAATCGATTATTCCATCATTAATTAAATTTTTTTTTTTTATATTTATAAAATTTTTTTTTCCAACTTTTTTTTTAAAAAAATTTTCAATAAATTTTTCTGGATCAATTTTCATTTTATAAAAATTTTATTGTTTTTTTTATATTCGTCGCACATAAAATTATAAGCTTTTTTAAAGTCAATATTAGTCAAGCTTGAAAAATTTTTATCATTACCTTTTTTTATATAAAAGAATTTTTTTTTAATTAATTTAGAGATTTTAATAGTATCTGTTTCTATTTTTTCCTTATAATTTTTTTTTTGAACGTATGAACTAAAATTCGTACCTAAATATTTTTTGCCATTAAAGACTTTGGTTTTAAAAATTTTAGAGTATCTATATTTGGCTTTCATGCTTTGTTCCACAAAATGAATCATAGTATTACCTAAATTAAAAGGTCGACCGACATGCAAAAGTGAAGATTTTTGTTTGAGCATTTTTTGCCAAAAAGATTTTTTCCCATAAGAAGATCTTCCAATATCTAAAAATTCTTTATATCTTTTACCGATAACAAACACAGAAAATATTGGATGATTTGTTCTAAAAAATTTATTTTTTAAGCACCATTTGCTCAAAAAACTTAAATTAGTAGAGGTTTTTTTTATAAAAAATTTTCCTTGGCTTGTGTAAGTATATGCAGGAATAATAATTGTTTTTTTTTCTTTTAGCAAAACATTGATAATTATCCTACATAATTTATTTGCATTTATTGGGTAATATTTTTTCAAAAAACCTCTTAAGTCACTTGTAATATAAACAATTTCATAATTTTTTAAATTACGTACTATAAATTTTTTATAGAAATTAAAAAAATTTTTTTTCATAATATTTTCTATTAATTTTTTCGTTCGAATTTAGTTTAAAATTATTAATTTTTTTTATTTCTTCTGGAATCATGTATCGCGGTAATTCTTTTTCTAATTTTGAAAAAAAGAAATTTGGTGAAATTTTTTTGTTGTCTGTAATAAAAATAATTTTTTTAAATGGAAATATTTTTTTTCTCTTGAGGATTATAAGACTTTGATTTAAATTAAATATTTTATTAATTACATTTTCAATTTCTTCTAGCTCCACTCTATGACCCAAAATTTTTACCTGGTTATCAACTCTTCCAACTATCCTTAAAATTCCTTTTGAACTTTTTTCTACAATATCACCAGTTTTATAGCCATTATAGTTTCCAATTTTATAAAATTTATCTTTTGTTTTTTTTTTATCATTTATATAACCCTGAGATACAGCCGGTCCTTCAAGGTAAAGCTCACCAAAATTCTTTTTAAAATTATTTTTAATTATTTTATATTTGAAGTAATTATTGATTTTGCCTATAAAAATATTTTTTTTATCAAATAGTTCTTTTTTTGTAACTAAATGACCTGAACACATACATGTGCATTCCGTAGGCCCAGAAACATTATATATATCTGCTTTATTTAAATATTTATATATTCTTTTTATTGAATTTGTTGGAAATGGCTCTCCGCCAAAAATAAATTTTTTAATATTAGAATTTTTAAAAACTATTACTTTATTAAATTTAACCAACATATTTATTAGTGAGGGTACACTGAACCATGTATCACAATTTAAATTTGAAAGTTTTATTAATAATTTTTTTAAATTAAAAAGCTCATATTTTTGGATAGGCAACAAAGTACCTCCGTTAAAAATACAAGCATAAAAATCAAATATAGAGTTATCAAAATGCAAAGGATTAATATTTGTCATTTTTATTTTATGGCTTATTGAAAATTTTTTACGACACCACCTGATGAAATAATTTAAGTTCGCGTGTGTAATCTGTACACCTTTTGGCTCACCCGTAGAACCTGATGTAAACATAATATATGCAACATTGTTATGTTTAGCTAAAATTTTGTTTTTTTTATTATTAATGGAATTAATTTTTAATATTTTTTTTTTATTAATTAAAAGACTTTGTTTTAAGTTTATAAATCTATCAAAGCATATAATTTTTTTTGGCTTTATTTTTTTTATAATTCTTAATAACCTAGAGTAAGGTTCATTTGTATCTACAAAAGCATAAGGTATACCGAGTTTTAAACAAGCAATTATTATTGCATAAACTTGAATATTTTTTTTTGACTCTATTACAATTGAATCACCATTTTTAATATTATTTTTTTTTAAGAAAACGCAATATTTTTCTGAAATTAAGTCAAGTTCATTATAAGTGTAAAATTCATTTAAAGAAAACTGTATTGATATACGGTTTCTATATTTTTTAACTATTTCATTGAATTTTTTTCCAAGATTTTTATTCATACAATAGTTTTTAGACTAATAAAAAATAACAATAAATCATTTAAAATATTAAAAGTTTCAACTTAGATTACTTTTTCTTTTTGTAATATATTTTTGTAAATAATATTATTGTAATTATGTACAACAATATCTTTTGACCATTTTTCAACTAAAGGTTTCCATTTTTTTTCTTCAACCGAATATAAAAAATTTAGATTTTTTTTTATTCGATCTTTAATAGGTTTGTTTGACCAAAAAAAACCATGATCTTTTGTAATTTTCGGATAAGCAAAGCCAGTTTTATTCTCATTATATAAAAAAAATTCATTTCTAATATCAAAAAATGCTACTCTAAAAAAACGAGAAAAGCATTCACCAAGAAAAGTGGAGCTCATACCGGTAATAATTGAATCATTGCAAATTTTTGAATAATTTTCTTTATTTTTTTTTACGAAATTGAATTTTATATTAAGATTTTTATAAAATTCTTTTTCTTTTTTGTGATTGATTCTACCAATTATTTCTAAATCAATTTTTTTTTCTAAACAAAACTCATAAATAATTTCTAAAATAAATTTTGTAGGTTTTACCTCCCATTCTAAATAATTTATTTCTTTTGGACAGTTTTCTTCCAAATGAAATTCAGATATGTATTGAATTTTTTTTATTTTTAA
>SXGR01084979.1_pt1 | contig 14441 bp, 8 predicted proteins | sample 3174711 | NCBI WGS metagenome assembly SXGR01 (sample SAMN11356860, study PRJNA531348) | freshwater metagenome | isolation source: freshwater sample F1-60 | place: China: Fuxian Lake, Yuxi | collected 2017-12-25
GGCACTTCATGATTTTCCGGTCGACCATCCTCAGCGTTGCGCTGGCAATTGTGGTGACTTCACCCATTTGGCTCGTAGGTTACGTTGTACGTCCAAACCTCTGGGAGACTGACGACGGCAGCCCCCATCTGTTCCGCACACTGGTGATGATGGAGGCCCAGTCTCGCTATCTGGGCTTCCCTCGGTGGGTGCCGGACTTCTTTCTTGGCTACGGATACCCGGTGTTCAATTACTACGCGTCATTGACGTACGTTGTCGTATCGCTAATTTCCCGGCTAGGCGTCCCGGTCTACGCAGTGTTCGAAGCTCTTGGGGCGCTGTGTGTTCTCGTTGGCGCCATTGGAGTGTCCGAGTGTGTCCGTACATTCTGGCCGGTCTCATCTGGCCGGTTGGGGTCTCTCGCCGGAGTTTCTGGCGGTCTCGTCTATGTCGCGTCCCCGTACCCTTTTGTGACGAACCTCTATCTGCGTGGTGACCTGCCTGAAGCCATCTGCCTCGCCCTTCTTCCGTGGTTTCTCCTTTCGGTTCATTGGGCGTTTCAAGAGTGGTCAGCGTTGCCACGAACGATTGGATTGATCGCCGGCATCTTGGGCGCGCTGCTGCTCCTGACCCACTCGTTGAGCGCCGTCATTGCGGCCGGTTGCGCGACAGTTTGGTCAATTTGTCAACTCGTTTCTTTCCGACAACATGCCGTCAAGTCAATTGGCCAATTGGCATTTGGTGGTGTGCTTGCCCTCGGTCTCACCGCATTCGCGACTGGACCGATGCTTCTCGAAAGGGATGCGGTTCAAGTTGACGTAATCAAATTCCCGGTCGAAAGCATCATTGAGACGCTGTCTGCGCCGTTCGGCGTTGGAACTGTGATTGCACGCCCGGAACGGTCACCCTACGGCGTCGAACTAAGTGCCGTGGATTGGCAGTTTGCCTACCGGTACCCGTGGGGGCCACCCGGGTGGGACGGACCGGTTAAACCCGGCGCCGTCCAGATCGCGATATTGGCGATTGCATCCCTCGGTGTACTTGCTTGGTGGATCGGTCGGGTCCGGACGGCAGCGAGACTTGATGGGAGTGTGCATCCGGATCGCGCGCCAGTTTCGCGGTCAGAAATTGGTGCGCTTGCCGGTGCCGCTTGCCTGATCGCTGTCACTTGGTTACTGAACACGAATTGGTCAATGACCGTCTGGCAATCCATCGACGCCCTTCGCTGGCTTCAATTTCCATCACGACTCTACGGCCCGTTCTCAATGGGCGTCGGACTTGTCGTCGGGTGTGCCATTTCCCGCGCTCCCGTTCCGTTGGCATTTTCGGCATTCGGCTTATTGGCTGCAGGGTGTGCATTGATCGCCAGCACGCTAATCGCGGCGCCGTTCCCAAGTCCGGGAGTACCTCCCCACCCGGTAAGTCGAGCAAGCCTTGTGGAGGCCGAGTACGCAAGGGATACTTGGGCGGGTCGCGTGACATCCAGCGGGGAATTCACTCCGCGAATGTTTGACGTCGCAGCAACGCAACGAGACGAAGAAACCCGTTTAGGGTTGATCGGTCGGCCTCGGGGCAATCATGTGCTTGATTGGCAGTACCCGCCTGCAAGTTGGATCGGTGGCACGGTACTCGTATATCAGGGAGAAGCGCGGATCAGATCGGTGCGATCGCGTGGATTAATGAACGAAGTTCAAGTCGACGTTGGTACTGGTGGCGCGGTAATCGCTTGGCACCAATTGGACTTCCCCGGATGGCGTGCGCTTGTTGACGGCGTTCCGGTCCCTATCCGTACCCCGGCGTACCGTGCTGATGAGGACGCCACACTCGGTTTCCAATTGGTCGATGTTCCGCCAGGAAGCCACACGGTCACATCCGTATTTGGCTCCACAACGGTTCGGATTGTCGGAGACGCGATAACTTTTGGAACGGCCTTGGCACTCGCGTGTGCGATGGCTGTCCAAGTGAGGCGAACGAGAGGCCGTTCACTTTATGGCCTGTCCGCGCTGGTGGCTTCGGCAGCAATCGCCGGACTGGCGGGCGGTCAGCTCGGTTCCGAGGTTGCGAACCAACTGACCCGTCACCTTGTCGGGGATGCGCCCAACCGGGTCGTCGTAGATATCGCTGAGGTCGTCAAATCTGGTCAGGCGCGTCTATCGTCGCCAACGGGGACGCGTCTCGGCGCCGACGCATTCCTCGATGTCGGCGTTGTGCAGATTGGCCTCTCTGACATGGTTGGAGACATTCTCGACCCGCATGCCCATGGAGGTAGGCGCCGCCGCTGGGTATTCATGCATCCACCGTCGCGCGCTTCGGTGACCCTCGCCGTTCGCGACACGGGAACGGCTTTTCAATCTGGGGTCGGGATTAGGCCAGACGCTTGGATAGCCGACTACGGCGATGGAATGGTTTTCACTGTCGAGATATCCCCTGCCGTCGGCGACAGTAGTACACAGGCCGTCCAACGGTGCTCGCTTCGGATCAATCCCAGGGCGCTGCAGGACGAGAGACGCTGGATCGAGTTTCGCGTCCCGCTTGATCGCTGGGTTGGACAGACGGTGGACCTCACCCTGCACACGAGCCCGGCAGAGGATGTGCGAAATGACTGGGGTGGTTGGGGAAACCCGGTGGTTGTGGTTGACAAGTCGATCCGACGACCTGCGAATGGTCCCCGCCCGCCCGCATCGGTGGTTCCCTATCCAGACACCGGGTGCGCGCCAGAGAATGGCTAGTCGTAGCCCGGTCGCCGACATAACCGCCCGATCTGCGCGTAGCGAATTGCAATCAGGGGCGACCGGGTGGGGTGAGGGCCGATTGCGAACTGTCAGCGGGAAACCGACGCGTATCGGTAACCCCATGTCGCCTTGTCTCCCGTGGTCACTGTGGCGATCCACCATTCGATGCCATCGCCAAGCGACTGCTTCTTCAACATGCCCGGCTGTTCAGCGGTGTTTTGGTCGAGGTCCGGGAAGATGATCGCTGTGATCCCCACCGGAACCACCAGCGTCTGGCGCCGTTCCCAGTACCGGCTCGTGTCGGTGCCTTTGCCGGCGACCGCAACATTGAACAGAAGCTCATGCCGGTAGCCGGGCAGGTAGTAGCGGTACTGACGGGACCGGTCGTATGCCACAAGCATGGTCGAAGCCGGGACGAAGTCATTGCGAAGCGCCGTGACGGTGCGATCAATCGTGCGGTCAACTTCCCTGATTTCACGTAGGCGTCCCTCACCCGGACCGACGAGGAACAGTCCTGCGTTGATGATGCAAATCGTGACGATGACAGCGGTAGTCGTGACGACTTCACTCACGCGAGACTGCGGTCCCTTCAGCGTCGCGAAGAGATCCGCAACGAGGTCGCGCGTCCCGGCAGCAACGAGAAGACACGCGGGTGGCAGGAACGTGAGGATGTAGCCAGGGTTTCCCAGGTGAACCAGCACGTAGAAAGCTAGGGGGGGTGCAAGCCATATGGCCACGAAACGGGTTGCGGGCTCGCTTGCCAAACGAGTTGGGCGGAAGCGCGCGCCCAGATCCAGCGTCAGGGGCAAGATTGCCGGTCCGAGACCCGCGTACGTGAACTCCACGAGGGCACGCAGATTTTCCAGGACGCCGAGCAGTTGCTTGCCGAGACCGGACGTCGACTGGATGAAGTAGGAGTAATAGCCACCGGTCGCTTGCTGATAGACCCCCCAGCCTCCAGTGATGATGACCATCGGCACATACCACGCCGTGATCACGCCCACACCCGTGGCGCCCGCCGTGATCAAGGTTCGGAACCTCGCGGGCCATGACGATGAGTGACTGAGGATTGCCCAAGCCAGAAGCGGAGCGAGGAATGGCGTGATTTCGCTTCGGTAACCCGAACCGACTGCAAGGATGATCGCCCCTACAATCGCCCATCTCCTGGCGCCGGGTTCATCGGATCCTGCCTCAAGGCATGCCCAGGCTCCCGACGTCGAAAATGCCGCCAGGAGTGCGTAGGGGTAGGCAACCTCGCCTTGGCCCCAGAAAAGTGCTGAGGTGGCAAGTACGCATCCTCCAAGAACCCCTGTCGTGCGGTCGAAGAGACGCGCCCCGACCAAGACAAGCATCGTTACCGCCAAGCCACTCGCGACGATACTCAAGGTGACATAGCTTGCGTTCGCGTCACCGATTACCAGTCGTAGCATCCAGGCGGTTGCGACGTACAGCGGATAGCCAGGCGGTTGGGGTTGATGGAAGGCGACGTTGTATTGATCGAGTGCCAGTGCGTAATTCGCACTGTCCCACGCGAATAGGTATTCGCTTCGGAATGGAATGCGTGACAGTGAGGTAGCCAGTCCCATTGCGAGCGCGACGAAGCCAAACAAGGTGTTTCCGGTTGGACGATCACCCCACCCCGTCGCCCCTGATTGCAATACGCGAGTGCCGTCGAACAAGCTTTGTCTGGGTTGGTAGCTGCGTTCCTGGCTCAGCCCCCCATCGCTGCCCACGTTTGCAATACGCTGCGCTTCCATCCCGCCTGGAACGGGGGCCAATCCCATCTCTTTGTGGGGGTTCACTTGGATCACCTTGGGAGGGAGTTTAGCGATCATGTTCCACGGCAAGACGCCCGCTGGCGAGAGCGCAGCAGTTGGCGGGTGGCGGGTGGCGGTCGATCTTGTTGTACTGGGTTGACCCCGCTCGCATTGGTAACCTCCCAGCGCAATGGTGCTTTCTCAATGCCTGACGATCGTGGTGCGCGGTGACGACCCGCGAGGTCACGCCCTCCTCGCTGACGCCCACGCGATGGGGTACCAATCGTTGCATTCGGTAACCATCAGCGATCTCATCTTTTTTCGCGGCAGCATCGGCTCCGGGCTCCGCGATGACCTCGTGGCCCTGCTTGTGGATCCACTGCTTCAGACATCCACATGGTCTCGTAACTGCGGGGTGGAGGGTGAAACCGACCTGATGGTCGAGACCGTCCTCCTGCCCGGGGTCACGGATGCCGTTGCGGAACAACTGCTTCGAGTAGCACGGGGCAAGCGTTGGCCTCTCCACGACGTCGTAACTGGACGGCGCATCGAACTCCGGGGCGAAATCCCCCAAGGGTTGCGCGAGACACTTATCCGACGCTTGATGGTCAATCCCGTGATCGAGCATTGGGTCATCGATAGTCTTGTGGAACCCACCTTCGCTCAGGGAGTTGCCGTGGCGGTCGACGGTGACGACGAAAGCTCGGTCACCGGGAATTCATTTGCATCGGGAATGCGGGCGTCCCAAGCCCCTGATCGCCTCCCACGGTTGCAGTACGCTGCGCATCCCGGTCGACCGGATCAGGCGGTTCGGTTGCTTGGTTGCACGGAGACCGATCTCGAAGCGCTCAACATTGCGCGCGGAATGGCGCTCGACCCGGCGGAACTCGAGGCAGTGCGGGCGTACTACGCGGTTCGCGGTGGGGTAGCGCCCGACATCGAACTCGAAATGATTGCGCAAACGTGGTCAGAACACTGCGCCCACAAGACGTTTCGCGCGAGGATTACCACGTCGACCGGGGAAGAAGTTGTCCCGCTCCTCGAGCAACTTCGTCGTGCAACGGCCCGAATTGATGCGCCGTATGTGGTGAGTGCGTTCGTTGGCAACGCTGGAGTCCTCCAGTTCACCCCCGGCACGACGTTCGCTGTCAAGTGCGAGACCCATAACCACCCGAGTGCCATCGAACCGTTCGGTGGTGCGAATACTGGCGTCGGCGGAGTGATCAGGGATGTCCTCGGGGCTTCGCACCGACCGATCGCGTGCACCGACATCCTGTGTTTCGGACCGGCGGACACCGCTGATGCGCTGCTTCCGGATGGGGTGATCCATCCCCGGCGTGTGCGGTCTGGTGTGGTCGCGGGTATCGCTGACTACGGCAACAAGGTTGGCCTGCCGACCCTTGCCGGCGCGGTCCTCTATGACCCCGGGTACATCGCCAACCCGCTCGTTTTCGCCGGTTGCGTTGGCATGGCCAAAGCCCCGTATGTGGCGGAGCGCCCGCTTCCGGGTGACCGGATCGTCGTTCTCGGAGGGGCCACGGGCCGCGATGGCATTCGAGGGGCGACTTTTTCCTCGGCGACAATGGATGCGACCACGGGTGATGTGGCGGGCGCAAGTGTGCAGATTGGTGACCCGATCACTGAGAAGCTCCTCGTGGACCTGTTGGCTGATGGCCGACATCTGTACCGAGCGATCACTGACTGCGGAGCAGGAGGACTTTCATCGGCTATTGGCGAGATGGCCGAGGGGATCGGTGCGGAGGTAGACCTCGATGAATTGCCGATGAAGTATCACGGGCTCGCCCCGTGGGAGGTGTGGCTCTCCGAGGCACAGGAGCGGATGGTCGTGGCGACCGCGGATCCCGAACCACTGTTCGCCGCCTGTGCGATCCTGGGCATTCACTGCACTGATGTCGGAGCATTCACGGGCGCGGGACGCCTGGTGGTCCGTTCATCGGGGCACCGGATTGTTGACATCGACACCGTGTTCCTGCACGACGGTCGTCCGACTCGTCACATGGTTGCCAAGCTCCCTCAGCCCAACCGGATTGCAGCCTTTTCCCACGTCCCGCCCCTATTGGAGGGAGGTTTGACCTCCAAGACATCAAGCGTCGGCGCGAAGCCTCTTGCAATCACGGGGGATGGGTTGGCGATCACCGTTGCCGAACTCGAAGCGATACTGCTCGAGCTGCTTGCCCATCCGAATATTGCCTGCAAGGCATCGGTAATCCGTCGGTACGACCACGAGATCCGCGGCGCGACACTCGTGAGACCACTTGTCGGTGAGCCGATTGGCGGGCACATCATTGGTCATGCCGATGGGACGGTCATTGCGGAACCGCTAGCACCACACGGTATCGCACTCGGCATCGGGGTAAATCCGTGGTTCGGGATTACTGACCCGGAGCGAATGGGGCAGTCCGTCGTGGATGAGGCTGTCCGGAACGTCGTTGCCTGCGGTGGCGACCCTGATCGAACAGCGTTGCTTGACAACTTCTCGTGGGGTGACCCACGTCGCCACGAGACGCTTGGTGACCTTGTGGCGACCGTAGCTGGCGCTTGCGAAGCTGCCATTGCATTTGCAGCACCCTTCGTCTCAGGCAAGGACTCGCTCAATAACGAGTACTTGGGAGCGGATGGGGGTCGCCACGCAGTGCCGCCAACCCTGGTGATCACTGCAGTTGCGCACGTGCCCGAGGCGTCGCGGACGATAACTCCAGATCTCAAGTTCGCGGGCAACGCGCTGTTGGTAGTCGGCATGACGCCGGTTGCACTCGGAGGAACGCATATCGCGTTGGTGCGCGACCTCGCTCCTTCGTCCGCGCCTCCCTTTGACCAGTCGGCACCGGCGCGATACCGGCGACTGCATGCTGCCATCCGCGACGGTCTCGTTGTTTCGTGTCACGACATCAGCGAAGGCGGCCTTGCCGTCGCCCTATGCGAGATGGCGATTGCTGGAAATCTCGGTTTTGACACGCCCGCCGCGCCGCCCACTTTCCGTGCGGACGCAAGCGGCTCTGATCGAAGCGCCTCTGACGTGGAGGTTCTTTTCGGCGAGGGGAACGGGCGGTTCGTCGTTGAGGTGGATCAGCGTCATGTAGGCGCCTTCATCGCGCGATTGAATGGCGAGGCATCAGTCATCGGCGCTGTTTCCGCCGATCGAGTTGCCCGGTTTCCCGTTCTTGGCGCGGACCGCATGGCCATCCCGGTCGCAGCACTGCGTCAAGCGTGGAGTGGCCGTCCGTGAGCCGCCGCCCCGAGGCGGCGGTCCTCACCGCACCGGGCACGAACCGTGATCCTGACGCATGCCTGGCGCTTGAACTGGCAGGTGCCAATCCGGTCGTGATCCCTGTCGCGTCAATGCTGGACGCCCGGTCCCGGTTGTCTGACAGCGACATGATCGTGATACCCGGAGGGTTTTCCTACGCGGATGCCCTTGGTGCGGGACGCGTGTTCGCAACCGAACTCGATCACGCTCTCGGTGATCACCTTTTCGTAGCCGCCGCTGACCGTCGTCCGGTGATCGGCATCTGCAACGGGTTCCAGACCCTCGTGCGGTTGGGTGTATGGTCCCGCGAGGGCTACCGCTTGGCGCTGGGACACAATGCCAACGGCGTATTCACCTGCGAATGGGTGAACTTGATCCCAGACCCGACGACGCGGTGCATCTGGACGGTTGGCCTGGAAAGTGAAGTTTCATGCCCCGTCGCACATGGTGAGGGTCGCATGGTTTGTGATGATACGACCGCCTCGGCGTTGCTGGATACCGGGCGGGTGGCCCTGAGATATGGGCGGAACCCAAACGGGTCGCGAGGCGACATCGCAGGGTTGACTGATGCCACGGGTTTCATTCTGGGCCTGATGCCTCATCCAGAGAACCACGTTGTAGCGAGGCAGCATCCGGGCTTTCGGCGTGGGATCGGTGGGGGACTTGGGCTTCGGATCTTCGAGAATGGAGTGCGCCATGCCGGACGCTGAGTCCTCCCACCCCGTAGCTCCTGATTGCAATACGCTGCGCTTAGAAGCACCAATCAGCGGACCCTCGGCAGTTCAGGGAGGGCGTGCGCCGGAGATGGGGTGTGATGACATCCACCTTGATTTGCCCGGACGGCGGGTTGGCAAGGTGCGCGTTTCATACGCACTTCCTGACGGGCGCCGCTTGTTCGTGACGACCGACCGCTTGTCGGCATTCGACCGGGTTGTGGCCGTGGTGCCGTACAAGGGTCAAGTACTCAATGAGTTGGCGGCCTGGTGGTTCGACCAAACCCGGGGGATTGTTGCCAATCACGTAGTCTCTGTCCCCGACCCGAACGCCACCATCGGCGTCGAGGCGCGTCCGATACCGGTAGAGGTGGTTGTCCGGGGCGTGATCACGGGGAACACGTCTACCTCGCTATGGCGGCAATACGATGAGGGCGCAAGGGTCATCTACGGGCACGCGTTCCCGGATGGACTGCGCAAGAACACGCGCCTGCCTGAGGCCATCATTACGCCGACGACAAAGGGGGAAGGCGGTGCGCACGACGAACCACTTACGAGTGCCGAAGTGGTTGAACGCGGGTTGGTTGGGGCAGCAATCTGGGCACAGGTGCAGACGGCAGCGCTGGCGTTGTTCACGTTCGGGCAACGGATTGCTGATCGGGCCGGACTGATCCTGGCTGACACGAAGTACGAGTTCGGCATCTCGCCTGACGGGTCGCTGTTGTTGATCGATGAAGTGCACACGCCAGACTCTTCGCGCTACTGGGAGGCCTCATCGTACGAAGACCGGGTTGGGCGGGGTCTGGAACCCGAAAGTCTCGACAAGGAACCTGTCCGGCTCGCGCTGGATACGTTGGGATACCGCGGCAACGGCGAGCCGCCGGTACTTGGCCACGACGTGATTGCTGCAACCACGAACCGGTACATCGCTGCGTATGAGAGGATCACGAATACGAGGTTCGTGCCCGGCACCTACCCAGTCGAGGCGCGCGTGTTGGGCGCGCTCAATCAGGTGGGTGTCTGAACCGAAGCGCATCTAGGTCATGGGGCGATGGGGTGGGAAGTAGTAAGCCCGGGAGTGTGCAGGAATGAAGCCGCTTGTCGTGATACTGATGGGTTCGCCGGCTGACCGGGAACACTCCGACCGGATTGCGGATGCATGCAGTCGTTTTGGTCTTGAACCGGTGGTCCGGATTGGTTCGGCGCACCGCACGCCGGAACATGTGCTCGGACTTCTCCGAACGTACGATGGCCAACCGCGCCCGAAGGTGTTCATCACCGTTGCCGGCCGATCCAATGCGTTATCTGGCTTCACCGATCCGTCGGTCCTCGCGCCAGTGATTGCCTGCCCGCCCCCAGGCGATCAGGTGGATCTTTGGAGTAGCCTTCGCATGCCCCCGGGCGTCGGGTGTGCAACGGTCCTGGAGCCGCTGAACGCGGCGCTGATGGCTGCCAAGATATTCGCGGTCACGGATGACGAGGTTGCCGGCTTGGTGAAGTCTTATCAGGCATCTCAGCGAGATCGAATTCTCAACGCCGACCTTGAGGTGTCTGGGTGACGGGACGCGTCTCGGCCGGTGCTACTGTCACGATGGACGACCGTCCGAGTGAGGAATGTGGCGTCATCGGCGTGACTTCCCCTGCCGAGGAGGTGGGTGAACTCGTCTTCTTCGGCCTGTTCGCGCTTCAGCACCGTGGACAGGAAGCTGCCGGCATTGCTGTTTCTGACGGCGTGCAAGCGCGGTTGCACAAGGCGGATGGATTGGTCGGTCAGGTGTTCAACCCAGCTGCCATGTCACCGCTTCAGGGCATGAACGGGATTGGCCACACCCGTTACTCCACGACCGGTGGGGTTGGAACACGAAATGCCCAGCCATTTCTGGTGGAGACTGTCCATGGGCCATTGGCAGTCGCGCACAACGGCAACCTTGTCAACGCGGGTGAACTGCGCACCGAACTTCTGACAAGGGGCTTCGGACTGACCGCATCGTCGGATACCGAAGTCATGACCTTGATGCTGGCGTCTGCCGGGGGTCCGACGTGGGAAGACCGGGTTGCACGAACGATGCCGGCGTGGACCGGGGCTTACTCGGTCGTGCTTCTCGTGGAGAACCGAGTGATTGCGGCGCGCGACCCGTGGGGTTTCCGGCCGTTGTCGGTCGGTCGTCTTGCAGACGGCGGGTACGTGGTTGCGTCAGAGACCTGCGCGCTTTCAACTTTGGGCTGCCGTGAGATATCCGAGGTTTCACCAGGAGAAATCGTCACCATTCAGGGCGACACGGTTCGGCGACGTCAAGCCTTGGTCCCGGCAGTGACGCCTGCACGATGCACCTTTGAGTTCGTCTATTTCTCGCGCCCTGACTCGGTCTGGGACGGTCGAAGCGTGCACGGCGTACGACAGCGCCTTGGAGAGGAATTGGCACGGGAAGCCGCGGTTTCCGCGGATGTCGTGGTTCCCGTTCCCGACTCCTCAATTCCCGCAGCGGTAGGGTATGCACGCCAAAGCGGCATCCCGTACAACGATGGCCTGATCAAGAACCGGTACATCGGACGGACCTTCATCGAACCAACTCCGGTGATGCGGAAACGCGGCGTGGCGATGAAATTCAATGCCCTTGCCGAGAACCTCGCGGGCAAGCGTGTCGTCCTGATTGACGATTCCCTTGTTCGGGGGACCACCGCTGGACCCTTGGTCCAGCTCTTGCGCGATGCGGGCGCCACCGAAGTACACCTCCGGATCACGTGTCCCCCGATCCGTCACGCTTGCCACTTTGGGGTCGACATGGGACATGACGATGACCTGATTGCAGCGCACCTCACACTCGACGAACTTCGTGGTGTCGTTAAGGCTGACACATTGGGGTTCTTGTCTCTGGAGGGCATGATGCGTGCAGTCGGGCGTGACGGTGGCTATTGCAATGCATGCTTCACTGGTGCCTATCCGTTAGCTGCGGGCGCGTCACGTCGCAAGGATGCCTTTGAACGTGTCCTTGGCGCGGTTTCGGGATGACATCGACCTTGGCAACTCCTGCAATAGGCAAGGTCGTCCTTGTCGTCGGTTCGGGTGGCCGTGAACACGCGATTGCCGAGGCGGTTGCGCGTTCGCCACGCGTCAGCCGACTACTGGTCACGCCGGGAAATGGTGGTACACCGGGAGAAAGGTTTGGGGTTCCTTCGAGTGACATTGAAGGAATTGTCAATCTCGCCAAACTTGAGGGTGTTGACCTCGCGATCATCGGACCGGAAGGGCCTCTCGAGGCTGGACTGGTCGATGCCTTGAAGCGGGCTGGTATCGATGCTTTCGGGCCGACGGCGGACCTAGCCCGGATTGAGGCGTCCAAGGCCCACGCGCGGGTTCTTGCTACGCGCCTTGGCATTCCCCAACCGAGGCATGCCGTGTTCTCCCCCGGCAATGAGAACGCGGCGCTCGATTGGGTCAGACAACTGGGTGTGGCCGTCGTTGTGAAGCAATCCGGTCTCGCCGGAGGCAAGGGCGTTAGTCTGCCGGATGATGACCTCTCAGTCGTCTCTGCGGTCCACGATGCTTTGACACACGGAGAAATCGTCATCGAGGAGCGCCTTTCCGGGCCGGAGTACTCGTTGATTGCGTTTTGCGATGGACGGACTGCCCGCGCACTTCCACTCGCGCAGGACCACAAGCGTGTGTTCGATGGAGATCAGGGACCGAACACCGGCGGCATGGGTGCGTATGCGCCGGCAGGTAACTACGATGAGGAAACCCTCTGCCGGACGTTCATCGATCCGATCGTGGCCGATGCGTCGTCACAGGGCACCCCCTATGTAGGAATGCTGTACGCCGGTCTGATCTGGACCGCGAATGGACCGCGTCTGCTGGAATGGAACTGCCGGTTCGGGGACCCCGAAGCGCAGGTGCTGCTATCGCTTCTTGAGACCGACTTGCTTGAAGTTGTCGAAGCCTGTCTCGCCGGTGCGCTGGAAACGGTTCCCATCCGACTTCGCGCCGGCTCGGCCGTAGGTGTGGTTGTGGTGTCTGCGGGGTATCCAGGCGAAATGGTTCTCACGTCCTCGGGGGCAAGGGCGGAGGTAACTTTGGGCGAACCGCAAGTTGGCGCGCACCTCTACCACGGTGCGACCGAAATGGTCGGCGGTGTGCTTGTCGCCAATGGAGGACGTGTCGTCACCGTCGTTGGCATGGGCGCGGATCTTGCGGAAGCACGCGGGCACGCGTATCGAGCTGCCTCCGGAGTGCGCCTTGCGGGGTTGCACTACCGACGCGACATCGCGTGGCGTGCGCTGGGACTGGTGGTTGGGTCCTACAAGGAGGCCGGGGTAGACATCGAGGAGGGAAACCGGGCGGTCTCACTACTCAAATCGAGCGTCGCGTCCACCACCAATGACCGCGTCTTGCGTGGAGTCGGGTCGTTCGGCGGGGCCATGGATGTGTCATTCCTCAAGGAGTTCGACCATCCGGTGCTCGTCGCCTCAACTGATGGCGTCGGCACGAAAGTCGAACTAGCGGTGAGGCTCGGGCGTGTGCGTGGCACTGGCATGGACATCGTGAACCATTGCATCAACGACATCCTTGTCCAAGGTGCCCGGCCTCTCTTCTTTCTGGATTACGTGGCTGCATCCCGGATCGATGCATCGCGTGTGGCAGAGATTGTCGACGGCATGTCCGATGCGTGCCGGGTTGCCGGTTGCGTGATCCTCGGTGGGGAGACGGCAGAGATGCCGGGCGTGTATGCCGACGGGGCTTTCGACATCGCCGGGACATTGGTAGGCGTTGTCGAACGTGCTGATCTCCTTCCGCGTCCTGGCATCAGCATTGGCGACGTACTCGTCGGTCTGGCTTCGAACGGCCCGCACACCAACGGCTACTCTCTTCTCAGGCGGGTATTTGCATGGGCATCACTCGATCAACCGTACGGGAGGCTTGACCGGCCCCTCGCTGACGCCCTTCTGGAACCCCATCGTAGTTACTTGCCGGTACTTGGACCAATCTTGCGGGACCCCAGGCTCAAGGCCCTTGTGCATGTCACCGGCGGGGGGCTCGTCGAGAATGTGCCTCGGGTGCTGCCACCGGGGCTGGACGCCACCATCGGGCTCGGAAGTTGGCCGGTGCCCGCGCTCTTCAGTGTTGTCGCCGAACTGACCACGATGGACGCAACCGAGTTGCATCGTGCCTTGAACATGGGTATCGGCATGGTTCTTGTGGTGGCTCGGGAAGACGCGCCTGCCATCCGCGAGAAGCTCGGGGAAGCATCATGGATCATCGGCGAACTCGTTCCATCCGGGGGACATGAACCGTGCGTCAGGCTCACGGTGCACTAGGGTGTCTCGCCGGGTCCGCGAGAAACCGTCTCTGGTCGTGCTGATCTCAGGGACTGGAACAAATTTGCAGGCACTGATCGACGCCACTGGTGACGGGTACAGCCCTTCCGTGTCGTGCGCCGATGATGACCGTCTTCACATTCACGCGACGATAGCTGGGGTTGTGTCCAACCGGCGCGACGCCTACGGGTTGGTTCGCGCCCAGCAGGCTGGCATCGCCACGCGAGTGGTCTCTCGTCGAATGGGTCAAACCCGTGAGGATCACAACCGCCGGCTACGAGATGCGGTTGACGGCTTCAAGCCCGATTGGGTGGTTCTTGCCGGATACATGCGGGTCTTGTCGATGGAGTTCTTGGGAGCGTATCCCGGCAAGGTGATCAACCTGCATCCGGCACTGCCAGGCGATTTACCGGGGACCGAAGCCATTGGACGTGCCTTCGCTGAGTGGCAACAGGGCAAACGCACGCAGAGTGGCGCGATGGTGCACTTCGTCCTGAACGAGGCTGTCGACGCGGGACCGGTTCTCGGGCTCGTTGAAGTCCCGTTCGTGGACGGCGACACTCTCGAAAGCTTTTCCGTGCGCATGCACGAGGCCGAGCGGACCCTTCTGGTCTCAGTCATCGCGAAGCTGATCGGTCCTTCTGACGTGTGCCCCTGACGGGCGGGAGTGCGAACCAAC